>JACCDG010427950.1_pt1 | contig 39332 bp, 92 predicted proteins | sample 7442471 | NCBI WGS metagenome assembly JACCDG01 (sample SAMN15323444, study PRJNA562643) | freshwater metagenome | isolation source: river surface water | place: USA:Blue River Watershed | collected 2017-08-17 | reverse complement strand
TCGAAGTCGGCCCCAACGATCTTCCACCCGGGCGGGCATTGGATTCTCGATTTGAGTTCGGTGCCGATCCGCCAGTTCTTGGTTGAGCACATGGTGACCATGAGACTCTCCACGGTGCGACGGGTCACAGTCCCGTGCGCGATGATCTCGGGCATCATCATGTTCCACGGATCCCCGTGAGGGTTAGGGACCTCGAGGCAGATGCGGTCCATGACCCGCTTACGGACCGACGTCCAGTATGAGGTAGCGTTAGCGATGTCGAGCGCCCGTTTGGCCTCGGGTTGGTCGCTGCTCAACCGACCGACCTCCATGTCGGCGAGGAAGTCCTTTGAGAGCAGCACACCAACGTTGGCGTCTGTGCCCTTAGGGTGCGGGATCTTGGTGAGGCTTCCGTTCTCGTCGTGGAAGCACCACCCGTCGGCCTTGGTGTAGATGATCGGGGACCCCTCCCACTTCAACTTGAGCAGCAGGTGAGCGGCTCGGTTCTTGGTCGTGAGTTTCTCATCGGGATCGGTGAGGAACTTCGCCGCCCATTCGGGTTTGAATGCGAACTTCCCAGCGTAGTTCTTGGGGGACCAATCAAGCTGCGAGAGCCAAGGGTCGTGGACTACCCACGCGTCGGAATGATTCCGCCATTGATGCTCCTGCTTATCAAAACCGCGGAGCACATCTGTGAACTTCACGGTCTTTTTGCCGGTAAGACCCGCAAGGGCAACGGCCGTCTCAGGGTCGGTCTCGAAGAGCTTTTCCGCCTCAGCGATATCCTTATCAAGCTCGACCCGCCACTCGTCAACATATTTGCCGATGAGCGCGTGGCAGATGTCCGACATCTCCTGCCCGTGTGCTGCGAACACCTCCTCGGTACGCGTGATCCAGTCGAACCATTGTGTGGAGACTGGGATGCGGGAGCCGTTGAGGAAGTAGTGCCCAGCGAGGGCGACCTTGGACGGGGTCGCGTCGAGGTACTTCGGCCACAGCGCTTGGAACAGCTCGGTGGTGTACAGAGCGTCCTTCATGGCGTAGTCGAGCAGATCACGACGGTTGGCAAGCTGCTCGATGTGCGTCGCTTTCACGAAGACGTCACGGATCTCTTTATCGGCGTCCTCCATGCGGTGGACATCCTCGCCGAAGTACTCCTTGACGGCGGCTACGTGAAAATTGTAGACGTTCACCAGGGCATTCGTGGAACCTTCATCAGCCCAGCGAGGACGGAACCGAAGCTTACGCTTCTCCTCCTCCGTGAGCTCCTCCGGGTCTTTGCCAGACAGTACGTATAGCCATCGTTGTCCAGATGCGAGCCCGGAGACGGCGATGTGCGCCGAGAGCGTGTCGAAGTAGAAGTTCTCAGGCTCGGTGAGCTCAAGAGTGTAGCCGTCACGCGCTCTAACGCGGTCGTAAGAGATATTGTGGCCGACAACAAACTTGTCGCGGCCGAGAGGGATGAGGTCGAACTGCGTCCACTTCTCCTTGGGCAGGGCTGGGTCGCACATCTCCGCGGCGAGCCAGACGTAAGCCGCTTCGGAAGAGAGGCAAGTGCCGATGACAGGAAACGCCCCGCCTTGGACGAAAGTCTCCGTGTCATACGTGAATGCGGCCTCGAGAGGATGCGGGACTGCTCGCGTGTCAAACTTGGATCCATCCCACTGGTACCGGGTCCACCCCGGTTGGAAGACGAAGTCATCGTACCCCGGAACTCTTGGAAGAGTTTCAACTTTGCTGAAAAGTTCAGCTTTGTGAAAATACCCATCGACAAACTCGGCGGCCATCGCCTCGAAGTGGTCCTCGATGGAATCGCCCACGAGGTCTGGAAAGGGCAGGTCGCCATCGTAGAGGTTGTCCGGGTAGTCGACCGGGACCGGGATGTCGAACCTACGCAAAAGCCGCCTCGACCTTTCGAGCGATGAGCTCTTAGGTGCGGGGCGGCTGCGGCGGCCGAAGAGCTTCGTATGCAACTCGTCCTCGAGGACGGGGTACCCTTGCTCGTTCAGCTTCATAGACGTTGCCATCTGATAGGTTGTGCTTGATTAGATAATGCTCGGATCGCTTAAGAGTAAACAGCGCTTGCGAGGGGAAGCGTGTTGCCTTTGATCTCCATGGAGATCGCGATCGCCTGCTCCATGAGGATGCGTGCTTCATCCTCCATGTTCCACTTAAGGAGCTCGTTGGAGCGTTCCACGAGGTAGTGGATGCGGTCGATGTGGGCGTCAAAGCGGTCCATTGGCTCATCCGTGACTGGGCTATATTGCCAAGATGGCCGGGAAGAGAACCTAGGTTGGGATCCTTTCTTCGCGGGTCTTGAACAAACCGAAGCAGTGTTCGATGTCCCTCATGGCCTGTTCAAGGGAATCGGCATCACCACTGAAAGCTCCGTCCTCAGACGAGTCGATGTGGAGTGTCCACCTGTACTTGCTCCTCTCCGTGCTGTACCAGATCTTGCACATCTCCGGGGTTAGCTCGTCCACCGCGCAATGCATAGCCGGAATCGCGTCTCCAGTTGTAAGCAGAGGAAAGGTTGAGTTTGTCTTCGGGTGGCATCTCCCACAAAGTTTTACCTATGTCGCCATCCCGCAGGCCGATGTCGAAGAACTCGTCAAGCTCGTCGAGGAATGAGGGCTCGGAGTTCCACTTACGGTGAAGCCTCACCCGCCACTTCATGTACTCTTCTTTGGCGCGGCGACTCTTCTTCTCCTTCCACTGCGCGTACCAATTCTCCAGGGCGTCGACGATACCGATGCCCGCTTTCATCTTCAGTTGTCCCGCTCGTTTGTTGTACGAGCGTGTTTCCTCGGACCACTGCTCGAGGCCGCGGATGTCATTGGTCAACGGTGTTCTCCAGTCTGGTTTCGAGGGCTTTGCGATTGAGGTCTGCGATGCGGCTCTCCTCACGGATGGCGTCGCGGTGGCGTTCCACCAGCTCCATGCCGTCGAAGACGAGCGGGAATCCCAGAGCGCGGTTAGCGGGGAAGTCCCTCCAAGCAATCATCTCGGCGAGGGAGTAAGGTGAATCCCCGTCCCAAGACTCGTCTCGAGCGCCGTACAGCAACGGGAGAGCATCGTTCACCCACCACTCCTGCACGGTACTCGCGTGGCGTTCCCATGTGCCTGGCTCCACAAGTGAAAGCGGGCAAAGCTGGCGGAAGTACTTGACGTACTCACGGCCACGGCGGACGACTTCCAACGCGGCGTCAGGTACCTCGTCGAGGATGTAGGCATCCTGTTCACCCATCATCACCCGTTCATACACGGCTGGGAAGAGGATAGCCTGGGAGGCGAGCTCGATGTCGGGAGCGGTGTCGCCATCCGTAGACCAGTTGGAGATGTTGAAGAGGATGGCGTCGAAGATCGCGATCGTCTTCGCCTTGCGGATCTGGGAACGGTTAGCCGCGTCCTTCTTCGCACCGTTGACGGCACCGTCGAGTTGCTCCTCCAGCTCGGCGAGTTGCTTCCTTAGCTTTCTGACTTCCGAGTTGGCGGCTCGGTCGGTGTGGGCCTTGTAAGCCTCGATGCCTTTGGCGATGCGATCGACCGCCGTGCTCATGCGGTTGGCGTGTTCCTCCAGTTTGCGAACACGGGCGATGAACTCCTCCTCAAGCTTACGGATATCGCCGAGGACTGAGTCCTTCTGTTGAGTGAGGCGTGTGACCTCGATGTCGATCCAGTGGTTCATTGGGAGTGGCCTCTGCTCGTATATTGCTACCAGGGTCTACCTGGTAAATTGAGGAACCAGGCGGCGAGCTCGATCGCCTCACGCCGGGCACAGCCCCCTTGCTTGTACCTGAGGTACGCGGTCTCGAACTCGCGACCCAAGCCCTTCTCTTTCGCTAACCACAAATAGTGCTGGTAGCGGTTGTCCAGGTCTCCATCCATGATGATGACGTGCTAAGAACTTCTTCAGAGCCCCGTCGTTGATTTCCTCGGGGAAGGGTCTGTGTCCTCTAATGAAAATCCTCCACGAGTCGTAGGCGTATTGCCCGCACCCGTAGAGGACGCGTGGGTCGTGATGATCCCACTCAAGATATTCTGTTGACATTCTGCGAAGCCGTTTGGCTTTCACATTAGCGAAGCCGTGCGGCTTCAGCAAACTTTCTAGCGATCCGTCGGATCCCGCGAGCGAACTGGCGGAAGGCCATAACTCGAAGAGACGGGAAAGAGTGATATCCCACTCCACGGTCCTCCTGCTTTGGTTGAGGAGGATCGCCGCGACGAGTATGTGCCACTCTGACGGTAGGCACTCTTGGATAAGCCACCCTCCCCGCCAGTACGGGTTTGTTGAGTCCACGTCGGAACTGGAAGGGAGTGGGTTCATTGTGGTTAACGGAGAACTTGCTCCTTTTCATGAGACCCGCTTGATCGAAGCCCGAAGCTCGTCACTCACTAGGTCGATCACGTCGACCCTGAAATCGTACATCCGATCCGGGTCTGAAAGCAGGTGGAACCGACCGCTGAAACAGTCGTCATTGAGGTCGCGAAGGAACTCGTTGGCGGGAGTCGGAGGCTCGCAGAGGACGATGTCGCCAGCCACTTCAGGAGCCGCTTCCTCGATCGCTCGGATCAAACGCGCGTTGATCGTGGACGTGATGGCGAAATCCTCCTCGGTCTTGATGGCGGAGAAGTACTCGTCGTCCTCGTTCGGATGAAGTTCCACCGCATTGCCGTCCGGAAGGATGATCTGGATGACGTCGAACTCTTCGGGCTTGTGGCGGAAGCAGACCTCGGGCGCGTTGAAGGCGACCTCCTCGGGATCATCCTCGTTGAGGATGTCGTGCTCGATGAGATCGTAGAACGCGTTGGCGATCGTCTCCCAATCCGGGCCATCCAACTCGCGGGCGATCGCCATGAACACCTTGGGATTTGCAAGGAGGCGACTGACCGGGTAGATGATCTGGGACGAATCCATGTGATCCCCTTGTGAGTCCGTACAACGGTTTTACCTTCACGGTAGTTATGCTGTATGGACCGCGTGGAGAACCTGCATCACCCCACACGGTGACGCGACATCCCTCACCACCTCACCGGGCACTATAAGTCGCGATCAACTCCTCAGCGCTCATCTTGTACAGGTCGATCGTGCTCCAGCCGTAGCAGTGGTGGAGGGTGAAGATCATGGCCTCGCGTTCTGCAGCGGTCATCTTCAAAGTGCGGTATGAAACCACTATATCACACTTCGGAAAGAGCGATCGCTGTGACGACTCCCGACCAGAAGGACCCGGTGTCGATGCGAAGCACCGTGCCGGTCTTGCTCTCGAAGCGCATGGGTTCCCCGTTGCGGCAGATGGTGTGGCCGTTGATCGTGAGGTATTCTTTACCGTAACCTTTGACGTGACGGTCCCACTGCAACGTGTCAGCGTCCTGCATCGAAAGAGGGACCCCTGGTTTCACGGACGCGTGAGTGACGAGGAGTTTGAGGGAGCGGTCTTCGAACGAGACCTTCCTCGGATGCTCGTAGAAAAGTGGCAGTGACGCGAGCCACTCGCGACCTTTGCTTTTTCTTAGGTAGTCGAAGTCTCGCCTGTCACCTCCATTATCGATCCACAGACTGTAGTCGCTGGGACCGAAGCGGAGTTCGTCCCGCTCCACCTCGCGGATCGCGTCCAGAGCCATCCTCTCGTGATTGCCTGCGAGGACTACGACCTTGCTGAGGCCCCAGGATGAGGGATCCTCGAGGAGGCCTCTGACGGTGGTCAACACCTCGACCCCGAGCGGTCCGCGATCGAGGAGGTCACCTACGAAGACCAGAGTACAACCCGTGTCCTTGACCTCCGCGAGGATGTCAGCGAGCGCGTTGGCGCAGCCGTGGACGTCACCGACAACCACGACGGTTGAAGAGTCGATCGGTCCTTCGGCGAGGACGATGCCTTGCTGTTTCATACTTCGTATCATAACACAAAAGCCCACTGAAGTGGGCTTAAGCGGTTTGATCTGGGTTCAGGAGTAGGGAGGGTCACCTTTACCCTCGAGGCTTTCGGCCATGAGGTAGGTCCACTCCTCTAACTCTTCGGTGGTCATCCCCATGACCCCGATGTCGTTCATCCGAGCGTGGAGTTTGTGGAGCCGCTCATCCGAAGATTCCGTGGTCAACCTTGAAGCGTGGAGCGTCAGCTTTCTTAAGCTCATGAGCCAACCTCAGCGAAGTGTCCTCTGTCAGGGCTCTTACCTCGCCGATCACCAAGCCCGTAGGGTCTGTTACAACCGTTACAAATAGCGTGGCGCCGCTCGTGGAATCAGCCCAGATCTCAAAGCGGTATCCCGTCATCCTATCCCCTCTCCGTCGTGACCATTGATCGCCATCTCGAGCGCGATACGGCGGAGGTCATCTGACCGCATGCATTCCAGACCGCATTCATCCATGATGTCCGCTGTCTGCTTTAAGTAAGAGCAGAGGGCGTCGAACATGGCGCCGGCGATGTGGTCTTCGAGGAGCTGTTCAAACTCCTCTTGGGTGAAGCCAGGCGGGGCTATGATGGGGATCTCGCTCACTTGTTCAGCTGCAAAGTCGGGACAGGCATACCGCCTTCGGTGGGAACGTAGATGGTCACGTTGCCCTTCTGGCTTCCTTCCTCAATACCGGTGATGTACAGGTACTGAAGGTATTCCCGGTTGTCCTTCAGGGAGTTGCCGATGATCTGGTTGGCCTTGGCGACGCCCGTAGCGCGGATGATCTCAGCATCAGCGAGCTGCTGGGCGGAGTCCTTCTTGGCTTGTGCCTCGAGCACCGCGACTTGGCGAGTGAACTCGGCCTCCTGCAGTTGCGCCTTACCATTCAGGGTCTTGGTGTAGACCCCGTACTGGGGCAGTCCGAAAGCGAGACCGCCAACGACGATAATCCCGAGCAGGCCGACAATGACGATACCTTGACCCTCGTTGTTTCCCATTGTGGTCAATCCTGTGGATTGATAGAGACGAGGAGATAATGGAGGAAGACGCCGGCGAATGAACCTGCGATCCAGAGGATGAGGAAGCTCATCAGCAGAACGCCTCCCAGAACCGATCACCTAAACCTAGGGCTGCGACCATGGTGTCGTAGTCACCCTTAGACTGATACCCGGAGTCCCGCCACCTGTCGTGAGCGCAGCGATAGACCCCGGCCCATAGCCTTTGCTTCTCGGTCTCGAAGAACATGCGGTGTGTTGCGCAATACTTGGCTCGGTCTAATTCTGTGAGAAACATCACTCGTTGGCGGCTTCTATCAGGATGACGGCTATGACTCCGACAACGAATAGCAGCCCAACTCCGATGAAGACCATCAAAGGCCAGACCGGGTCGTTCATTACTTCTTAGAAGTGTAGGAAAGGTCTGAGCGCTTTCCGTCCGAATGGATCAGACGAATCACGTAGAGGTCCTCGACCGGGATGATCTCATCGACTTCCCACTCATCTGCATATCCCGAGTGGATCGTTTTCCACTCATGATTCTCGAGTGAGTATACGTAGATGGCGTCGGACAGGCTTTCATCACTGCAGACGAGAATACCCTCTCGAGAAGCCTTGACAACGGTGTTGTCAGCTCCTTCGATTGAGATTGGATACCAGTCGCCAGAACCGTCAAGCCAGCCTTCGTACAGGAAACCTTGTTTTACTCCGGGTTTCTCTTCGGTTTCAACGCAACCGACCAGACGAACGTACGGTCCTTCGAGGGACTCCACGCCATGAAACTCAGTCTTAGTGATTGAAATACCGGCTTCTTTATCGGTTGGAGCAGATAGGAGTCGTGGTACCCTCCACGAGTACATCACAGCCTGCCCGATCTTTGTGCCGTGGATCAGCACACCAGCTCCATCATCCTCGCGCCAGCCACACACCAGGTAAGCGGCTGAGCACGGGTTATCTGGATTCTTTCCGGAGTTGATGTCAAAGTCGATGGCCTTGTAGACCACATTGCCCTCGATCCCGGGCTCTCCTGGCAGTTCGAAGTCCGAGAGTTTGATTCTCATCTTTGTGTGTCTTTAATCTTGGTTGAACCAGTTATCTGGTTTAGTAAACCATCTCGCAAGATCAATCGGATCCTGCGGGCCGATCAAGTGGTTGCGAGGATCCGGGTCGCCTAGGTCGAGGTCATTGAGGAATTCGTCCATGGAGCCCGGCTCAGGCTTTCCCTGGACCGCTTCTCGCCGCGCCTGGTTAAGAATCCGAGCCGCTGCTCTATTATGATCAGCCCACTTTTGGATGAACTGCATCTCCTCGAAAGAAACCTCCTCGTGGTTCGCGATGCGGTTCGCGATGTTCTCGAGGCGGAGGCGAGTGTCCGTGGAAAGCATATACCACTCTCGGTAGCCCGAGTCTTACCTCAGGCGGATGGGCGGTACTGGGTTCGAACCAGTGACCTACGCGATGTCAACACGGTGCTCTACCGCTGAGCTAACCGCCCTTGTGTTTCCCCCACCTTCCGAGCGGGCACTCCATCTCGGCGAACTTCACTTTGATGGACATGATGCACCCGCACTCGTCGCAAGTGGTCCCGTTAAAGCTATCGCAGGATTTGCACTGCAAAAGCCTTTCCGCTTGAGCCGCGGCTGGAATCGGCACTGGGTCCTTGATGGCTCTCTTCGCCGAGTCCCAGAGGGACGCAGCCAGGGACCGTTTGCAACAAGACTGGTTCTCTTCCGTCATTCCAGTGGCGGATCACTCCGGCGATGATGAATGCGTTGGTGGTCAGGTAGGTGAGGAAGATGAGAGTGCGGATCACCGCGACGGCGTCCGCCTCATGCTTATGCTTCGAAGCTTTCTCACCGAGGGCTCGAGCCCAGGTCTTCCACATCGTTTCTCTGAGTCGTGGGCCGAAGCCCAAGCCTTCGACTGGATTTGAACCAGCGACCTGCTGTTTACGAAACAGCTGCACTACCGCTGTGCTACGAAGGCGAAGGCCCCATTTAACACGTGAGACGCCTCAAGGACGCACAGAGGTGGGGGCTCGATGGTAGGTAGAGGGCCAGCTCGTCCGCAGAACGGGACCCTCGTTTCACGTCTCCTAGCCTTGACCGGGAGGGGTGTTGAGCACCTACAGGGATGAACAGGATGGGAGGTTCCCGACACTCCCGAGCTGACGAGGCTCCTTTGGTATGTACGGAATCGTCACTCCGCCTCCGGGGGCTTTTGTTCTCCTGTGTGTTGGCGGGGGAGGCCATCCCCCCGGCCCAGCGAACTGGGACTTAGAGCCCGATGCTACGCCCGGACATTTCCGGACCACGCAGAGCGGGAACGCGAACCAGGAAAGGCGCCCCTGACCAACGCAGGACCTCAGAACTGGTCGCCCCACACCGAACAGAGCAGTGTGGGTGGTTACGAGGCAGGTGCGGTATCTCCCCCGCATTTGGGGTGCCCATGCTCCTTTTGCTTTCCTTACCTCGGTCGATGAGGGGCGATCCACAAGAGTGAGGATTTCAAATCCTCGGGCAGCCCACCCCTCACCATTTCCGGTTCTTACTACGTCGTCCCCCATCCACACCGGCAAACTCCGAAGGCGACGTGCCACTAGCGTTCCGGGATCAAACCGGGGCCCCTGTGGCAAGGCGAGAGTGGAGGATTCGAACCTCCGTGTCCGGACGATTCCCCAAGACCTGGGGCTCTCGCTTTTGTCCCGTCTTCGGAGTGATCGGCTCCTCGGGGACAAACTGGCGTGGCAGGATTCGAACCTGCGACAAGTCGGTTAACAGCCGACGACTCTTCCGCTGAGCTACACGCCATTGAAGAAAGGGAGCCCTCACGAGCTCCCTAGCATCATAGGGTTAGCCCTTGAGGGTGAACCTACGCACGTAGTCGTAGGCGAAGTGGGTACGAGCCCCGTGATGTCCCCAGCGGATCCACTTATGCGCGAGGCGCATGTAGTCGTTGATGGTCTTGCCCGGAGTCATCATCCGGTCTTCGATCATCTTCCAGTCGCCCTCCTCGAGGAGGTACGACAGCTGGGTCTGGATAGTGGACGGATTCCCGCCGATGCGACGGGCGTGCTCTCCCAGGCCGCGGAAGCGGTTGGAGGAGGTCCACTGGATGAGTCCGAAGCCACCCGCTCTGCATCCGTGGTATCCGGTGCGGGCTCCACCTTCGCAGACGTCCGGTTGGAACGTCGACTCCTGGCGGATGTTGCCCATGATGGCGGCGATGGCGTTACGGTCGGTGATCCCGTGCTCTTGGAGTTTAGCGAGCGTGATCTTCTCGTTTGTTGTACAGCTCTCACAGATGAGCCGTGGGTCTCTCTTAGATGGTTCTGGGGCGGCTTCTCGGATTGCTACCTGCTGTTCCGGCTCCTCTCGGATGATCGAGTAGGGGAACGCGGCGGATGCCACTGGGGCGGGCAGCATTGCCAGGGACGTCGCAGCAGTACCCGCGAGGGACACGGCCGCAGTCTTCAGAGAGTTGAGCATCAGATAGGATTGAACTCGGCATCCGTATAGAGGACGGTCACTCGCCCGTCTCAGGGCGCATTCCTCCACGGCACAGTGTGTTTAAGGGGCGTTTCACCCCCGAGTCTCGTCCCAGGTGTACTGGGCAGCCCCTCATAAAGGCGGCGATCGCTAGATCGCGTCAAGACCTGTCAATTATACCTAGGTTTTGAGGATTATGAACCAAAAAGAAAGGAGGAGAAGCAGAATGCTCCCCCTCCGTGAATAGGATTGTGTACGTAGTTACCCTCTCAGGGTATCTACGACGAGGAACTTATTCACTCCTCAGCTGATCAGTCGCGGTCGGAGATGTTCCACGCGGTGGTGGGTTGTGGTTGGATGCGACCCTCACGGACAGCTGCGCGGTACTCCTCTTCGCGCGCGAGGCGCTCCATGTAAGAGGCCATAGCGATCTGGACGGCCTTGTCGTTCTTGGCGGCTTCGTTGACGAGGAACATGCCGTGAACGAGCTCGAGAGGCTGTTGGTTGGTCATCGGTTGAGTGGGGTGGTCCCCCTGTTGATAGAGCTACTATATCACATCCTCACTTCAGAAAACACCCTTGAGCTGTGCGTCGTACCAAGCCTCCTCGAGCTCGAAGGCGTTCCCCAGCGTGGTGGGGTGTTCGTGCCACACCGTGTGGAGCTCCTCGAGGAGTTTCTTCATGGCGTAGAAGTCGCCGCCGTAGCCGCCCATGGCCTCGTCCATGGAGATGTCCTTGTGGATGCTGAGGGCTGCCTCGAGGCAGAGCGTGGTGATGTCCTTGGGTTGCATGGGTGGTTCCCTGTCGATGTAGCTACTATAAACCGAAGTGAGGAAGTTGTAAAGGCTTCCTCCCCGCTCCTCAGGCGAGGGCCCTCCTCACACGGTAGCGTGTGATCCCCATGTGATCCGCGATGCGCTGCTGGCTCCAGCCGTAACCGCGTAGCCGTTTGGCTCGCTGTTCGGTCGACTCCGTCGCCCAGAGGATGACGATCACCGGCAGGAGCAGGACGATCAGCAGGATGGTGAGAGTAGTAGTCATGGGTGGGTCCCAGTTGCTGAGACCACTATAACCCAAGTGGAGGAGTTGTACAGGGGAAGATGAGTGTGATACTATGACCCTAGAGGACTCCCTCCTATGACCGACCGACCGAAGTCCAGTCACCACACGGGCTTCCACCTATATCTACGGAACCCGCATCCGTCCAAGGAACACCACGGTGACTGCGCGACTCGCGCCGCTTGCCTCCTACTTGACAGACCCTACAGTCTCGTCTGGGCCGAGATCACAGAGGTCAAGCAGTGGGTTCGCGGCAACCGCGCCACGGCGGACAGCGGTACCAGCATCAACGAGCTCAAGCGGGCACTCGAGCGCATCACGGGCCGGGCCTGGGTCTACAAGAATCTCAGCTCAGTTGACTTTCACAAGGATGTTCTGCCCGAGCGGTGCATAGCGGTGCAAGCCAACCATTTCGTCTGCGTCAAAGACGGCGCCGTGTGGGACTCCTTTGACAGCCGGGGCAAGCGCCGCAAGCGCCTCCGCGGCTACCTCGTCGAGCGGGCCCACATCACATGACGTCGTTGGGCTCGAAGAGGGTGTAAGTGATCAACGCATCGATCTGCGCCTGCAGTCGATTCTCCATCTCGTAAAGCGCGTTGGTGGTCGCTACGTTCTCCTCCTCCAGGGCTTTGATCCGCGCTTCCAACGCGTCAATTGTAGGGTTGCTCCACATGGCTTAGTCCCAGAAACGGTCGAGGGTCTCGATCACACGGCGGAAGTGGCACCAGGGTACGAACCTCCCACCGTACATTCGCTCGTTGAGCTGCAGCATCTTGATCTCGTGGATGCAGGCCTGCGTGATCGCGTTGGACTCCGTGTAGCCCCACGCGCGGAAGCAGTCGAACTTCTCGATGTAGTACACGAAGGGGAACTGCCTCTGCCACGCCTCGTAGTAAACGGTGTCACGCCTGATCCCGTCCCTCTGGATCAGTTTGCAGTGGGAGATGCCGTCGAGGCCGTCTATCTCCTCGAATGTCATGTCGAGCCCGTGGAGGTACTCCTCCGCCCGCTCGATGTCGAAGACGACCTCCGTCCTCTGCCACTCTTCGGTCATCCCATCACAGACGGATTTGAACTCGGGGTCGAGAGCGCGCCACACGAGGTTGTGGATGAAGTAGGGGTACTGCGAGACGCCGCGCGGGTACCTCGCGGAGAAGTGCAGGATCTCGAATGTCTTCTCTTCAGATGTCATTGGGTTACCTCACTGGCGGTGGATGTACCAGATCCCGAGGATCGGGAAGACGATCAGGGCGTAGCACAGGAGGCCGAGACCGACCGGATTGTTCAAGACTGAGTACGCTATGTGACCCATGGCTAGTGAGCAGTCCCGTTGCCGTGGTAGTCGTCCGAGTCGTAGTAACCGCCTCGAGTCCCGAAGTACATCGTCGCAAGGACGAACGGAACCGAGAGGAAGAGTAGAGCGTTAGTCATCGCAGTCGAGGAGGCAGTCGAGCAGGTCGCGGAGGTAGATCACATCGTCCTTGGAAAGTCCCGAGAGCGAGATCAGCTGCTCGGACTTCGGATCAAGCACGAAGGCGACGGTGTAGCCGTCATCCGGGTTGTAACCGCCAGTCGCTTGGATCGTCGTAGTCATCGTCCTAACCTCAGTTTACGTTCAGCGCTTACGCGTGGCTCGTACCAGTCGTCGTACGGCCAGATGTACTCTTTCATCCAACCGTAGCTTAGCTCCTCCCAGAACTCCACCCGCTCGATCGAGTAGTCGCACGACTGGGGGAGGCGTAACAGAAAGCGCCACCACCCGAAAGCAACTGAGAGTCCCTCTAACCCGGCCAAGAAACTGTTCCACATCACACTCCTCCGAACATCAGCTCTGGGTCACCATGGTCGATCTCGAAATCGACTCCGAACGAGTCGGAGATGTAGCGGTGGTACCGCATCACGAAAGCTCCCCCGTCCCCGTCCATTTCAGCTGCGAGCTCACGGGCCCCTTCGATCAAGGTGTCGGCGATCGTGTCCTCACCACAGTCGCGATATGTTTTAGCCCGGTCGATGAGGTGCTCGATGCGCTCCATCGCCAGGTCATCCAGCGCGGTCATACTGCTGCGTTGCTTACAGGTCATGGTCGAATCCCATGGGAGCTCTTATCCACTCCCTGAACTCCTCGCCGATGGCTAAGGCCTCGAGGATGAGGCCCTGGTTGATGAGGGCTTCCATCCGCTCTTCCATCTTGTCGAGAGTCGCCTCTATGTATTGGGTCTTCTCGTCCACGTGGGGTCTCCCGGTATCGGCTCGGTGCCGTACTCCCAGTCGTCATAGTCGTCCGCGTTGCGGATACGGGCTGGGTCGTTCTTCGCGGCGATGGCCGCCTCTAACGCTCCGTAGTCTGTGATGAGTTTAGTAGTCCCATGCGTGTCGTGCATATAGGACTGATCGCGATCAACGGGTTTCCCCATAACGCTCCTTCTCCTCTTGGGCCGCCATCTCGGCGTAAGTCGGAAGCCCAACCGCTTTGCGTAGGGCGTTGTTCTCCCTGACGAGCAGTCTTACCGCGTCGAGGGTCTCGATCTCGGACGGGTCCGGGATGGTGTCCTCGATGGCCAGGGAGATCATGGTCACGTAGTGCCGCCAGTCTCGCTCCTCGGTCATTCGCCTCCGATATGAGACGTGGCCTGGAGGCACGGGTTGCGTGGGACGAAGCTGATCCACTCGGACCCGTCGTACACGGTCGGGAAGTAGACGTACAGCTGACCCCAGGCCGTGAAGTAACAGCCTTCGGACCCGCCGTACCCACCGTCGAACTCCCGGTCGAAGATCGGGTGGTCGATGGGAACGGCTTGGGGCCTCATCGGCCTCCCGCGCTCCTGGACCACCAGCAACTCGAGCTCGTCCTCCATGTCGAGCAGGGCTCGCTCGAGAGAAGTCCTCCAGTTCACAGCACCACCTCCTCTAGTTTGGCGAGTTTGCTTCCCGTGCCGGTCACGGGACGGGCTTTCAGGGAGTTGATCCCGATCACCTTGTCCTTCTTGCGACCCTCCATCTTCAGGGTGTAGGTCCCGCCGAGGTGGAGCAGCTCAGCTCCCTCGGGCATCCACCGCTTGCCCTTGGACGTCACGTGCGTGAGAGAATCCCACGGGATGACATTTCCGAAGACCCCTTCCGATGTTCTCCACACGGCGACGAGTGGATTTGAAGGAAGTTTGTTTGTTGTCGCCTTCGCGAGGACCTTCACGGGCTCGCCGGCGATGGGACCCTTGTGGTTGGGGTGGAGCTTGTAGAAGCTGCCGTTGCCGCAGACGAAGATGAGGCGCTGGTCCTCGTCGGCCGTGAGGTTGGCACCACGCGGACCTTTGAGGCGAGTGACGATGCCTTTGTCCTCGTCGATGAGGAGGAACCTGGTCTTCGGACCGCTAGCCGCGACCTCGACCTTCTGCCTCCCGACCTTGATGACCTCGGTGGCCGTGTACTTCGGCTCGTCGATGGCTTTGGAGCGGCGGGCATTGCCGTGGCGCTCGGCGAGCTCCTCGACCTCCGTGATGATGTACTCCCGCCGCTTCTTCTCGCTGGAGGTCAGCGACAGGATCTCCCGCACTCGCTTCTCGATGTCACGGGCCTCGTTCTGAAGCGCCTTCTCGTCGAGCTTGGTGAGCTGCGAGAGCCGCATATCCAGGATGGCGTCGGCCTGGCGAGCGGTGAAGTCCTGCTTCATCAGCTTCGCCTTGGCGTCGGCCCGGTCCTTCGCTCGCTTGATCGTGTCGATGATGTCCTCGATGATCGTCAGGGCGGTTATCATACCCTGGACGACCTCCAGACGCTCACGCCGGCGCTCGAGTTCCGCCTTGAGTGAAACAACCAAGCGAGAGTCCCTCCACCCCGCCCAGCGGTTGAGCATGTCGTGCGGAGCGAGCTGTACGGGCTTCAACCCATCGATGGCCAGGTTGCGAGCGGAGAACTTGGAGTCGAGGCTCGTGTTGCGGAAGACCTCGGACTCGGCTTGTTCAACGTCGGCGCTCGCTTTGAGGACTACGACCAGGCGGATGCCGCTGCGGTCGGTCTCGTCGCGGACGTCAGCGACCGTGGTGATCTTGCCCCTCTCCAGCCCCTCCTTGATCTGCTCACCGACTTGCTCGGTGTTGACGTAGAGGGGGAGGTTGGTGAAGACCAACGCGGTTCGCTTCGCCCGCTTCCCGTAGTCGATCTCCTCCCGCTCGCACTTGGCGCGCATGCGGATGGAGCCGGCCCCGGTGTTGAGGTACTCGACGAGCCCCTCGTCCTTGACGATGTCGCAACCCGTAGGGAAGTCGGGAGCGAGGGCGTTCTTGGCCGCGATGACGTCGTCCTCGACCAGCGCTCTGAGGGCCTTAGCGACCCCCCTGAGGTTGTGCGTCGGGATCTTGGTGGCGTACCCCACGCCGATGCCTTCCGACCCATTGAGGAGGAGCAGGGGCAGCCTCGCGTTGAGTTGGATCGGCTCCTTGAGGGACCCGTCGTAGTTGTCCCGGGTCAGCCAGGTGTCGGAGTCCTGCAGCAGCGTGTCCCAGGCGAACTGGGTCAGCTTGGCCTCGGTGTAGCGAGGAGCGGCTGGGCCGTCGGTTGGGCTTCCCCAGTTACCGTGGCCGTCGATGAGCGGGTGGTTGTTGGTCCACCAGGAGGCCGCTGTGACCATGGCGCCGTAAGCTCCGCCGTGTGGGTGGAGTTTGCCCATGGTCTCGCCCTCGACTCGAGCCGCTTTCATGTAGCGAGCGTCGGGTCGGAGCCCAAGCCACTTCATCGCGGTGAGGACCCGGCGGGTGACGGGCTTCAGGCCGTCGTAGAGGTCCGGGATGGCGCGACCGACCAGCACAGCCATGCTGTAGTCGAGGTACGCCGTCTTCATCTCGTCGACGACGTCCACTGGGGTGATGTTACCGGTCACACCAGCACCTCCGCTTCCTTAAGCTTCTCGATCACGCCCTCGAGCTCGATGAGAGCCTCGTCGTACGTGCAGATGTCGTAACCTTCCTCTTTGCTGACGGAGTCGATGTAGACCCCGTCGGGATCGTTCCACTGGAGGAACTCGAGGATGTCCTCCCGGGACCCGCGATCGTACAGAGTCATCGCGTACGGGAGGATGTTAGCGGTGGTCAGGTGGTCCATGACCGGATGGTATCTAGAAAGAGAGTGATGTACAGGGGTTGAAGACGGACGGTCAGATGTCACAGGTAGCTTCCTTGGACCGGAGCTCGTGGACGATTCCCCAGAGGGAGTTGAGCACCGCGTCGCATTTGCGGTATTCCAGGGAGTCGAGGACGACCCCGTTCATCTGGTAGAACCGCACCGCGCGGTGGATGAGTTTGATCTGCTCGCCGTCGAACTCAGGCATTGTTGAAGCTGATGGTGTCTGGTGAATCTGCGCCGAGGATCATCCCCATGCCGGAGTCCCACCAGGCCTGCGCGCCGTCGAACTTGACAAAGTTGTTGGAGTCAGCGAAGAGGCCGTCGGTGATGGAGTCCTTGGGATCCTCCCGCTCAGTCCAGTCCTCCTCGGAGACGATACCGACGCTCTCTTTCTCTTGGAGGCGATAGCCGCAGGCGAGGAGGAAGTTTTCGAAAGCCTCGAGCATCGAGGTGACGTTGAGCCCCTCCGGGAGAGTCATCTCGATCCCGAAGCCCTCGGAGTCCTCGAGGGTGAAGGTGAACTTGCCCGACATCACTTCGAGCTCCGCGGCTTGATGATCTCCCAGATGCTGACCGCGCCGATGACCTGCAGGTAGGTGAGCTGGGCGATGCCGCACCAGGTGAGGATCCAGTGGATGAGGTAGGCGGTGATGAGGATACCTGCCGCAGACAGCAAAACGCCTGCGACGAACGCGCCGCAGGCCTCTGCTACCTTCTCCCACGTGAGCGGCTTCTGAGGAAGCGTAGTCACTGTTTCAGTTGGTTTGGAGAACGCATCGCTTGAACCGTTCCCACTCCCAGTCGGTGATGTTGTCGGTTCCGTAAGGGACTCCCACGATGGAAGCGCACCTTCGGGCCGTCTCTTCTCGTACTGGGAGCGGTGAGAAGTCAAAGCTGATGACGGTTGACGAACCGATTGTAGCTGCGATCGCGAGCGGTATCACTGCTGGTACACTCCGAACTTGGTGTAGCAGAAGTTCCGCTGGTCGCAGCAGACCTTGACTCGCTGCACACCCTGGTTGGTCCAGAACGAGCGAGTGCAAGGCTGCGTGGCGAGGGCGTGTGTTGCACACCCCACGGTGAGTGAAGCTATCGCGAAGAGGACGTATCGCATCTCACACCCCCAGGAGCTCGCGCTCTTCGGATGTCAGGCGCTCGATCAGCTCTCGGCGTTTGCGCTGGCGCTCCCGCTCGGCGTTGACCTTCTCCTCGTACCGCTCGAACTCTCGGACGACGCTTTCGAACTCCCAGCGGCGGATGTTGAGTTCCTCTGGGGTACGAGCCACGCCCTCCCAGACGTAGAACTCGACGTCGAACTCCTCGTCCCCGGTCCAGAAGAGGACCTTGCAGTAGTTGCGGCCAGGGCCGTCACCGTCTGGGAATGTGTCTTCCACGACTTTGGTGTGGACCATGAGAGAGGGGAGCTTCTCCGCTCGTGCCAGCAGCTGCAGAGCTGTGTACGGTGAGTTGTTCCTGAAGCGCTCGCGCTCGACCAAGAACTCCTCGTGCTCGCGCTTTTTCTCTTCTGCTAGCTTGGCGAGGCGGGTCGCTTTACGGGCCTCCTTCTCTTCTTGTGTGAGTGGCATCGGGTGACTCCAATCGAAGTGACATAGTCACTATATCAAGGAAGTGAGGAAATGTGAATAGCCTCACTCCTCCTCGTCGTTGTTCACGTCGATCGTCACGGTCATGTCGCACAGCATCCCGGCTATCTTGTCGCTGACCGCTTCCCTCGCTTCCTTCTTCGTGGTGAAGTAGTTCACGATCGTCGCGGATTCCTGTAAGGTCTTGAGGATGATGAAGAGGTCGGCCCCGGTGAGGGTGTGACGAGTCACAACTTCCCTCCCACCGTGCTCTCGTACTTGGTCGCGGTTTCCTCGAAACCCTCCTGGCGAGCCTTGAGGTACCACCGCGTGGCGTTGACGCAGAGCTCCTCGGTCATGGAGGTGATGAGCGAGTTGCCCTCGAGGTCGCTGGAGACGTAGGTCCCCCACCTCTGGCGCTTCACCGTGAAGGCCTCGTCGTAGATGACTGCGGGCTCTTCCTCGATGATGTTGATCTTGGACGGGTCAACGGACGGCATCTTGAAGCGGAGGGAAGTTGGGTGTGAACGAGATGGCCTGGGACTGGTCCATGAGTCGGAAGGCCCGGAGAGCGCACTGAGCGCTCTCCACGGCCATGACGACGTCCCCAGACTTGGAACCCGGCAGCCTCTGGCAGATCGAAGTGAGCTTTCCCAAGTAGGCGGCGAGGATGTCCGCCTGCCTCTTGTACTCGACCGCGGCTTCGAGAGTGATCTTACCGAGTTCGGCTACGAATTCCAACTCGGCGAGTTCGTCGTGAGTCATCAGGCGGCCTCCACGAGCGGGAGGTGCTTGTACGTGCGACCGTTGCAGATCTGCGACACGCACTGAGCGGAGATCGCGTAGTCCGCTGCGATGTCCTTGACCTTCTGGCCCTGAGCGCGGCAGAGGCGGATGTCCATGACTTGGGAGTCGGAGAGGTCACCCATGGCGCGGGAGCGGGCGATGTTGGCGGGGGACATGTAGTAGGGCTTGCGAGCAGCCATCGTTCCGAAGTTGTCGTGGTGTAGAGTGGACGCCCCTTGTGGGGACGGATCAAATCTATCTAGGATTTCGGGGATGAACAGCCTTCAAATGTTAAGACATTTGTTCTATTCCGGGTAGCGGCTGAGCGGCGTGGTTAAGGAAGGAGCGAGCTCGCTCCACGGCCGCGATCGCGCGGTCCTGGCCTTCGATCCAGTACGCGTTCTCCTCGTCCCAATTGGTACCACCTTCCTCGGTGTTGTCACCGCGGTAGGTCTCATCCTCCTGGATGTACCACTCGAGCCGCTCAGTCAGCTCGCGGACAAGCTCCCGGACTTCGATGTGGGCCTCCTGCGGAGTGGGGAACGGCCTCCACTCCTCACCATCCCAGACTCTGACCTCGGTGTACCAGTCGGAACCCTCGGGTTTGAACGTGGCGAGTTCACCGACGATGGGCTTAGTCATCAAGCTGCTCCAGGGCGCGGCGAATCAAGTCGGAATCTCCGCCAGATGTTTCAAACGTTGCCGCAAATGACTCAAAATGGGTTAGAGCCTGCTCCTTCAAGCTCGGCGGCTTGGAGCGGCGGGCGGCGCGTAGTGACGGAAGCAGGTCCCGGTGGCCACACAGCGTCTGCTGCTCCAGCCACTCACAGCACGCCTCCAGCTCTTGGTCGGCGCCCCATTGAGCGGCGCGGACTACCACGTAGTCAGCAAAGGATTCATCGTCTAAATCGCCTTCAGCCCAAGCGTCGAACCATTGCTGCACCAGCTTCGGCGGTGGGGTGATGAGATGTTGTTGGTTAGTCATCGATAGTCTCCAGTGCTTTACGGATAAACTCAAGTTCACGCATTTGATCCGAGAAAAACTCACCGCTCTTCTCAAATCGTTTTACACTTTCCAAGGCCAGTTCCTTCAAACTCAATGGCCTCGGGCGGCGATAGTTATAGAGCTCGGTTACATCCTCTTCTTCCCATGCAGCGCACTGTTTGAGGTAGTTGCCGCAAGCCAAAAGCTCCTGGTCTGCGCCCCACTGGGCGGCAGCTATAAGGACGCGCTGATCAAATGGGCTAATCACAGAAACTGGGCCGCCGTACAGCTCTTCCAGCCACTGCTGCACCAGCTCCGGCGGTGGGGTGACGGGGTGATGGTTCCCAGCGATCTCAGTCATTGACGTAGGTCTCCGCGAGTTTCCAAGTGGCGAAGAGCAGGAACCCGACGCAAGCTCCCAGAAGCACTGCTCTCGAGACGACCGGGAACGTGACGATGAGGGTGAAGGCCACCGTGAGTAGCAGCCAGAAGAGCGCCCAGACTCCGAAGATTCTGGTGGTGCGTGAGAGTTTCATGGGTTGTCTCCCTTGTGATTGAGGTCTTTGAGCCAGGACTCGAGCCGCTCGATCTGGCGCTCGCACTCCCAGCGGCTGTTGTTGTCGTGGTCGTAGAGCCAGAGGTCCTCCTCGAGCTCCTTGATCTTCGCTCGGACGGACGCGGGGCTCTCCCAGTCGACCGGCGAAGCGTACATGCGGTAGGTGGATTCACTCATGGTTTGTCGAAGGCGACGGATTGGGCGGCGTGGCAGATGCGCCAGATCTCCTCGCACTCATCCCAGGACAGCCCGGTGATGGTGCGGATCCACTCGAGCTCGCAGTCGTCGGTGAGCTGAGCGAGCGCGTAGGCGAAGTCCTCTCGGGTGTATTCACTCATCTTCCATGTCCAAGATCTGGTCGTAAGCCTCCATCATCCCGATGAGGTGGAAGGCCCTGGGCGAGTCGTAGCGAGGGCCGCACTCGTCCTGGTACTGGCGGTACGCTCGGTTCTTCAGGCGGATGACCGCCTCTCGGGACACCTCGAGCTGCGTTTCGTTGGTTGCGAGTTTGATCATGGTCAGAGCTCCTGGATGCGAACCCGCGCGATGCCGTCGGTGGGGACCCCGAGGATCTTCGCGGCTTTGTAAGAGAGGTCGATGCTGCTGCAAGCACAGCGGTCCGTGATGGGGACCACAAGCGACTTGCCCTTGTGAACCACGCGGACCCGAGTGCCGCAGGGCAACCAGGGGTGAGCGGCACTCACCTTGTGGTCGGAGTAGGTCGTACCGCACGCGTCGGGCCGCCCGTGGAACCACTGGTGGTAGACGGTGGCGGTGACGTAGCGGCCGTTGGCCAGAGCCGGAGACGAAGAAAGGGCCACCGCGACCGCGGCGGCCCCGTTGATGAAGAGCTTCATGCTTCGATCTTCTTAGCGACGGTGAATGCGAGTGTGGGGTCCTGGAGGACGACCTTGGCGTCTTTGCGGACGGCGGTCTCGACTTTCTTGAAGTCGGCCTTGGCTTCGTCCAAGCGTTGCTGACCCTGGGAGCTGAGGACGTAGGTCTTCAGCTCTCGGATCTGGAACTTGCCCTTGGGGCAGTCCACGGTGGTGACGCTGTTGTCCTCCATGATCTGGAGGGCTTCGGCTTTGAGCTGGGCTTCCAAAGCTGCCATGGCGTCCTTGCGAGCCTTCAGAGAGGCGAGCTTGGCGGCGATGGCGTTGAGTTGGGTTTGAGCGGACATTGTGGGAGGCGGTTGACCCGCCTTTGTCTACCTGATCAATCTATCCTAAAGCGCGGAAGCATACCGTAGAATGTGACACTTCCTCATTGGCACTTAGCGCTTGGCGGAAGCCTCGAGTTGCTGGCAGGCTTTCTGCACGCCCGCCATGCAGTCGATCTCGGTCATACGGTCGAGGGTCGAGGTGAGGCAGAAGAACCCGCCGACTGCGAGACCGACACCGAGCCCGGTGGAGAGCAGGAAGGTCTTGACCCGCGACGGCTCTTTGCGCTGGCGGCGGGTGCGGGGGAAGGAGCGGGGCTGGGTGGTGACCATTGTGTGATACCTTGCTGACGGAGTCATTCTACCTCGATTCCTCAAAGTGGGAAACCGATTGTTGTGACAGTGACCCGAGTGGTTCACGCTCGCTCCGGCTCTCGCAACGACGCCATGACCTCGGCCCACTCGTCGTCCTCGATCATCTGGTCGTCGGCAGCTCGGCCCCAGCAGTCCAGCTTGGCCAACCACTGCTCGATCCGGGCGTGGTCCCCCGTGATGTTGCGGTATGTGTAGAGGCGCGAGAGGAATCGGCGGTAGGTGTCGGCGCGTTCTGTGTCGGTCATCGTTCGTCCAGTAGTTTCTGCAGGCGGCGGCGGTAGTCGTCCCGCTCATCCATGGCGTGGCTCCACGAGGTCGCGCTCAGCTTGGGGTGGTAGACGAGCTCGCGGGCCTCCTCCGTGGTCGGGTTGCGGATGACGATGGTGAGGAAGCGGTCAGCCATTGTCGTCTTCGGTGTAGTGCGGATAGCAGAAGAGCTTCTCTATGCGCTCTCGCTCGATGTCGAACTGCTCGGCCATGTCGAACGGGTGGCAGTTGTGTTGCTCGGCTAACTCCGAAAGTTGAAAGCGTGTTACCTCGCCGAGCTTCTCGAGGATAAAGCAGCGGAGGACTCGCTTGTGCTCGAGTTTCATTGGGTAGCCTCTAGTTCTTCGGCGATGGCGAGGATCGCCTCACGAACTGAGTCGTTTCTTGCCTCCAGGGCAAAGTCATGCTCGGGGTGGCCGGTGAAGCCCGAGTAATCCTCGGGGGCAACCTGATCCGCAGCAGCTCGCAGGGTGGCGGCAGCAATCCAGCGAGATTCATTGAGGCAGTCATCTGGACCATAGGATTGGGCACCGTTGGCAGCATCGAGAACAGCCTGTGCGGAGGGTGAAAGTTCAGTCATTAGCACCATTCTCCTTGTTTGCGTTGTCTTCCAGTTCGTCGGCGATGTCGAGTAGGTCGTTGGCGTCGATCAGCCACTCGCTCTCGCGGCTGGTCCCGTGGATGTGCACGACCTGCCTGAGAGCGGCCGCGAGCGCTCTCATGTCGTTCTTGAACGTCTGGGGTCTCCCCAGACAGGCGCGCCAGAAGGTGTCGGCCACACGCCGCGTGTTGGGTGAGAGTGGGTCGTTGGCGTTAGTAACGCTAGAGGAGCTCATCTCTCGGCCTCCTGCTCGAGCATTTCTGCGGCTCGGGCCGCAGCCCACTGGGTGTGATCTGGCCGATCGACAGTCTTTTGCTCCCTGAGCCAAGCCGCTACCTCGCGGATCGCGGCGCGGGCTTCGTTACGCCAATCTTTGTAGTTGCTCGGGGTTTCGGTAATCACCTCGGTCACCCGCTCCACCAGCGATTCCCGCTTCTCCCTCTCCTTGGCGAAGGCTCGTTGAGCGGCGGCGTACCCGGCTTGGACGTCGTACTCTAAGGTAGACTGATCCACTTTCACGGCGGCCTCGAGGGCCTCTAACCTAGCACGCAGTTCTAGAACGCAGGTCTCGGTGGCGTAGGGGTAGTCCTTCACCTGGGCTTCAACCTCCGCCCAATGCTCGGTTGTTGCTTTGAAGTCAGTCATAGTCATCTCCAAGGGAAGTCCATCGTGATCTCGCCGTCGTGCTTGCGCCTCAGCCGCCCGAACGGGATCAGGGCCCAAGCTGGGATCATGACGAGCAGGATCGTGACCAGCAGGAACGCGGTCACGAGCGGCCAGGCGGCCATCAGCGCGAGCTTGATGGGCACCTGCAGGCCGCGGGGAAGGTAACTCTCTGAGGTGATCTCAGTCATCCTCGCCTCCGATCAGATCCGCTTCGATCGAGTTGAGGACGCCGTAGAAGACGTTTCCTCTCACGATCTCGCTGTGTACTTCGAACTCGTGTAGCTGCGCGCCTCCGCTCACCTTCACCTCGAACTCCGTGTCAAGAGCGATGTCTTTCGCCCGCTCCGCGTTGTCTGCTTCGACCTCTACGACGACCGACGCCGTACAAGGGATCAGGACCGAGTACTTTGCCATGGTTGATCAGGACTGTTGGGGTTGGAGAGAAGCCAGAAGCGACCGCCACTTCTCGCTTGGGTTGTGGTCTTCGGACCCAGAGGCCAAAGCCCGGACGTCCTCGGAGTAGTCACCAGGGATGCTGAAGCGGAAGTAAGCGTAGGTGCAGTCGAAGTCGTCGTCCTCGTCCTCCACGAAGTGCGGGTTGGAGCGAAGGTCCTCGTTCCACGGGCCCAAAGGCTCGTCGTCTCCGTCGAAGTATTCGGGGTAGTTTGCGCGGCACGACTCCTCGCTCTCGTAGTAGTCGCGGTTGCCTCCACCGGTACGGGTGTAGATGACGATGTTGTCTCCTTCGACGTAGCAATCTCGGAAGCGAGGGACGTCTTCCGTGCTTAGACCGAGAGTGGCAAGAAGCACAGGGGCCACTGAGTTGACCCCGAAAAGCATGTTGTAGAGGCTCATAGTTGTTTACAGAGAGAGAGGGAGATAAAGGCGGTCAGGAGCGGGATCCTCCGAAGAGGCACCCGACGAAGAAGACGATCACGAAGCACTTCCAGAACTCGAGCGTCACGCCGAACCACGTGAGGATGATCCCGAGAAGCCAAGCGAGGAACGCGTTGACCCCGACCGCGAGGGCGATGACGAGGATGAAGAGCGCGATGTAGACCGCGGGTGAGTTAGTGGTGGGCTTGAGCATCGAAGGGGTTCTCCGTCGTGATCGTCTGGTCATTTGAAGTCCTCGTACTTGGGAAAGGGGCCGCAGATCTCGTCCACCGTCTCGGGGGCCGCGGCCTTAGCTCGCTCGGCTCGGCACGAGAGGACCAGAGCCTGAGAGCGAAGGAAGGCGTCGTACTCCATACGGTCAGAGGCTAGGCCGGTGAAGGCGATGAGCAAACCGATGGCTAAGGCGAAAACTCCGGCTCCGAGAGCTATAGCTGCTTCGTCTTTCATGATCCGAAGAGGAATTTGAGGAAGTCTTTGAACACGTCCGGGAGCGGCTGCTGGGGTTCCGGGCCGCGGTGGACGTAGTCCTTAGCCTCGGGACCGCAGAGGCTTTCTCTCTCGCGGGCGAACTCGCAGATGCGAGGGCTGCTGGTCACAGTGCCTTGAGTGTAACACACGTTCTCGATCCTGTGGAGAGAGCAGTAGTCGAACATGGACGAGGAGAAGTGGTGCGCGCAGTTGACGCACGCCTTGAGTTCCGCGGTGTCATTCGTCATTGTGATCCGGATCGTAGATGTAGTCCTCCACGGAGGCGTCCGCTGCGAGGTCCCGGAGATTCTGAGCGACAGTGAGGTTGGAGACCGTGAACGACCCGCCCATGTCGCGCTCTGTCATACGCTCGACCTCCACCGCGATGAAGCGGAGAACGGAGGCGAGTTTGTCCGGCGGCAGCTCCTCCTTCGTGAACTGGCATCCCTCGCGCAGGCGCGCGTGGAAGGGAGGCTTCGCCCCGTGGATGAGGTCGATGAAACTCGTCTGAGCTTTGACTCCCGCGTGTGGATCGAACTTCGGAGTTAGATCCCACTCGGTCTTCTCCTTAGGAGGGGGAACGATCCCGTCACGGAGGTTCTGCATGTCGAGCTCCATGCGGGTCACGGTCCGACACAGCGTGTCGACGATGCGTTCCAATTCGGAGACGGCTTTTGTGGTGTCGGAGAGTTCCATGAGTGCGGTCTCGATCTGCTTCAGCCGCTTCGTGATCCCGTACCCGGTGTTCTCGACCGCCATGCAGCGCTTATGCAGCTCCTCCTCGAGCTCCTCGAGGTCCTTGACCCGCTGCTCGAGCGAGCGTGTGTCGCTCTGGGGTTCCGACGGCACGTGGGTGTAGTGACCCTTACCGTCTCCCTTGAAGCGAGACTTAGCACCGCAGCAGTCGCACTCGAGGAAGGTGATGCCGTCGTCGTGCGCTTCCCATTCCGACTCCCACCACCAGTTGTGGGGGTTCTCGCAGTGTGGGCAGACCCACGTGACGTTGTACTTCATTTGCGTGGGTGGCGGGTGGCGAACGTCTGCATCCAGTAGGACAGGACCTTGCGGGCCTCCTGCTTGTCAAGCTGCGGGAAGCGCCGCTGGACGTACGGCGCCGCTCCGAACATGTTGGTGACCCCGGACTCGCGAAGCTCGTCGAGGTACTTGAGCATCCCTTCGGTGATGGCGAAGGACGGTTGCTGTTGTTGTTCCATTGTGCCGTGGGGTGTGATGAGTGAGCTCACCGCGTGGTCACGCGGCGAACGCCTCGCGGACTTGAGCGTCGGTCATCTTGTAGCGCTTGCCTGTGGAGGGCTCCTCGGCCACCCACGGGAGCACCTTCGCACGGTTGTTGAAGTCGCGGAGGACGAGGCGCTTGCCCGCGTAGGTGAACTCACGCGAGACGTCCTCGGGTTTGATGTTGAGAGCGGCTGCGAAGAGCCCGAGGTTGTGAGTCTTAGCCTGGGAGGAAGCCGCGCGGATCGTGACTGAGACCTCGCCGAGCGAGCTGTAGCTGAGGTTCTGCTTGCCCTTCTCGAGCCCGTGCTTCGCGAAGATCGCTGCGAGCGCGTCCTCGATGTCCTTGTTGAGAGCGGCGGCTTGTGCTTTGTTCATGGTGAGTGAGTGTGAGTTGCCTACCTGATCAATCTACTCCGAAGTCGGAAGTAGGTACGTGGAAAGTGACACTTGTGAGGTGTCACCCCACGGCTCGTAGCACGGTGTGGTACCGGGGATGATGCAGTCCACTCCGCAGTGAGTGCCCGCCACGGGCCTCACGACGTAGGAGCGTTGGCCGACGTTGGGACCGCATTCCACGGTCTCGCCGGTCGCCACGAACACCACGTCGGGCATGCAGGACTTCGGCAGGTCTGACTTGAGGGTGAAACGCTCACCGCGTTTCAGCTGGTACGCGAATCTCATCATGGTCGTGTCCTCAGTGAGCGAGGTACTCGGAGACGTCTTGGCTGTTGGGGCTGTCCACCCCGAGGTAAGCGGCCGTGAACTTGCGAGTCGCTTGGACGGTCTTGAACTCGATCTCAACCGTGGGGTTGCCGTTGTAGATGGCGCCGAGGAACTGGATGGAGCGGATCTCGTCGTCCTCGAGGTAGCCTTGGGCCGAGGTGGCTCCGACGGCTTGCCAGAGGTTGTCGTAGCCTTCGACGTTGAAGTCGTACTGTTCGGTGCGTGCCATGATTGTTTGAGTGGCGTAGTAGAACTATATCACACTTCGGAAAGTGCGATCTGCAGCTGCTTCAGAAGCTCCTCAGTGGCCGCGTTGGTGGCGTCGGCTCCCTGAGCCATATACAGCACGTGAGCGATGTCACGAGCCGCCCCAGGAGTCAGCTCGAACACGATCCGCTCTTTGATGACGACCTCGCGCTCCTTGACGACGCTGCCGAGGACTTCAGCGGCCGCGCGGTGCTCGTCGGTGTTGGGGAAGAGGAACTTGGTGGACTTGATAGCGGCCATGAGCCTCCGTTGCTTACCTCACTACTATACTCCACTTCGGTAAGTCTGAACAGGGTCCATCGCAAAAGAAAAGGCGCCCTTGACGGGCGCCCTGGTACCACTCCTCACACACGTATTAGAACAGGTATATGACGGCTCCTTCCTATACGATAGAGTCTATCAGATGTACATGCTGCCGACGTATTCACCCTTGTTGTCGCGGAACTGGACGCGAACGTAACGCTCCCCATTGGGACCGTTCTTGTTCTTCATCACGATCGCCTTAGTGGCGCCGAGGTCCCAGCCCTTGGCCGAGATGGCCGCGGAGACCTGGTTTAAGCGGGAGACGTCCTTCTTGGAAGCGTACTTCATAAAGGACGGCTGGATCAGCAGCGTGGTCATAGAACCGTAGTTTAGGATCCGTTGTAAGCGTGGCCGTTGCCGGTCCACGAAGAGATAATGCATACGGGCCGCCTCGGTTCCGTAGATGGTGTGACACTTTACTGCCCGGTCCTGATGCAGCGGTCGAACTTGTAGAGCGCCGCGTAGTTGTAACCTGGGATCGGAGCGACCTCGATCCACTCCTGCAACCCGAGCTCGCGGTCCTCACCCCACATCGCCACGACATTCACGCAGTAGCCCTCGTCGGTCTTCACCCGGCAGTTCGCTTCGGCGTGAGCGTCGAGGAGGATCATCAGGTCGTACGCGTCGATCCGTACCTGGTACCTCCCGTCCCTGACCGCCGAATACTTCAGACCCTTGAGTAGCTCAATCGTCTCGGAGTAACTTAGCCCGGGCTTGTTGGGCCGCTTGAGAGTCACCCGCACGCATCGCTTCCACAACTTCCTGACAGCGTTGAACATGGCGGTTGTATGCTTTGAGGGAGTAAAGCCCGACGTGACCGTCCTCGGTGCATCCGACGAGGTCGCTGCAAATCGGGCATGTGAACTTACGGATCCTCTCAGAGATGGAGGTACGTGAGGTTCTCGAGCGAGCCAATGGGTCCTCTTGGAACGACGTTGAATGCGATTGAGTAGCGAGGTTCGGGTCCGGGGTTCTCAGCGACCTGGTGAAGGAGGTACCAGGGGAAGAGGAAGATGGAGCCTTTGTCCTGAGGGGCGGTGCGGGCGAGACCGAATAGGTCGTCGTTCTGTCCGCGCTCATTGGTCACCGAGATGGCTGATTGCCGCAACTGCATGTTGGGGTCACGGAACATCACGGGCGAGTTGATCAGTCCCGGTGTGTAGACGCCTGAGAGAAAGGCGTTGGGGTGGAAGTGATGGTGGTGCGAGTCACCTGGGTAGGTGATGTTGCCCCACATCGAGTTGACCTCGAACTCCTTACACTCGTAGCGGTACGTCTCGCGAAGGTGCTCGAGGCAGCCGCGAATCATCGTGTTGAGTTCCGCGAAGCGAGGCTTCGTGTGAAGATCCCCGATAGTCGTATGGACTCGCCCCTCGGTCCTGGCTTCGAAATCCTGTTCCTTGAGGAGGTTCAGCTGCCGCTCATTGAATTCGTCATCCTCGATCTGGAACTGGAAGAGCGGGATGGGGAAGAGGCGGTGTACGGTATGTTCTACTTTCATTGGACCTCCATATCAAAGGCGACGATCTGGCGGATCTCTTCGGACTCGTTAGGACGTGTGTAGTGGAGCACGCTGCTTGGGACAAATACGAAGGTTCCCTCTTTCACGGGGGGCGCCGCCAAGTCCGTCATATCTGTGATGGGATTGTTCCACGGAGACACGTGGATCGACGGGGTGTGCTCTTGCTCGTCATAATCGAGGTAGAGGATGCCGCTGTAACCAGTTGAACGGTGGTTGTGAACCGCGTGGTAGTCCCCACGTTCATACCTGACAGCCCATATCGCTCCGATCCTCAGCTGGGTTAAGCCCATCTCAAGCCCGAAGCGGTTCAATTCATCCCCGAAGATCCGGTAAAAGTCACTGATGTAACGATTGTTGTTGTTATGCCGGTCGGTCTCGAACTGGGCTAGTCCGCTTCGCTCAAACTCTTCGTCTCGTAGGAGACCTTTCAATTCGCTTTTCTTCTCATCCCAGCTTTCGGTTTGGACCGAAACGTACCGCACTGAGAACAAGTTTCCGATCATGTTTGTTCCGTCACTGGTTGATTGTGACCGTTGAAGCACTCTGTGAATCCAAAGCGGATCCGAGGACGATATGCTTGACCATCTTAGGCTCGTCCACTTGGTCCTCCAATGCCTCTATACGCTCTGATAGTTCGTCACTGATTGCCTCTTGAGGCCAGCCTTGGCTGATCAGGGTGATGTAGTGCTCAACAAGGTCAACGAGCTCCTCCCGTTGCGTTGTTGGCAACGACAAGATGAAGCGGGTCTCCTCACTAAGTGGTTTCATGTGAAGTTCGCATAAAAGAAGCGCCCTTGCGGACGCCGTCTTTAGATTAAGCTCCTTTGCGAGAGCTGTGAACTTAGACCAGTGCGAGAGCCGCGTCGATCGCTCGGCGGGCGATGGAGGCGCCGGTGCCGAAGTTGGCGTAACCGAAGCGGTCGTTCTCGGTCTTGCGGGATTTGTGAGTGTTGAACTCGGTGATCGCGTTGAAGGCGTCGTAGAACGTACGACCTCCGTTGCCCCGACCGTTATAGAACAGGTCTACGATCTCGTCGCGGTTGCGGACCTTGTCTCCGGGCTGTTTGCCATAGGCCATCTCGATCATCTGATCGACTTTGCTAACGGAAGCAGTGGTGGTCGAGAGTTTCTCAGCCGCTTCAGAGAAGCGACGCATCCGCTCGTTGACGTAGTTGATCGTCTCGGAGATGTTGAGTGCCTTCTGAGTCACGCCGAGCGTGTGTTGCAAGCGAGTGCTCATCTCGTCGTAAGCCATCGCGAATGTGTTGCCACAGATGACTCGTACGTCGGTGACCCCAGCTGAGAAGTGGGTGGTGCCGTCGTGGCTATTGAGGAGAGTGATCATCGAGCGGTGGTTCTCGCCGACGATGTTGAACTCCTCGGTCATCTGAGCTTGGATGAAGACCTTGGAACCGTTCTTCAGGTAGCCCGTGTTGGTCACCTTGACGAGGCCTTCCGAGACGAGGGGAGAGACGAGGTCGTTCAGGATAGAGTTCTGAACCACCTCGTAAGTCTTCCCGACCACGCCGAGCTGAGCGTAGTTGTCGTCCCGGACGAGGACCTTACGGTTGCCGACTTCCAACTTCTCGCCGTTTGGGAGGTCAGCCACGAGCGGAAGCTCGAGGACGTTCCAATCTAGGGAAGCATGAGTAGCGATCTGCATCTGGGTTACTCCCAAGTTGCTTACTTAGATATTGTAAGTCATCGGGAGTCCTTCCGAATTGGAAAAGTGTGACACAGTCAAAAGTGGTCGGCTTCGTCCCCAGCGTCAGGGCCATCGCCCTTGGTGATCAGCACAGTGCCGTCCGGTTGAAGATCCCAGTTGACCCACTCCCAATCGTGCATCCCCACCGCGTTCGCGATGTCGTCTGGGAAGACGACGTAGAGCTCACCCGAGATGGGATCCATCTCGATGTTAGTCACACCTGTGATCGGATCACTTGTCGCCGAGGCTGAGAGTGGGTTGCTCATAGGGAGTGGTGAAGTACTTCTTGAGAGCCTCCCACTTGGGGGCGCTGGATTGTGCTACGAGTCCGAGGCCGTCGAGGATGACTTTGACGTCTTCGATCGTTTCGATGTTGTTGACGTCGAGCTCGAACGCTTGCGTCTGGGCTTGGGCTGCGGTTTGCATTCTTCTTGTTGCTTCTTGAGGGCTTCGGCGTACGGGACCACTCCTCTCGGAACGGTTGTCGCCTTGAGGTTGAGTGACGAAGTGATCTTAGCGATCCGCTTCGCCAGCGAATTGAACTCGAGTCGTGTGAACACCTCCTCCACTTCCTTCGCCACTCCGCTTCCGAGTCGGAACTGGTCGAAGTCGATGTCCTGCAGCTCGGGGACGTAGGTCGACGTGACAAGCATCATGTTGTCACGGACGAGGTCTGCGTGAGGAGCGACTTTCGTGTGAGCGACCACTCGGTCGAAGATCCCCCCGCACTCGTTGACAATCTTCACGGCTGTCTTCTGGCCGATGCCTTTGACTCCCGAGACGTTGTCACTGGCGTCACCGCTCAGGGCTTTGACGATCGGGATGTGAAGCGGAGGGACTCCCCACTTCTCCATCACCTCATCGACCCCCATACGAGCCACCTTCTTCGCGGAGTTGAAGAGGATGACGCTGACGCGATCGTTGACGCACTGGAGGATGTCCTGGTCGCAGGTGAGGATGACCACCTCGGGAAACTCGACCGACGCGTCTCTTGACAGCGTGTAGATCGTATCGTCCGCCTCGTAGCCGATGATCCCGACGGACGTAAGCCCCAAAGCTGGGAGGATCTCGTCAAGGACGAGCATCGCTTCAGTTCTGAAAGAGTCGTCGGATCCGGTGCGGTTGGCCTTGTACTCCTCACTCGCCTGCTTCCTCCAGTTCCCGCCGGCGTCGTAGCAGACCGCCACGTGAGTCGGCTTCTCCTGGTCTATAACGGACAGCAGGTTGTTGGTGAAGCCGTAAGCGCCGGTCGTAGGGAGCCCAGAGGATGTGGTGAGACCTCCCGTCGCCCTCAGCAGCGCGTTGCGACTGCGATGGAAGAGAGCGTAGTGGTCCACCAGCAGTAGTTTGCTCATCGGTTGTAGAAGATGTTCTCGAGAGCCATGAAAGCGGTCAGCTCGGATCGGAACTCATCCTGGGTCTCCACATCGGTAATCGTCTGGGACCCGTTGGGGTTGGTGAAAATCAACACACCATGGCCACCTTCGTCACCGCCGTGGCAGTGGAGGTAGCGGATGTGCTCGCTTAGCTTAACGCCCTGCAAAGACTCGGCGGGAGCGGAGATCGCAGTAGGCTCCTTGAGGGTTGTGGACACGGTTGGCGCTCTGAATTGATTTAGTAGAGAGTCGGCGTATCTCGGAGCGGATGAAGCCGGCGAGCCGAGCATCATCAGTCTTTCCAAGCGCCTCCTGTAGGCGTCGTAAGTACTCATCTTGCGTGGGAAGATTACCGATGTGCTCCCGGGAAGAAGCCCCAAGATCGGCGAGTGTGCTTCCCGCTTTGACCTTCGCCTTGCCGAAGTTACCTGTAACAGCACCTTTGGTTCGAAGGAGATCGGCGGTCTTGATCCTGTTGATTGAGGATGGAGTTGTTTCCATGGAATGATTATGCTTTCTACGGCCGTGTCCCTCCTCTCAGGAGTGGACAGATAGTCAATTGGTTTCAATACCTGAGGGGAGGAACTGCCCCTCCCCCGTGGACCCTAGTCTCAGGCGAGTGCGAAGGAATACCTACGGCAGAACGATACCGCTAACGCCTTGGGATGGCGCGGCAGTTGGAAAGGACCGGAAGAGACGAACCTCTTCTTCTTCTTGTCCACCGTGAAATCGGCGGAGCGGGAACTGACATTGAAGCCAGATCCCACGGTACGGGTCAGGCGGAAAGTGCCGTCGCCGTTGGAGAAGATCTCAAGGCGGCGACGTGGTGTGTCGTCCACATAGAGAGGCTTGACCTTAGCCATAGCGATATGAGAGTGGAATGTTCAGGAGGATCGCTCCTCCTGGAACCAATCTTAACACAACGGCTTTAGGACTTACACTTGCCGTTGGATGGTCTGCCTGGAAATGCAGGTCGCCTTAATCATGTTGAGGATGACGTTGAGGCCCGTATCCGGGTCGGTATGAGCCCCGCAGGTATAGATGTCGATCGCAGCCTTGTTCAATTCAGGCCACGTATGGATGCTGATGTGGGACTCCGAGAGGAGGAGGAACGCCGTCACACCCTGAGGGTTGAAACGGTGGAAGGCCGTTTTGAGGATGGTCGCGTTGGCTGCCTTCGCGCCCAGCGTCAAAGCCTCCATGATCAGCGCGGCATCGTCGAAGACACTCGGGTCCTCGGCCTCGATGTCAGCGATGATGTGTCGGGAAACGGTGGACAACTACGTTCTCCTCAAGCAAGAGCTCCTAATCTTACCTCTCCGGGTAAGATCCTCAGTCCCTCCAACACACTCTGTATGAAGACCGGAGCAGACGGACTCAAACTGATCAAAGAATTCGAGGGATGCAAGCTGGAGGCATACGTCTGCCCCGCCGGCATCCTTACTATCGGCTACGGCCACACGGGCGTTGACGTCACAAAGGGATTGAAGATCTCTCAGGAGAGAGCCGATCAGTTGCTTGTGTCGGACCTCACGCGGTTTGAGGACGTGGTGAACGCGTCCGTCACCGTGCCGATCACTCAGTCGATGTTTGACGCGCTGGTATCGTTCTCGTTCAATTGCGGCGCCCAGGCATTCAGGGAATCGACTCTCCTCCGCCTCCTCAACACTAAGGACTACAACGGAGCGGCTGCTCAATTTGACCGCTGGGTGAAAGGTCCTAATGGCCCACTGCCAGGGCTCGTCCGCAGGCGTGACGCCGAGGAGGCCCTGTTCCGCAAGGACGGCCTCAACCCGGGAGGCGAGAAGACCGAATCCGCCAAAACCGTCAAAATCAAGGCGATTCAAGATACGGTGCTGAAGAAATCCCCGGTCAGTTCGGCAGAATTGCGGGAAGATGAGAAAGTAACAGTCAAGAAGGGGAAGGAGTACCAGATCGTCTGGCAAGGAAAGGAGGAATCCAACCATATCAAGGTCAGCCTTGCCGGAGGAGCCGGAAACTGGTTCATCTACGCCCCTCACTGGGAGGGCATCGGGCAGATCGCCCCGAGCCTCAACCCTGCTCCCACCGTTTCGAGCGGAAAAGTCCTCCTCCCCACTCCCTACTTCTCCCAACGGGATAACGCGACCTCGGGCAACGACAATTGGACTCGCACGTGCTTCAGCTCGTGTTGTGCAATGCTCGCCGTGACTGTGAAGCCCGGGTGCGTGTCTGGGGACGACGCCTACATCAAAAAGCGCCAGCCGTACGGGGATACGACCGACGCGAACGCGCAAGTTAGGTGTTTGCAGTCACTTGGGATCAACGCTCGGTTCATCACCAACGGGAACAATGCTTTGGTCAAGAAGCAGATCGACCGCGGGATCCCGGTGCCGTGCGGCATCCTTCACAAGGGACCGTCCAGCGCCCCCTCAGGCGGAGGCCACTGGATCTGCGTTGTCGGTTACGACTCCACGGGATTCATCGTCAATGACCCCTGGGGGGAGATCGACAACGCTTCCGGGACTTACATCTCAACTAACGGCAAGCACTTACACTACAGCTACAGGCTGTTTGATGTCAGGTGGACCGTCAGTGGCAGCAGCGACGGGTGGTGTGTGGTCGTCGACTAATTGATCCCGTGATTCAGCTCGGCGGTGATGAGCTCTTCTAGTTCTCGCCGCTCCTTTCTCTTATCAGCTTGCTCGTACTTACGGATAAGCTTCCTCAGGCGCTTGATCTCGTGATGGAGCGCCTTCTCCATGCGAAGAAGATCGTCCATCTCGATCTTTTCGTTCTGGGCCAGACCCGCTTTGATCTGAAGTTCGTAGGCTTTGCGCTCGATCTCCCTAAGGATATCCCGCTTTAGCTCGAGGTTGTCCATGGCGACCCTAACTGAATCCTTTGGAAGATTGTGCTCTCTTCTTCTGCTTAGAGTACTCCTTAACCTCGACGTGACTCATCCCCCACCCTCGCCTGAGCATCCAGTGATCACGGAGCTCCTCGTAGTCGTCCCAGATGCTGTGACCTCCTCCGGTGAGGTGAAGGATGTAGTAGTGACGGTCGTAGGGAGCGTCAGAGGTCTGAGTGAAGGTTTCCAAGTCTAAACTTGAGCTGAGGAGAGAAGGTAGAGAAGTTGGGTGCAGTCCGTAGCCAGATCCTCAAGGAGGTTCACGAGCCCTGCGGCCATCCTATCGCCTTCAGCGGCGTCGCGGAGGGAGATGAGGGCGGTGTAGTAGGTCGTGGTATATCCAATGAGCATGCGAATCAGATCTTGGCACGCGTAGGATTCCATATCGCCACCTGGACCCGTGAATTCTTCAAAAGTTGGGTTGTAACCGAGGCCGCGTAGAACCTCGACCAACTCGTCCACTTGTTCTGAAGCCGTTTCGTAGATCTTGCCGAAGAGCAGGTGAGCCTCGTAGAAATTCATCCCGCGGACATTCCAGTGGGACATTCGCGCCGCGATTATGAGGTCGTTCTGCGCCTTGAGGGTTTGAGCTGCGAGCGCGGGATTCATCGTGTTTCCAAAAGTCTTCGGTGGCATCTTACCCGCCGCCACCCATGTCGAAAGCGTGCTGCAGGTAGTCCCCGTCGGCCCGCACGTAATGGAAGAAGCACTGGTGGAAGTACGAGCCCCGATCACCCTTCATCGGCTCGCGCCAGTGTGGGAGGGTGATCCCGTGGTAGATCACGCCATCGCCAGGCTCCATGACGTACTCCTGCACGGTGCCATCCGGAAGTTCGAAGAGGATCGGCCAGTCATAGTCCAGGTTATGTGAGATGTTGACCGTCACGCTGATCTCGCAGGCCCCGCGGTCGGTGTGCTTGGTGAGTTCCTGGCCCTTGAAGTAGAAACGGTCGTAAAAGTATGTCGGGTAGAGCTTCTCCCCGATGATCCCCTGGACCTTTTGCTGGATATCCTGGTGAGCAGGTTTGAGGTATGGGATGCTGTAGCGCGCGAGGCTTCCCGTCACCTGGCGTTCCTCGACCGTGTGCTCGTAGACCTCCCCGCGCTTGTTGTACTTGATCATGCCCCTCTCCTTCGGGGGCTCCTGCCTGTACGCGGCCGCGTCGATCAACCCCTTGACGGGAATAGCGTACCAATCCGAGTCCTTCATCACTGTCACTTCCAGCGTGGTCCCATGGTCCAGCCGACGATCGAGCGGCGCGTGCCACGCGTCACCTTCTTCACCCTGTGGCGGGAGCGGCTATCGAAGATGATGATGGTCCCCTTCTTCTTGGGGGCGAAGTAGGCGTTGCCGTTGTCGTCCTGGAACTGGAATTCACCACCGCCGTACTCGTCCGAGCCCGACAACTGCAGTGTGAACGACAGTTTGCGCACCTTCTCCGAGTGCGACTGGACGAAGTCGTTGGCCCAGTTCTCCCTTAGGCCGCCGGGTTTGAACGTGTTCGCCAAGCCGCCGTCGGTGTGCCACTGGTAGAACTCGCCCTCACCGTACTCAGTGTACTGCATATTCTCGCCGTCGAACCCGTCGATGTCGTAGAGAAAGTTCTCCCGGTTCGCCCTGAGCACGTAAGACAGGCAGAACGCTCCGATCCAACTTGACGTCGGGATCCAAGCGTTCTTACTATTACGCTTCTTAAGGTCGATCTGGTCGCCCATGAGCTTCGAGACGTCCATGCGGTCGTTGTAAGTCTCGAGGTCCTTGAGGATGATGTCGACCATCTCCGACGGTAGGTCGGTGTGGTACCACATCGTCTGGAATGCCATGTTTCCGTTTCCTAGTGTTTGTTTCTACCAAGCCCAAGCGACAGCTGAGAAGCGAACGCCTGAGGTCACCTCTTTCACCTCGTGAGGGTACAAAAAGCAAGACGGGAAGAGGATGACGTCTCCTTTGTTGAGATTGTAGTCTCTATCGCAAACGGTAAGTTCTCCTCCTTCATACTCATCATTGAGGTTCATCAGGATCGTGAGAACCGGGATGCCTTTCGTTTCACCGTCGAACAACGTGTGGATGTGATCGACGTGACGGCGCATGATAGTGCCTGGCACATACCGGTTGAGTCTGATGTCATTGAATTGACTGACCCCGACGAGTGGGAATTGCATGGAATAGGCTCCGATCAACGTGCGAATGATCTGAGACGCTACACCCAGCGCTGGGTCATCCCGTTCGATGAACAAGACATCGAGTTCCTTCTCCTCATGCGAGTGGAACTCACCGCTTCCGTAGTCATTCCAGCAGTGGGGAGACCATAGAACGTCGTCCGTCTTCCCCTCTAGGATCTTGTCACAAAGCTCCCCACCGACATTGTAGACTTTGATGAAGTCAGTTAGTTCCAAGATGCTCCGGAGGTCTGGCGAGATTATAGAAGACGGGAAGAAGGGTATAAAAGTAGTGGAAGTTCAAACTTCCACCTGACCCTTAATCCATTACGGATCCTCAGGAGATGAACATGACGAACATCCCAAGCCTCCACACCCTCACCATCCGCGGCGAGGGGCCAAACGTCCCCACGATGGGGAGCATCGACCGCGTCTTCAGCGACTTCTTCGGCGACGGCTTCAACTACGGCCGGCAGACCCGCGGGCTCTCGTACGAGATCGACTCCGACGAGCACGCCGTCTACGCCAAGGTGGACGTCCCCGGCGTCGACCCCAAGGACATCAGCGTCCGGGTCGAGGGCCGCGCGATCCACGTCGAGACGCCGCGTGGCAACGCCTACTTCACAGTCGGGGCGCGGGTCGACGGTGATAGTTCGACCGCTTCGGTGAAGCATGGACTCCTCACACTCACGATCCCCAAGCGACAGGCGAAGACCGTCGCTGTGACGGTTGAGGACCTAAGCTAGATACTAAACGGCCGCCCGAGAGGGCGGCTTTTCTTTTAAGAACTCAGAGGTCGAAGATCCGGCACTCGGGTGCGTCGGGATTGTACTTACAGAAGTCTCGGAAGCCCGAGAAAGCGTGGTCGCACTCAGCCTCGACCGAGCACCCGCACGGTTTCACATCACCCGATGTCTCCGTCGGGACGTTTTTGTTGGGAGTTTCCATCCGTTGCCACTCCTTTGATCTTATTTGGGCTACGAGGTGTGATACCGTTCTTCTCGAACTCTTTGATCTCCTCGTAGGTCATTGTTGAAAGGTGGGGGACCTTATAGAGGTTCGTGTTGTATCCCATTTGATTCCGGTCTCTTAGCTATTCTAGAGCCCCCTCACGATTTTGAACTCAAAAGTAAAGGCCCGCATGAGCGGGCCGTGATCTCATACCGTGAGAGCCTTGAACATCTCTATTGTGAGTTGACCACCGCCGGCCGAGACCGCGATGAACTCTGCGTTGGGATCGTAGTTCGCGACTGCTTCGATGAGCTTTTCGCGGAAGACCTCCGGGAACTCGGACTTGCCGAGCGTAGCCAGGAGGTCATCCCAACGGAAGAATTCGCACCCGCCCCCGTCGTAGAAGTGGACGCCGCGGATGCCGCGGTGCTTAGCAAAGCTATGTACGAGGTGCGGGGACATAGCTTAGATCAAGCGCCGGTGTTGGGCCATTGGCCAGCGCCCTTGGCTTGTTGCTGGTCGGGCAGGGTCCACACGCCACGAGTAGTGGCTGAGGTGGTACCGGTGGTGGTGTAGGGTCCGACGACCTTTCCGTTGAAACGCATCTGCTGTCTCCTGTGGTCTAGACTAGGGTTTCGTAGGGCGCGATCACATGACCGTGCCTTGGTCCTCAACGAGCTCCCACTCCTGGGCTTGCTCGTCCCAGTCCCAGTAGAAGCCGGGGACCGGCTCGGGCTCGGGCTTAGGAGCTCTCCAGCTCGCCGTCTCGGCATCGATGGTCCAAGATGGGAACGGGGAGGGCTCGATGAAGATGTCGAGGTCTGGAATGTAGCTGTGCCCGATGCCGGCGAAGTTGCCCCGCAGCGCCTTGGATTGGTCGGGCGACGCGACGGGCGGGTACACGTTGGGCTCGTAGTGGACCCCGCGGCGGGTGTTGTAGGACGTCTTGAGCCAGGCGGCCGGGTCGCCCCACTCGCCTGTGTTGAGTTCGTCCTGGGTGATGACGAGGACCTCGGTGACGAGGTTGTTCTCGTCGATGTGGGCGTAGTGTGCCATGTTGCGCTCTGAAGTACTTTAACTTGGGTAGCGGACGATCACGATGCCGGAGCCGCCGTTGCCCGCGGCGCTGGACGCGTTGCAACCCTGGCCAACCCCACCGGCCCCGCCGCCTCCGGACCCGGTATTAGCGGAGCCGGACGTCGCGGAACCGGGGCCAGGGCCGCCGTTGCCGCCCCCACCGGGACCGCCGGTGCCGCCGGTGTTATCCCACGCGCCTCCGCCTCCCCCTCCGGCTCTGGTGGTGGCGGAACCGTTGATGG
>JACCDG010348406.1_pt1 | contig 39346 bp, 25 predicted proteins | sample 7442471 | NCBI WGS metagenome assembly JACCDG01 (sample SAMN15323444, study PRJNA562643) | freshwater metagenome | isolation source: river surface water | place: USA:Blue River Watershed | collected 2017-08-17 | reverse complement strand
CCTTGAGAACCTTTTCCTGTAGTCCAGTATTGAACTTGGAATTCCACTGTATACTCCTCAATAGTATCTGAACTATCATAGGATAAATCAGTCTGAGAAATTGCAGTTGGGAAAATATAATGAAATTGATAGCTTCTCAACGATCTGCTTTCGGATCCACCAGCCGCACTTGAACTGGTGGTAGCATTTGGACCCGTTACTCCTCTACCCAATTGATAAACATAAGCATCAGCCATATATGAAGATGGATTAGTTATACCTGTATTATTATCCAATCTACTAATAGCATTCATCCATCTTTCAAAAGCAGTCCTAAGTTTAAAATCTTCATCATTAATAATAGTCACTGTCCAAGGATCAAATGTTCTATCACCAGCAACTTTGAGAATTCTTCCTCTAAAAGGAACATCAATTGGCGAGATGTTAGACGCTGGAAGTGCAGCTGCTTTGCAAAGAAATTTGAAAGTATCTGATTCTTGATTCACTCCAGTTCCCCATATGCCAGATAAATCAGCCGATTCGGGAAATGCTGGAATTTCAACTTCAAATAAATTCGGTCTTGCGCCACCACCTGCAAGTCTTTCTTTGAAATTAGTAATTGTTCTGAGTGTTGACATTTTTTAAATCTCCGTATTTTATTGATTAATAATTAAATCAAACTCTACCAGCTACTTCTTGGAAAGAAACTCCAGTTCTAGTAGCAACAAAAGTAAGAGTAATGTAATTAATTGATCTTGTTGGCTTCAAGAAAATGTCGGCTCTAAATTCATTATTGTCGATAACATCTGGAGTATTATTTGTTTGATCACAGATTACTAAGAAGTCATAAACACCACCCTTTGATTGCACATCTCTGAGATATGGTTCAACGATGTTAACGAAGTTTGCCCTGGTCGATTGATTGTTTAATTCAAATAATTGAGATTCTGCAGCTTTCTTTAAAGATTGCTCAACAGTTAAGAACAGTCTTCTAACATTAATTCTATCAAAAGCTGAAGCGTAAGTAAGAGCTGTTTTATCGCCAAATAAAAGTATTCCAGAACCAGGTTGATTGATTATTGAATTGATTCTTGACTTATAAAGAAGATCTCTTTGCTCCTTACTAGGATTATATGCAAGTTTAATTGCATTATTGAGAACTCCTCTTTGTTGCCCAGCTGGACTGAACCAAGGATATCCAGTTACATTTGTTCTTGCCATTAATCCAGCTACATCTGCATTGCAAGGAATGTATCTGAATAAATCATTAAATCTGTCATAAGTGTACTTATACCCAGAATCAAAAATAGCATATGATGAAGAAGAAATGGGTGAGAAGAAGTCAATTACATTGTTAGTTTGTGTTGTTGTATTTGTAATGTTTAAAACAGATTCCTTATATGGGGAAATTGTAGCAACACAATCTTTACGATTTTCGGCAATTGAAATTAGTTTATTTGCTTTTGCCTGAGAATCTTCTTTCGAGTCTAATCCTGGTCCGTAGATTAAATAATCAACTGCTACTTCATCAGCATTTGCAAATAAATCATATGCTGTGCTTAGATTTCCAAGAGTTGCTTTTGCGCCATTCCCAGAATAATCTGCGCCATCAGATAAAGTAAATGTCTTTGCTCCTATGCAATTGAAAGTAATTCCTTGCGCATCTTTGTTCCATCCTCCATTTGAAAGACTGACTTGATTAAAGGAATTTGCAGCAACTCCAGAATATGTTGTGAATCCAGTTGCAACAGGAACAACATTATTTAAAGAATCAGTTGATGTATAATAATTTGTTCCAGAATATACATAATTTGAATAATTTGCGAGGTAATTTCTGTAATAAGTTTTTAATGGAGAATTAACAGCAGAAACCGAATCTTTTGCTTTAGAAACACTTAAAGTTTTTTCTAAAATGTTTCCTTGAATTCCAGTTAAAGATCCACTGTCGTCAACAACAACTATATGTAAAGCATCATTTTTGGAGTTTCTCTGTGAAGCATATTGTGTTGTTACGGGTTTTGGTGCTATAGACTTCCAGAAGATATCATTTGATAGTCCAAGAGTTTGTTGGTCGTACCAATCTTTTACTGATGCCGAACTATAAGATCCAGTAGAAATACCAGAATTATTAACAAATGTTAGTGTTTTAGATGCAACAAATGAACTATATTCAGTTCCTGCAGAATAATCGATTTGAGTTTCGGTTCCTCCAGAAGAAACTCTTGAAACAATTTTTACATCAATTGTGGAATTTCCGTTTGTACTTGTACTGACTCCAGTGATAATACCCTTTAAATGACCAGTAAAAATTGAGGTTGAACCAAAACCAGCAATTGTTGTATTTATTGGCATGGTTACACCATAACCAATTTGTGCTCCAATATTTGCTAGATTATTGGTTGCAATTCCAACAATTTGGTCCGCTTTATCATCAATAATACAGACCTTTAAATTGTTTGCCCAGGTCCCTGGTGTTTTAGCTGCAAAATGATAATTTGCGGTTTCTTGAGTATTATAGTCATCAAAATTTTTGATATCTGCCGTGGCGGTGGTATTATATCCAACCCTAGCATTTTTTAAATTATTATCATCAACTCTTACTACTTTGAGAATACCGCCATATGAAAGAAATGAGGAAGCACTCATCCAATATTCATACTGCGAATCAGTTGAAAGTGGTTTTCCGAAAGTGTTGATTAACTCTTGTTCTGTTGTGATATCAATAACTTCATTTACTGGGCCAATAGCAAATGGACCAGCAATCGCGCCAATGTTATCTAAAACATTTTCAGCTCTTCCTACTGTTAAATCAACTTCTCTGACTAGTACGCCTGGAGATAATTGAGGAGTCGCCATGTTTTTCTCCGTAAAGTCTCAGTTTATCTAAAAAATATTTATTAAAAGTTTACTTTTCATGGGGGAAATATGACGTGAATTTTACCAATCCGGATACTGCCACCATCCCAAATAATTTTTATTTTTTTTGGATTCTAAAATTCTTTTTACTGAGCACTCTTTACATTCATATGAATATGAAGAAGCAACTGGACCTCTATCTTTACGAGTTCTGTAAAATCCACCTATTAAATTTTTTATTTGCCCACAAACTCTGCAACGCCTATCTGCGAGTAATAGATGTCCAAGGTTTAATTGTTTATCCAAATCCATCACATATATTCCCACATATAAGAACGATCTCCATATTCATCAACAAACCATCTATCCCCATCCTGATCAACAAAACTATTACTATCCAATCCATCAGAAACAAACCCAAATGGAGACATATCTTGTTCTATTTGATTTTTTTGCTCCTCATATAATCTTTTTCTTACGTCTTGATCTGTAAGTTCTTTGAAATAATCTTGAGCAACCAACCAAGCATAAATTACAAGGCACATTGCAAGATCATCATTGCATCCTTCTTCTGCCTCAAATGAATTGTGTTTTTGAATAAATGTGGTGAGTTCACTGATTATTTCATAATCATTTAAAAGCAATTTGCTTTCTTCAATCATAGTCTTTAAGTTAAGACATCCAACTTTCTTAACGGTCTTGGACATTTTAACCCCAAGTTGAGTTTTCTTTCCGGAAAATCCCTGACCAACAATTTGACCAGCTCTACCTCTCATAGAACACATTAACAGATTATTATATTCCAGATCATATTGAATAATACTTGCTACTTGATCTCCCACATCATTAACTTCACATAAAACATATGCATTATTATAGGCTGTTGCTGTTTCGTGAATTATACTTGGAAAAAGCATTGGCTTAATTTCATTGTTTCGATACTTTGCAACTACCTTGTGCGGAAACTCTGTGATGTCTATTACTGTAAATGCTGAGTAGTCATTTCCTACGCCTCTAGCAACGTCTACAGTAATAAGATAGTCGTGATTCTCAATGGGATCAATATAAACATCTAAACCTGCGCTACGGGTCTTTGGGGCATCGTATACGAGGGTTCTGAGTTTAGATGGTGCGATGAGTGTGTCAACTGATCCTAAAAATTCACATTCAAATTCAACCTTAAACTGTTGATCGGAAGTGTTTGCGATTGTTTGTTTCTTCCACTCCTCATCTCTTCCAGGAACTTCGGACCAATGAACATCAGTAAAGACATATTCGTTTTTACCCTTTTCCGCATCATGCCACATACGGTAGAAATGGTTCATACCGTGTGGAGTAGAAACAATTATGACTTTTGTTTGTTTACCTGACGTAATTGTTGGATAAACCGATGCAAAGAATGAATCTGCAATGTGATTTGGAACGAACGCAAATTCGTCCAAAAATAAAATATTGAATGACATACCACGAACCGCAGAAGCAGAAGTAGAAGCAGCCAAGATCTTACTTCCATTTTCCAATTCCAAGGAACCTTTGTTCCACGAAACAATTCCTTGTTGCATCCACTTCGGTAGGTTTTCATATGCAGTTTGTAACCTATCTAGGAGTTCCCTCGCAGTTGCTGCTTTGTTTGCTAGAATACCAATATTAACATTATCATTAAATACTGCATAATGCAAAAGAAACGCAACTACAGTAGTAGATTTGCCAGTCTGGCGGGGCATCTTACAGATATTAAATCTGTGCTTGTGGAAATTTGTAATTAATTTTTCTTGAAAATGATATGGTTTAAAAGTTTGCAAACCATGATCTAGAGTAACAATTTTTACATAGTTGTTTGCAAAATAAACTGGATCATTCATGCACTTGACAATCTCAAGAACCTGCTCTTCGGTAAATTCGTGAGTTGTATTTGCCTTTTTTAATAAAGGATTGCCAAGATATACATCATTATTTGCCATAATAAATTAACCTCTATTTTTTAAATATAAGATTGCATTTTCTAAAAATGAAAAAGATATGAATTAACACTTCCAACGTCTTCTTGCTGCTAATCCCCTTTCTCCTTTCCAACTTCTACTGCGAGAGCAAAATGCTTTACGTCGTTTTGCTGCTTTACTTCCTGGTTTTACATCTCCAGTTACTGGTGCCTGTAAATTGGATCCTGTAGCCCGATTATATTTTTCTCTTCCCTTTTTGGTAAGACCTCCACCTCTACTTACAGGAAGTTTTTCTCCTCTACCTACAGATAGAGAGGGACCTTCTTCTTCAATTTCAACCTGTTCTCCATAAGGTTTTACATATTTTTTCGACGGACCAGAAGAACCAAAAGAACCTCCCTGAAAACCACACATTTGAATTAATGGTTGTCCCGATTGAATTTCAGAAATTGAATGGTAAATTACTACAGACCCAGGATAAACTTTTTGAAGTTCATCATTAATTTCTTTTTTGGTGGGAGTTTTAATTTGAGGAAAAAACATTTTCAAAAAATAATATTTTCCTCTCCAAGATAAAGTTGCCGCTATTACATTACCGGTTTGTGCCTGAAGTCTTGTTGCTTCTTGAACTTGTGATTTAAATCCTTTTATTGGTTCTGGTTTGATTAAATCAATTACTTCTGCAAAAGTGTCTCCATTTGCATCCTCAATAGTTTGCTCAGGAACAACTACTTTTTTGGACTTAGATTTTTTGCCTGAGTGTGAACACCCACACTCCTCTAAAATTTTATCAACTATAGACAAAGACTCTTTTTTATTTAGATCTACTGGTGGCAAGTCTGCAGGACCTATTAGCTTTTTAATCATTTCTTTGGGTAACTCTGCTCTTTGCTTCGGAGTCATCTTGTGAAGTTTTTGTTGTGGCGAAGATAGTTTTTTTCTTTTGTTCACAGTAAAACTAACTTCTTCTCCCATTTCTCCGCTATCAATATAATCTGCTGCAGTATCAATATAATCTGCCGCCTTTGTGATTTTTGATTGCACCCATGCCTCAAGATCTCCTTCGCCTCTACCAACTTTTGATTGAAGTCTTTTTACGGCATCTGCAATTGTTTTCAGTTCAGATCTTGCCATTGAATACTCATGGTCTTTAATTGAAACTTTATCCCACGTCTTTCCTCCATAAGAACATTCTGATCTTCCTTCTCTTTTATCGCACAGGGGACAATATCTTTGCTCTTCTGTTGCCTCCGATTTAGTTCCCCAATTGTCTGCACCAACTTTACGGCATTTTACAAGTGCTCCAGAAGCATACGCGCTTGGCCAAACACTATAACGAGACTTTACTTTATGATAACAAGCATCCTTTTTGCCTTCCTTTTTCTTTTCTTGTAAGTCCATCTCTTCTGTTCTCACATTAGTTGGTTTTGTTGCGTTTCTTTTTTGTGGTTGATTTGGATCTTGTTTATTTTTTCTTCTAAATGCTTTATCTTCTTCTTCGGGAGACAGATTTGCCGCCATTTTGGAACTTCCGCACTTTGGTGTAGAAGTCTGCCCAGGTTGACGAGCGCATGGCGCACCAGCAAATGGTCCACCAATTTGCTTCCAACCTGGAACTTTTCTTCCTGTTTTGGGGTCGGTTCCACTTGATTTTTTAAACCAATCACGAAGACTTTCATCCCCAGACTTTGTTTCTTCTTTAACATCTTTAAATTTTTTATGATGCTTTTTGGCATCTGTTTCCATCTTTTTCAGACGAGTATAATAATCTGGAATTTCATCTAAATGTTGAAGAGCAATATTTCTTGCCAGTTCATGATCCTTAGTGTGCTCATGCTCAATAGGTTCTCCCATATCAAGCTGTTTCTGTATAAAAGAAACATCAAGACGATGCTTCCTTGCAATCTGTTCAACTGTTTTATGTGACTTGATTTTGGGCATTACTCAACTGGTTTTGATTTAGTCTCTTCACCTTTTGCTCTTTTTCTTCTCGCAGCACAGTGAGCACGTTGAGAGAATCCTTTTGGATTTGAGCAGTCAATACTCTTTTTATATTTATTGCTCCAGTCTTCTTGAAACTGTCTAAAGGTTTTCATTCTCTTTTTGTTGTTTTAATAATTTTGCCAGTTCTGCTGTTGAACCAACAAAAAGTGCATTTGTTACGTTAGTCGGTCCTCTAGATGTTTTTTCTTCTTCAATGTCTTTTAATTTTTTTTGAAGATCCATCAATTTATCAGTGGCATCTGCGACATTTTTAATTAACTGTCCCGCCACCTCATACGCCCGTGGCATCTCGCTTTCTTGTGCTAATTCTAAAATTCCGTTAATTGCTTCTTGACCCTTTTCTATTAAAGAATATAAATTTCCTCGTGTATAATCATAATCTTTTTTTACATCATTTATTGATGGACTTGTATTTTTATCTGCAGAAATAATATTTGGTTCATAAATTTCTGTATTAACTATATCGTTTGAAACATTGAATTCTTCATTCAACTTATCGTATTTTTTTGTCATCTTCATGAAAATTCCCCATTAAATCCAAAATCATCGCCAATTTCAATCAAAGAATCGTCCTGTACTGTTACTTTTCTAATTCCTGTTCCCAAAACATGTGAAGATGCCTCTGTTTTATTTGAACCTCTAATAACAGTCAAATTATTTCCTGCAATTGAAGTCACTAACATGGACTCTTCATCTACAGAAATAAGAGAATTTTTAGTTATTGATGATGAGTCATCTACTAGTATACTTGTTTCGGAATCACTAATATCTTCTGAAAGGAGTGTTGTGATTGTTCCTGTATAATTTTTAGTTGCAGTTGGAGTTACTGAATATACAAGATCTCTTCCACCAGAAGATGCACCAGAAGATGATGAAAGTGCTGAAACATATCCAATTGAAACCTTCTTAATAATATCATTACTAGCTGAAGATACTGGACCAAATAGATATGTTTTAGCGGTAAACCTGAGGGTATAAATTAAAGCTCTTCTAGTGCTGAAATCTCCTTCATAATCATCATTCATAGTTATGCTATCTAAAACTATAGGAATATCCCTTTTTTCTTGCAATTCTTCAATCAAATTAACCGTCATGTTATATGATGGTTGAAAGTATGGAAGTATTTGTTCGATAATTTGAAGCATATCGTCGTTTAACTTAGTCATAATATTTAATTCAAATTGCATATTATAGGGAACAGGTAAATATGCTTTTTTTTCTTGTGTTTTATCTGAAGATGGTGATGTTATGAAAGTTTGTGTAGTTGTTGCTTTTCTTGTAGGATCATAACTAAGACCTATAAACTCAAAAGACATTCTCGGCAAAGTCATTTGAATTGGTCTATTTAAATCAGGAGACTGATCAAGTCTTGCTAGAAATTTTTGAGTTGGTCCATATGAAAGAGGAACTCTTAGTACACTGACTATATTATTTGAACTATTTTTATGTTTTATTGAAATTTCATTGAATAAAGATCCAAAAGAAATGACGGTTTTTCTTAATATTTCGTGATAAAAATATTCAAACATTTTAATTAATGCAATATCTTTTATTAGACCTATTTATGAATCAGGGCATTCCGAAAGGATTTTTTTCACTAAAATCAATAATTTCATCTGCCTCATTTTCGATATTTATGTTATCTGCATAAGGATCTGTAGTATTAAATACTTCAGCAGACTTAAGTTGTCTGGAAGCATTACTCAAAGATCCAACTAAAAATTCTCCAGATACAAAAGATCCGGAAATTTTAGAAACTTTTAGTATATTTGTTGAGGAGTTCCAAGAATTTACTACAGCAGTGGTACTACTGATAGATCCCGTAATAATCTCACCAACAGTGTAAGTGCCGATCCCAATCATACTCGGAGCACTTATACTTATATTTGGAGCAAGTGTATAACCTACCCCAGTTTCTGTAATTCTTATTGAAGTTACTATTCCAGAAGAATTTATTAAGGCTACTGCTTTACACGTAGTTCCAATTCCAACTCCTGGCGAATCAACAGTGACTACTGGTGCAGACGTATAACCAGAACCTCCATTGGTTATAGTAATCACCCCAACTATACCATTAGAGATTTCTGCTATTGCTTCTGCACCAGAACCTTTTCCGCCAATAAAAGTAATATTGGGAGCAACCGTATAACCATAACCCGAATTTATAATTTGGACTCCTTGAACTTTATCTGATGTTGTTCCATTGCAGTCTACAATATCAGAAATCATTGTAGCTATTCCTATAGCGGTTAATCCACCCAAAGGAGCTGAAGAAATAGCAACTCTAGGTGGAGATTTATACCCAGAACCTCTATTTGTTACGATAATGCGTCTTACTCCACCGTTAATTATTGACGCTGACGCAGTTGCACTTACAGCAGAACCCACTAAAGTCAACGATTGAATGTAACCAGATTCTACGATGTTATCATCGATATTATCAATACCAGTATTAAGCAATTCATCTTCATATCTAAACAATTCACACGTCAACTGATATACATAATTTTTTTGAAGTTGATAGAATGGTTTTTCATGTTCTACATATTTTATTTCAAATAATCGATCGCCCAAAGGAAAATAAATTAAATCACCTTCTTTTGGTCTTGATGATAGTTTAATGTTGGGAATATTTTTTATCAATGGTGATATATAGGTTTCAAATCTTTCTCTAGATATTGTAATGACTAAATCATCCAAATCTTGAATTCCAAATTTAGTCATCAATGTTCCAAGACCATTATATCCATCATAAGTATCTACATATGCTTCTATTGGGTAAGCATTTTCAAACTTAGATTCAATTAATTCTTTTATTACAGTATTACTAGTTACATATTTTCTAGGTAAATAGTGAACTTCTACCCCATAAATTTTTAACTGCTCATTAATCAAATCCTGTATTAAACCTTGTTCTGTTTTTGATCCTTGTTGGAAAAATGGATTAAGCATAAATTTAACCAATCATATCTAGAGGAGGTAATTCGTATGTACTAGACATCTTTTCCATAATTATATCAATTTCTCTTTGGGCATCATCATATATTTGTCTTCCGTTTAATTCGACTCCTCCCGGCAATTTAACTCCTTGAAACTTGATTAAGTTTTGTCCCCATTGTCTTTTTATAAGAGAAGTTAAATACATTTTTAAAAAAGAATCGTTCCAAACCCTACTATAATCATTTGGATCTAGAACTGAATAACAATCAATAATAAAATAATGATCTTTTGTTACTGACCCCCAGTCAATGTCCAAATATAACCTATCTTGTCTCTTATTAAATCTTATTTGTTTTTGAGTATTCAAAAGAAAATCCAAATCTTCCAAATAAGTTTTAACCATTGCATATGATAACAGTTCTGTAGTGCCCCAATAATAAATATCATTTAAAAATAATTGATATTTAACACTAAACATGTTATGAGTAATTGTGTTAGATCCATCGAAAGTAAAAATCTTATTTACACCAATAACATTTGGTGGAACTTGGAGATAATTGCTATTTTCTTCATAAACAAAAGTAGTAGCTGTGCCAACTATATTTGTTGTAATTGAAGTTGTAGCAATACCAACCTGAGAATTCGATCCTCTGGATCTTCCTCTATCAATATCTGATTGCGTTACTTTATACTTAAAGAATGCGGGGTATACCCCATCAAAATGACGTTCTTGGAAAAATTGTACTGCATCATCTACCAAATCATCTATTTGTTCATCGGCAACGTTTATTTCCAAAACTGGTGCCCCAAGTTTTCTTTTGCAATAATCTATAAGTTCTTGTCTGGTAGATGGTTGTGCCATTATAGGTTATCTAAGTTCGAAATGACTTCTTGTTGCTTTAAGTATAATTTAATGTAAGATTTTGCAAAATTTTTCAAAACATCAATATCATCTATACTATCTATATCTCTAGCGATCTTTTCGTATTCAAACATTTTATTAATATTTTCTAAATCTATATCTGACGGTTTCATATTTTTATCAAATTACTCTAAAGCGATAACTCTAAGATTTTTTAACCTTGGTGGATATGCTTGATTTGTTGATGATCCAATAAATTTAATTCCATAGTACTTAAATGGAGATAAATTATTAATGGTATACTCATACTCTCTATATGGAATTTGACCTGCTGAGAATCCTATTGTACTTGTTTTTTCATATTTAGTATCTGCTAATCCACTATTTTGACTTGTATCAATAATTTGCCCCGAAGATGTTAAATTTTGATATCCTGGAAATAAATTATATATCATTTCTTCATTTGGATCATTTAAAATAGCATACATGCATCTTAAATCGTTATATAGATTTATGTGTGCAGTAACATATACCTTAATAGAAGTCGCTGAAGATTCTAATCCAATTGGTTCTGTAGCATAGACAAAAGAAGATGGATCTTCAATAAGGGAAGAAACTCTTCCATCAGAAATATAGTCACCAATAGGAGAATCTACTCTATTAGAAATTAAAGTAAGTCCAACTCTTTCTAAATTAATTGCTGGAGAAATATAAGAATTTGAAGACGATAAATTTAAAGCTAAGGATAAAGATTTTTTGCCTGGCAGTGCGCTTAGATTATTATTTTCATTAATTTTAGAACAAATCAATCTTGGCGACTCAAAATAATTATCCGATTCCAAATTAATAGTTTCAAATCCACGGTCTTGAAAAGACGGATCTGAACTATTAATAGAAGTTCCAGTAACAGTTCTAATTGAAGCGTTTATATTTGTTCCTCTTGGAGTAACAGAAGTTAGTACGGGGTTTAAAATTTCAAATTGAATATTTTGCGTAGCATAAATATCCGTTCCACCTGTTGATTTTGTCTGGTTGAAAGTTAATTTTGGAAATCCTGCAGATTCTACGCTTCTATCGACTTGCCCATATGGTAATGCTTCTGTTTTTCCGGCGGATGATCTATCAATTTTAACATGATAAAAATCAAGACCAATTGGATTTAAAATTGTAACATCAGAAAAATCATGAGATGTATTTATTCTTCTTAAAGAAACACCAGATAACTCATACTTGTAGATTAAAGATCCTGCAGGATATTCTAATGAAATTGTTTGGTCTATATTCCTTGTTATTCCGGTAAGTAATGGTGGAGAAACTGATGAGTTTATACCAGTATATGAAATAATTTCATTTTCTATAAGAGCATATCCAGGATTTGTTACTGCTACACCAACCCCTTCGAATGTATAGAAATCACTTACACTTTCGATAGCAAGATCTGAAGTCAAAGATAATCCATATCCAACCTTGGTTATTGTCGGTGAAAGGTCAGAAATTGCTCCAGATATTATCACAGAATTTGTTGAAGAATGCATTCCATGATTTTTATGATTTACTTTGATGTGAAGTCCATCAGATTCTACTTGTATTCCCCCAGATAAAATAGTTACATTCCCACCAACTGCAGAATTTAATGTTGTAGTTACTCCGGCATTATTAATATATTTAATTATATTACCAGATCCTGTTATAAATTCTCCCTCAACATTATCTAATATGAGTTCATTTATACCAGAAATATTATTTACAGATAAACGAAGATTCCTTCCAAGAGAACTTACGCCAATTTGAGAAGATGTAAGAACATCACCAACTAAATATCCAGTTCCACCACTAACTATAGTTGCTCCGAGAGAAACTACTTTTCCATCTGTGATGGTTATATTAGCAGTTGCATTTCTTCCATTTCCAGTAATCGAAGTTAAAGAAACATTATTAAAAGTAAAAGACCCTGATGCTGGAGTGTATCCAACTCCAGCATTAATTATTCCCAAAGTTCCACTTGCAGTTCCTGCAGAACCAACATAGTTGCCTCTTCCTGTAGAATTTTGTTGAATAATGGTATTTCCTATAGTTAATCCGGTATCTTGTACTGTAGTTCCTATTCCAATTCTAATTTTGTTTGAAAAAGTTTCTAATGAGTCTTGCAAAAGATTTGCTATTTGATTGTTTCCTACTTCTAGTGATGGATTGTAGAAATTAATATTTCCACTAGAATTAAAATTTGCTCTATAGAGTTTAAATTTTAAATCCTCAAAATCACTTGAAGACCATGTAACAGCATTTTGAGATTTAAATAGAGATCCAGATGAACGTTGCTTCGTTACTATTATATCATTTGTAGTTTGTTCAGAATCGACAGGAACAAAATTTTGTTCTCCTAATCTGGAAATATAAACCGAATACGCATCTGATACCGAAGTAATTACTATTGCATGAAATTGTTCTCCAGAAAGATAGACTGGAGAATTGAATGTAAATCTAGTTGGAATTGAAGCGTCTGAAGATACATTCACTTGAAAAGAATCTAAAGTAACTTCTGAGTAGGGATATATCACTTCACTTGGAACTCCAAGTTTCATAGATCTCAATTGTACTGTAACAGGAGCTTCAGTATCTTTAGAAAAGAAAAATAAATCAATTGAAGTTGCAAAAATTCCACTGGGTTTATCTACATAAAAAGACTGTGCTACAGGATCTATTAATTTCATTGCTTATTACTTTTTTATATTACTATTTAACATTGTTAATTCTATTTACGTTTTGGGGGTTTAGGAGATGCTGCAACAACTATAGTTCCTTTTGGAGCCGCAGTTATTGCACTTGTGGGAGCATTTGCTCCTGTGCGAGCTGCTATATTTATGGTTAGACCCTGAGCGGCCGCTCCTTGCCTAATTTCCTTTACAAGAAGATTTCCAGATTGTTTAGTTAAGTTTCCGCCTGGGAGAGAAGTGATGTCCACATCAAGTCTTCTTGCTACTTGCTCTACATTTTTCACATTAGTTCCATAGACTTGATTGTATGCTTCAACCAATCTATTTTGCGCAGCATTTCCATAAAGGGGTCCACCTCTATTAACCTTAACTAGAGGAACTGTTTGAGGCGCTGGTGGTTGTGCTGGTGCTGGGGTTTGTATTGGAGAGGAAACTGATGGGGAAGTGTATCCTACTATAGATGATGCAGTTGCCGGAACATTTGGTAATGGAGTTGTTTCTGTCGTAGTTTGAGTTTCGTAAGTAATATTTTCAACAACAAGAACACTTTCTTGGACTTTATTTATTGTTCCTTCGGCAAAAAATGTTTTTTCTGCTGAAGTAATTGAAGAACCTGCAACTTGTGTATTTGTTGGACTATCGGTAAGTCTAAAAATCTTTGTTCCTACTCTAAATGATGGTGCTGAAGATGAGTTTGATGTTGAGAAAGTTGTCTGGTTTTGTGCTGCGATTCTTCTTTGTTTGTAATTTTTTCCTTTTTCACCTGGATTGCGCCCAGCAGTGTATGGATTTGAAACATTATTTCGTATAATTGGAGGTCTTGGTATAAAAATACTTCCTATTAAAGAACCAACTTCGTCAGTAACTAACCTAATATCAGTCACAACTGCAATTGCCCCAGAACTCTCCCCCTTTAAAATATATCCTTTCTGAATATTTCCATAAAATTGACCTTGAGTTTTATTAGATAAACTATAAGTATCAATATTTAAAATTGTTGACGTGGAGGAATAATTTGGAGAAATAAATTGTTCTCTTGAGTATGGATTTAAAATATAAGTATCTGTTGGGTTATTATAAGGTCCATATTTATGATTTTGTTGAGCTACTCTAAATTTCGGAGTTATTTTAGATGTATTACGAATACGAGTAGGAGATTCAAATTTATTATTGATAGTTATATTTTCTCCGACCTGAAAAACCCCAGAGGTCATCGATATTTCCAATAATTTTGGAAAAGTATATGAGGACATATCAATCCCATCGAAGAAAGAGTAAACTCTCGTAAATGGTTTTAATTTTCTAGCACTGAATTCTATATTTCTTGTTCTCATGTAGGGAGTCGCTGCAGTGCTAATAACTTTTTCACCAACCACTTTATTATCTAAAGATGATTTTTCAACTTCTCTTCTATTTGTTCTAACTGCAAGACCATTCTGAGTTGATATGTCTTCTCCAACAGTAGGAGCATTACTATAATCTGCATCACTAGCAACTGATTCACCATTCCATTGTTTTTTCCAAGATCCCCATTCAACTGAATTAAACCCAGATTGAGAATCAAATTCTTCAGCAGTTAACTGAGTTTCTGTTTTTAAAATACTTCCTACCACTTCTACTCTATTTGGTTCTAATTTAACAGTATCTACCCATATATCAGAAGATGGAGTGAGTTCTATTGAACCACCGTAGAAAGTTCCCCTAAATGGAGCAACACTAGTAACTCTTGTTGAATATGGTTGATCTATTTCCACTACTTCAGTATAATCTAGAGTCAACATGCTTCCAGTTTTTCTTATTCCATTACCATTTAAATCAGTTTCAAACTTTAGATCTGCAGTAGGATCTAATCCAGATCCACTAGAAATTATTGATGAATAACCAGGTATTAAATCTATAAAAGTAGTATAGTGAGAAGGTCTTAGTTCTGAATTTTTAGAATCAAATGAATTTTTAACTATAGTAACTTTTTTTTGTGGAGAAGCATCAGAAAAATCATCAACAAATATTCCAAGTTTTTTTCTATCCAATCCATTCGAATCTTTTATTTGCAAACTTGTAGTTCCAGACTCTAAGAAAGAAAGTGATGTATAGTATTCTAAGTTTTGAATTCTATTCTCAAGTTTTCTAATATCGAACATAGTATATCTTCTATGTTCGGTTAATTTCAAATTGCAATCTGAAACATTGCAAAGATACGCAGGTAAAAATACTGCAGCAATTTCTAAAGAATTATTAATTGGCGATGGTGGTTGAGGGAATTCTGCTGGTTGACCTTTGCTTATCTGAAAAATTCCATCTTTAGATAAGAAAATCTTGTCTATTCTTGGTAAATAAAATGAGTAATCTAAAGAAAAGGATTCGTCTGAAGCAAGAATATTTTTTGATGAATTTTGCTTCTCAGTAAAACTTCTACCAGTGAATTCAAAAGGAGAGCTTGCATTTTCCGCAACAACATAATCAGAAACTCTGGGTCTTATATCAATAATATCAGAAACTTTATTTCCATTAACTACATCCAAGTCACAATAATCAAATTGTTCATATGAATTTACTGTTGTTATATCTCCAGAATCTGAATCTGAATATGATGCAAATTCATATACAACTTTTAAACTTTTAACTGGTTCTGCAGACCCATAAGTTCTTACTAATTTACAATAATCTAAAATAGTGTTGTTTTGTCCCTTTTCTAGAACAAACCTATTACTTATGTTATTATCACTGATTCCAATACTAGAAATTATTGCAGTAATACCAGACTCTTTAAATGTAACTTTTTCTCCTACATTAAATGTATTTGAATTTTTGAGCACATAATCAATTTTAGTGCTACTTTGAGTGGAAACAAAAGCAGCAATTGCGGAACTTTCTTCACCGACAAATTCTTCACCAATTAATAAATCTGCGGTTGAATTGGTAATCCCATTCAAAGAGACCAAAGTAATATTTGGTAATACTGCGTCTGAAGTTGTCTGTGATTCAAAAACGCCAAAAACATTTGTTACTTCCGGTTTTAGTAAACAAATATCTTCATCTTGAACTCTAGTACCATATGGATAGTTTCCATAAATTAGTCCGTCATTTAATGTAGTTGCACCTATTCCGGACGCAGAGTATTTTGATTTGTTTATTGTTATAACAGCAATTTTATTTTTATTTTTAATTTTAGATTTTACTTTACTTTTTCTTAGAGTTGCGATTAACTTGCAACCACTAGAGTTGCTAGTAGAAAGACCATTTATTGTTAATAATGAACCACCTGAAGTAAACGTAAATTTATCTTCAGTCAACAATTCATTTACTCCATTTGCGGTTGTTAATATGTATCTTTCCTCATCAAAAGGGAGAAATGTTTCGTTAGATTCTGCTGTAATTGGTCCTGTTGAATTTGAAGTGATATTGATATCAAATTCTTTCCTTATGATTAAATTTGAACTATCTAAATTTACTTCGGATATATTATTTTTTGGTAATTTTGTATATAAAGTATTTGAACTTGATTTCTGTAGACTTGATGTTAAAATTCTAAAATCACTTGGATTAATTGAAGATGATGGTAAAGAACCATCACATATACCGGTAACAGTAGAAACGCCTGTAATTATAATAGAATTTTGCGATATTGAGATTACCTTTGAGTAAGTTACTGTAGAAAGTCCAGGATTTGTGTATGATACCAAACTTCCTATTTTAACATTACCGGTAAAAATGTAATTTGATGATGTTACTGTGCTAATTCCCGTGCTACTTGAACTAATATTTACTAATCCAACCGAAGAAGAAACATATTGTTTAGTATCAGCACTAAATGTTAATGCTGATCCAACACGTCCAAATAAAGATTTTACCTCGTCTATTGTATGTTGGGTAACTGCTATAGAAACTCTATTATTTTCTATTCCATTAAAAATTAACTTTTCTCCAATAATAAAACTTCCGCTTGTATTATAAGCGGTGATAATTCCCGAATTTCTTCCATCATACCTTAGATATCCTTTTGCTCCACTGGATTTCCCTTTAACCTGACATGGAATATTGTACAATATATCAGAATCTAATTGTTTGTTTAAAACAATCTCAGTATATAGTTGTGTATCATACAAAGATATATCCCATTCATTGAGATTAGTATTTGATGAATTATAAGATCCAGATTCTAATGCAAAATCATATACTCTAGAGACACCAATTTCCTTTCCAGAAGAAATTGAAGATGAGTTAATATCAACTCTAGAATCTCTCAAGCTCAATGTGTATGAAGTTGATAGTCCTAATCTTGGTGATCCAGAAACTCTATTTAAAGAAAAAGTTGAACCAGTATTATAAATTACTTCTTGATTTTCTAGTGGTTTAGTTGTCCTTGGTTTTTCAAAATCCAAAAATGTTGGACTTATTGTAGATACTTCATAACCACTAATATATGCCTTTAATGGTGATACTTGATATGAACCTAAACTTTCTGATGCAACATTATTATTATAAGTTAATCTAGCATCGGGGAAAATTCCATCGTTACCCCTGAAATCATTTAAAGTTTCTCTTATTTGTAGTGAGGGTGGATTGACATAATAATCTCCGTTTGTTTCATAAGTTCTTCTTGCTATTTCATCTAAAAATAAATTATATTGTGGATTTTTAATTATTGAAATTAATTCTCCGTTCCTTACCTCTAGTAAGTTAACAAAATCAGTACCAACCTCTTCGTCAGTTTCAATTTTATCTAAAGAAGCTGTTATTTTTAATCTATCTGCTCCTGGTGCAGAATAATTTGAAAATCCTTGCGAATTATCATATAATGATTCATCGTCATCTGAGGAAACTATTTCTTCGGATACTCTCAATCCTACTTTGAAAGTAGGTTTATTTGAATATTGATCTAAAATTATTACGTCCTCTTCTACATTTACAAAATGCCCCCTAAGGTAAAATACGCCCTCTGTTAAAGTTACTAAAGAAGCATAGAAGGTTGAATCTGAAGTTTCGACAGCAGCAAAAGATTCATTTTCTGAAACTAATACTACTTTTGTTTCATCTAAAAAGTTAACTTCAGAAATAGTTGTTTCTACTATTAACTCTTCTCCGTCAATAAATGCTGAATATGAAGAAGATTGGTAATCAGAATCCAAAAATCTCAGATACAGCGTAACACTATTTTTTTCAGAGGCGATGGAATCAATTGCTGCAATAACATATGCTCTAACTCCACTACTTCTTCCCCTAATATTAGTTCCAACAATATATGGAACATATGAGAATATATCAACCCCATTAAATTGATTTTGTAACCTGACCGCAATTATTTCATTGTTATAATTTATTGCTCCAGGAATAACAATAGAACCTTCTTTGAAAAAATGATCCCCAAACTGTTCTATTTGATTTTGAAGTATTGATTGTAATGTAGTTAATTCTCTTGCCTGTATAGGGTAACCAGGCTTAAAAAGAACTTTATAAAAATTATTATTGATATCAAAATCATCAAAATATGGAACTGTATTTAGGTTAGTCTTTTGTGGCATGGTTCTTTAAAATTGCAAAATAACTTTGATATCTTCTTTTTGATTTGGCGACCTGGTGATTGAAGGTCTATTATCAATGTAAATCATCTCGCCGGAATATTTCTCAACTTCTGGAGTTGAAATTCCATTTGTAAAAGATTGTCCTAGATTGTATGTTATACTATTTATGGTCGTACTTAACCCAGTAAATGAAGTATCAATTGGTAAATTGTTAGTTGTACCATTAATAGTGCCGCCAGAAGAAGAAAATCTTATAAGTTCATATCCATATTGTGGAATAAAATCTAAATTGCTTTTTCCAGTTTCAAACCCAACAATAGTTCTATCTTGCCAATATTTTAACACTCCAGTTCTATTATCATAAGATACAACTCTTCCAACAGCAGTGGTTCCTGCACTTACTGTTTGGGTGATAGTTGAATTTGCCGAAAAAGAAGCGGAAGAAAAATTACCAGATAACTTTATTGCATAGGTGTTACTTGCTTTTGATATATTTAAAGTAGTGTTGGTGGTTCCCGGAGAAAGTGGATTTTTTAATACTCCTATTCTTGCAATTTTATTTCCAGTGATAAAATCTGGATTTAAATCATCATTTTCTATTCTAGAATAAATTAATACGTTTTTAGCTCCCAATTCTTTATAAATATCATATCCATGTCCCTTAAGAGGAGAAATTATTACTTCAAATGTTGGGAGAACATCGCCAGTTATTCCTGCTGAGTTAATATCAACAGTTCCGTAAGTATATCCATAACCACCATTTGTTATATTAATAGATTCGACTGTGGAATCACTTCCAACAACAATAGTAGCCTCTGCATTAAATCCATCTCCAATAATCGGTACATTGTTATAAACTTTTGGAGATCCCAATCCGCTACCTCTAGTTAAAATAGTAGCAATTTTTAATTGTCCACTTATTAATGGATTTGCATTTGTTCTAATTGCTGAAGTATCTGAACTAGTACTCCAATTTTTTGGTACAGGAATGTAGTTAATAGAATCAAATTTTATAATATCTGATGGTTTTATAGTAAATAAGTATTTCCAAATATAACCATCTCCACTTGATCCTGCACTTTTGGGTTCCAAGTCAGTAAACGTTGGTTCGTCTATCGAAGGTCTTCCATTTGGATTTTCTGGATCTATTCCATTATGTAAACAAATATAAACACGATAGTCGCTATTCATCACATAAAAGTTTGATTCATATAAACTAGTTCTGGATGAAGGAATAGAAAGTTTGTTTCTACTAATATCATGTCTATACATATCATAGGTTGTTCCAGAATCCCATTGTATTTTTCTTACTACTTGCCTAACATCATCAGAATTAATTTTTTTGAGTGCTATAATAGTATCCCAAATATCATGATAGTTATCTAAAGAATCTATCGGTGATAGAGGAGTTTGTTCCCAATTAGAATCATAATCTGTTGAATTTGTTAATCCAACAAAAGAATAATATGAATTACTTGTAGACCCAATCGAAGAAACAAAATTTTCCGCGTTAGATATTCTGAATTGATCTGTTATAATCGCAGACATTGATTTATAGACTTTTTTTATATTTATTCTACTTTATATAGAATCATAGTTAGTGAATAATAGTGGTTTATATCTTCTTATTACTGGTGTGCTGTTTATCCCGACAACCCCAAATTTTGTTCCAACAGTGAATGAATTTTTAGTAGTGGGAACATTTATTATTCCCCAACTATAATCTCCATAATATGAACTATAACCAAATCCAGAAATTCCCGAGTATGTGCTAATACTAACTACTACTTGAACTACAGATGCAGTCCCTACACCTAAAACACTTGTTGTCGCACTTGAAACTGAAATTACCTGGTATATATTATCTATTCCAGTCGTCCCTACTCCAATTATATTTCCATTTCTATCTAAGGATGTTACGCCAGATCCTATTTTTGAATTAGAAACTTTAAAATAATAATTTTGTTTTATTTGACTTTCAGTTATTAAAGAATCTACAACTGAAGAATTTCTCAAATATGATGAACTAGGAATATATAAGTCAAATACCAGACCAGTAGAAGCAAATCCAACATTTGTAGACTTAATTCCAGAAATAATCCCAAAATCCCCTAAGTAGGTGACGTTATTTAAATATTCTTTCTTTGGTGTTGGCGAATCAATTAATACTATTGGGGGATTTGTTTGAGAATAACCAAACCCTGGAGATATAACTGAAATTGAATTAACAGAACCACCAGAAATGGATGATAATAGTGTTGCTTTTCCTGTTGTTCCTATTCCAATTGGATTTTGTATTGAAACTAATGGTGATGTTGTATATCCAACTCCACCATCAATAATGTTTATTGATTGTATCGTACCAGCAGATGAAACTACAGCAGTTGCTATTGATAAGATTATATTACTGTTATCTATAATTTCTATCTTATTAATAACTTCATTTTCTGCATTTTCATTTTTCCCATCAAAGGCAATTTTTACAGAATCTACAAATAATTGAGTAGATCCTATCCCAACAGATTTTATTAAGTTGCATGTAGGAAATATGTTTGGTTCATATTCAATTCTATTTTTATTTACTTGAACTCCATCAATAACAAGATCATTCCTTTGTTTGCACCAAGCAACTGGACGTAATAATTCCAAATCACTAGTAACCCCCACAGAATTGTACGAATTAGTTTCAATCGTGTCTGGAAGTAAAATATCCTTTACAATTCTTTGATTTTCTATTAAATTTGAAGTGTTTCCAATAATTTGTAATAGGTCTCCGGATTTTACAGTTTCTAAAATATCAACATCTACTACATCAATATTTGGAGTTCCTCTATAAAATACTATTCTGCATTTGTCTCCAGATTTTGGTGCCTCTGTAAATGTAAAATTACTTCCGCCATTAAAGTTATAAGCAACACCTGGTTTTTGTAAAACATCATTTAAAAATATTAGTAGAGTAGATTTTAAATCTACTTTTGATCCTTTTTTTGCAACAATAGCAAATCTATTGTTGTCTTTTATTAATGGAAATGTTTTCCTAAAACCATTAAACAGCGAATCAATATTATCTAATTTTTGGAGTTCTCCCAAAGACCAACCACTAAATGTATCATTATACACCCTCTCTACGGTGAGAAAAAATTCATTAAATGGTTTTGAAGAATCTGTTGGTATTCCGCTCAATCCACCACTTTCAACAGTTAAAATATCGCCAACATTATATGAATATCCATAATTTGTAATTGTAAAGTCAATAATACTTGATCCTTGTCCTACAACGATGTCTATTTTTGCCTGAGTTCCGACTCCACTACTTACGTTAGAATACTTTAGATTTAAGTCAGAGTATGATAATGGAGCATCAAATATAACTTCTGGTGGATTCGTTGATGTATATCCAGTTCCAGGATTAGTGATTGCAATGCTTACAATTCTTCCATTACTAACAGAAGCTGTTCCAATATATTGGATATTGGGTGTTCCTATGCTTGAAGTTTGAACTCCAATTTTAACAATCGGTTGAACTGAAGATCTATATCCAGAACCACTATTTCCTATGCTGATTGATTGTATTGTACCGGCAATTGAAACTATTGCAGTTCCTCCAGCAGATACCAAGGGCTGATATCCAAATCCATTACTTGATCCAACAGATACAATTATCCCACCTCTTGGAACACTAGCATTATTTGGATCATATAATGCGGAAGTTGCAGTTCCTGTAAAGTTTAAGTTTGTCTCTGATGATAATTCTGATAGTGTATAGTCATTTTCTGGATTTTGGAAAATACTGTTTATAAGAATTATTGCGTTAGATGTGGAAAAACCTGATATATTTTGTTTGTTCGATTTTAATTTAAAATCTTTCGTAACGGCATCAAAATCAGAATTAATATCATCAAATATATAATTTTTTTCATAGGTACTTTCGTTAGAATCTGGAACACCAGATCTTAAAAACACTCTTCCCTGAAAAGTGGATCTAATATTAATGTCTCCGTTAACTTCATCATATATTGGACCATACGGTGCCTCCGGAAAATATATATTACTCCCGACAATATTATAATTACCTTTTAGTTTAGTAATCAAAGAATTTACGGAGTGTGATTTTAAATTAGTACCCAACAATGGTCTTTCTACTTCAACCAGATTGGAAGTTCCAATCCCAACCGTTGTTATTTTCATTATTTCATTATTAATTTTTATCAAATCGCCACCAAAAAATGATGTAATCCCAGAAAACTCAAGTGTAGTGTCTATTGATCCTATATCATCAATGAGTGATGTTGTAATTGCAGTAGAAACAACAGGTGATTGAATAATATTGTCTATTAATATTAAACATTTGGAATTTTGATTTGTTGAAGTTACATAATGATTATTCGCAATTCCAACTGAAGTTAATTTTATTAATTTCGGTGGAGAAATTAATGCATCTTTTGGCGAAGTACAAAATCCTATAAATCTATCATTAAGTTTATATACGTATAAATCACCACTTAACTTATTAGTAACACCAACCCCAGAAATATAAGTTTCTGCTATACCAACAGAAAAAGAAGTGTTTGGATTATCTGAATCATCAAAAGAAATAGAAGATAATTCAGAAAAAGTTACAGCAACACCCGAACTTATAGATGAACTAATAGTACTACCTAAAGAAATTTTATTAGAATCAATATTTATTATTGATATATAGTTACCACTATTATTGAAGTAGTCTTCAACCGTCAATCCTGTCGTAGATAAAACTTCAAGAACATTTGTCCCCACACCAGCAGTAGTAGTTGTCTGAGTAGTTAAAAAGTCAGTATAGTCAAATATTTCAGTTTTATACTTTACTTTTTCTCCACTAGTAAAAAAGTGATTGGGTATGTAAACTAAATTGGTACTTAAATTAATTCCGGATGGATTTGTTGCGGTCGATTCTTTTTTTCCGTTGAAACTTCTCTCAAAAATTGGTATATTATTGTAATTTAGATTAAAATCTTTTTTGAAAGAAATATCACTTGATGAACCAAATTTACTTACTCCTGTTGACAATTCAGCGTTTTTGAAATTAATAGAAACTGGATATGATGAAAACTCTAAGTAAGAAACCGCATGATGTAAAACCGTTACTTTTGTATCAATATTTGGATTGGGAGTAAAAAATAATTCAGTAAATGAACTTGTGGAACAGTCAAATTCACCCAAGGATTTATCTGAGGTGCAAACGTTCCCATACTCAGTAATAGTACAGTCTGAGTTGTTATTTAATATTATTAACTCTGAAATTTGTACTTGATTATTAGTTGTATCAGATACTTGAACAATAAAATATCCCAAATTATAATCTGAAGTATAACTTGTTACCGTTACAGGATTGGGGGAAGTTGAAGATGCTATTGATACATTGGTTGATTTAACATCAGCATATCTCAGCAGTCTAGAACCTGAAGAATTATAAGTTGTATCAGCTATAGAAACTAGAACAGCATTGCAATTCAAACTATCTGAAATATTAGAATTAAAGATAATGTCTATGTTAGATCCAGATAAAGTTACATCATAAGTTCCTATTCCAACTTGATTTAAATAAAGATCATCAGACAAAGTTATTCTTCCAAACTCAGAGAAAGATACGTCTAATCCATTAGAAACCAAGTTTATTTCATTATATTCATATTTTCCCGAAGAAGTTGAAGAAAGTTCAACTAACAACTTAGCAGAAGTGAATTTAGATGGTATTGAGTATACTATTTGCGATGAATTAATTCCAACATTAAAATTTGTTGTGGCGATGCTGACAGTATCGCCAAAATTGTAAGAATCAAAATTAAATATATTCTGTTTAGTATCGTATGATATAAAACTATAACTATATTCATTATCTCTAGAGTCTATTGGAAAAAATTCTAGTACTGCAGAGTCTCCAATTTTTCTAAGATCAAAATTTCCAATTTCATCCACAGTAAACATTTTTGCGTATTGGTTCAAATATAATTCATTACCATCAGTCAAAACTGTTATTACAGAAGATTGTCTTCTTTCCTCAAATCTTTCATCCTGTACACCCAAAAATAGTTTTTTTGATCTTACCTTGGTAGTCATGTTTATTGTTAAATATTGAATGAAGTTATAAATGTTTTTGATATTGTTGTATTAAAATCTTCACTTATATCATCAATTTCTAGTGCAAGATTTCCAATAGACTCTGAATAATCTTGAACTATAACGGAATTAAATGAAATTTCATCACTAGTTAAATTATTTTCAACGTAAAAATTATTTTCAGATACTAGGTCATAATCTTGAATGCAATCAATATCAACTATACTATTTACCTCCGATAACGCAGAGAATAAACCATTATTTTGACTTGTTGATATTCCACTAAAATTTTCAGGAGAAGACTTAAGTATTAAATCACTAAATTTTTTAAATCCAAGAGTATGGTTTAAATTGCTAACCATGTCGTTCCATTCTTGTAAAGGAACTTCAGATTTTAAAGAATATGAAAGATACTGATAATAGTCACTATCTTGAACTCTTTGTAAATTATTGTTTAAAAATCCAGTATCGGATTTCCATCCAGATTTAACTATAGAAGAAGAATCGACAGTACAAAAAGACTCATTAGATAAAACTTCTTTAACGAAAGCTTGAGACTTAGAGGCTTTTCCATAAATCAAAGAATTTACAGAAAAATCTTTTTCTGTTTCTACTGTTAAATATTCATTCTTGGAATCCCATTTGAGTACCTTTCCGAAAATATTTTCAAATTCAACAATTTCGCCAATAACAAATGAATTTTTTTCTAAAGTAATATTAAATTTTGGGAAAGAACTTTCTTTGATTACTCTTCCCGATGAATTTTCCGCATCAAATGTTCCAGGAATTTCTGTTGGAATTAAGTAATCTCCCAAATAGTAATCAATAGATGCTTTAGATCCACCTACACTTGTATTTACTCCAACTACTGGGAATGTAGAATAGTTATATTTTTTAGAATTATATCCTTTATTAGTTGCATTTAAAACGGATATTCCTTCAATTAAAACTTTATCTCCTATAGTAAATGGAAAATCATTTGGATCACTAAATTGTTTATTTAAAAGTACAGAAACTACTTTAGTTGCATTATTAAATGATATTGAACTGATTCCAACGCCATTTGAATTATTTGTCGGTATAATTTTTGGAATTACACCATAGAGATTATCATTCTGTATAATGTCCAGGAAATTAGTATTAGAATTATACTTCAAAATTATGTTTTCTATAATTTCGTTAGTAACACCATCAATAACTACAAAATCAGGGGGAATAGTGTAATCCTTTCCGTAAGATGTAACTTCAACAGATTTTATAGAAGATAATGGTTCGACTCTTAAAATAGAAGGAAACTTAACTAATGGTCTAATCGTTGGATCTGAGGAGTAATTAAATCCAATATCATCTACTTCGGAAACTTTTATGCTTCCAATAGTATTACTTTGTGGTAAAATTATAGATCCACTTCCACCAAAAGATGTTACTGACGATATTGATGGAAGTCTTTGATAGGAATTATCAGAAGATTTTATTTGTATAGATTTGATGCTACCAGACTCATTTTTTGAGTTTGTAGTATAATTAAAAGTGGAATCTGATTCAGAATAAGAAGAAAAATTTAATTCTCTCTCATTTGTAAAAGTAAATGAATTTGATCCTATTCCACTGATAATTTTATTTCCATTTAATTCATTTAAAACGAAGTTTAATTTATTATTAGAGTCTACTTCATTATCTACTAAAATCTCATTTTTTACCTTTAAATTAGTTGTTGGTGTTAATTTATAAAAAAGATTATCTGGAAAATCGGAGTCAATCTGAAATTCAAGTTTTGCGGAGGAATTTATTCCAATACTACCGGAACTAATTAATTTTAAACCACCGTCAGAATTTATTGGATAATATTTTTTAGAAAAAACCTCATCTTCATATATTTCAAATTCGAATGAAGATGTTCTTCCAATTCCAACTGATCCCTCAGATAAGGAAGAATCCGATAAATCAAATATAACTTTTTGATTTTTTTCAACAGTTATATTTGGATTTATTTGATATAAAGTTCCAAAAGAAGTTGATGAAATACCAACAATGGACTTATTTTGAGATACTGCCCCAAAATATGATTTAGATAATCTAATTCTATCAGAGTCGTAAACTATTGCATAATATATCTCTTGATTTTCTAGTCCTTGAGCAGGAGAAGAAGATGTATGAATTAGTTTCTGTCCATTAACAAATCCATGATTTTGTATTAATATTAAATTATTGACTATATCAATTGTAGAAAAATCTTTAGGATCTACTACTAATCTTCTATGGAAATCATTATATAGAATTTTTATTGTTTTTGTAGTTTTTGGAAAAACTTCCATATCAACTAAATCATTCACCTGAAGCGAATGAGTAGAAGCAAGTGATACTGTTATTGAAGTTTTTGATAAATTTGCTTTTGAAACATTATCAAAATTTGTAACAAAACTATGATTTTCTCCAAATCCAGTATTTACAAAAAATAATGTTGAACCAGTTTGTGATATTCCCACAAATCCACCAGAAGTTCCAATTCCAACTTTAATAGTTGATATCCCAACAAGATTATTTGAAATTCTAGCAGCGTATACTTTAGAATTATTGAGCAAACTAAAAGTACCAACTCCACTATTTGAAACTACTATTGGTGCTCCACCATTAGTTTTATAAATTAACTCATCTCCTGTCTTTAGATTGTGATTTTGTATATAAATTGTTTTCTCTGGAATAATAATGGATGTTATCCCAGATCCTGGATTTGAAAAAACAATCGTATGTCCAAATCCAATATTAGTTCCTAAACCTAGAGATTCTGTAGGATTAAAATAAATTTCTCTATTTAAATTATAATTTTTGTTTTTTAATTGATTTTCTAAATCTAGATAGAATTTTCTAGGTTTTTCGTATAAAGCAGAATATGCGGTATGTGACGTTGATACTGTAGAATTTTGATTTCTTAAAACTTTTATTCTTGATGATTTTTTATCAACTGATAAAACTTTAATCTCTTCAGAACCAATAGACAAAATGTCATTTTCTCTAATATTATCATCTGTAATATTTGAAATATAAAAATAAGTAATTATTCCAGTAATACTTGTATTTCCTATAGAAGTGTTTAAAATAAATCTTTCAGAAGATACACCAATTTTAAATGATTTCTGCAAAGATGGATCATATTCAGATAGTGAATTTAAATAAACATAATCTTTATCTGCTAAATTATGAGGAGATAAAGAAAATCCTATAATTTTATTTGGTGATGATGTTGGATATAATTCAACATCATAAATTTTAGTTGAAGTTTGAGAAATGCCCGTTATTGTTTTTCCACCAATAAATCTTACATTAGCACTAGCAGATAACCCACCAGTTTCTGAGTTATCAAAAACTAATCTATCATTTACTTTATAATTATTTCCCTCTGATATTATTTTAACAGAATCTATTTTTCCCTTTGAAATATTTTTTATTCTAATGTTTTGCATTAGAAAATCTTTAGAATTTAAAAAGTATTCATAGGAAGAATTTTTATCAGTTACATTATAAGAACTTGTACTTCTTAAAATATTCTTTTCATTGAAGTCAAAATTTTCTTGATTTATTTTTGAATCAAAATTAAAATCAATTGGTGTTGATTTATAGTTCTTTCCTATAATATAAGGAAATTTTGGTTCCTTTTCTCCAGCAAAAACTCCTTTGGTCTCTTCCGCAGGACTTTCACTAAGAGTCATAAAATATGCATAAGTTCCATTTGGAAATTCTGGAGTAACACAAAATCTACCATTATTTTCATCCAAATCTCCCAAATTCTCAAATACATAATCTTCGACAAAATAACCAGCAGGAAAAATATTTTTGTCTGGTCTATAATTTTGATTATCTAAAGGATCTCCATATCCACTAAGAATTTGTCTAATTTTTTTATTTGATGGCGATTCGTATCCATATGGTCCATAAATTGGATTCCCATCATATGCCCATCCCAATAAAGGAGAATGATACTTTTCTTTATTGGATGAAAAATCATTCTCATAATCACTTCTATATTTCTTTTGTACAGAATCAAAGTTTTGAGAATATACCTTTTTTCTCAGAGATCTTGGTGAATATGAGTGTGTATACTGAAGACCATATGTTTTATTATTTCCCTCATAAATTACACTATCATCGGAAGATATTTTTTTAGTTTCAATTAACTTTTTAACTTTGTTTATAGTCCAAATTTTTGGCGTAAATAGTAACTGGCAACCAGATCCTGAGGATATTACGTCTATAAATGTATTTTTTTGTTCGTAATTTATCCCACTTGATAGTACTTTAACTTCAACTAATTCTCCATTACTTATAACTGGAGATAGAATTGCCCCTAAACCAAATCCTCTAATTATTAAATTTGGTGGTGAATTATATCCATTTCCCTTTTCTTTTACTGTGACGCTTACTATTTTTCCATTAGAAACCACTGGAGATACTACCGCACCCGAACCAGAATTTAAATTGTAGTTTGGTTGTTTATTAAAATTAATAATGTCTCCAGATCCATATCCAGTTCCACCTTCATGAATAAAAACAGAATCAATTTTTCCACTAAAGAAAGGTTGTACCTTTGCAGAAAAACTTAACCCAGTTGTAGTGTAAGACCCAACTTGACCCGTAATGTTAATTTCTATTGGTTCATAATTAAAAACATGATTTCCAGATCCTGTAGATTTAAACTTTACGTATTGGTTTGTTTGATAATAAAAATCAGCAGCAGTGCTTCCAATCCCAATATTTGAAAGTTTGAATGAAGTATCATTTACTTTAGTAACAATATATTTTCCAGTATTTAAACCACTTATATTAGTATCTCCACCATAGTAGTAAATAAACTCTCCACTTGAATATGGATGCTTATAAACGTTTACGGTATCATTTGCAGTGTTTATTCCCGAATATGAAACTGATATTTTCTTATTTTTATATCCACTTCCGGGATCAAGAACAATTAATGAATTAATTTTTTTCTTTTTAAGGGAAGATCTAAATCTATGGTTTCCAACTCCAAATGAAGTTATGTCTACAGTGTTTATTCCAACTAAAGAATCATTGTAATTTTTATGTAATCTTAAAGTGTAGTCATCAATTACTTTAGCAAAATATTTTGCTTCCGTGGTCAATCCTCCTATTTTTGCATTATTATCTGCAAAATATATTATTGATTCTCCAGTTTTAAATTTGTGATATGTTGAAAATCCTATAGTATTTGTAGTCAAGTTTATTTTGTCATTTGAGGATGTAGAGTTGAAATCAATATAATATTCATAATCTATTGTCTTTGGAACAATTACTGCACCTTCACCAGAACCACCAGAAACTGTAACTACTGGATCATCAATATAATCAAATCCACCGTCAAGTAGATCTATTTTTTCTAAAGATCCCTCTACCCAACAATATCCACTTGCTCCTATTGAAGTATTGTTTGGTAATGAAACTTCTAATTTTGGTGGATTTATAACATCATATCCTTTTCCTGGAGAAATAACATCAACATTTTCTATTGGACCATAATAAACTACATCCTTTGATTTGTAATTACTTATTTCAACTCCATTTACTAGAATTCCAATTGTTCCACTTTTTGTCTCATACTGGGTTTCATCATTTTTCGGAGATCTTAATAATTTAATACACCTTTGAGAATCTATCGTTGATGCTTCATTTTTTACTTTTGAGAAAACTAAAGGGTTTAAAAAATTAGAACTATCACTTATTATTGTCGAGGCAATACTAACAAATTTACCAGCGTCTATATTGGACCTACTTCTCGCTATTTTTATTTGAGTGTCGTCTACTTTTTTAACAAAATATACGCCAGTTTGTATTCCTAAACTATTAGAGTCTGTTGAAGAACTTAATCTAGAGTATACAATAGCATCACCAGTTATAAATCCATGACTATTTCCATCTTCTACTACTTTTAAAGTATCTCCAAAAAATGATCCATTTAAAGTTATCTTTAGATCTTTGAAATCTGAATTTAAATTTTGAGAGTAGAATGGGAGAGAAGATGATGTTACGTATAAATCATCACTATCAAAATCTTTATATGTGTTTAATACGTCTGCAGCAAAATTATTTGAAAATCTTGATATTAATTTTTTTACGGTAAAAAATTTGGAAATTTCATACCCATTTGTTTGAATTTGAAATCTTTTTTGAGGAATACTTCCAGTCGGAGTTGTTACATTAAATCCTTGAATTACAGAAGTTTCCCTTTTTCCAGTTAACTTATTGATATAATCTATTTCTACAGAATCACCTTGATATATTCCATTATTATCAAATGTTTCTACATTATATTTGTATTCACCTTCATCCGTGAAATTAGAAACTTCACATTTAATAGTTCTATTAAAAATCCATGAATTATATAATGCATCATCTTCATCTTTACCATATCCAAGAGATATAATTTTTCCAATATCATTTTTATCATAATAAACACTGTTTTTTGGTAATTCTACCTTGGATAAAACTCCAGTTATCCTAAATTTTATTTGCTCTCCGGTATTTTTAATAGATTTATTAGAATATCCGTAAGCATAAGTGTTTAAACATATTTCTAGACCTCTTCTTAAAATACCATCTACTCCAGTACAATTTAAAAATTGATTTACTGTAGTTCCATTATATTGAATAATATAAGTTACATCAGAACTAGTTACGGTCAATTCTCCACTTTTTGGAAATCCTATTGTAGAATCTACAATAATCGAGGTTGAACCAATTAAAACTTCATCTAAAATATTTGTTTTTGGGTGAATTTTTAAATCACCAAATATTGACCCAGAAACATTTACATCTTTATTAAAATCATAGTCTAACATCAAAGTATAATATTCTTTATTGTTTCTTATGATTTTTTGTACATCTGCTACTGTCCCAAAAGATTTTGGAATGGATCCATATTCGTCTTGAAATACTGTTTGATTTATGAGATTTTCTGGATTTCCTTGAATTGATTCTACTACAATATTTTTTGTTACCCTGTATTTTGCATCAGAGGGTTTTATTAGATAATCGCTTGGCCTAACAACCTCAACATCTTTACCATATAAAACCCTAAACAATATTTCAAAAGATCGATCTGTACCCTTTGATGAATAAAAATCCTTAGATTGTTTCAAAAATAAATTTTGATTTACTCCAGAATATAAATCTCTACCTTCAAATCCATATAAAAATTGTTTTTTCGATTTGTTAAAAAATTCTAGTAAAAATAAATTACTAATATTTTTAACTATTTTATTTGTTCCATCAGAATTTGTAGAAGAATGATTTTCAATTTCTGTAGAAGAAAATATAAAGTCTTCTGAATTGGGAGTAATATATTGAGTTATTCCACTAAATCCTCTTACACATTCGTCAAAAGTTGTTGAAGTTTTGGATTTATAAAGAATAATTTCATTATCAATAGAAATTAATCCATATGTTTTTGGAAACCCTTCGGTACTAGAAACATTAATCGTGTTGTCTGCAAATTCAACACTTGCGGTTAAACTTGTATTAATTACTAAATTAGTTAAATTATTAATCTTAATATATCGATCTATATTTTGTAAAATATCATAAGCAGATCCATTATATTCTAGTGATTTGTAGTATTCCCTTAATAGTTCAGATACTAAAGGGTAATCCTCCCTAACAAATTCAGGAAGTTGATTTTCTACAATAGAACTGATCTTGACTCTGGTATTTTCCATTTATTAATTTCTCACTAAAGTGCTATTTGAATAACTTGATGATACTATATAATTTTTTCCTGAAGTATCAGAACCGGATTCTGTATTATCGGGAATAATATCAACAATCAACTTATTAATATCTATTTCCAAATAAAGATCTTGAATACCAAGAACATCATTTGACTCTGGAGAAGCACTTATTTCGATAATAGGAGTTCCACCTAATGTTTTTTCAGTGGATATAATATTAATTGGATCTATTATTATTTCTCCTTTTACATAATCAATTGTACCAACTTCGTATCTAGAGACAATTGGTTCTGTCTCAGAAATCAAATAGAATAAAAATATAGATCCTGTTTTTCTATCTGAATTTGGAATGTCTCCAAAATAAACTGTTTGTGATATTCCACTTACTTTAAACCCAGAAGATTTAATATTAAATCCACTAAAGTTTTTGATATGAAATTGATTCTTAAAACAAATTTCATATTGGGCAAACTGATTTAAACTAACATTCAAATCTCTTCTAATTTGTACTTTTGTGATATTCGATGTTATAGAAGAATCTGTAGAATCAATTAACTTTTGATATTGACTATATTTGAATCTAGCTCCATATTTGTTAAATTCTTCCGAATTAGCATATTTTGTTATATTATTAACTACTTTTGTTTTAATTAAATCATTACTTTGAACAGAATTTAAATTACAATAGACATTTGATTCCAACTCAACATATAAGTATTTCACGTCTAATATTTCTGGTATTATACCAGCTACAGTATATTTTTTTAATTTATTTTTTATATTATCTTTGATACTATTTGATATAAATGAACCATAAAAAGGTTTTATCGTTATGAAAACTTTACCATATTGGGGTGGATCTAAGTCTTCCCCACCAAATGCACTAACAGATTCTGCTTGGGGGTAAATTTTTGGTACAAGAGACTCATAATCAGATGCAGTAACAGCTCTGTTTTGAGATGAGTATAATCTTGGTGCAAAATTTCTAATTGAATTTACTGACTCTATTTCGGATCCACCATTTGATGAAATATTTGTTGTAACCAGAGAAACGCTCTTCGAAAATAAATTATTTCTCTGATCTACTAAAACCCCAGAAAATCCAAATGATGAAAAATTATTTCCCTCAGATCCATTACTTATCAAATAAGAAACTTCAATATAATTATTTTCTTTTAATTTTTCTCCAAAAACACCATCGCCAAATATTAACTCATATCTTTCGTCTTCTATTTCCTGAACGAAAAAAACTTTAGAAGAAGAAGTTACATCTAAAATTGATGATGAATTTACAAATTTTCTTGTCGAAGTGCTACTATCACTATCTCTAACTGTTACACTTAAAGTTTCTGTATCAATACCACCATTTTCTAAAATGAATCGTTGATTTGGATTTACAGCACTTACAATAAAATCACTTTTAACGTAAGATCCTTCATAAACATCTATCGCATCAAACGTTGCAATTCCATCAACTACGGGAACTGTAATATCATCTAAAGTAGAAAAAACATAACTAGATCTTCCAAAGTTTGCTGTATTACACACAGATCCTTTTTTAAGAGTGACTGTTTTTACTAAAGGATTTTGAACTTCAACAAAGAAGCTTATGTTTGATTTAGCCGATTTTCTTGATCTTGGAACATATCCAATGTTTCTTGCTAAAGAGACAACATTTTCTCTTAGAGTAGCACTATCAATAAAAACCTCATTACTAACCATATTTGCATTATAAGATGCAATATATGTGTTATATGCTAAAGTATCGATTAAAACTGAAAAATTAGATCCCTCAAAATCATAATCAGTAAAATTTGAATTAGATCTCAAATAATCTTTAATAGAAGATTTAATTTGATCAAAATCTAAGTTTGTAAAATTGACTAATGACATTATCGTACTGATTGTAGTGCAAACGTAAGTTGTTGTGGCAAAGCATCAATCCCAATAATGTAATATCTTACTGTAACGTTAAATTCATTATTATCATAATTTGGAGAAACATCTACACTAATTAAATCAACTCTAGGTTCATAGTTTTCTATAGTATTTTTTATTTCATCTTGAATGATTGATGCGGAAACATCATCAATATTATCAAATAAGCTATTAGAAATTCTAGAACCTAGATTTTGATTAAAAAATTTTTCTCCGGGTATTGTGAAAACAAGATTTTGAATTGAACGAGATATTGCCGTTTCATTTTTGATGTCAATTAGATCGTAATTCAAAGGATTTGCCTGCAAAGACAGGCTAATATCTTTAAATTGCTTACTAATTCGCTCTACTGGCATTCAATGAACTTTAATTCTATCTTATTTATCATGTATTTTTCGATTCATAAAGAGGTTCAGTTCCATATTCCCAATCATCATAATCATCATCATTGCGGATTTTTCCATGAATTTCATTTTGGTGAAAAAAATCATGTTTTTTGGGTGTTAAATCGTCATTTGCAATTTCACGAAGCATTTTTTGCTTCTGAATTTGGTTCTCCCAACCATATTCACTACTCAAATATTGAGTTCCCCACTCATTTTTCATATAATTTTGATTTTTATCGACTTTTTTGGTCATTTTTTGCTCCTGATTCTCTAAAATCAGAACTTTTTACGGGGTTTCTATCCCGATCTTTGAAACTTCGTACATAAAATCATCTGAAGTTTCGATTTTACGAAGATTTTCTACGGAATATTCAGTCAAATCTATTTCATAACCTGGATTTTTGGTAATTCTGTTCTTTGTCCATGCATCATCATACCATAATATTTTATTGTTGGGATATGCATAGTAATTTCCATTATCCATCTTGAAAAAATGAGCACATTTATGCTCTGGTGTCTCACTAAAATTAGTATTTAAAGTAGATTTTGACTCTCATGACCAATCTAAGGTGAACATGTAAGTTCCTTCATTCTTTTCTCCTTTATAATTAACCAATTCAGCACGTAAGTTAGATAATCTTGAACGAACTTGAACATCAATGTAAGGAGAAAAACAATCCCACCACATACATTCTTCTAAATTAGGAACGGGGGCATCTGGTTTCCAACAAAACGCATGTATTGGTCTTCGAGTCCAGTTCACACCATTCTCAAGAAACGCTTCAAAGAGAGGTACATGTTTCTCTAAGGACGCTACAGTGTGTACATCGCATAAAGTTACCTCACCGTGACCTTTTTTATGGTTGTAAAGAAATTCATTGCGAATATAGCAAGTAAATGTAGGAAGATTATGATTAAGATAAGCCATATTAAGATACAAAAAAAGCAGGATTACTCCTACCCTATCTATATTATTTTCCTTGACCCCTGTATTTTTTCTTGCGACCATTACGAGATGTTGCACTCAATAATGTACGAGCAGAACGACCCTGACGGGTTTTTTTAGGTGCTCCAGGCTCAAAATTAATCTTATTAGTTCCACCTTTAGCCATTTAAAATTTCCTCCATTTCAAGTTCATTTATATTAATATCTTCACCAGAATAAAAACGATCGGCAAAGTCTTGAAAGATCTCAGTACAGTCTTCCATACTAAGATCTGTATATATTTTACGACCCTTATAAAGTACGTTAAATTTTTTCATCAAATAATGCGAGTTTTTTCATGTCCAACTCTAATACGAGGATCGCACCAAATTTCAAAACCTTCTTCTTTAGCATCAAGACAGAATGAAACATCCTCTCCACACATATCTTGAACTGCACCAGACTCAAAGACTTGCATCTTGGGAGCAAACCAAGGATATTCAAGATTCTCAAATACACCTTTCTTAATCAGAACCCATCCAAAACCAGTATAATCAACTGTGAATGGCTTACGACGTTTTGAAATTGATTCAACAGTCTCATGATTCATAACTCCGCCATTCTTACGGAAGTCATCTTCTTCTAACCAATGTGCGACAGAGGTTGTGTGACCATCCTCAGTCGCGTACCATCCTGCGACGATTTCACGCTCTTCTCCTTCAGATGGGAGAGATAGATCACAAAGTTGCCAGAACTTGTTTGTATCAAAAACAATATCACTATCAATCCATAGTTGATAATCATACTGTAGTTTTCCATCCCAAGGTACTTGCTTTGGACCTCTCAATACATTTGCACCAAGACACTTACATCGTGCAAAATTAACCATTGAACTATAATCTTGGCTGATCTGAATACTCATTCCATTTTGTACAAGATCAAAACAAAGTTGTACAAATGCTTTTAGAAAGATAAAAGAACATCCTCTTCCAGGTAGACAAAAAACAATGCTCTTACCTTTCATTCGTTCCTTAATTGCATCATAATCCCACTCTTCTGTAGGTTTGGGTGCTGATGCTTTAACAGTAAATCCTTTTGCCATAAAGTTTAAATAACCTTCAGTTCAAATTTTACAGTCTATATATGTTTTTGTCAATGAGAAGAATTTAAAATTAATTCCTTATTCACATATAATTCTTCATAAGACAAATCTTCCTTTGAAATATTTTTACCAAGAAATTCAACCATCTTATGCAACATATCCCAGGTATCAGAAAATTTTTCCTCTGATAAACTGTGATATATGCATTGGTCTTTTGCATATATGTGGTAGATCTTTTCAGTCATAAAAATATTTTCCGGAAATTTTTTTATGTAACTTATTTTGTTACTGCATTATATATTGTGACTATTAATATTCCCAGGGGTATTCCAAATACTTGGAATATTTTACCAGGATATCGTATTAACCAACCCGCAAAAACAACCTTCCAGAAATTCCAATATGGGCGATGTTTTTTGCTCATAATTTTTTGGTAAAATTTTTTTTTATGAGAGTGATAGAGACCTCGAAAAAGACATACACTGTAGGTTAGGGACTTATCGATTTTTATAAACGGGGGCAACGCAAAATATAAACAATAAACAAAAACATAAAATAACTGGTATAACGAATAAACAACTGACGACGAATAACTATCATTATTCGTCTATTTTATACTAACTCCCCAGGAATCACTGTGAATTACTATAAAACAACACAGTTCTTTACACGAACTCCCAACGATTATGCTACTTATCTAACAGTAACTGCCTATTCTTTATACTTATTACTGCTGATTTACAACGAATAGTAATAAGTATAAAGAATAAAAATATGAAGAATGATATAAACAATCAACGAAAGTAATTATAATAAACGAAACATTTATCAAACGATGTATCTTACTGACGTTGATTATAATTCATCTTGCACATATTTAAGGCATTTACATTACCAACGAACGTTAAGATCTTCTACATAACTCCTCACGTTTTCATTACTCTGAAGTTCAAAGAGTTTATTCCAATTAATTTGATGAGGATTAAAATCTTCGTTCACGTTTAATTCCAAAGTAATACGATACTTATTCTTTTGTTGATTGAGAGATGAAGTTGCCATAAGACGTAAGAAAGAATAAACGCTACTTGCTAAGTCTACCAGACCTTATTACCTTCGTCAAGTTGTATATCTTACACGAATCTTATACACGTATGAATCACTCTCAGTTATTAGTTATTCATCAAAAGTCAACAATGATTCTCTATAAACGAACTGCATATAAACGAATTGATTCTAAAAGAATGTTCAAAGAAATTCTTAGAGTCTCAAAAAATATACGCAATTTATCTAATCACGAATGACTTTATAAATGTATCATCATTATTATAAGATGCTATGAATCTTATACTCACAATATCTAATAACGAATCAACTTATTTGTTCTGATTCTATCATTCTATCAGACCTTATACTATTCGTCAAGTGATACCCTATAGAAACACTCCCTACGGTCGTGTTTGTCCTTTGGACAATCTCTTTTTAAGTCTTTATAGTATTTCTCTTCAAAAGCAACAAACCTACTCTAGCGACATTATCAGTACTTGTCAACTTTCAGAGTTTGTGATAGAATTAAAGAGTTCTGATAGAACCTTGATAATCAAATATTTGTAGACACTATAAAACCTTCCTGGTGTCTTTAGAGATTTGCATAAGAATCTAAAGCAGGAATTCTGTCTGTTTATTGGATTTCGGTGAGTATTCAGTTTTGATAATCTCTTTCAGTATTGATTCAGCACATCGGGAAACCTATAGTTAAACCCTGTTCGCTTGAGATAATATAAACGATTCAGTTGTTATTTTCTATTCTCTTTCTGGCAGTTTGTTACCTTTTGGTCCCGTAGGAAAGTTCAAGAGCTGCACTAATGAATTTGAATAGGTGGATTATTTATAAGGTTTATTGTGCTTTTTTGTAGATTATGTTATAAGAACCTAACATTACATAAAATAAGTGCTATCAGGTACTCTCACACCTAAAAGAGTTTAGAAGTGTCTTCCTGAGGCATATAGAAGTGTCTGGGAGTGTTTATAAGTATTACCCGATATGTGGGGATTCTTATGATCTTCCCGCCCTCTTACCACCCTAAAAGTCTACTGCCGATTGGGTGAGACTCATAAGACATTGTGCCGCTTATTTGAGTGGTTTGCGTCTGGTGAGTCTCACAAGTACACAAAGAAAAAGGCATGAAACTCATGGGTCTCATACCATATAACAATAGTATTATACTGTTTTATTGTATTTCTGTGTTTATGTGAGGTGTGCCGGTATTTTTTGTGTCCTCCGGGGGTTGACAAAATCGCGAAGTGCTGGTATAATGCAAGCCAAGACCGCGACAAGATCAGGCATTT
>JACCDG010004376.1_pt1 | contig 39355 bp, 30 predicted proteins | sample 7442471 | NCBI WGS metagenome assembly JACCDG01 (sample SAMN15323444, study PRJNA562643) | freshwater metagenome | isolation source: river surface water | place: USA:Blue River Watershed | collected 2017-08-17 | reverse complement strand
CACCGTCAGCCCGACCTACGCGCAGGAAATCCGGCGGCCCGAGAGCGGCTTCGGCCTCGACGATGTCCTGCGCTTCCGCGGGGCCGACTTGATTGGCATCCTCAATGGAATCGATCTCGACTCGTGGAACCCCGCGACCGATCCTACCCTGCCCGCCCGCTATGGTCCGGATGACCTTGCCGGCAAGGCCATCTGCAAGGCGGCGCTGCAACACCGCCTCGGATTGCGGGAGTCACCCGAAATTCCGGTCTTCGGCGTGGTCGCGCGCCTCGTGCACCAGAAGGGACTCGATCTCCTCGCGACGGCGCTGCCCGCGGTACTGGCGACGCAGAACCTGCAGATCGCGCTGCTCGGCTCCGGCGACCCGGCCTTGGAGAATGCCTTCCGCCGCCTCGCGGCCGAAGCCCCGGGACGCGTCGGCGTGCAAATCGGATTCGACGCCTCGCTCGCACGGCTGATCCAGGCGGGCAGCGACAGTTTCATCATGCCGAGCCGCAGCGAACCCTGCGGATTGACCCAGCTCTATGCGATGCGTTACGGCACCCCACCCGTCGTGCGGGCCACGGGCGGCCTGATCGACACGGTCACCCCCTACGACGAAGCCACGGGAAGCGGGCTGGGATTTCGCTTCAAGGAAGCCACTGCGGAGGCCCTCGCCGAGGCCCTCGGCTCGGCCTGCTCCACCTACCACGACCGCCCAGCGCATTTCGCGGGGCTGCGTGACCGCGGGCTTCGCGGCGACTTCGGTTGGGGACGCTCCGCCGCCGCCTACGCGCAGGTGTACGAGTGGGCCGTGCACGCCCGCCGGGGCGGCGATCTCGCCGCGTCCGCCTGACCCACCTCCTGCGGCACCCCAGCCGACGCCTCTCCGCGCGTCAGGGTGCCGTGGGCCGCTCAGGCCGCCCCGGCCAAGACCCCGCGGATCGCGACCGTCAGGATGTCGTCCACCACCGGATCGCAAAAGGCGACACTGACTTCGTATCCGCCCTTCGGGTACTCAGGCTTGGTCGGCAGGTACCACGGCCCGCCGTCGCCGTAGGCCGCCGTCGCGACAAAACGATCCGGCGAAATTCCCTGCGCGAGGAGCTGGTACTCCACAAACGACTCGGCCGGAAGGTGCAGCAGGGAAATGTCGTCGAGGTGCAGCGCGCTGACGCAGATCGGGAGCCCCGAGTCGACGCGATCGCGCCAGGAAAGGCGCATCGCCGCGATGGAACGCAGGACCTGCGTCTTCGATGGATCCGCCAGCTGCGCCCGCAGTTGCGCGGGGGTGAAGGACGGATCCGGGGGCGGAAGGATGTCGCGCGTGCTCCAGCGGACCCGCTGCAGCGGGCGGGGTTGGAGGGACTCTTCGGAGCGGAGCATGGCGCGGTGCAGTCGCTCGGTCAGGCGCACCCGCGCCTCGATGGAGCCGTCGTTGTACTTGCCGGCGCCAATGTTGCCGGCGGCGCCGGTGAAGTACAGGTGCAGGCAGCCGGGGTCCTCCTGCTGCCGCCGGCGACGCGCCAGCCCGACATAGTCGCTGCTCACCCGGCCCTTGCCGTAGTGACTCATGGGATGGCACGCATAGTAGTGGCACGCCGCCACCCGAGTCTCGCCGCTGTAGAACGCCACGGTCCGCAGTTGCGGATCGATCAGGCCCTCGGGTAACGCGATCAACTCGGCGTCGCGGCAGGAACTTCCCCGCATGCGCACCACCTTGCCCGCGGCGTCGAGGAGGACGCGCCGGTTGCCGGCGATCTGCTCCACCGGCGCCGACCCGCGAGCCACGTGCGTCAGCGGGCGCGCAGTCGCGAGCGAGGCACCGGCGGCCGCGGCGAGCCGGTCGCGCATGGCCGTGACGAACGCACGGTCAGCGACCGCGAAACCGTAGGGTCGGAGCAACTCGTCAGCGCGGAAGCAGACGAACGGCGCGTCGTGCTGGTGGACGCATTGGAGCGCGACCCGATCCGGCGTGGTGCCGACGGCCCGGGCGATTGCCTCCCGCCAAGCCAGATGCTCCGCGTTGAGCACACCGGTCCAGTCGATCGCGCAGACCACCTGAGGTGCGCCGGCACCGAGGATGACGAACCCCACCGCCTCAAGCGGGTCGAGGACTTCCGTCGCCGGGGAGATCCATCCGCCGCAGAGCGGGTGTCCGATTGGCGGCGTCAGGTCGGCGCGGAAGGTCGCGATCCGCAGACCGAGTGCGCCGGAGCCACCTTCGCCGGCGGCCCGCGCCGCAGACCGCGGCAGAAGGGCGGCGGCGCCGCCTAGGAGCGTGGACTGAAGAAAACGACGGCGGGGGATCGAAGCCATGGTGTTCCCCAACGATCCCTCTTCCCCGCCTGAGCTCAACGCCGAAAAGTGTCGACGAGGATCAGCTTGCGCGGAGCGCAGCGCCGGTTCTGGCTCGCAGCCGTGATGTACCCCACCCCCCATCCGATGATGCGCTGGCTGGCGCTCGGCCTTCTCGGTCTCGCTGCCGCCATTCCCGCCGTCCGCGCGGCGGACGCCCGCCCCCGCAACGTGCTGTTCCTCATCGCGGATGACCTGAACACGATGCTCGGCTGCTACGGCGATCCGCAGGCACGGACGCCGCACATTGATCGCCTCGCGGCCCGCGGAGTACGCTTCGAGCGGGCCTACTGCACCTTCCCGCTGTGTGGCCCGAGCCGGAACTCGATGCTCACCGGGCTCTATCCAAACAGCACCGGCATCCTCGCCAACGCGGAAATCTTCCGCCAATCGGTGCCCCAGCAGATCAGCCTCCCCCAGGCCTTCCGCCGTGCCGGCGCTTGGGCCGTCCGGATCGGGAAGCTCTACCACTACGGGGTGCCCAACTCCATCGGCACCGCGGGCCACGATGATCCCGCGTCCTGGGAGATCGGCATCAATCCCGCCGGCGTCGACCGGCTGGAGGAGCATCCGGAAATCTTCTCGCTGCGGCCCGGCAACTTCGGCGGCACCGTGAGCTGGTATGCGTCGCCGCGCGATGAGACGAAACACACGGACTACCTCCTCGCCTCCGAGGCGGAGTGGGTCCTCGAGCGCTGCGCCCGCCAGCCGGACCGCGCCTTCTTCCTCGCCGTCGGCTTCTACCGGCCGCACACGCCCTACGTCTCGCCGCAAAGCTACTTCGATCTGTACCCCCGCGATGCCCAACGGGTGGTCAGCGGGGTGGCCGAGGACCAAGCCGACCTCCCGCGCGCCGCCCTCGCAAGCGCCAATGCCGAGGAGGCGAAGATGACCGACGAGCAGCGGCGCGCGGCCCTGCAGGCCTACTACGCCAGCATCACGTTCATGGACGCGCAGGTCGGGCGCGTCATCGACGCTCTCGACCGGCTCGGCCTGGCGGAGTCAACCACGGTGGTGTTTACGAGCGACCACGGCTACCACACCGGCGAGCACGGTCTCTGGCAGAAGCGGAGCCTCTTCGAGGAAAGCGCCCGCGTGCCGCTGCTCATCATTTCACCGGGCACGACTCGGCCCGCCACCGTGGCCGCGACACCGGTCAGCCAAATCGACCTCTACCCCACGCTCACCGCCCTCGCCGCCGTGCCGGCCCCCACCAATCTGCAGGGTCAAGACCTCACGCCGCTCCTCACCGATCCCTCGCGCGAGGGCCGGGGCTGGGCTCTGTGTCAGGTCACCCGCGGTTCCGGCGACGCCATGTACTCCGGCTACAGCCTGCGCACCGCGCGTTGGCGCTACACGGAGTGGGACGCGGGTCGGCAGGGCCGCGAGCTCTACGATCACGCGAACGATCCGCGCGAATTGACCAATCTCGCCGAGCGCGGCGAACACGCCGCCACCGTCGCCGAACTCTCCCCCCGCCTCCGCAGCGCGGTGCAGGCCTCCTTCCCAGCCTCCGGCCAGCGTCCCGTCGTGAAGCAGGGCAATTGGATGCCCATGCTGGTCGATCCGTGAACCGACCTCACCCGCGCCACCCGCCGCGGCGCCGGGGCCGTCAGCGCAGTTCCTCGAGGTAGGTCAGGAGATCCGCCATCGCCTGCACGGCGAGACCGGACTCCAGTCCCTCCGGCATCAGACTCCGCCCTTCCGAGGAACTGCCCGCAATCGCGCTGCGTGCGAGCGTGACGTCAATCCCACCCATCAGCCGCAGGGTCAGGCCAGACGCATCGTCGCGGGTGATCAGCGCCTGGAAGGTGGCGCCTTCCTTGGTGTTGACCGTGTACGCGACGTACGCGGGGGCGACTTCGCGGTGCGGATCCACGATCGCGGTGAGCAGGCCGTCGCGACCTCGGCTCTTCACGGTCAGCATGTTGGGCCCGACCTCGACACCGTTTTCCCCGGCGCGATGGCAGATGATGCAGCGCTGCTCGAAGACCTCCCGACCGCGCACGGCATCACCGCGGAGATCGATCGCCGGCTGAAAGATTGCAAGGACCTCTTCGCGGGACTTGGGCCGGACCGAGGCGAGGGCGCGGCGCGCGAGCGTCGCGACGTCCGTCGAGCGGTGCGAGCAGAGCGCCTCGATGTCCGCCGCGGAAAGATCCGTGGCTGGCACCACTCCCCGCTCGATCGCATGGAGCAGTTCGACGCTCAGCGCGGGGCGCGCGAGCAGCACCTTCAGCGCGGCGGTCTGTGCAGGCGACTGCAGCCGCGGCCACGCCTCGACGAGCAGGCGGCCGGCTTCGTCCCGGGCTCCCTGGCCGATCGCCTCGACCGCGCGCACCTGCACCGCGGCCGGAATCGACTTCTCGAGACCAAGCACGATCGATCTTCCCGCGCGCTCCCAGCGCACCAAGGACAGCAAGGCCACGGCATCGAGGCGATCCGCCTCGGCGGAATCGGAGCGCCACAGCGCGGCCTCGGCCCGCGCGAACAGCGGCGCGAGAGCGGCGTCGCGCTCAAGCGCCTCCTCCGGCGCACCGGCCCGCCGGCGCCCCTCGCCAAAGGCCTTGATCCACGCCACCGGCGGACGATCCGCGGTGAGCGTCTCGCGCAGCAACGCCAGCGTGCGGGGTGAGGAATCGGTCGCGAGCGTCTCGATCAGTGCGGCCACCCAGGCCGATGGAAACGACGCGAGTTCCGAGCGAAGTGCGACCAAGAGTTCACGATCGGCATTGCGCAGGAGCGCCGCGCCCACCCACGCATCCGCGCGATCCCGGCGCGCCAGCGCCGCCCGCAACTGCGTGCTCGCCGCCGAGTCGAGCAGCGGTGCCGCCAGCGCCGCATGGAAGCGCACCCGAATGGCCTCATCATCCGCGCGCCCGGCCAGCGCCACCGCCACGTCGGGCGCCAGAGCCGTGCCGTTAGGCGGTGGGCGCCGCAGCAGTGCCGCGATCGCTCGCTCCCGGACGCCGGCGTCCGGATCAGCCATCAGGCGCGCCAGGGTCGCCGCCGGCACGGCGTTGAACCCTTCCAAGGCCGCCAGCGCATGCACCCGCGCATACGGCTCCGAAGACTCCTGGGCCAGCGCCACGAGCAAAGGAATCGCCGCTGGATCCTGCGCCTCGTAAAGCAGTCGGCTCGCGGTGTCGCGGTGCCAGCCGTTCGGATGCGCGAGCAGGCGGACCAGTTCGGCGGTGTTTGCCGGATCCATCGCGACGGAGGTGCGTCGCGACCATCCGGCATCCGCCGGCGCGATGCGGTAGATCCGGCCCCGGTCGCGACCGGAGGTCAGGTCGAGGTGCTGCTTGATGGTCTCGGGAATGCTCCACGGGTGCTCGATCACCTCGCGGTACATGTCACAGAGGTAGAGCGATCCATCCGGCGCATTGGCGAAGTTCACCACCCGCACCCAAGGATCCGTGCTGGCCGCAAATTCGACGTTCGCCTCGTCCGCGGCGCGGCGTCCGCTGAAGCTCACGCCGTCGGGCTGGATGAGCTTGCGGTGCACGAGCTGACCGCCGGCGTCCCCGGTGAAAGTGGACGAAGGGAACCCGGGGCCGAAGGCATCTCCTCGATAGAACGTGGTCCCGGTCGCGCCGGTGAAGTAGCCGGAGACGCGACCGCCTCCCTCCACCATGCCGGCGACCACGCCACCAATCCGCCAGCGCGTGCGCACGATCCGCCACGGCTCATCGGGGCTGATCCGGAACACTTCGGCCGCGCCACCATCGACGGCAATGCTCGCGCGCGGCGCGGGTAGCAAGGGTCCCGGTCCGGCCGGCACCAAGCGGTCATCGTAGATGTAGAGCTGGAGGTGGTCGCTGTTGCTGCAAGCGAACCGGCGGCCGTACGAATCGAAGCTCATCCCATACTGGCCCCCGCCGGCCTCCGCGCCGAATTCATGCGTGCGCGGGTCGAACCAGAAGTCGCGGCCAGTCAGCTCGAGCGGCGGCAGATCCGGTCGCAGCGGCGACGTGATGGTGCCGCGGTGGCCGCCGCCGGTCTGCAGGTGAATGCGGTTGTCGAGCCCCCAGATCGCACAGTTCGCGAGCGCTTGGACGTTGAGGCGCTTCTGACCGCTGGAGAAGCCGGTGAACGCGACGTCGCGCCGCTCGGCGCGACCATCGCCGTCCTCGTCCTTGAGAAAGAGGACGTCGGGCGTCGCAACCACGTACACGCCGCCGCGCGCGCAGATCAGGCCCGTCGGCCAGGCCAGGTTCTCCGCGAACACCGTCCGCGTCTCGTACACGCCATCGCCATCGCGATCCTCCAGGCAGGAAATCCGTCCGAGGTGCGGAACCACGTCACGCTGCTCGGAATAATCGACCATCTCGCAGACAAACATGCGGCCACGCTCGTCGAAGGAGATTGCGATGGGTGAAGTGACCTGCGGCTCGTGCGCGGCGAGCTGGAGGGCGAAGCCAGGCCGCACCCGCCACGTCGCCAGCGCCCGCTCCGGAGCGACCGGCGGCGTCCGCGGCAGGTCCCGCGCCGGATCAATCTCCGGCGCCTTCGGGACGGCCGGCGTACCGGCGACCGGGGCGGACCACGAAGGCACCGCAGCCGCGAGGCACAGCGTGAATCCAAGGACGAAGGCGGGGGTCCGGCGAGCGGTCATGGAAAAAAACACCGCCGCGGAGCCAAACGGCCCCGCGGCGGAAAGGGAAGCCCGGACGCACGCCGGACGTGAGGCTGAAAATTCAGTCGGGCCGGACGCCTCCGGGGGCTACCAGCCCACCGATGAACGGGTGCCCTGCTTGGTGATCTGCTTCTCCTCTTCCCACACGGCGAGGCCGTCCTTCACCGTCGTGAGCGAGAGCTGGAAGGTGTACGTCACCTGCTTGACCTTGCCAGCCTGCGCCCGGTCTTCGAGCAACTTGCCGGAAAGCGTATAGTACGGCAGCCGCGTGACTTGCTTCTGGCCCGCCATCATCGCGGCCATCTCGGCCGACTCCTTCGCGAGGGGATCCTCGACCTTGCCGCCAAGGCCGAGCGTCGTGGTGGTGATGACCTTGCCGGACTGATTCAACGCGACGCGGATCTTCTTCGTCAGCGAGTCGGTGTCCACCTGCTGCTGCGTATTGTTCACGATGCGCGAGATCGCGAGCACGGCGGGTTGCTCCGGCACACGCTCCAGCACGCCGGAGGAAAGCAGCGACGCGACCATCGCGTCCGCGGCCCGGTTCCAGTCTTGGATGTTGATTTGGTCGAGCGTGACGACCGTGCTGGCGCCGCCCGACTCGATGTACTTGGCATCGCGGGGCGTCTGGCAGCCCGAAAGTGACAGCAACCCGGCGGCGAGCAGGGAGACGACGGAAAAGCGACGGAGCGGCGAGTTCATGGAAAACGAGGAAGTCATAAAGGGGAACGAGCGCGAAGGAAAGGCCGGGCGATCACTTGCCCTCGACGATCTTGAGGGTGAAGTCCGCCGCCCGCGGCGATGTGGCGACGGTCGAGACACTCCGCGTCTCGCGACCCGCGAGGACCAGCGGGAGCCACAGCTCCGAGACGCCGCCCACGGCCATGCCATCCTGATCGACCCACTCGAAGCGGTAGCGGATCTCGCGGTTGTTGTCGCGGAGGTTCTCGAGCGTCACCTGCACCTTCCGCAGGTTACCGGAAACGATGGTTTCATTGACGCTGACCACGCCGATCAGCTCGCCGAGAGAGCGGTCGGTGACGACGCGCTTGTCGTTCACGAGGGTCGGCCGAGCCAGCGGCTCGGCGCGGGACACCGTGTTGACGTTGGTCTGGCAACCGGTGAGCGGAAGCAGCAGCGCCGCGGTAGCGGCGAAGAGGGCGAATGATTTCATGGGTGGGTAAGGAGAAGGGAGGGAAAATCAGGGAGCGGGCACCAGGACCCATTGATTGACCAGCAAAGGCGATCCGGGATCCATCAACTTGACGGTGACGAGATTGATCCGGCCCGGCGGAAGTTCGATGGTCTGGGTGGCGCCACCGACGGAAAGCACCAATTGGCGATCCGCCGGGGTCGCCAGCCTCACCGTGTGGAACTCCTGGGGAAGCGAGCGCCACGTGCGGGTGTCGGCGATGTTGGTCGAGTCCTGAATGACGGCGGTGAGGATCTCGAAGAAGGCCTGTCCTCGCTCGCCGAGCTTTTCCTTGGCCTTCCGCTGCATGGCCGCGTCGAGGGTGGCCTTCAACGCCGTACCGACCAAGGTCTTGGTGACGACCGACGGCCACTCGTTGCGAAAGTCGCTGGCGATGACTGAATCCATGCTGCACACGAGGGCCGAGGGGTACGTCACGCCCTCGGCGGTGACGTTGAGCACGGGCGGTCGCCCCGGGCTGAAACGCAGGTAAGGAAATGCGGCGCCGACGTACGATACCTTGTCGGTCACGAGATAGAGCGGCAATTGCAGGCGGAGCTCCTCCCGGAACGGAGCGACGCCAGCCTCGTAGATGATGTACGTCAGTCCTTCGGGGAGCTTCCCGTCCGCGGCCTGCTCAGCCATCGCCGCATCCGCGGCGGCGTACGGATTTTCCGGTGCGAAACTGGCGACCCGCTCGAAGGAGAGCCGCGCGCGCTCCAAGTCGGAGCGATCCTCCGCCTGAGTCAGGAAAAACAGCCCATCAAGAAACACCACGAACGGATTCACGTAGTCGCCGTAGGGACGGATCCGGGCGCGGACGACGGAGTCGACGGCGCCGAGCCGACGCTGCAGATCGGCGTCGCGCGTCGTGCGGGAGACGTCGTAGACCGCGCGGTTGCCCTCGCGGTCCGTCACGCGGCCCGAGCGCAGCTCATTCGCGGCGGCTTCGGCCTCGGCGAGACGCGCGGCATTGGCCGCCAGCGCATCGCGCTGCCGCTGCAATGCTCGGTTCAGTTCGACGCGCGCCGCGTCGCGCTCGCCAAGCTGGAGGTAGTTCAGCGCCTTGTAGCCGTGCATCAGGATCCGGTCATAGGCACGGCCCTCGTAGGGAAGATTCGCGAGATGGGTGAGGAGCGCGAGCGTCGACGAGCCGAGCCTTACGTCTGGTTCTTGATCATAGGCATTGATCCGCTCCTCGGCACGGTCGAACGCCGCGATGCTCGCACGCAGGTTGACCTCCTCCGGACGAGCGGGACTGGTCACCGCCGTAGACCCCTCTCCGGTCTGCCCGGCTCCGGACGAGGTGCGATCGGACGGTACCAGCGGCGGCACCGGGATCCGGGCCAACGCGGCTTGGCGGAGGATCGCCCCCTGCTCGAGACGGAAAAGGACGGCGTCCTTGCCGCCGTCGTTGCGCAACGCATCCGCATTGGCCCGCAGCACCGCGGCGTCGAGCGAGCCCCGTCGCACGTCAGCGTCCCGCTGCGCGGTCTGCGCCGTGTACGTCTGGCAACCCGTCAGCACCCCGAGCAACGCGAGGCATCCCGCCGCGCGCAGCCACGCGACGGATGCGGTAGCCCGCCGCAGCGCGACACGCCCGAGACGCATCGGACGGAGGCGCGGGAAGACGAAAGCTCCGTGGCCGCCGCTCACTGCGCCACTGGACGAACCAGCGCGCCGCGGTCGATGCCCAGATCCTCCTGGACACTCGCCTGCGAGGTCTTGGCCGTGACCCGCGTCACGCGCACCTTCCCCACCAATAACTCCTCGCGACCCAAGCTCGCACCGGTGTCGGGGTCCTTCATCTCTGCGCCGAGCGCAAAGACTTCCCACAGTTGCCCGGGCGCAATGCCCGTGCCGTCACCGCGGTTGATCGTCACGATCTTGTCCGTCTTGGCGACGATCCGGGCCGGGTAAACAACATCGGAAACGTGGCGCGCGGTCTTTTCCGCCAGCTCTTGGGTGAGCTCCCGGAGCAATGCGTCACGGGTGTCACCAGTGACCTGCCCACGCTGCTCCTCCGGAGCGGTCCGGCTCACGCTGAGATTCGCGGTCTCCACCACCGTGCCCGTCTTGACGTCGTAGACGGACGAAATGGCCGCGAAGCGGACGGTCCGCGACGTGACGGTCGTACCGAGCGCGGCGAACGTCTTCGTCTCCATCGCGTCCTGAAAGTCATCCACGGTAACGACGAGCAGGTAGTCCGCTTCGCCAAAGGCGAACGCCTTGCCGGTGGCCGCCGCCTCCTCCACGAGTGCAGCCCCGTCGGCGCGGCCGACGAGCTGGAACCGGCGGCCCGCCTGGAATGCGGACAGCAACTGCGCGTTGAGATTCTCCGTCATGCGATCGAGCGCAACCTTGCGCCCGCTGGCCGCGGCGGCCGATGCGGCGGCCGCGTTCACCTTGACCGAACCGATCGCGAGCTTCTTGAGCGCGACATCCTGCGCGGTCGCAGCCGTGACTCCGCAGGCGGCGATCAGAGCGAGAAAGAGAGACGAAAGACGGGGAAAGTTCATGACGGGAAAGCGGCGGAAAAGAGGAACCGACGGAAAGCCTGGGGAGGAATCAGAGACGGGCGCCCGGAATGACGAGACGGACGTTCTCCTTCGTATCCATGCGGAAGAAACTCTCGGAAAGCATCTTGCCGTAGCCCTCCAGCACCTTGACCTGCGCATCGGTCAGGCGCGCGCCGTCCTTTAAACCATTGATGAAGGTGGTCGCATCCTTCCAGCGCGCATAGCCGGATTCGGACAGGGTCAGAGCGATGGAGAGCGTCTGGCCCTCGACTGCATTGATCGTGCGCTCCCACGGCGCGAAGCCCTCGCGCGTGATGCGCAGCTTGCTGAAGCCGGGTCGGACCGAGAGTGCGCCGGGGGCACTGCCGACCGCGACACCATCGATCTCGACCGAGGCATTGAGCGGGGAAAGACGGTACTTTGACTCACTGATGGACACGGTATTTTCAGGACCGATACGAACATCCGGAATCATGAGATCCGCCGCCTCGAGCCGCACGGTGAGCGTCACGCGCTCGGCCAGCGCCGCCGGAGCAGGCACCCGGCCTGCCGCCACGCGCACCCGGAGGCTGTCCACCACGCGGCCAGCGGCCTCATCGAGCAAGTCGTCCACCACCCCGTCCCGCTGGGTCTCCGCATTGGCCGTCTGCTGAACCACCGTGGACACGCGCACCGTGTCACCGGTCAAACTGCCGCCGTTGGATGCATCCAGCAGGCGGTAGCTGAGGCGCAACGAGCGCTCCTGCGACTTGGTTTCCACGCCGTAGGCCTTGGCCACGACGTCCTTCGTCCCGATGGACGAGAGCGAAGCCTGGATGATGTAGTTCACCCCGAGATTCTGGGCCAGGCGCAGCGCCGAACTCTGCTCGGTCAACTGCGCCTCCAGACCGTCGGCCGGACGGGGCAGCGAGGCGACGGCCGGGTCGAAGGTTCGAAGCGAGTCGAGCACGACCTCCCGGGTCAGGATCGAGAAGCCCAGATCCGTGAGTTGGGCAGCGAGATGGTCCTCCAGCACCCGAATCTTTCCGTCCCACTCGGAACCGGCGCGATTGCTGACCAGCACGACGCTCTTGAACTGGGGCGCGGCCCCCGGCGCCGCTGGCGGCACGGGTTGGCCCCAGACGGACGCGGTGAGCAGCGTGACACAGAAAACAATCCGGGAAAAAAGACGGGCACGGAACATGGAGAAAAGGGAGCTGAGTGAGCGGCCGGGCGCCCATGCGCCTGCCACAGCCTCGGACCCAGCATGGCGGGCAAGGTTCCTCGTTCAAGCGTCGCACACGGAAGCGCGATCGGCTTTCGCAAACCAACAGCGCCTTTTTACAGACGAGGGAGGGTACCGCGCGTGACGTGCAGGCCCGGCTTTCCTTTCCGGGCAGAGTGGCTATCCGTTACGGTCCCGATGTTCGCCAACCTCCTTCAGCTCCTGAGTGGACAGTCCCCGTCGCGGGCGGAGTACGACCACGCGTTCGTGCGGGACGTGACGGTGAAGGTGCGCGAGCCGCGCAACCGTCGGCTGGAGCTGGGGCTCGTCGTGGGCTGGATCTTGATCGTGGCGAAGAGCGCGCTCATGTTCTGGGTGGTTGATCGCTACCGCGTTCCGCTGAATGCGTGGTGGATCAACGGTCCCACGGTGATGCTGGCGCTGCTCTGCACGTACGTGTACCTCCGCCGTCGCTGAACGCGCGATCCGAGTCAGCGCCTGGGTCGGCACCACCCTCTGCGTTTTCCCATGAAGCACACCCCCATCACGGATCGCTTTCGCGGCAAGGTCGCTCTCGTCACTGGCGGAGGCGCGGGGATCGGTCGCGCGATCGTGGAGGAGTTGCTGAAGGAAGGCGCGGCCGTGGCGTTCACCGACCTGAACCCGGCGACGGTGCGGACGGCAGACGAACTGAAAACGGGCGATCGCCAGGTACTCTTCCTCGCTGGCGATATGGCGGACGAAGCGTTCTGCCAGAGCGCGGTGGAGCGGACGGCAGCGACCTTCGGCCGCATCGACTACCTCGTGAACAATGCGTTCGCGTTCACGGCGAAGGCGCTGGATGCGACCACGGCGGACTGGATGCGGAGTTTCTCTGCGGGGCCGCTCGCCTATGCGCGCATGGTGCAGCACGTCGTGCCGCACCAGCGCAAGGTCGGCGGCGGTGCGATCGTGAACATCTCGAGCATCTCCGCGCACGTCGCGCAGGCGAACCGCTGGACGTACAACGCGGCCAAGGGCGCGTGCACCCAACTCACCCGCTGCCAAGCCCTCGACCTCGCACCAGACCACATCCGCGTGAACAGCGTCGACCCCGGCTGGATCTGGACCAACGAGACGGACAAGGCGGCCAACCTGGACGGCGGCGGGCGCGCCAAGTGGGATCCGATCTGGGGCCGTTACCACATGCTCCGTCGCATGGGACACGCCATCGAGGTCGCGCGGCCCACGCTCTTCCTCCTCAGCGACGATGCGTCCTTCATCACCGGCACGACCCTGATGGTCGACGGTGGCTACCTCTCGATGGGCCCTGAGGGACTCGGCGACACGGCGGTGATCGCTGGCTCGGATTGAAGAGTCGAGGTTGCCTTCACGACCTCGTTTCGCGCTCTCTTACCCATGTCTGACGCTTCCCGTTGGTCTCGTTTCCTCCGTTTCGGCGGCATGGGTGCGAGCGTGCTGGCCATCGTCCTGCTCGCCGCGCTCGCCTGGGGGTGGAAGCGGCTGGAGCGGAGCCTCCCGCAGTTGGACGGCGCCCGATCGCTACCCGGACTGAGCGCCGCGGTGACGGTCGAACGCGATGCCTTGGGCATCCCCACCCTCACCGCGGGCAGCCGAGAGGACCTCGCTCGGGCGACCGGATTCGTCCACGCGCAGGACCGTTTCTTTCAGATGGATCTGCTGCGGCGCCGCTCGGCGGGTGAGCTCGCCGAACTCTTCGGCGCGGCGGCCCTGCCCCTCGACCGTCGGGCCCGCCTGCACGAGTTCCGCTCCCTCGCGGGGCGCGTCGTCGCAGCCCTCCCGGAGTCGGAGCGCACCCTCCTCACCGCCTATGCCGAAGGCGTGAACCACGCGCTCGGCAGCGCGCCGCGGCCTTGGGAGTACGAACTGCTGCGACTTCCGCCCGTCGCGTGGCGACCGGAGGACACGATCCTCTGCATCTACTCCATGGCGCTCGATCTCCAGGATCACTCGGGTAAGTTCGAGCAGGCACTCGTCACGGTCCGCGAAACCCTCGGCGCCAGCGCCCTCGCCTTCTTCGCCCCGCGCATCGGACCCGAAGATGCTGCGCTCGACGGCACGATCGCGCCGCTTGCGCCCATTCCCAGCGAACGCGCGCTGAATCTCCGCTCCGCGGCGCCCGCTGCCACCGCTTCCGACACTCCGACGGCCCAGCACCGACAGCCGGAAGCCACGGTCCTCTTCGGGTTCACGACGGACGGTCACCGCGAGAGCAAGCCCGGATCCAACAGCTTTGGCGTCGAAGGTGCGCTCGCGGGCGGAGCCGCCCTGCTCGAGAACGACATGCACCTCGGACTCTCCGTCCCGAACGTGTGGTACCGCGCCCGCTTCCGTTGGACGGATGCGGCCGGCGTCGCTCACGATCTGACCGGAGCGACCTTCCCCGGCACCCCCGCCATGGCGGTCGGCAGCAACGGCCAGATCGCGTGGGGCTTCACCGCCAGCTACACCGATACCGGCGATCTCGTGCGCGTGCAGCCAGACGCCGTGCTCCCAGAGGCGATGTATCTCGTGGAGGGCCGCCCAGTCGATTTCGAGCGCCGACGCCAGATCATCCGGGTGAAAGGCGACGACGATGACATCCTCGACACGCGCTGGACCCGCTGGGGGCCGATCATCGGCGAATCCCCCACGCGTCACCCCTTGGCGTACCGCTGGACTTTCCATGACCCCGCCGCGGTCAACCTGCGTTTGGTCGCGCTCGAGACCGCTCGGTCGGTGGACGATGCGATCGCAGCGGCGCATGAGGCCGGCGTTCCGCCGCTCAACCTCCTCGTCGCTGACCGCGACGGACGGCTCGCCTGGACGATCGCGGGCCGCCTGCCCGAACGCTTCGGCCACGACGGCCGGTTGCCCGTTCCCTGGGCCTACGGCGATCGCGGGTGGAAGGGATTTCTCCCGGCCGACCGCGTCCCGGTCATCATCGCGAAACCGGGCGACGTCCTCTGGACCGCGAACCAACGCGTCGTCGGAGCAGACGCCCTCGATCTCCTCGGGGAGCAGGGCTACGACGAGGGCACCCGCGCCGGCCGCATCCGCGATCGCCTGCGCGAACTCCAGGCGTCCCACGCAGCGAGCGGACGCACCGTGGCGCCGGCTGATCTGTTGGCCATCGCGCTGGATGACCGGAATACCCGGCTCGACCGCTGGCAGAAGAAGCTCCTCGCGTGCCTCGACGAGGCGGCGGTCACGAACCATCCCTCGCGCGCCGAACTCAGGCGAATCGTGAACGAGTGGGACGGTCGCGCCCGCGTCGACAGCGTCAGCTACCGCTTGGTCCGCGCTTGGCGGAGTGCCGTCGCCACCCGGGCGCTCACGCCGATCTTCGCCCCCTGCGTCGAAGCATCGCCGCGCTTCGACTTCCGCTCCCTGCCCTACGAACTGCCGCTTGAAGCCCTGCTCGACCAGAAGCCCCTGCACCTCCTCGCCCCCGAGTATCCTTCCTGGGAACACCTGATGCTCGCGGCCGCCGACGACGTCGTAACGGAGCTGGACCGACGGAAAATCCCGCTGGCGAAGGCCACGTGGGGCGAACGCAACCGCCTCCGCATGCGGCACCCCTTTGCCTCGTTCCTGCCTGACTGGATGGCCGAGACACTGAGCCTGCCGGCACAAAGTCTTCCGGGCGACTCCGACATGCCCCGCGTCCAGACCCCGAGCGACGGTGCGAGCCAGCGCATGATCGTCGCACCCGGACAGGAAAGCGCCGGGATCTATCATCAGCCCGGCGGCCAGAGCGGCCATCCTCTCTCGCCCTACTTCCGCGCGGGTCACGATGCTTGGGTGCGCGGCGAGGCGACGCCATTCCTGCCCGGGGCCACCCGGCATACCCTGTCCCTGCAGCCCTGAACGCCAGGGAAACCTCCTTCCTCCGGGAAAGCCCGGATGAGCGCCTCCGCACGGCGAAGTGCGAGCGGGGCCTTGCTCCGGGCGCCATCCTTGCGCAGCCTCCCGACGTTCGATCCTCCCTCCGGCATGAAAAAGAAACCCCGGCGTCTCTCGGTCTACTTCGGCAGCGAGCTGTTCAGCATCAAGCACCTCGTCGGCAACGCCTATCTCGCCGAGGCGATCTACGAGAAGTCGCATGGCCGCTTCCTCTGTCGTCTCCCGCAGGACTTCGAACTCCGCGGCCTGCACCCGCAGACCATCCGGGATCAGGACATCCGCGCCCTCTTCGAGTGCGACCTGGCGCTGTTCAACTTTGACGGCACGGAACTCGACAGCGGGACCGTCGTGGAATTCATGCTCGCGAAGTTCGCCGACATTCCGGCGGTGATCCTGCGCAGCGACCTTCGCGGTGCGGGGGATCAGGGCCGCGGCGATCTCTGGAACCTGATGGCGAGCTTCTACCCGCGCACGGTGACGCTGCACATGGAGAGCCTGATCGACTATCGGATCGTGCAGAAGCAACGCCGCCGGCTGCGACCACGCGACGAAGTGTTGCACCTCGCCGGACAGCACGCCTCCGCGACGGCCTCCATCGTCTGCGATCGCATCGCGCTCTCCGTCGTGCGCGCCCTCGAAAAAGTGGCCGCCATGGAGCCCGTGCTTCCGCGGCACCTGCAGGAGGAGGTCTATCATTGGCTTGCCCGCATGCCCGGGCTGCGTGGCAAGGAGAAGGCGCTGCGCAAGGAACTGGAGCAACTGCTCGAGCGTAAGGTCGAGCGCGGCCTCCTCTGATCCCAGCTTTCCCGCTCGCACGCGAAGCCTCCCACCCATGCTCCACCCACTCCGCCATCCGCTTGCCGCGCACCTCGTCGCCAGCCTCCGCGACCAGGCCACTCCGCCGGCGGAATTCCGCGGCCTCGCGCACCGACTCGGCCTCCTGCTCGCGATGGAGTCGACGCGTGACCTCCCGACACAGGGGGCGACCGTGACCACGCCGCTGGAAGACACCGCAGCGCTGCGCCTCGCGCAGCCGCTGGTGGTCGTTCCCATCCTCCGGGCGGGCCTCGGCCTGGTGCAGCCCTTCCTCGACCTTTTCCCGGACGTCAGCGTCGGCTACATTGGATTGGAGCGGGACCACACGACGGCGGTGGCGCACAGCTACTACTGCAAACTCCCGCCGCTGGCCGGACGCACGGTGGTCCTCGTCGACCCCATGCTGGCCACGGGCGGCAGTGCCGCGCAGGCGCTGACCCTGCTGAAGTCGCACGGAGCGACGTCCCTGCGTATGGTCTGCGTGGTGAGCGCGCCGGAGGGCGTCGCGACCCTCCACGCCGCGCATCCGGAAGTCCCCGTCTTCACCGCGGCCCACGACCGCTGCCTCAACGACCGGAAGTACATCCTCCCCGGTCTCGGCGACTTCGGCGACCGCCTGTACGGCACCTGAGGCGGCGACGGCGCCGCGGCCGTCAGCAATCCTCGCGGGCACTCGTCCCCCCTCCCGACGCGCTCCCCGTCGGCAAGAAACGCCCGCTCCTCGTCAACGGATGCGGAGCACCGCGCGCGGGGGATGGGCATACTGGGGCATGATCTCCCCACAAGATCTAGACCCGCTTTCGGGAGCGGCTCCCGCACGCGAGACGATCGCGCCACTCGACCTCGACCTGATCCGCCGCTACGCGGGTCCCGCACCCCGGTACACGTCCTACCCCCCGGCCACGCAGTTCCACGCCGACCTCGCGGCCCTCGATCTGAACGCCCGGCTCGCCGAGGACAATGCCCTCGAGGCCGGTCCCATCTCCCTCTACGTCCATCTTCCGTTCTGCGAGTCGCTCTGCTGGTACTGCGGCTGCAACACCGTCATCACCCGCCGCCAGGGCGCAGCCGACGATTACCTCGACCTCCTCACCCGCGAACTCGACCTGACCGTCGCGCGCATGCGTCCGGGCCGCTCGGTCGTGCAGCTGCACCTCGGCGGCGGCACCCCGACTTTTCTCACGCCGGAGCAACTGCGACGGCTGACCCGCCTCCTGCGCGAGCGCTTCGTCTTCGCCAAGGACGCCGAAATCAGCGTCGAAGTTGACCCGCGGCGCCTCCGCCAAGAGCACGTCGCCGCCCTGCAAGAGATGGCGGTGAACCGCGCTTCGCTCGGTGTGCAGGACACCGACGCGGCCGTCCAGCGCGCGATCAACCGCATCCAACCGCACGCGCAGAACCATCAAGCCGTGGACTGGCTCCGCGCCGCAGGGGTCACCTCGATCAACCTCGACCTCATTCACGGCCTGCCCTTGCAGACCACGGAAACCTTCGCGCGCACGCTGGATGACGTCCTCGCGCTCGCACCCGAGCGTCTCTCGGTCTTCAGCTACGCGCACGTCCCCTGGATGAAGCCCGCGCAACGCATCTTCGAACAACGCGCCCAACTACCGGAGCCTGAGGACAAGCTCGCCATGTTCGCGCTCGCGCACGAGCGGCTCACCGCCGCCGGCTACCTTGACGTCGGTCTCGATCACTTTGCGCGGCCCGATGACGAGCTCGCCGTCGCCCTCCACGACGGCACCCTGCACCGCAATTTCCAGGGCTACACCACGCGGGCGGGGGCCTCGCTGTACGGCTTCGGCGTGTCGTCGATCTCGCAGACCCCGAACTCGTACCGCCAAAACCACAAGACGCTCGGCGCCTGGCGTGATGCGCTCGACGGCGGTCAACTGCCGGTCGAACGCGGGCTCTGGCTGACCCCGGAGGACCAGCGGCGACGCGAACTGGTCATGGACATCATGTGCCGGCGCCGCCTCGACTTCGCCGCCCTCGACCGGCGGCTAGGCGTCGCGGTGACGGAACGCTACGCGGCAGAGTTGGCATCGCTGGCCGACCTCGAAGCCGATGGCATCGTGGAGCGAGACGCCTCGGGGATCCGCGTGACTCCGCGCGGGGCGCCCCTCCTGCGAGTCGTGGCCTCGCGCTTCGATCCCACGTTCCAGGCGGCCGCCCGTCGCCACGCCCAGGCGGTGTAGCGACCCGCGAGGCTTCGTTCATCCTTGCCCCGGACCCGGCGGCACGGCGTCATGCGGGAAACGCCATGCCCTACCGCATTGCCAAGAGCTTCGTCGTGGAGAGCGGCCATATGCTCTCCAAGCACCCCGGTGCCTGCCGCTTCCCGCACGGGCACAGCCGCACCGTCGAGATCGTTCTCGTCGCCGATACGCTCGACGACCGGGACATGGTGGTCGACTTCAAGGCGATCAAGCAGGCGCTTGCTCCCTTCCTGGATCGCTTCGACCACAGCATGGCCATCAACTCCGAAGACCCGCAGGCGGCGCACCTCCAGACCGCGTATGGGGATCGCATCGTGCGCTTTGATCACGTCGACCCGACGAGCGAGGTGATGGCGCAGCACATCTTCGCCTATGCGCGGGACACGCTGCGCAACCTCGCCCTGCACGGACCGAGTGACGCCCGCTATCCCCTGCGTCCGGCGGTGCGCGTGGAGCGCGTGCGCGTGACGGAGACGGCGACCAGCTGGGCGGAGTACTGGGAATAGCGCCTTTTCGTTCCCCATGCTCTCGTTCCCCTACCCCTCCCCCGCCCTGCGCCGCGTGGGCGCGCTCCTCGCTGCACTGGCTGCGGCGTCCCTTGCCGCCGCGGCGCCGCAGCTTACCTTGGCGTCCGCGCCCTTCGACCGCGCGGGACAGGTGATCCGCTTCACGCCGCCGCCCGGCCTACCGCAGCCCACCGCCGCGACGGATGGCGACGGCCGACGCTGGCCGGTGCAGACCGACCCCGACGGCCAGGCCTGCCTCGTCGTCCCCTGGCAGGCGGCCGGCCGGACGCTGGTGCTGACCCTTGAGTCGGCGCCGGTCGCGGGCCGCGGTGCGGCGATCGAGTCGGGCACCGTCGGTGGTGGCCTCGCCTTCACGAATGAGGGCAAGCCGGTCCTCAGCTACCACCTTGACCCGTCAGCGCTGCCGAGGCCGGGCATACCGCCTGAGTATCATCGGGCCGGATACATTCATCCGATCTATTCCCCATCGGGGGCGCTGATCAGCGACGATTATCCGCCCGATCACATCCACCATCACGGCATCTGGTCACCGTGGACCAAGACTGAATTTCAGGGACGCACGCCGGACTTCTGGAACATGGGGAAGAAGACGGGCACGGTGGAGCGCGTGGCGCTGGACCGCACGTGGGGCGGATGGGTGCACGGGGGCTTCGAGGCACGGCACCGGATGGTGGACCTCTCGGCCCCGACTCCGGTCACGGCCCTGAACGAGACCTGGGACGTGGTGATCTACCGCGTCGCAGGTGCCGCGAAGCCGGTGCACCTCTTCGAGCTGACCATTCGGCAGACCTGCGCGACGAACGACCCGCTCATCCTGCCGGAGTACCATTACGGCGGCACGGCGTTCCGCGGCCGGGCGGAGTGGCTCGGCGCGACGGCCTCGCAGTTCCTCACGGCGGAAGGCGAGACGGATCGGGTGAAGGCCCAAGGTCAAAGGACCCGTTGGATCGCCCAGAGCGGCGCCGTCGGAGCGGGAGCCGTCGCCGGCCTCGCGATGCTGGGGCACCCCGACAACGTCCGCGCCCCTCAACCCGTCCGCATCCACCCACGGGAACCGTATTTCTGCTTCACGCCCTCGCAGCTCGGACGCTGGACCATCGAGCCCGGCCAGACCTACGTCGCGCGCTACCGCTTCCTCGTATTTGACGGCGCGCCCGACCGGGCGCTGATCGAGGCCTACTGGCAGGGATTCGCCCAGCCGGCGACCGTGCGGGTGGTCGCACCCTGACCGCGTCGACGGACGCCTTCCGCTCTTGGCAATGGCCGGAAGCCCGCTAGGGTAACCGTCCGCCATGAGCGATCTCACCGAGCTCTACCAGCAGGTCATCCTCGACCACAACCGTCGTCCCCGGAACCGGGGTCGACTGCCGGTGGCCAACCGCGTGGCGCATGGTGACAATCCGACCTGCGGCGACCAGTGCAGCGTGTTCCTGCGCATGGACGGAGACCGCATCGCTGAGATCAACTTCGATGGCCAGGGCTGCGCGATCTCGCAGGCGAGCGCCTCCCTGATGACGACCCAACTGAAGGGCAAGACCGCGGCGGAAGCGCAGCAGCTCTACGACCAGTTCCACCGGATCGTGACGACCGGCGAGGCACCTGAGGAGATCAGCGACCTGGCGGCGTTTGCCGGCGTGCACGCCTTTCCCGCGCGCATCAAGTGCGCGACCCTTGGGTGGCACACGGCGCTGGAGGCCATCCGCTCACCCGCCGTCGCTCCTGGAACGGCCGGGGTCGGCACCGTCTGACGCGGGCGCGCGGGAGATTCGCAGCGCTCCGCGCAAGCAACGCCGGACCCTGAGTCGGCGCCCGACGTGGGCGCCCACTCAAGCACGGCCCGATCTCCGCTGCGAGCGACCTCAGCCCTTGGTGGGCGGAGTCGCGCCGGGACCAGCAGCCACCTTGTCCGGAGCCGCCGAAACGCGGGCGATGCGCGACGGCAGCAGGACGTACAATGCGCCGTCTGGTCCAGTGATCACGTGCCGGATGCGACCGAGATTCTTGAAAATGATTTCCTGATAAACGACCTTGCCGCCGACGACCTCCAGCCGGCGCAGCTCCTGGGCCGCGAGCGAAGCGATGAACAGATTATTCTGCCAGCGAGGGAATTCGTTGCCGGAGTAGAAGTTCATCCCGCAGACACCGAGAGAAGGCACCCAGTAAACGACCGGCTGCTCCATGCCCTCCTTGGCGGTCAGCGTCGTCAGCGTGGAACCATCGTAGTTCATGCCGTAGCTGATCACCGGCCAGCCATAATTGCGCGCGCGCTCGACCAGATTCAGCTCGTCGCCACCGCGTGGACCATGCTCAAGATCGAAGAGCTGGCCGGTCTCCGGATGGAAAGCCAAGCCCTGCGGATTGCGGTGACCGTAGCTCCAGATCGACTCGACTGCCTTGGGCTCGCCGACGAAGGGATTGTCGGCCGGGATGCGACCGTCGTCGTGCACGCGATGGACCTTGCCGTTCGGCCGGGTGATGTCCTGCGCTTCGGCCATGGCGCTGCGATCACCGATCGTGAAGAAGAGATAGCCCGCGCGATCGAAAGCGAGCCGGCCGCCGAAGTGCACGCCTCCCGCCTTGCGGTAATGTTCAAGCTTCGCCGCGAAGATCGTCTGCTGGTCAACGAACTGCTGTCCCTTCAATCGTCCCCGAATCACGCGCGTGATGCTGACCTTCTGGTCGTCCTTGTTGCGCGTGAGATCGCTGAAGGCCAGGTACACCCAGCCGTTTTCCGCATAGCGCGGGTGCAGCAGCACGTCGAAAAGGCCGGCCTGGCTATCGTTGTCGATCTCGGGCAGGCCCTCGATCCGGCCGACCACCTTGCGATCGGCGCCGACTCGCAGCAAGCGACCGCGCTTCTCGGTGACCAGCGCGCCACCATCGGGCAGAAATGCCATCGACCAAGGTTCGTTCACGCCATCAAGCCACGTGTTGACTTGGTAGGAATGCAGCGCGCTCGACGCGGTCACGGAGTCCTTGGGCGCGGCAAACGTCAGTTGCCCGCTGTCGTTGCGGGCCCGCATCTCGCGCATGTAGATCACCATCGCGCGGATTTCCTTATCCGGAATCAACGCACCCCACGCAGGCATGCCGCGATCGGGGAATCCGTTGCGGATGCTCCGCGCGAGACTGTCGTCATCGCCCCCGTTCAGCCAGATATCATCAAGCATCGACGGAGCGGATGCGCCCTGCATCTGGTCGCCGTGACAGCTGGCGCAGTTTTCCTTGTAGAGATCGGCGACCTTGCCGGTACGGACGCGGGCCGCCTGAGCGGACAGCATCGAGGGGAGGAAAACGCCAACGAGCGCCAGAACGGCGAGGCGGGGCGAGAGAAAGGAGCGGCGGGGAGAACGCATTGGGAAAAATCGATCCAAACCGGTCCCCCCTGCGTGCGCAAGTCTCCGGCAGCTAGGGAACTCCGTTTCCCCCTTCACCTTTCGGCCGGGTTGAGTAGGGTCTTGGCACCATGTTTGCCGGCCGAGACGTCCGTTCTGATTTTCCCGTACTCCACCAGAAGGTGGGAGCCCACCCGCTCGTGTACCTGGACAACGCGGCGACCAGCCACAAACCGCAGGTGGTGATCGACGCGGTCTCGCGCTTCTATGAGCGCGACAACTCAAACGTCCACCGTGGTCTGCACGCGCTGTCGATGCGCGCCACCGACGGCTACGAGGCAGCGCGGGCGAGGGTCGCCCGCTTCATCAACGCCGCCAGCCCTGCCGAGATCGTCTTCACCCGCGGCACCACGGAATCGGTCAACCTCGTCGCCCAAAGCTGGGCCGCCGCCAACCTCCGGCGCGGCGACGTGATCCTGCTGACCGAGATGGAGCACCACTCCAACATGGTCCCGTGGCAGGTCGCGGCGGAGCGCGCGGGCGCCGTCATCCGCTACGTCCCGGTGGTGGGCGACAACGCGGAGCACGGGCTGGACCTGGATGCGCTCGACCGCTTGCTCACGCCGGAGGTCAAACTCTTCGCGTTCACGCATATTTCCAATACGCTCGGCGTGATCAACCCGGCCGCGGAGCTCTGCCGGCGCGCACGCGCGGTCGGAGCGGTTACAGTGGTCGACGCCGCCCAGTCCATCGGCCACGAGCCGCTCGACGTGCAATCGCTGGGCTGCGACTTCCTGGCCTTCTCGGGCCACAAGATGGCCGGCCCCACCGGAATCGGCGTGCTGTACGGTCGTCGCGCCCTCCTCGATGCCATGCCGCCTTGGCAGACCGGCGGCGGCATGATCAGCGTCGTGGAGTTCAGCGGCAGCCGCTGGAAGCCCGCGCCCGAACGCTTCGAGGCCGGCACCCCGAACGTCGCCGATGCGATTGGGCTGCATGCGGCGATGGACTACTTGGACGGCCTCGGACGGCCGGAGATCAGTTTGCATGACCACGCGCTCGCGGAGGCTGCCTACGCGGCGCTCGCCGAGTTGCCCGGCATCCGCCTGCTCGGTCCCGCAGGACGGCGCGCGGGCCTCGTCAGCTTCGCGCTTCAGGATGCGCATGCGCACGACGTGGTGACCTTCGCCGACCAAGACGGCGTCGCGCTGCGCGGCGGTCATCACTGCAACCAACCCCTCATGCGCAAGCTCGGCCTGCCGAGCTCGGTGCGCGCCAGCTTCTACGTCTACAACACCCCGCAGGAGATCGACGTGCTCGTTCGCAGCCTGCGGCGGATCATCACCTTCTTCCGCGCCTGAGCCCCGCCGAGGCGCGCCTCAGGGCGCGCGGCGGACAGGCGGACGGGAAGGCACGGGCGGTCGCGGAGGACTTGCGGGCGCGGCCGGACCCTTCGAGGCGGCGGGCGGAGACACCTCTTTCCCTGCTCCGGGCTCTCGCGAAGGCCGCCCCACGAACTCCCAGAGCAGCACGGCGGCGGCGACGGAGACATTGAGTGACTCGACGCGCCCGCTGCCCGGGATCGTCACGAGACGGGAGCACGCGGTGGCGACCTCGGGTGCGAGCCCCTGCTCCTCATTGCCGAGAACGATCGCGACCGGCGCCGGGCGGGGGCGGGCGGCATCGGGGCGTCCACCGTGGGCGGCGGCACCGACGACCTCGTAGCCGGCGGAGCGAAGCGCGTGCAGGAACTCGGGGATCCGCGGAACGCGCCAGAATGTGACGCCCTCCATGCCACCCTCGGCCACGCGGAAGGCTGCCTCGCTGGGCAGCGCGGCCTCCGGCGAGAACGGCAACACCACGTGTTCGATGCCGAAAAAGGAGGCGCTGCGCGCGATCGCGCCGAGATTGTGGGCGTTGCCGATGCGGTCGAGCACGAGCACGGGCTCACGCGCCTCGGCCCAGCGCTGCAGGTCGCTCGCCAGCGGTGCACGCATCATCGGGGCGGGCACGACCGCGACGATGCCGCCGTGGTGCACGGTGCCGGAGATCGCCACGAGCTCATCGGGCGGGACGCAGCGGTACACCTTCCGGCCCGCCGCGAGGGTGCGGCACATCACGCCGATCCGTCGGGCCGTCGGCTCATCAAAAAACAGGCGGCGGATCGATCCAGGGTCGCGCGCGAAGCGCGCACGGACCGCGGCCAGGCCGCAGATGATGACTTCGTCATTCTTCATGGTGCGACCTCCCCCACGACGGTGAACTCCTCGCGATCATGGAACAAGTGCCGGATCCGCGCCCCGGGAGCTCGCTTTGCCAGCAAGCCCTCGGGGGAACGCAGTTCTTGCAGAAAGGCGACCGGATCGACGCGCCCGAACTTCAGGTTCACGACGAAACGACGGCACCACCGATTCACGAGCCAAGGACCGACCAGATTTTCGAGCACGTGGTGCGGATCCTCGACCAAATCGCAGAACAGCCAGTCGAAGACCTCTCCCTCCGCCGGCCGAAACCCGAACGCATCCTCGCGCCGGTGCTCGATCTGCGGATGGTCCAGCGCACCGCCCTTGAGCGGCCCGTTGTCGAGCGCGAGCACGCGGGCGCCCCGCTTGGCCGCGCTGTAGCTCCAGCCGCCGGGAGCCGCCCCCAAGTCCACCACCGTCTCGCCCTCCGCCGGTTCGCGGCCGGCCAGCAGGTATGCCTCCTCAACCTTGAGATAGCTTCGCGACGGCGCCCGTTCGTCGTCCGCCATCCGATGCGCGCCGTTGGTCCAGAATTCGCGCGCCGCGAACGCCCGCCGAAAATCCACGAAATGCACCCGCCAGCCACGTTGCAGGCCCACCGAACGCGGCAGGTCCGGCTGAGCCAGGCGCGCGACCCGCGATAGCCGCGCCCGAACCCGCTCTTCGAACGCCTTCTCGACCGCCGAAACGCGACGCCCCAGCCCGACCACCTCCGCCGGGAACGAAAAGATGCACGGCCACGGACCCTCCACCCGCTCGCCGCGCAACTGCTCCAGAAATGCGTCCGCCAATCCCTGCGCCAGCGCGTTCACGGACTCACCCGCGAACTCGCGCGGCGACGGCATCCAACCATGCGGAAACGCCAAATCCAGCGCCGCCGCCGTCTCACCCGCGGCATCCGCCGGAGTCGCCACGACCCAGTCTCCTCCCCGCTCGCCCACGGCAAAGCCGCGCGCCGCCAACTCGTCGGCCAACAAGTCCTGAAATCCCGCCTGACAGGTGAAAAACACTCACCTAGCTCACCCAAGCGCGACCCCGGCGCAACCCGCAAGTGACACCGCCCGCGCTCAGACAACCCGACCGGTCTCCGGCTCGAGCGATTCCAGGCCCGCCGGATAAAGGTTCCGATAAGCGAGACGAAGACCCTTCTCGATCGCTCCAGCCTCGAAGGGCTTCGAGATGAAGTCGTTCATCCCCGCCAGCATCGCCTCATGACGATCCTGGTGCATCGCGTTCGCGGTCAGCGCGACGATCCACGGACGAATCGCCTCACGCCCGGCACGGATGCGACGCGAGGCCTCGAGGCCGTCGAGCTCCGGCATTTGCACGTCCATGAAGATCACGTCGTACCCGTGGCGGGCGAGGGCCTCGATGACCTCCAGACCCGTGGTCGCAAGATCGCATTCGTAACCCAGGCGACGGAGCGTCATCTGCGCGACCTTGATGTTCACGTGATTGTCGTCCGCCACGAGGATCCGCAGCGGGCAACGCTCCGCCAGACTCTGGCCCGGTCGGCGCGCCATCGCGCGCGGCGCGTCCGACGCATCGGCGTTGCCCAGCACGTCGAGCAACGTCGCCACCAAGGCGGAGAACTTGACCGGCTTGAGTAATCGCGCCGCGTAGGCCTGCGACCCATCGCGACGCGCCAGGGACGTCAGGAGAATCATCGGTACGCTTCCGTACCCCCCGCGTGAGCGGATGCGCACCGCGAGGGAGTCCCCCTGCGAGCCGGCCAGCGTGTCATCGATCATCACCAGATCGAAATCGTTCTGGCCATCGAGCCGGGCGAGGGCATCGCCGGCCGATTCCACCTCGGTGGCGCTCAGCCCCAAGTGGCGCAGGTTGGCGGCGAGGCTGCGGCGCGCGGCGGCGTTGTCCTCGATGACCAGCACCCGCAAGCCGCGCAGCAGCGCTCGCAGACGCAGGGTTGGATCCTCCCCGCGGGCGGTGCACGCCTCAGCACTCAGGGTGAACGAAAACGTCGAACCCTTGCCCTCCACGCTCTCTACCCACATCCGTCCGCCCATCAACTCAGCGAGACGACGACTGATGGCCAGGCCGAGGCCAGTGCCGCCGAATTGCCGCTGGGTGGAGCTGTCGACCTGCGAGAACGATTTAAAGAGCCGATCCATGCGATCCGCCGGGATGCCGATGCCGGTATCCCGGACCGAGAACTGCAACACTGGCGCGGGCGCATTGCCGATCACGGCCACCGAGACCTCGATCTCGCCGCGCGCGGTGAACTTCACCGCGTTGCTGAGCAGGTTGGTGATGATCTGGCGGAGGCGCCCGCCATCCGTGAGGATCCATGACGGGACATTCGACGGAAAGTCGCAGATCAGTTCCAGACGCTTGTCCGCAGCCGTGACGGAAATCAGGTCGAGGGCTTCGTCGAGCAGACGCCGCAGGTCGACCGGCTGTAACTCCAGCTCAAGGCGTCCGGCCTCGATCTTGGAGTAGTCGAGGATGTCATTGATGATCTTGAGCAGAGCGTCGCCGCTGGTCTCGATCGTGCGGACATATTCCCGCTGCTGCGGGGTCAGGGCGGTGTCGCGGAGCAGGCTGGCCATGCCGATCACGCCGTTCATCGGCGTGCGGATCTCGTGGCTCATGGTGGCGAGGAAGGCGCTCTTCGCCTGATTTGCCACTTCCGCACGGTCGCGGGCACGATAGGCCGCTGCGGCACGCAAGGACTCGCGCCGCCGCATGCGCCACTCGCGCCGCCGGCGCCGTGCGACCATCAAGCCGGCTGCTCCGGACAGACCACCTAGCACAAGGAGCGATCCGCCCGCCGCCCAGCGTGCCGGGCCGAGCCGCGCGCGGACGTCCTCCGCGGCGAGATCGACGCCGACTGCACCCACGATTCGCCCGTCCGCTCCGACGATCGGAGCGAAGCCGCTCATGAAATGTCCGCGCTCATCCACGATCGGAGCGGCGTTCGCCTGCGCGCCCGACCCCAGCCAGATACCCTCCAACGCGGGATTCGCGCCGCGAAACGGGGCCATGACGGGATCTGCTGGCCTCGTGTCGCGCGGATTGGGCAGCACATAGTCCGTGCCGAGGACCGTGTGCAACCGCCCCTCCTCGTCCTTCACCGCCGTGTAGACGTGGTACAAGCCAGGTTGCGTCCGATGGAACGCCACCAGCGGCGCCAGCGCGTTGAGGTGCGCCGGCGATCCCGACTGGGCTGAGGACCGCAAAACGTCATGTGCCGCCGCGTCGACCTGCACCGCGAGCGTCGCCGCCAGCGCCCGCAACTCGCTCGCGACCGAGGCCAACTCCCTCCGCTCCGCCACCCAAAGCAGCCACCCCACCGCCATCGCCCCCAAACCCAACCCGCCAAGCGCAGTCAGCACCCCCTCCAAGCGGGGGCGAACAGCGGGAAACGTTTCAGGGCCGGGCTCCATTCGCAATAATGCCTAGGTACTCATCGGACAATTCAGCGCCGGGAGCAGCGGAGAGCTGACGGCAGAAGAGCCACACCGAGCCGTTCGCAAGCGGCGTATGATCAGGGGTGTACGGACCATATTCTAGGTTCGGGCTACACCCCGGAAGTCATCCCGGGAGCGCCTGGAGCAGACACGGCGACGAATAATCATGAGGAAAAATGAGGTATTCACCCTATCTCTACCAGACTTTTTTGCCTGCACCTGCGGAGGTCGCGTCTGGGACGCCAACTTACAGCGCTTCGCTCGGGCTCGACTCGCCCGGGAATCGCGTCTGAGGTGGCGCCATGCGTTCCCTGACGACGATTTTGCCGCTCATGACTGCCGCCACGCTCGCCACCGCCGCCATCGCCTCTCCGTCCTCCGGCCCGCGCCCGCGCGAGGAGATCCCGGCGGAGTACAAGTGGGACTTCACCGCGATCTACCCGAACTGGGAGGCGTGGGAGACGGCGATGAAAGAGACTGAGGCGAAGATGGATGCCTATGCCGCACGGAAGGGCACGCTCGCCTCCGGCCCACAGGCGCTGCTCGACGCCTCCCTCGCTTCCGATGAGATCGGCAAGCTGGCTTTCAAGCTCTACCGCTACCCGCAGCTGCAGCGCGACGTCGACATGCGCAACCAAGAGATCGCCGGCCGCTTTCAGCGGGTGAGCGCGCTCTTCGCCAAGTTCGGCGTCGCCACCGCATGGTTCACTCCGGAGCTGCTCGCCATCCCCCAAGCCACCGTGGAGCGCTGGATCGCCGAGACCCCGGGACTGGCACCGTACGCGTTTAGCCTCCTCGACAACTACCGGCAGCAGGCGCACGTGCTCGACGAGAAAGGCGAGCGTCTGCTGTCCCTTGGCTCGCGGTTCAATCAATCGCCGGCCGCCATCTTCCAGGAGCTCAGCACCTCGGACATCAAGTTCCCGAAAGTCACGCTGTCGGACGGCAAGGAAATCACGCTGTCCCCCGGACCCTACCAGCAGATCCTGTCCACCAACTACCACCAACCCGACCGGGCCAAGGCGTTCGAGGCTCACATCGGAACCTACGCCGCCACCAGCAACACCTACGCGGCGATCTACAACAGCATCCTGCAGCGCAGTTGGTTCAGCGCCCAAGCCCGTAATTACCCCAGCACCCTCGACGCCGCCCTCGACGGCAACGCGATCCCGCCCGCCGTGGTCGAAACGCTGATCGACACCGCCCGCAACGGCACCGGCCCGCTCCGCCGCTACCTCCGACTCCGCCAGCGGCTCCTCGGCCTCGAATCCTACCACCTCTACGACGGCTTCATCCCCGTCTTCAAGACCGACAAGACCTACCCGTATGACTCCGTCCGCGAACTCGTCGCGAGTTCTGTGGAACCGCTCGGGCCCGACTACGTCAGCCGCTTCCGCGAGTTCATCTCCGGTGGCCGCATCGACGTTTACGAGAGCCCCGGCAAGCGCAGCGGCGCCTACCAAGCCGGCGTCTACGGGGTCGGCCCGTATCTTCTGCTCAACTACAACGACACCCTCGACGCGGTCTTCACGTTCGCCCACGAGGCCGGTCACGCCCTCCACACCGTTCTTTCCAACGAGACTCAGCCCTTCGTCAATTCGTCCTACACGATCTTCGTCGCCGAGGTGGCTTCCACCACCAACGAGCGCTTCCTGCTCGAGCGCCTCCTTGCCTCGACCGACGACCCGAAGGAACGCTTCCTGCTCCTGCAGCACGCGGTTGACGCCATCCGCGACACGTTCTTCACGCAGGTGCTGTTCGCGGATTTCGAGCTCCAGGCCCATCGCCGGGTCGAGCGGGGCGAGCCGATCACCGCCGAGGTCCTCAGCAAGCTCTACCTTAAGCTGCTTGAAGACTATTACGGAGACGCCGTGAAGGTCGATCCGTTGTACCGGTACACGTGGACCCGCATTCCCCACTTCTACAACACGCCCTATTACGTCTACCAGTACGCGACCTGCTTCGCGTCGTCCGCCCAGCTCTTCCGGGAGATGACGACCGGCCCGGCCGAGTCCCGCGCCGCCGCCAAGGAGCGCTACCTCACGCTGCTCCGCAGCGGCGGCAACGACCATCCGATGAACCAACTCCGCAAGGCCGGGGTCGATCTCACCCAGCGGGCCACCGTACAGGCCGTCGTCGACCAACTCGACGCACTGGTCACGCAGATGGAGATTGAGGCTGCCCGCATCCAGCCCTGAACGCCGCGCACTCGTTTCCCATGAAATTCATCGTCGTGGTGGTCCTCCTCGCCGGCCTCGTCCTCACCGGCCTCCTCCTGATCAAGGCCCGCTTGGAGGGCAAGGACCCCCACGACGGTCCGGACCAGCGGCGCTGAGCCCCAGCGGTCGGGCCGTCCGCTTCAGAATCGGCCCAGCAGCAGCGAAGGGAACGCGCCAAGAACGATCAGCAGGCCGGCGGCGAGCACCACGCCGAGCGCGGCGGCTGGCGGCACCTGAATGGGGCCGCGCCCGCGCACGTCCTCGGCGATCCAAGCCTGCTTCAGCAGGATGAGGTAGTAGTAGAGCGCGACGGCACTCATCGCGATCGCCAGCAGCGCAACCCACCCGGCCGGATGGCTGAGTCCATCGATGCGGAACGCAGCCGCAAAGACCACAAACTTCCCGAAGAAGCCCGCGAGCGGTGGAATGCCGGCCAGCGAGAGAACGAACACCGCTAGGCACGCGGCCAGCAACGGCGACCGGCGACGCAGGCCGGCGAGGTCCTCGATGCGATCTCCGTCGCCCGCGCGATCCAGCAAGGCGAGACACGCAAACGTCCCCACCGTGGCGAGGCCGTACGTCGCCGCATAGTAGAACAACGGTCCGGGCCCGACTTCCCCCGCCGAAAGCAAGCCGAGGCCCAAGGCCCCGGCATGTCCAATCGCCGAATACGCCAGAAGGCGGCGAACACTGACCTGCGCCAGCGCCACGAGGTTGCCGAGAAGCAGGGAGACCGCACACATCGCGGCCAGCACCGGCACCCAGCCGCCCCCGGCTCCGCCCGTCAGCGGCGCCGTCGCCGCCAGGGGCCCGAGGCCCGACCAGAAGATCCGCCAGAAAAACGCCAGCCCCGCCAGCTTGGCCGCCGAGGCGATCAGCGCGGCCGACATCGGCGGCGCGCCTTGGTACACATCAGGCGCCCACGGATGAAAGGGCGCAACCGCCGCCTTGAACCCGAACGCCGCGAGGACCATGCCGACCGCGACCGCACTCAACGACCCATCGGCGTGGGCCGCCAACGCCATCGAGATGCCAGTCAGATCGATCCGCCCAGTCATGCCGTAAAGCAGGCTGAAGCCAAACAGCAGCAGCGCCGCCGAGACTCCCCCCTGCAGGAAGTACTTCAGCGCCGCCTCCGCTGACTCCGGACGACTGCGATCATAACCCGCCAGGACGTAGAGCGAGAGGCTCGCCAGTTCCAAGGCAAGGAACGCCAGCAGGAGGTTCTGCGCCACGGCCATCTGCAGGAATCCCACCGTCGCCAGCAATGCCAGCGCCACGTACTCCGCCGGCTGGTCGCTCACCCGCGAGCCCGTCAGACCCAGCAGGCTCAGGCCCGTCAACCCCAGCACACCGAGCCGCACTGCCACCGCCAGAAGATCCACCCGGAGGTTGCCCGCCCACACGCTGCCCTGCGCGCCGTCCTGCCAGATGACCAACGCCGCCACCCCCACACCCAGCAAGCCCGCGCCCACCGCCATCTGCAGGCGGCTGCCCCGTGACCGTCCACTCCCCCAGACAAGATCAACCCCGATCACCAGCAGCGCCGTAGCCGTCAAGAGGGCCTCCGGCAGCAGCACACGGAACAAGAGTGCGTAATCAATGCTCATGGGACGACGTTCGTGGCCGCAAAGTGGAACGCGGGCGACTGCAGCGCCGGTACGATCCAGTCGAGCAGCAGGTCCGGCTTGAGCCCGATCAGGATCGTCGCCCCAAGCAGCAGCCCGGCCCCGAGCTTCTCCGGCAGGGTGAGGCGCTCCCCTCCCTCACCGGACTCGGCACCCGCCGCACCAAACTGTCCGAAGAACGCGCGCTGCATGACGCGCAGCGTGAAGGCGCCTGCCACCAGTACGCCGACCGCCGCCGCCACCGCCCAAATCGGATGAAAGTCCCAGGCCCCGACCAGGATCTTGAGCTCCGCCGGGAAGCCGCTGAAGCCCGGTAGGCCCATCGACGCAAGCCCGGCAAGCACGAAGACGGCCGCCGCCCCGGGTAGGCGGCGGTGCATGGGCCGCGCTTCCAATTCAACCAAATCGCGGGTGTGCTCGCGCTCGTAGACCATGCGCCCGACGACGCCGAAGAGCAGGCCGGCGATCACGCCGTGCGAAAACATCTGCAGGGTCGCACCGGCCAGGGCCTCGATCTCGCCCGTCGCCAGACCGAGCATGACGAAGCCCATGTGACTGACGCTCGAGTAGCCGATGACGAACTTGAAGTCGCGCTGCACCAGGGCGACCAACCCGGCATAGACGATGCCCGCCACCGCCAGCCAGCCGATCACCAGCTGCCACGCTGCGAAACCGACCGGATAGAACGGCAACGCGATGCGCAGGCAGCCATACGCGCCGAGCTTCATCACCACGCCCGCGAGGAGCATCGAGGCCGCGGTGGGTGCGGCGACGTGGCCGGTCGGGGCCCACGTGTGCAGCGGGAACAGGCCCGCCAGCGTGGCGAACCCGAAGAACACCAATCCAAAGGCCGCGACGTTCTCGCCGTACGACATCCGCGACGCGGCCTCGGTAAGCGCGCCGAACGAGAATCCCTCCGCACCACCCGCACCATAGGTCCACACCAGACCCGCCAGAACCAGCGCGCTCCCGGCGAACGAGTACAGCACCAGCTTCATCGCCCCGTACTCACGCCGGGTCGATCCCCAGCCCGCGACGAGGAAGTACTTCGGCACGATCGCAATCTCGTAGAAGACAAAGAACAGGAAGGCATCCGCACTCAGGAATACCCCGTACACCCCGGCCACCAGCGTGAGGTAAAGCGCAAAGAACTCGCCCACCCGCTCTGCCACCGTCCACGAGAAGAGCACCCCCGACGTGGCGGCGAGCGCGGTCAGCACGACCAGACTCAGGCTGATGCCGTCCACCGCGAGGTGGTAACGGATCCCGAGCTGCGTGATCCACGGTAGATCCACCAGCGTGAAGAGCTCATTCGACGGCGCGAAGCGAGCCGCCGCCACGCCCGCCGCCACCGCGCCAAACAGCGCCGTGAGTAAAGCCACCACGCGCGCCGCCGCCGCGGAGCGCGCACCGGCCACGAGGGCGAGCAGGGCGCCGACGAGGGTCACGACGGGAATCCAAGGGAGCAGGCTCATGGCAGCGTAAGGGAAGCGGCCCACGACGTGGCCAGCGGATTGATCAGCCCCACCAGCAGCTGCGGCGCGACACCCAAGAGGATCATCAGAACGACCAGCGGACCCAGCACGCGCCACTCCGCCGCATCAAGGTCGGCGAAACTCCCCGCAACCGCTCCAGACCGGGGCCCGTGAAAGACGCGCTGCCAGAAACTGAGCAGGAAGATCGCCGTCACCAGCAACGCGACCATCGCGACCGCCGCCGCCAACGGCTGCAACGCGAACACGCCGCGGAAGATCAGGAATTCCCCGACGAAGCCGTTCAGCCCGGGCAGCCCCAGCGACGAGAAGAGCGCGACGCCCGCGAGGAGCGCGAAGCGCGGCGCCGCGTTCCGTACTCCGCCGAAGCGGGCGAAATCCGAATCTCCGCCCGACCGCTGTTCCAGCACCCCGGCGACGAAGAACAACGCCGATGCCGACAAGCCATGATTGAAGGCCTGCAGGAGCGCACCAACGAGCGCAGACTCGACCGCGACGCCATCCGCCGGCCCCGCGCCCGCCACGGCGAAGAGCGCGAGCAGGCAGTAGCTCACGTGGTTCAGCGAAGAATAGGCCAGCATGTGGCGCAGGTTTCCTGACCGCAGCGCCGCCAGCGCACCGAGCACGACACCGCCGAGCGCCATCACCAGAAGCGGTCCCGCGTACGCCCGCAGTTCCTCGGGAAAGATCGGCCACAGGAGGCGGAAGAAGCCATACACGCCCATCTTCGACATCACGCCGGTGAGGAACATGGACACCCCAGCGGGGGCCTCCGCGTACGTCGCGGGCATCCACGCGTGGAACGGAAAGAGCGGAGCCTTCACCCCGAGCCCCACCAACACCCCAAGAAACACCAGCACCGGCGCCCACGCGCCGAGCGCACCCAGCTTTCCCGCCAGCTCTCCCGCCGCCCGCAGGCGCGCGAGGTCGGTGAAGTTCATCGTTCCGGTCGCCGCGTACAGCGCCGCAAAGGCGAGCAGCAGCCCCGCACTGCCCGCGAGCGTGAAGACCACGAAGCGGTACGCCGCCGTTCCCGCGTGGGCGCCACCCCAACCACGAATCAGGAAGAACGCCGGCACGAGGCTGAGCTCCCAACAGATGAACCAAGGGAAGAAATCGAGCGCCACGAACACGCCCAACGCACTTCCTTGCAGGAGCAGAAACCACGCCCCCGCCGCCCGCACGCGGGTCGCCCGCCGCAGGGTCGTGACCAACGCCGGCGGTCCAAGAATACCCGTGAGCAGCACGAACAGTAGTCCCATGCCGTCCAAGCCGAGATGATAGTCGAGCCCGAGGCTCCGGATCCACGGCACGCGCTCCTCAACGAAGAGTCCGGGCAACGACGGATCGAAGCGCGCCAAGAGAAGTACGCCGAAGACGAGGGTGGAGGCGCTGGCCAGCACGGCCAGGGCCCGCGCGGCGCGCGCCGGCAGCGATCCTGCAACCCCCAGCAGCAACGCGCCCAACCAGGGCACTGCCACCAGTCCCGTGAGCAACAGGGACGCAGTCATCGGACACCTCCCCAGATGAGCAGCAGGGCCAAGACCGCGAGACCCACCACCACCGCACGGAGGTAGCCCTGCACGTCGCCGGTCTGCCCCCTCGAATACCGCTGTGCGCTGTGGCGCAAGCCATCGCTTGCGCGATCGAAGCCGGTATTGAGTCCATCCTCGTCGATCGCCCGGTTCACCTCGCCGGTCGTCTCCGCAATCCGCCCGGTCAGTCCGACCACGCCGCCCCACACCCAGCGCTCCAACCACGCCGCAAGGGCCGCCGCGCCACGCAGGAGTCGGCCAAAGGTCGCCGCGTACCACTCATCAAACCAGAGTCGCGCGGCCAGCGCGGCGAACACCCGGGGCCAGCGTTGCGCGAGGGGATCGAGCGCCCGCGCATCAACGCGGGGTCGCCGTCCATACATCCACCAACCCGCCGCGATTCCCACTCCCACGAGAACCGTCGAAAGCACCATCAAGCCGAGTCCGTCGCTCCAGCCGTGCGCCACCACCGGCGCACCGGTCAGCTGCGACTGCAGCCACGGCCACGCCGGGGTGCCGATCCACCCGGCGGAGATCGACGCCACCGCCAGCACCGCCAAGGGCAGTGTCATCGCGCGCGGCGACTCATGCGCGTGCTCCGCGCCCTCACCGCGCGCCCGGCCCAGGAAGGTCTCGCACACCAGCCGGGTCATGTAGAACGCCGTCAGCACCACGCCCGCAAGGCCGGCAAAAAACGGCAACTGCGACACGGGCCAGAGTTCCGCCGCGTGCAGCACGGCCTCCTTGCTCCAGAATCCGGAGAACACCAGGGGCAGGCCGATCAAGGCACCGGTGCCGAGGAGGAAGGTGACATAGGTGAAGCGCATCCGCCCTGCCAGCCCGCCGAGCCGCCGCGAATCCTGCTCGTGATGCGCGGCATGAATGACCGATCCGGAACCGAGGAAGAGCAATGCCTTGAAGCAGGCGTGGGTGATCAGGTGAAACACCGCTGCCACCCAAGCGCCGACGCCCACGGCGAGCATCATGTAGCCCAACTGCGAGACGGTGGAATACGCGAGCACACGTTTGATGTCCGTCTGCGCCACCGCCAGCGCCGCTCCGAGCAAGGCCGTGATCGACCCGACGACCGCGACGGCGGTCAGCGCATGCACCGGCACCGCGGCGAGTCCCTGATCCGCCGCCATCAGCGGGAAGACGCGGGCCACCAGAAAGACGCCTGCCGCCACCATGGTTGCCGCGTGGATCAACGCCGAAACCGGGGTCGGACCCTCCATCGCGTCCGGCAACCAGACGTGAAGCGGAAACTGGCCCGACTTACCCACCGCACCGGCAAAGAGCAGCAGCCCGATGCCCGTCGCCGCCGTCCAGCCTCCCGGCAACACCGTGGCCGCGAGTCGCTCCAGCGCACCGGCCTCAAGCACCCCGGCCCCGCCATCGTAGAAGAGGGAACTCCCGGTCGCGTGGAAGAGCCAGAGCAACCCAAGCAGGAATCCCAAATCACCCAGCCGCGTGGTCACGAACGCCTTCTTCGCCGCGGCGGCTGCCGCAGGACGCTCGAACCAGAAGCCAATGAGCAAGTATGAAGCCAGTCCCACCAGCTCCCAGCAGACGAGGAGCAGCAGCAGGCTGTTCGCCACCAGGAGCCCGAGCATCGCGGCCACGAAGAGGCTGAGGCAGGTGAAGAAACGTCCGATGCGCGGATCCTCCCGCAGGTAAGCGGTACTGAAGACAAAGACGAGCACACTGACCGCGCAGACGAGCACGCTCATGAGCGCGCCAAGCGGGTCGAGCAGCCAGCCGAGACGCACCGGCGTGGATCCGGCGAGGAACCAGTTGAAGTTCGCCGTGAGCTTGGCAGCCGGCGCGGCCAAGGCGCCGAACAGCGCAGCCGACGAAAGCAGGAATGAACCAAGGATCGCCACGAGCGCGAGGACGACCGGTAGCCGGCGGGCCGTCCGGGGCGCCGCCGCGCCGACCACCGCCGCAACCAAGGGCAGCGCCGGGATCAGCCAGAGTTGAGAGGCGGGCAACATCATCGTCAGCCTTTCAGTCGGTTGGCCGCCGCGACCCGGATGGTGCGTAGGTGACGGTGGACGGCGATCACCAGCGCCATGCCGACGGCGGCCTCGGCCGCCGCAACCGCGATCGAGAAGAGAACGAACACCAGACCCGCCTCACCGCCACCCGGGCCGAAGCGCCAGAAGGCGATGAAGTTAAGGTTCGCGGCGTTGAGCATGAGTTCAACGCCGAGCAGCACGAGGATGGCATTCCCGCGAACCAGCACGGCCACCAATCCCGTGCAAAACAGAGCCGCCGACAGCGTAAGGCAGAGGTGGAGCGGACTCATGCGTCACCTCCCTCCGGCGGTCGCCGCGGCGCGGCGAGGAGCAGGCCGCCGATCAGCGCCACGGTCAGAATCAGCCCGACCAGCAGGAGCGCGACCAGGTAAGGACCGGCGAGGAGTTCCCCGAGGCGACGCAGCGGCACCGGCGGCGTCGGCTCCACGGACGGCAGACGCGTCCAGAAAATCGACGAGCCGAGCATGGAGGCGACCAGGGAAACCGCCACGAGCCCGCCGAGGGCCCGCTGCGCCGATGGCGCAGGTAACGCACTCTCTCGACCGGGCCGCGTCAGCAGCACCGCGAACAGCACCACCATGGAAACACCGCCCACGTAAACAAGCGCATGGGCGAACGCGATGAACTCCGCTCCGACGGCGAGGTAGAAGGCCGCGAGTCCCAGCCAGGCGAGGACGAAGAGCAACGCGCTGTGGATCAGGTTGCGCACGAGCACCGCCGCGACCGCGGGCACCAGGCAGACCAGCGCAAGAATGGCGAGCAGCAGGGTCATGGGGAAGCGTAGCGGTAGATCCGCGGGCCGTAGCCGGCCGTGAGGGAGCGGCCGAGGACGACGAAGGGCACCACCACCAGCAGTGCCGAGACCACCCAGCGCGCGACCCCGGCCGCGCCCGTCCAGTCGGAGGTCGCCGCCCACAGGCCGCCGTTGAGCAAATTCGCCAGCGCCAGCGGGACGAGAAACTTCCACGAAAGACGGGTCAGCTGGTCGATCCGCAGGCGCGGGAAGGTGGCACGGATCCAGATGAACCCGAGCAGCAGGAGCAGCAGCTTCATGCCGAACCACACGTAGCTCGGGATGAACTCCAGCACCGCCAGTGGCGCCTGCCAGCCTCCGAGGAAGAGCGTCACCCCCATGGCACTCAGGGCCGCCATGCCGAGGTACTCGGCCATGAAGAACAGCGCATATTTAAAACCTGAATACTCGGTGAGGTGTCCCGCGATCAGCTCACTCTCCGCCTCAGGAAGGTCGAACGGGGAGCGGTTCGATTCGGCCAACGCCGCGACCATGAAGACCACGAACGCCGAGAAGCCCCAGGGGGTCAGCGCGTGCCAGTGAGGCCAGAGGCCGGCGGACCATCCGCCCTGCGCGGCGACGATCCCCGTCGCCGAGAGCGAGCCCGCCACCACGACCACGGGGACCATGGAAAGCAGCAGCGGTACCTCGTAGCTGATGAGCTGGGCGAGGGCGCGCATCGCCGCGAGCAGCGAGTACTTGTTCCGGCTCGCCCAGCCGGCCATGAAGATCGAAAGTTCGGTCGCGGCGCCGGCGGCGAAGAAATAGAGAACCGAGGCCTCCAGTTCGACCGCCACGAGGTTCCGGCCGAAGGGGATCACCGCCAGCCCGATCAACGAGAGGGCCACGAGGACGACGGGGGCGAGGAAGTGCAGCACCTGATCCGCCGCCCGGGGCACGATGTCCTCCTTGGTAAGCGCCTTGATCGCATCGGCAAACGGCTGCAGCAGCCCGAAGGGGCCGGTGCGGTTTGGACCCGGCCGATTCTGAATGCGCCCAAGGATCTTTCGCTCGGCAAGCGTCATGTAGGCGAAGAGCAGCCCGAAGACGCCGAGAATCGTCGCGATCGACAGCAGCGCCGCCACCCACGGCCGCAACGCATCGGGCAGCCAGCCCGTCAGCGCGTCGCGCAGGAGCAGCGGCGCGCGTTCGAGCCAGGCATCGGCCGGCGAAGCAGGAGCGGCGGCGGCGAGGATCATGGGGACGGAGGAGGAGGCGCGGGAGGAGGGACCGGGTCGACCGGAGCGGACGCCGCCGGGGCCGTCGATCCCGCGGGAGCT
>JACCDG011573884.1_pt1 | contig 39399 bp, 47 predicted proteins | sample 7442471 | NCBI WGS metagenome assembly JACCDG01 (sample SAMN15323444, study PRJNA562643) | freshwater metagenome | isolation source: river surface water | place: USA:Blue River Watershed | collected 2017-08-17 | reverse complement strand
GATCTTCAACAACAAGTATGGTTGCCTGAGGGACAGGGAATTCCAGTTAACGCTAAATAACTTTCAGTTTTATAACAATTATGAAATTTACAGTTTATTCAAAAGACGGTTGCCCATATTGCACAAAAGTTCAACAAGTGCTAGAGTTGGCAAAACTTCAACATGTAGTCTACAAATTGAATAATGACTTTACTCGTGAAGAATTCTATGCAGAGTTTGGAGAAGGATCTACCTTTCCTCAAGTAATTGTAAACGATCAGCACATTGGTGGTTGTTCAGATACTGTTCAATATCTACAGGAGCAAAAATTAGTTTAATGGATACTAACATTCACGAAGTTTATAGCGATGTAGAAAAAGCAATTGATTATGCATTCAATGGACAATTTGTTCTGAAGTTTTACGATTATCTAAAAGTTCGTGGAACAAAAAGAGTGGAGGTCGAACAGTTTATTGAAAGTTCTACTGCAAATGAAATTAATAGTCTTGTAATGGATTTGGATGATTATCTTGAAGGTGGATCAGATGAAATTCATAAACAACTTCGCGAAGGGTATGGACATATTCCAAAACCACAAGCGAGAAAAATAAGAAATTACCTATATGGTATTCTTGAGGATGCTTGGAGATACAATCATGACAAAAGACCAGGAAGGAGAAAAAAGCAAACTAAATAAAAACGAACTCCAAATCAATCGGGGTGTTGAACTATTATTACGCAATAGGAGAAGAAGATCAGAAAAACCAAAAACTTTTCAAGTGAAGTTTGGTAAAATGATCTCTCTTTTTCGTAGAGAGTTTCATTTCTTTATTGATTTTCACTTTGATATTAGGAAAAAATAAACTCTCTGGAGAAAAAAATGGAACTATCAATCATTTTGACTTTTTCAATTTTATTTTGCGTAACGTTCCTTTTCATTGGTCTTATTGGTGGGTGGATATTTAAACAATATCAAGTAGAAAGAATTTATGGAATTCAAAATATTCATCCTGAATTTCTTGATAGTAACGGAAATATAATTCCTGATGAAGTATTAGCTGTTCGTTTTGAAGAGGGATTTTTTGAGGATGAATACTATGATGAAGATTTTGATGAAGATTGATAAATAAAAAAATTCTGATATAATAAGTCTGACTTGCACTAAAAAAATTATGACTACAACAAAACTAAAATCTACGAATACAATCGAAGTTCTACCTTCAAATCCATTTATTTTTGAAGTTTTGAATTTGGTATCTAAACAGAAATCAAATGCAAAAAAAGTAGAAGTATTGAAAAAATATGAAGATCCTTCTATAAAAACTGTTTTGATTTGGAATTTTGACGAATCTATAATTTCCCTTCTTCCTACAGGGGAAGTTCCTTATGCCAGTACTGGAGAACAAACTTCCTATAGTGGAACTTTGAGTGGAAAGATTGAAGACGCAGTATCTAAAATGCAGGAATTGGATACTAATTCTTTAGGTTCAATGGACCAAGGAAAATCTTCAATCAGAAAAGAATATCACATGTTCTATAATTTTGTGAAAGGTGGTAACGATAACCTAAGTTCTCTTCGTAGAGAAACTATGTTTATTAATATTCTCCAAGGACTACATCCCCTTGAGGCAGAAATTGTTTGTCTTGTAAAAGATAAAAAACTTCAAACTAAATATAAAATAACTTTAGAGAATGTAAAAGAGGCATATCCCGATATTCAATGGGGTGGTCGTTCGTGAGTGCATTAATGGAAGGAAAACAAAAAATGGCAGAAAATAAAAGTAAAATTAATAAAGTTCTGCCTCATGAATATGGATGTGAAATTGTTTTAGAAAAAACAACAGTTGAAACTGCAAAAGATTCTTCATTTCCAAATGATGCATATTTAATTTGGTATATTGTTGATGACGAAGAACATGTTGATCTTACAAGAGGACCAAAAAGAGTAAATCTTTTTGATATGTATTATGATAAGTATGGTCCAGGAGCAGTCCAAAAAATTGATTTTGGATATGGACGAACTAATCCCAAATTATGGGGATATAAACAACCGGAGAAAAAGAAAAGAAAATGAGTGATGGTTTTAGTGAAGAAAAAATAGAAGTTCGAATTTACAAAGACGAAGTAAAAAAACTTCTTAAAAAATATAAAAAAATTAAAAAATATCAAAGATCTTCTATTTTTGAAGTGAAGACTATGAATGGAACAGAAACCTACATTAGTCAATTGATAAAAGAAATAGAGGAGAATCCATAGTCGATGGGAAAGCACTATCTACTAAACTTATATGGGTGCTCGTTTGTCCTTTTGGACGACGAGCGTTGTCTTATAGACTTACTAGAAAACGCAGCAACAGCAAGCGGCGCTACTGTGGTTCAAACGATTTCAAAAAAATTTGAACCTCAAGGATGTACTGTCCTATCTCTTCTTGCAGAAAGTCACATCAGTATTCATACTTGGCCAGAGGAAGGTAAGTCAGCAGTTGATGTTTATACCTGCGGAGATTGTAATCCTAAAATAGGATGCGATATAATTATCGCACAATTATATCCACAAAGATACAAGTTAGAGTACATTGAAAGATGAAAGAACATCCACTTTATAGTGGTTATATTATTAGTGAGGATGGAAAAGTTTTTAGTTGTTTACAAAGAAACGGAAGGAATCCAGCAAAAATTGATTATTCAAAACTAAGAGAATTAAAATATCACCAAGATAAAGATGGATATTTTTGTACGAGTGTTCAATATTTGTGCAAATCTAAAACCGTTCAAATTCATAGATTAGTTGCAGAAACTTACCTTAATAAAAGTTGTTCAAATTTGCAAGTGAATCATATTGATGAAAATAAATCAAATAATAGTTTAAAAAATCTTGAATGGGTTACTCCACAAAAAAATACCGAACATTCTAAATGTAAACATATCTGGACTATTAAAAAATTGAAAACTGGACATATTTTTAATGTGAAGAACATAAATCAATTTTGCAGAGAAAAAAATTTAAACGAAGGAAATTTGAGAAAAACTTTAAATACAAAAAGGCAACATAAAGGATATAAAGCAATTGATAAAGTTATCTTTTAATTGGAAATAAATACACTATATCTGGAGAAGTATATGCTCTCTACTCAATACCGTCTTCGCCTTGAAGCAATCTGCGAGAGAATTGTAAGAGGCGAATCTGTAGAGTTAAGTGAAATGATATGGGCAGAAAAACTTGCTAAATCAAATCGTTCTGCAGCAACTATTTTGAGGCAAGCACGTCGTCGTGCTTCAAATCCAAATATGCAGGAGGATAGTTTGGATGGATTTATGAATGCATTGGATTTGGGTGATCCTGATCCTTCTAATCATAGAACAGGATTTAATAGTGTTGATGATATTATAGATTTCTTTACTGGGGATAAACCAGACGATTGGAGACAAAGAGATTAAATTGTATCAAAAAATACAAAAAATATCTGATATATAAATCACGTTCATCCTATGGGACGGAAGTAGGGAAACCGAAGGAACGCACTTTACATGCAGTAAATGAGCAAACCTAATGTCTAAAGTAGTATATCGCGGCGTTGAATACGATACGCAAAAGCGTTTAGAGTATCAACAGCAGATGATGCAACAACCCCAACAATACAACGAAACCTATCGTGGCGTTAAGTTTGTAAAGGAGGGACACAAGTGATGAAAAAACTTAACTTCCTGCAACTGATCAAAGATCAAAAGCAAAAAGAAGAGAGACGCCGTAAAGCATCTCTTGCTACTCTAGTAGCAGCAAAATGATTCAGAGGGGGACTTGACTCCCCCTCTTTTTTTGTGTATAATTACCTTTGTCAGGGTTAATAAAACATGGATAGAGAAAAGCTTAAGCTAATTGTCAGAAACCTTGAATCTCTGGTAGAATGTTTGAAGTCAGAGATCTATTCTGATGTAGATTCGTACAAAACAAGTTACGAAGAAATAGCACCTTACATTACCGATTACGACGAAGTATTTTATGATGGAGACGATGATGGATACCCAGACTGAATTTGAGTTTATGAAACCAGAAGTAAAACTCATTAGCGTTACTCCTGATGCAGAGAAGCATATGGCATACTGTGCAAGGGTAAGTAATCCTGCTAATCAAGAGAATGAAAAGTTCTCTGGACTGCTCAAGTATTGTATTCAACATCAACACTGGAGCATCTTTGAACAAGCAAGTATGACAGTAGAGATCAATACAACTCGTGGTATTGCGGCTCAAATTCTCCGACATAGGAGTTTTACATATCAAGAATTTTCACAACGATATGCAGATACAAATCTTCTGAATAAAACTATTCCTCTTCCTGAACTACGTAGGCAGGATACAAAGAATCGCCAGAACTCCATTGACGATATTCCTGATTATTTGAAACTGACTTTAACAGAAGATATTCGCGTTCATTTTGAGCATGGTCTACGCCTCTACAACCGCCTTCTGGAGAAAGGAGTGGCAAAGGAGTGCGCAAGGTTTGTACTGCCCTTAGCGACGCCCACACGCCTCTATATGACCGGTTCTGTAAGGTCATGGATCCATTACATTGATTTGCGTTCTTCTCATGGCACACAGAAGGAACACATGGAGATTGCAGAACTAGTACGATGCATTTTTACTTGTCAGTTTCCTGCAGTATCTGAAGCACTTGGTTGGACTCGTGAAGGATGTTCTGAATGTAATGATGCACCATCTATTACTATTGAATAAAGCGAGTGTGTATCATTAATAATTTTTAAAGAGAAAACTTTACTTCTACTGAGATTTGGCACATGGCAAAAGTAATTGATAATTTTTTACCAATAGATGATTTTAATGCTCTTAAGCATATTATTATGGGGCATAAATTTCCATTTTATATTAATAGTGTGGTATCTCATGAGGATGAAAATGAAGAAGATCATCCATGGCGATGGTACGCAACTCATTTATTGTATGAATATGATTTTGCTTGTAGTGATTATTTTCAACCCGTATATAATCTATTCATAGACAGATTTCGTCAAGAAGTTGGATACAAATCATTAATTCGTATTAAAGTAAATCTTTATCCACATACAGAAACTCTTAGAGAAAATAATTCTCATGTTGATTATCCATATGACCATCATGCGGCTCTATTTTCTTTAAATACTTGTGACGGATTTACTAGACTTAAAGACGGAACTAAAATTGATAGTGTTGAAAATAGAATAGTTTTTTTTAATGGGGGAGATATTCACAATTCAACAACAACCACAAAAAAGTTTAGATACAATATAAACTTTAATTGGTTGTAATAAATATTCCTATATTTTTATGTAATCTATGGCAACATATCCTGTTATTAATAAAGAAACTGGTGAACAAAAAGAAGTGACAATGAGTGTTCACGATTGGTCCCAGTGGAAAGAAAATAATCCAGATTGGGAGAGGGATTGGTCTGATCCTGCTACTTGTCCTTCATCTGGAGATCTAGGAGAAGTCTATGACCGACTGAAAAAGTCACATCCTGGATGGAATGATGTTCTTCACAAAGCATCAAAAGTTCCAGGATCTAATGTAAAACCACTCTGACATAATTATGCCAACGAAAAAAAGAAATTCTCCTCAAAATCCTGTTCCATTTGGAATGAGTAATAGGCAAATGAAACGCAAGAAACCAATCAATCTTGATATCATGAAGACGATTGAACCGTTGACTGATAATCAAGAAGAGTTTTTTAAATCATATAAGTTAGATCAGAATATTGTTGCTTATGGTTGTGCAGGTACTGGTAAAACATTCATTGCTCTCTACAATGCACTGAGAGATGTTCTTGATGAAAGAACTCCATATGAAAAGATTTACATCGTTCGTTCTCTAGTAGCAACCAGGGAGATTGGTTTCCTTCCTGGAGATCATGAAGACAAATCTTCACTTTATCAGATTCCTTATAAGAACATGGTAAAGTATATGTTTGAGATGCCTGATGACTCTGCATTTGAAATGCTTTATGGAAACCTCAAAACTCAAGGAACTATTAGTTTTTGGAGTACTTCTTTTATTCGGGGAACTACTCTGGACAATGCAATCATTATTGTAGATGAATTCCAAAACCTAAACTTCCACGAACTTGATTCAATTATTACTCGTGTTGGTGAAAACAGTAAGATTCTATTCTGTGGTGATGCTACTCAATCTGATTTGATTAAATCAAATGAAAAGAATGGTATCGTTGACTTCATGAAAATTCTACGCATCATGCCATCATTTAATATCGTGGAGTTTGGTGCAGAAGATATTGTTCGTTCTGGATTAGTTAAAGAATATATCCTTGCAAAAATGGAACTGAATGTATGAGTTTTATTCATCATAATTATCTGGGTGAAATTGAACTAGAATGTAAAACAACAGAAAGCATCCGTCTCTATAATCTTCCAAATGGAGATTGGGTGCCTTCTATTACTTCAGTCACTTCATTTTATAATCGTCAAATCTTTGTAAAGTGGCGAGAGCGCGTTGGTCTTGAAGAAGCAAATCGTATCACTAAAAGGGCAACAGCAAGGGGAACTGATTTTCACCAAGTCTGCCAAGATTATTTGGAAAACAAAGAACTGGACTGGAATGATTATCAACCACTGACAAAGTTCATGTACGTTCATGCGAAACCTTATCTGGATAAGATAAATAATATACACGCAATTGAACGCACACTCTACTCGGAGTATCTTGGATTGGCAGGTAGAGTTGATTGTATTGCAGAATACGAAGGTGAACTTGCAGTTATTGACTTCAAAACATCAGATAAGATTAAACCAGAAGAATGGATTGAAAACTATTTTGTCCAAGAGACATTTTATGCTGCTGCATACTATGAAATGACAGGACAAGTAGTTAAAAAATTAATCACTTTGATGGTTACTCCTGGTGGGGAAGTAAAAGTATTTGACAAAAGAAACAAAGGGGACTATATTAAGTTATTAGTTCGATACATTAAAGAATTTGTACATCACAATACTAGGCAAGATGGAGAATGAATTAGAAAAAGTTTTAGAAAGTAAATTCTTTTGCCCATCAAGGTTTGCACAAGAAATTGAAAAACTAGTTCAAGTCAATGTTGACATGAACTATATTGATGCCATCATTTATTTTTGTGAACAGAATAATATTGATGTCGAGTCTGTTCCTAAACTTATTTCGAAACCTCTGAAAGAGAAAATTAAGTATGAAGCAATGGAACTTAATTTCCTCAAGAAAACATCCCGTGCCAAATTAGTTTTTTGAATGATGCCGTTCGATGCTTATCGTGAATACCTTGCTCTAAAGAATCATTTTACAAAAGATTCTTATGATTACTTCAAATATAATAAGAAAGTAAGAGCATCTGTACAGTCTTTTTATAAGAGGAAAGATCGTTTTTGGTTTGAAAAGTTTGCAAGAAATAAAACCGATCAAGAAGTAGTAGATTTCTTTGTTGCAAACTTTGTTTCCTCTAGCAATCCAGAAACAATTTGGATTGGAGAAATGATGAAGGAAGGTGAAGATAGATATCAACAATGGCAAAAGAAAATTCAATCACTTTCTTATATCTTCAAAGAAGAAAGTCAATCTTTATTTGAAGAAAACAAATTCGAAGACGTATTCAAGTGTTCAAAAGGTCATCCACTTCTCCTAAAAAAGTTCCTGAGCGGTAAAATTAGTCTTGAGACTGTGGTAATCTATGACAAAATATTTTCCTTTAGTAATAATTTTGATAAAAAACTAAAGGATCCGGTGTGGGAAACCATAAGTCTCAAGATTAAAAAGTATAACCCGTTTCTAAATATTGATGTATTCCGTTATCGTAAAATTTTGAAGGAAGTTATTTTAGGAGACAGATGAGTTTTTTTGATTCTGAATTTGTTCGTGCAGAGATGACTGAAATCTCTGAACTTCAAGAAGAAATCTATGGAAGTGTTTTAAAGTTTCCTTCAATGACGAAGGAAGATAAGATTCTCCACGTAGATCTTCTTGAAAAACTATTGAGCAAGCAACAGGTTTTGTATACTCGTATGAGTCTGTCTGATGATCCTGAAGCACAGGAAATGAAAGAACGCATTTCAGACTCCGCTAGAATGATGGGACTTCCTTCTGGTGTTGACATGAACGTTATTTTTTCTAACATGACCAAAATGCTTGAGGTCATGAAAGAACAGATTGACAAAACAGGTTCAGATCTGTAGAATGATTGGGGCTAGACAATCCCTTAAGCAAAGTCCAAAAGCCAAATCCTACTAATATGGAGAAATCTAATGAGTTTTTCTGATCTGAAAAAACAATCCACTCTTGGATCTCTGACTTCTAAACTGGTAAAAGAAGTAGAGAAGATGAGTACAACTTCTGGTGGTGCAGATGAGCGTCTTTGGAAACCCGAAATGGATAAGACTGGCAATGGTTTTGCAGTCATTCGTTTCCTCCCTGCCCCTGAGGGTGAAGAACTCCCCTGGGCAAAAATGTATTCCCATGCCTTCCAGGGTCCTGGTGGTTGGTACATTGAAAATTCTCTGACTACCATTGGTCAGAAGGATCCTCTTGGTGAATATAACCGTGAACTGTGGAACAGTGGAACTGAAGCAAACAAAGAAACTGTTCGTAAGCAGAAGCGTAAACTGTCTTATTATTCCAACATCTATGTGGTGAAGGATCCTACTAATCCTCAGAACGAAGGTAAAGTCTTTTTGTTCAAGTATGGTAAGAAGATCTTTGACAAGATCATGGAAGCAATGCAACCTGAGTTTGAAGATGAAACTCCCATCAATCCCTTTGACTTCTGGCAAGGTGCAAACTTCAAACTGAAGATTGTGAAGAAGGATGGTTACTGGAACTATGATAAGTCTGAGTTTGATCGTGTTTCTCCTCTGCTAGAGGATGATGATGCTCTGGAAGCAATCTGGAAGAAAGAGTATTCTCTTGCTGCAGTAACTGCTCCTGATCAATTCAAGTCTTATGAAGATCTTGAGAAGCGTCTGAAGATGGTTCTAGGTCAAAAGACTTCTCCTGCACAGTCTCGTGCTGTGGTTGAACAGGAAGAAGAGTATGATTCCTATCTTGAGAAACCTTCTGTTGAAAGTCGCGTTGTAGAAGAACTGGAACAGTCATATGCTCGTTCCAAGTCCCCTTCACTTCCTGTAGTTACTAAGGAAGTTGATGAGGATGAAGATGATGCTCTTGCCTATTTCCAGCGTCTTGCTGAGGATTGATCAAGAATAAAGTCTAATATTCTCTGCTCTCTTAAGGGTTTCACTCACATACTGGGTGGAACCCTCTTTATATGGCATGATCTCATCTAGGTCATTCAATACTAGATTTAGATAATCTCCCTTTAGAACAAAGATATTTCTTTTAGCATTTTCAATTTTACTTTCGTAATCATAATTTGTAACTGGAATAACAATGTTTGTCTTTGTAATATAAGATTCTAGATTAGAGTCATAGTATTCAACACTATAATTTGAATCTACAGTTAGACCTGCAGGAACAATTATTACTCCTGAACTGTCTATAATTTGTGTAGTTTCATAATGATGTATTCCAAATATCTTTTCATCAGATCCATACTTACTAATAAGAAAATTCTGAAAAGAATCTTGAGTCAATGGCCATTCTGTTTGGACATTCAAAATATTATTTGAAAGAAGAATTAACCAGTCTAAAGTTTCATCGCCATAAACTTCAAAGGCAACATTATCAGGACGATCATCTCCAATGATTTGATACTTAGTGAAGAAAGTTAAGTCGCCAAAAATATCATCACGAAGTTTTCCTCTCTTAAAAAGATTTTTAACGGTTCTATATTCTGATATATTTTTAGTGTCAGCAGTTCTGCTGACATACTCAAAGTTTGGGACTTGGCGAAAGTATGTTGGCATCTTAGTAACCTATTCCTGCAGAGTCTGGAGAGTTTCCATCAATATCTTGATAATCCTTATCATAAATTGGATCTAGTTCACTGAATCTTAAAGACAATTGATATGATGTCATTGTTCTAGAACTATCGTTATATGTCATATATGTTCCATCTGGAGTATAATCAACATCGCAAGACAGAAGAGCGCAAGTTTTAATTCTGTTTATTGATGGATGTGATATTTGTTTTCCATCAGCATCAAAAGTAATATAATCAATTTTAAAAATATTTGGTGATTGTAGAAAGATATTTGATTCTGATGTCTTTACTGACATGCCTTGTTTGAAAAATCTAATAATCTTTCTAACTTGCGCTGCTTCTTTTTCATCTCTTGGTGACATTCTAAAAGTAAATGCAAATGGACGTAGAGAAGGTCCGTTAAAAAGAAGTTCGAAATTGGGGTTAAGGATTGCTCCTGTTGTCCTTGATAATAAATTTTGTGCTCCAACTGCTTCTTGTGCAAAATAAGTTTTTAGTGCAGCAGCATATGCCCCACCACTTGTTATTTCTTTAGCAATTTTTCCTAAAATTGTTCCAGTTTGTGATGCAAGATCTGTTACATCGCTGGAACCAATAAGTTCCATTGAAGCAGCTGCAGCATATGCTTGTATAGCATTAAGTGTTGCTCCACTCCAATCTACAGTATTGCTATCAGTAATTGATGGTTGAATTGGTAAAGTTACTGAACCAGATATGTCAAAGGTTTCACTTCTTTTTATATTCTGTATACCTCTTCCAAAATCTGTAGATATTTTACTTGATCCTTTTCTACCCATTACAAATTTTATTCTATCCTGCTTAACTTGTTGATTGTTTAAATCTTGTGGATAGAAAAGATTATCATACTTATCTCTAAAATCAGCTTTAATAACTTGAGGATTTGCAAATGAAGAATTTTCTTGTCTTGCCCTTGTAAGAGCACCGTCTACATCTGCAGCTGCTTGTTGATCTGTATCTACAGTTGGTATGACTACTGCTGCAGGATTTGCTTGTGATGTGGCAGTATTTGGGAATATGAGTTGCTGTGCTGTCTGAGCGTCAACTCCAGCTTTTTTTATTGTTATAACTGCTTGATTTTTAAGTGCTTTTTGTCCTTCTGCGCTTGAAAAATATTTTACTTCATCAGATGTTGCACTTCCGGGAGTTGGTGTGAATACTCCATCTTTTGGAATAGTTCCAATAGTTCTGTCTAAACTTTCTCCAGAACCTCCGGTTTTTGCTAAAGCATCTCCTGTTATTGTCGGACTTTTTAATGTTATATTTCCATCATTATCCACCAATGGATAATATTTGGTAGTTCCTAACTTAGATTGAATTATTGCTCCATTTATTTTATACGTTTCTGGAGCTTGAAATCTTTTATTTGTACTTCTGGATCCGTATGACATTAGAAACCCTCCCCATCTACAAGAGGATTAGTTATCTCAATTTTTTGTAGAGTATGAGACATTTATTGATACTTTTTATCTATTTATTCTGAACTTGGCATAATTTATTCTCTTCATATAATCAATCTCATCTTTATATACAGTATGAAGTTGTCCAGCGACTTCATTCCAAGTATAGTTTCTTATACATTGTGTTATGTCAACATTCTCCCAATGGAAATTAAGTCCTCTAAATCCCCAAGAAAAAACTTCAAGAGTTGCAATTAAAGGATGCTGGTCATATCTGAGGTTTGGAGTCTTGGCGTTGTAGATAAATGTATAATATTTTCCAACATCTGGTATAAACTCAAGATCTCTGAAGACCGAAATTATCTCAAGCATAATATCTTCTGGATCACTTAAGGTTTTAATTCTATTTTTTAAAATGGAAACCCTTGATCTTGGTTGTGCTTTTTGATAATCAGAATCATTCTCAATTAATTCTATTAATCTTTGCTTTGAAAGAGATTGATAATTACCAATAGCACCTTTTCCAGATGCAGTTTGATAATATACTGTGTACTTAGCAGCAATCTGAGCTAGTTCATTTTTAGAATACTCTGTTAATGGTCTTTCGTATCCAGTTAATGCCATTACCTGATACCTAATTCGTTTTCTGTGATAACTTTAAATTGTACTAGTCTATCCTTACACCACTCATCTGCCGCTTTCCATTTTGCTTGATTCACTGCATAAGTTTTTGCTTCATGAAGAAAGGATTTTGTTACTCTTGACTTTTGTTTTGGGGGAACAGTTTGTTTCTTAGGTTTCACTTCAATTACATATGTTTTGATTTCTCCAGTTTGTTCTTTGACTTTAATAATAAAGTCTGGAAAATATCTGTGAACACGATTATCTACAGGAGAAACATAAGGAATCCAAAATTCTTCACTTCCCCAAGAAATTATATTTTCATTCAAGTCACACCATCTACAGAAACGTCTTTCCCAACTACTTCTACAGATGATGTTGTTTGCATCACCCTTATACTTTTTAGGATATTCTGGTTTGTATTTGCTTTTAATACTTTCTGCCATTATCCTTACTACATAATATATCAAGTAAAAGTATTTATAGATAGATGCCTGCACCTAGTCCATCTAAAAAGGTATTGTCAGATTTAAAAGCGTCTATTTTAAATCCAGCTTTAACATCTCATTTTCAGTGCTGGTTTAACCCACCAAGTTTAGTTCAGGAGTGGATGTCGCAAAAGGCAAATGCTGGACTTGGAATTGCTTACGGAAGCAATTCAGAATTTTTCTCTGTATCATGTTCTGAAGCATCTCTCCCTGGATCATCATTAGCAACTCATGAAATTAATAATGATTACAGTGGCGTAACTGAAAGGCATGTATATAGAAGACAGTATGATGATAGAGCATCATTTACATTTTATGTTGATCATGACTATAATATAATTTACTTCTTTGAAAATTGGATTTCGTATATTGTAAATGAACAATTTGCTGATGCTAATGGAATACCTGGCATTGAAAATCTAAATCATTTTTATAGAGTTAATTTTCCAAAACAATATCAAACAGAAATTTATTTGAAAAAATTTGAAAGAGATTATACTGGTAGAATACTTCAGTACAGATTTTTAAACGCATATCCAATTAGCATTGATTCAATGCCAATTTCTTATGATTCATCTCAATTATTAAAGTGTACCGTGTCATTTAACTATTCAAGATATATTGTTGGTGGTGGAGAAAACATTGTTCCTCCTAGAGAGACTATCTCTCTAAATCGTCCAAATGGCGATCAAATTAATATAAATGGTATTGATCCAAATAGACCTCTCCAAGCTCAACTTGCTGAGCAAGGATTATTGACTGGAGGAACAGTACAGCAACAACTATTACAGCAACAATAAATAATCACACTGAAACATCTATAGGATATTATGCCTTTACCAAAGATTTCTACGCCAACGTATGAGTTGGAATTGCCTTCTACTGGACAAACAATTCAGTACCGTCCATTTTTAGTTAAAGAAGAAAAACTATTAGTATTAGCATTAGAAAGTGAGAATACGAAAGAGATTACAACTGCGATTAAAAATGTAATCAAATCTTGTATTCATACAAAAGGAATCAAAGTAGAAACTCTACCTACGTTTGATATTGAATATCTCTTCCTAAACATCAGAGGTAAATCTGTTGGAGAAGAGATTGAAGTGAATATTATTTGTCCTGATGATGGTGAGACTTATGTTCCTGTCAAAATCAGTATTGATGATATCAAAGTAGAAAAGAAAGAAGAGCATACTAATAAAATCCAAGTTGATAAGTCAATTGTGATGGAGATGAAGTATCCATCATTGGATCAGTTCATCAAGAGTAATTTTGATTTTAGTTCTGATGGTGCAATGGATCAATCATTTGATCTAGTTGCTGCATGTATTGATAAGATTTATAATGAAGAAGAAGTCTGGGCTGCTGCAGACTGTACTAAGAAAGAGCTGATAGATTTTCTAGAGCAAATGAACTCAACTCAATTCAAAGAGATTGAGAAGTTCTTTGAGTCAATGCCTAAACTTTCTCATGAAGTCAAGGTCACAAATCCCAAAACTGAAGTTGAGAGCACTGTTGTGCTGGAGGGACTCTCAAGTTTTTTCGCATAGCCCTAGTCCATATGGACTTGGAGAGTTACTTCAAGCTTAATTTTTCGTTGATGCAGTACCATAAATATTCATTAACAGAGATTGAAAACATGATGCCTTGGGAACGAGACATCTATGTTGAATTATTAAGAGCTCATTTAGAAGAAGAAAAACTTAAGCAGCAGCAAAATGGGTCCTGACGAGTTAGATGATTTACTGGCAAGTATAAGAGCGGAGGGTAAGAAAGAATCCGCTCTTGCTTTGTATGAAGGTACTCGTGAGGAAGATTTAGTTGATGAAAATATAGACGAAAGAGTATTAAAACTTCTTGGGTTAAATGAGGTTTTTGATATTGATTATGGAACATATGTAACTCTTTTAAAAGAAAGACTTGCTGCGTCCAGGAGTTTTGGTAAAAAACTTTCTACAGAAGAAGATGAATTACTTGTTGAGGAATTTAGAAAAGTAAAGGGAAAGGTTGGTAGATTCAAAATAAAGAGAAAAAAGATTACAGCAGAAAACATTGGCGTAACTGGTCCTGTCAAAGTTTCTACTGAAAGATTTTATCTAACTTCAAAAGCAATAATACCTCAACCAGCATCTGTTGCTGGAGAACAATCAGAAGATGTAAAAGATATAAGTGAAGCACTTGATAGACTACTAAAGGGTATTACAGAACAAAATAAAGCAGAGAAGAAAAAGGCGGAAGAAGATAAAAAATCTGACGAACAAAGAAGAAGAACTAAGAGAGAAGCAGAACTAGAAAAACCACTAAAGAAAGTACTTGGATTGGTTAAAAAAATAGTAGCACCATTTCAAAGTATTCTTGATAGAATTATGAAATTCATTCAGTTTACTTTCCTGGGATTCTTAGTTGATAAAGTTTTAAAATGGTTTGCTGATCCAGCAAATGAAAAGAAGGTAAAAATTCTTGGTAGGTTCTTAAAGGATTGGTGGCCTTCCTTAGCATTTGCTGCTGGATTATTCCTGACTCCACTTGGTGCATTTGTTCGTGGAACTCTCAAAATGTTAAGAGGATTTATTCCTCAAATGGTTAGATTCATGGCTGCTCATCCTGGAATTTTTCTTGCTGCAACTGGAGCAGCTGCAGCAGGTGCAGGTGAAATGTGGAGACAAAAAGAAGAAAAAAAACAAGTAGAAAGAGAAGCAAAACAAAGGAATGTAAAACCAGAAGTTGTACAACAAGAACTTAACCAAGCAAAGCGTTCTCCTTGGGCAATGATTGGTGAGGGATTATCAAATATTTCCGGTGTTGCTGGAGGGGGACAAATTAAAAGAAGAAGATCTTTCTTCGGTGGTGGTGCAGTTGATAAAATTGTAAACGTAAGGGATATTGCTTTTGAAGAAGGTGGTGGAATTGATGATGGTAGTGGACTAAGAATTACTGGAGCAGGTCCTGATACTCAATTGATTGCCGCGCAACCTGGCGAAGTTATGATGTCTAAAAAGGCAGTTGACAAATATGGAGCAAACTTCTTCTTGGGATTAAACAAAAAAGCAGGTGGAACGAACATTCCAAGAATGGTAAATAACATTCAACTTGCTCAAGGTGGTGGATTGATTGTTGCATTGGGAAGATTGGGACTGCCTGGAACTGGATCTGTAATGGCACCTAGAGGAATGAATCTTGGATATCAAAATAAATTGTTGGGAATTAATATTGGTGGTGTTAAAAACCTACCGTTAAATCAAACTTATTCTCCTGCAGCAGCTCAGAGATATAATGCATCTTCAAGTGCTCCTAGCACATTAAGTACATTGCAGGGAGGACCTCTTTCTGGTAGACATATAAGTGTTCCTAAAACTACAATGTCTGGTTTCTCTGGATCTAAATCTAGACCATCTTCAGGTTTGAATTTAAATCTTCAGCAAAATGTTCAAACTATACAAGGAACCACGAAAAAACAAATAGAAATAATGCGTCAGTATGGATATGAACCTGATGGATATGATACTATGTTTAGAAGGCATTCTGCAGTCATGGGTCCACAATCAAGATCAATGCCTGTTGGAACTCCTACAATCATTTCTAGAACTCAAACAATTGTTCTTCCTCCACAAAGGATGCCTGGTCAGAAATCAAGCGTTCCTGTTAAGACTGGAACACAAATTCCTGATGTTGCAGTTGTTGCCAGAATTCCTCATAGAGAAATGGTAATCCGATCTCTTGGTATCTCTGATTTAATGGGGGTAGGATGATATGGCAGCTATAGATTCTAAAAAATTATTACCCTCTGGAAGTCCTGGTGGTGCAATTACAGAAACTCAAAAACCATTTTTGGTTCCTGTAAGTAATATTCTTTATAAAAAAGATGTCAATATATCTCAAAAACTTTTAAAACCTGCAGACAAAGAAACTCAAGGACCTGGTGGCAGTCTTTTAGTTATTAAAAAGAAAGTTTTAAAGATTGAGGATGTTATTGGTAGTACATATTTAATTCAACAAAGTGAAAACAATCGCAAAAGAAAAGAAAAGGAAAGACAAAAGACTGAGGAAAGAGAAAAAAAATTAGAAACTAAACCTGGTGGAAAAGTAGACTTTGGCAATTTGCCCAAAGTATCTTTACCTGGTGGAAGTATTCTTGATACAATTAAGAGATTTATCGCTTTTACTTTTGCTGGATTCTTATTTGATAAGTATAATCAATATCTTCCCAAGTTACTGGAGTTTGGAAAATATATTGCACCTGTTACTAAATTTATTGATGCATTCTCTAAGAATGTAGTTGATGGAGTAATTAAATTTATTGACTTGGGTTATCAAACTTACGACAATGTTCGTAAGAAAATTGATGCCATAGGTGGAAAAGATGCTGCAAAACAATTTGATAAATTTTCTGGAGAACTAAACAAATTATTGAATGGTGCCATCATGGCATCAATGTTGATTGCAAGCACTGCACCAAGAACTCCTGGAGGAGCTGCTGGTGGAACTGGAGCAGGTGCTTCAAGATCTTTGGGTATGGGAATGACACCAAAACCCATTAGTGGATTTGGTGCTGGAACTGCAATGACTCCTGGTAGATATAGGGCACCAGGACAAGCATCTGCAAGAGGATTTGGATTAGAACAGGCAAGAAAAGGATTAACATTTGAACAGTCTGTAGCAGCAAGAAAGGCTGCGCAATCAACTGCATCTCAGGGTGCTAAAGGTGCTGCAAGACTTGGTATCGCAAGAGTCCCAATTATTGGCGCTCTTATTGGTTTTATTGTTGATACTGTAGTCTTTCGTGAGAAACCCTCTAGAGCAGCAGCAGGTGCAGTTGGAAGTGCTGTTGGACAAGGTATTGGACTTGCACTTGCAGGAGGAACAACTTTTGGTCTTGGTGCAGGTGTTGGATTATTTGTTGGTGGATTCCTTGGTGATATTGTTGGTAAATCTTTGTATGATGCTTTCGCAGGATATCAACCACAACCTACTCCAGCAAAAGCACAAGGTGGGCAAGTTGGGTCTGGACAATCTAGAGTGTCTCCAACAAGAAAAATTAAAACTAAGAAAACAACAAGTAGGAAAACTTACATTCCATCAAAGGTTCAACCCGGAAGAGATGTAGGTGGAAAATTAAGAATTGAAGGTTTGTATGGTAAAGATGAACCAGGTCAAAGAAGTGCATTAAGAGCTCTTGTAAAGAGTTCCACAGACTTGAAGAAGATGAGATCTTTGAATGGTGTTGCTGGAGGTATGCTTGGTGCTGGTGTTGATATGGCACTCGGACAAAAACCAGATAGAAAACTTGCAAACTCTCTTGGTAATATGTTTGGTAGCGTTGTTGAAGCAGCAATAAATGCAGAACTTAATTCTTCCTTTAATGATATTTCAAAATCAATTGCTATGGCAAATGGTGGAGTAGTTCCATCAAGAGAAATTGGAAGTGGGATGAGCATTGGTGAGAAGATTGGTAGGTATATCTCTAATGCTTTTTCAATCGCACTTGAAAGTTCTGCTGCAAAAGTATTGCAGAATCTAAATCAAGAGTTAAATTTGCAAGGAGGTCCTGCTGGATTTATGCCCGACACTGGAGATGGGGGTGGACCTTTAACTCAAAGTCAACAAGAAGCGTTTGAGAAAATACGAAAAATTGCAGAGAGGGTTGGTTCTCCAAATCCATCAGTCACTGCTGCTATTGCTATGCTTGAAACTGGATGGTTGTCAAATCCTAACAGCGTATACTTTGCAAGTGGAAAAACTAATCCATTTGGTCAAACTGGCAGAGGTCCCAAAGGTTCTGTAATTGGTAAGGACGGACAGGAACATGCAGTTTATAACAGTCTTGAAGAGGGAGTTAAAGCGCACGTTGATAGATGGAAGAGTTCTTATATCGGAAAAACCCCACAAGAAATCATAGAAAGTATTAGAACTGGAAGAGGTGCAGGTGCTCCAGGAATGTATAATACAAGTCCAAGTTGGACTTCTAAGGTTTTAAGTGCTCTTCAAAGTGGTACTCAACCACAACCAAGTTCTACTCCTTCTAGGGGGGCAGCAGCTGCAGTTCTTCCTAGAGGAAATCCTGTATTCACTAGTGGATTTGGATCAAGGTGGGGTAGACAGCACAGGGGTATTGATATTGGAGTAGATGCAAATTCTCCAGTGACTGCACTTCAGGATGGTGAAGTTGTTGATATCTATGGAAGTTTTGGTGGGCATGGTGATGGTATCGTAGTCAGACATTCTGACGGAACTCAACTAGTTTATGGGCATGTAAATTCAAAAGTAAGAAAGGGTGATAAAATTAGAAAGGGGCAGACAATCGCAACAGTAAAGGGTTGGTTTAACGCATATGGTAATAGAGATAATACTCACCTACACTTAGAAAGATATGTTGGTGGAGCAGCTACAGACCCTACAGGATATTTGAATAGTATTCTTCAACAGAGACAAAGAGCACAAAGACGTGCATCTGTAGCACCTGTACAACCTTCAAGAGACATTGCATCATTACAAACTGATACTTCTTATACAGTTGTTCATGATGTAAACAATATAGTAATGCCAGTGATGGTAGGTTAAATAGTAATAAAAGATAAATGACAGGTTCAAAAGAGTCACTACAGTTTAATAGATTTGAAATCATTGCTAATGAAGATGGAAAGTCTGTAGATCTTCGTTCTGGAACTCCTAGAATTGAATATCGTGAAAGTGTTTTTGTTCCTTATGTGACAATCACTGCTGCAATTGTTGACACTGGAAATGCAGCATCAGCAGAATCTCAAAACGAAGCATATGGAACTATAAGTGTATTGAATTCTATCAAATGTCAAGGTACTGAAAAGATACTATTCAATATTGAGGATGGTCGTGGTAACAAAATTAAATTAGATAAACCAAATGACCTTAGAGTTGATACAACAAGTTTAGTTACTGAGTCATTCAAAAGTACTTCTTTTATTATGACTGTGGTTTCTAAGGAAGCTTATGATAATTCCCTTTTGGAAAATAGATGTAGGGTAAATTATAGTGGAAAAATATCTGACATTGCTCAGACTATAATCAAACAAACTTTAAAGTCTAATAGAAAAGTTTTTGTTGATGATACTGAAAATACTTTGAGTCAGTTTGGAAACGATAGATTTCCATTTGAGATGCTTTTAGACCTTCAAAAATTGAGCATACCTAGCATACAGAATGCAAAAGGAAAGATGGCAGGTTATCTTTTCTGGCAAACTTCAGAAGGATTTCATTTTAAATCTTTGGATAAACTCTTTGATAAAACTGGAAAGACAATCAAGAGATATATTCTAAATCATAAAGTTGACAGTGAAACAGTTCCTGTAGGATATGATGATAAAATTTTATATCATAGAGCAAATAGAACAACACAAGGACTTCAACAATTTTATTCTGGTGCATTTGGAACAGTATTGGAAGTCTATGATGAAGTAACTAAAACTTATACAAAGGCAGCACCCTTTACAGCAAGAGAAAGAGGTAATGGAATCATTGCTGCAAAAACTTTACCTGTTGTTAATCCAGATTATAAAGATAAGGCAACTGTTCGCTTGGTTGCACAGAAAGCAAAAGGTCAACTTGTAATTCCTGGAGATTCTGTAACTGAACAAGTTAAAAAAACAGACAAGGAAAATTTTTCTGTAGAGGAAATTTTCCAACAAGCAAAGCAGAATTATCGCCAGAAGTTCAACATGTCTGTTGATATTATTATCCCTGCTGACTTTAGTTTACATGCAGGTGATTTGGTATATTGTGATTTTCCACAACCAACCACAACTAAAACGATAAAACCAAGTCCTGTCAGTAGTGGCATATATATGATATCCGATCTTTGTCATTTTGGAACTCGTTCAAAAACTTTTACGGGTCTTCATTTAGTCAGAGATTCATACGGCAAGTAACAACCATGGATAGAACACTTCAACAACATATTAATGATGATCGTGACGAACTTGACAACCCAGATATTAATGCACAACGTCGTCGTCACATTGAAAGTGAATTAGATTCTCTAGAAAAATATCAAGCAAATCATCCAGATGATGATCATGATCCAACACCATTAGAACTATGGTGTGATGAAAATCCAGATGCTGCAGAATGTAAAATTTATGAAGATTGAATAACGAATGAAACCTGCACGTCAATTTAATCAAGAACTTTTTGAGTATGCACTGAACAGCAATTCCCAATTTAAACCACAAATTGCCCAGATTGCTGATGAGAAAAGTTATGTAGAAACTATACAGAACAAAAAGTTCACTGAGGACAGGGTTTCTCAGGATGGGACTGGCATTATTCTGAGAAGATATAAAATCAGAATATGCTCAATGCATGATGATACTACTCCCATTGAGGATTTGCCTTGGGCGTATGGTCAGTCCCCAACATCTGGATTGGGAGCAGCATCTTCACCAGCTCCACGTTATGCTGCAAATACTTTTGTAACAGTATTCCAAGATCCTGATACTGGAATTTATTACATTGATGATGTTCACCCAAATAGTGTAGGTATTCTTTCCACGACTAAAGCACCAGGATGCTCTCCTGCAAGTGGTTTTACTCCTGGGTCAGCACTTTTTTATGTTCCACAAACTCATTATAAAGAAAACAGACTTGTAAATGGTGCTGAATGGTTTAATACTCCACGACCATCTGAAGAAGATGACAAACAAAATAATTTAAATAAGGATCTTGTTCTACCTTCAAAATGTAGAAAGGTAGATACTGAAGCTATCAATAAAGAAATTGAAAATTTATTAAAGGATGTACAAAAGTTAAAGCAAGATCTTCTAGGTCAAGATAGTTTCTTGCAGACAAATCAGAATTTTATAAATGAAGTTCAGGGAAAAGTAAATGAATATTCTGCTAAGATAGCAAATATAGTTACCTGGGCAATTCAAGAATTAAGAAGATACGTAATAAGAAAAATAAACGCAGGTATTGGTGATGTAATAGGTAATGCTCCTTTGAGTCAAAGATACTTGGTAAATGAAGTAACAAAGAATCAATTATCTCTTGTTTCTTGTCTGTTTGTTAAACTTTTACAAAATCTTGAATCAATTATTGCTGCCATTTTAAATGCAATCATTGATAAGATTTTGAACGTAGCAGAATGTTTGATAGAAAATATAATCGGATCTATTCTAGGTCAAATTATTTCGCAATTAACTGCAGCGATAAATGGCATTCTAGGTCCTATCTCTAGTTTAATAGGATCTGTGATTAGTTTTACCAGCGAAATTTTAGACTTTGTTGAATCAATTCTAGACTTTTTAACATGTAAAGTTGAAAATGTATGTCCTGTTACTGAGAAGTGGAATGTTCTAGAGGGTGGACAACCACCCAAAGTTTCATTAGACTTTGCTGGTATACTCAATTCTGCTAGAGCAATTGCCGATAGTTTTGTTAGTATCATTAATATTGATGACAATTTGAGTAATTTCAATTTCAATATACAATCAAATCTCAATCTGTCAGGTTGTTTCACTGGACCAGAATCATGCGGACCTCCCAATGTTGTTTTTTGGGGTGGTTCTGGATCAGGTGCAAAAGGTAATGCAGTTCTTAATGCGTTTGGTGATATTATTGGTGTTGATATTGTTTCGTCTGGAAACTATACAAGCGCACCTGTAATCACATTTAAAGATAACTGTGGAAATGGAGTGGGTGCTTATGGAATTCCTGTTCTTGGAAATGTTGAATCTCCAACTGATACTGGAACTCCTACGATAACACAAACTGGAGTAACAACAACTGGAATTGGAGTAACATCCACAGGTGTTACCGGGGTTGTTATGATTAAAACTGGATATAATTATCTCCCCTCTCTTGATGGATCAAAGGGTGGGATGGGTAGAACTTTTGCAAATCGTTGTCAAACAATTGTTAGAAGGGTAAATGGAAATTGGGATCCTGCTTATACTTATGGGCAACCAATAAAACTATTCTTTGGTGATATGATTCAACTTCCAGGAAGGGAGGAAGTTTATATTGACTGTGATTTTGATGCAAGGAAATTGCCTGGATGTGCTGTCATAGGAACACTAACCTGCCTTAAGAGTATGGTTGGATTTGATGATGGCAAAGGTGGAACTGCACTTGGTCTTGCAAACATTAAGAGTATGGTTGGATTTGATGACCTTAGAGGTTCAAATCCTGAGAACACTCCTCCTATCCCTGAAGAACATCAAAGACGTGTTGATGCCTTGATAAGAACTACAGAAGCAGTGGAAGCATATGAGAGAGAAAGAGTTTTAGTTGAACAGGGACAAATCATTGGGCAATATCGTCCAGATCAATTTGGATTTGTTAATGACTATCCATATGCAAGAGAACTTGGATTCTCAGATCAGGATATTAGATTTTATCTTGAGGGATTCTATTCAAAACTTTTAGGAAAAAGAATAGGTCCATTGATGCAAGTTCTTTTGAATGATCCAAACTTTGGTCCTCTTCCAAAGTATGTGACAGGTAATGGATCTGGTGGGGTATTTGATTATGAAAATGATTATCCATATGCAGTATCGCTTGGATTCACTGATCAAGATATTAGATATTATCTTGAGAACTTCTATACAGGAATCATTGCTGATGACATGCAAAGAAAACTAAATGATTCTAACTGGGGAAGAATTCCAGAATTTTATGTAACAATTACTGCTCCAGATTGTCCACCACAAAATCCACCATCTGGAAATAATTATGATGTTATTACTTCTATCGATGATGTTTATATTGAAGATGGTGGATTTGGATTTGCCCCAGATGACACTGCAACTCTTCTGGACTGTGCTGGAAATCCAGATGCTGCAACAAAGATTGAACTTGATATAGATCAGAATGGAACTATTATCAAGGCAAGAGTCGTTCAAGCGGGTACAAACTTCGCTTGTGTTCCTGAGATACGTCTAAATACTAAAACAGGATACAACGCACGACTTAAACCAATTCTTAAGTTTACTAGGGCAGCGGAAATCAATGTTCCACCTGGCACTACTGTACTCAGTGTTGTTGATTGTGTAGGTAAGGTATAATGACATCATCATATAAAAATCCAAATACTGGAGAAACCACTTCTGTTGATTATAATTCTTTTGGAACAACAGAAGGTGAGGTAAGATTTGGAGATACGACTGAAAATGACACCAAAATGGCAGTCATGATTCGTCGTATTTTTCCTCATAGTTTTTCTAATTCTCATTACATTGGATTAGTTCAAAATGGAAAACTTGATGGATCTATTATCAATGTAGCTCCATCAACATATCAAGTTGTTTGTGGAGAAAAACCAGTAGATGGGATTGCTGGATATTTTCTTGCAGAGAATGGAGACTTGGTTCTTCATGCGCCAAGTGGAAGAATAAGATTAATTGCTAGAGATATTGATTTGTATGCGAGTGGTAATGGTCTTGATACAGGATGGATAAATTTAAATTCAAATGCTACAATTGATGCAGAAGCTCCAACAATTCAATTGCAATCTGAGGATGCTCTTTCCTTTGGTGCTGAAAGAGATGTAAATATTAGTGTTCCTGGAGAATACAAAATATCTTGTAGAAATTTTAAAGTTGTAGAGACTCCTGATGTTTCTCCAGTGACAAGTCCATTAGGTAGTGGAGCAAATACTGTTATTCAAACTATTGAAGGATTTAAAAAATTAATTCAAAGTATTATATAAAAAATGGAAGTATCTGACGTTCATGTAGGAAAACAATTACAATGTAATTTTAGTGTTCAGGGAGTGGCTCCAAATCCACCATTGTGTTTTGGGTTTGGACCAACTGCTATTCCTGGGACAGGATTTTTTAATGGCGCACTTCTAGTTGGAAATCCTCTTAATTTTCCAGTTCCAAATCTTCCAGAAGCATCTTTGATGGTTGGAAGACCTGAACCCAAATCAAATCCATTAGCAGCAGTAGCGCCATCCATTTTTAAGGTATCTAACAAAGGATCCTTGCGTCCACCAACTCCAATTGATGTGATGCTTGGAGATACTGGACCAGGAATTGTTGGAATAACAATTAATTCACTATCTATCAGTATCTTTAATGCGGCAAATATATCTATTATTTCTCCTTATACTACAGGAGTTGGCATTTTAAATTGGACTGGTGCCAAAACTCTGACAGGGGTGGTTGCTGAAACTGGAGCAGAGGCAAGAGCAGGAGCAGAAGCAGTGTCAGCTGCTACTGTTGATAATGGAGTTAAGACTATTAATGGTGCATTATATGTCGCTTCTCAACTTTATGTTCCTCAGATAATTGGTGCCGATATTAGTTTATGTTCTGGAAAAAAAGACTTTGATATTCCACATCCAACAAAAGATGGGTGGAGGTTAAGACATGTTTGTATTGAGGGACCAACTGCAGATGTTTATGTAAGGGGAAAACTTGAAAACTCTAACATTATTAATCTGCCAGAATATTGGAGAGGTTTAGTTGATCCTGAATCAATTACAATAAATATTACACCAATTGGTTCTTATCAAGAATTATTTGTAGAAAAGATAGAATGGGGATCTAAAGTTATTATAAAAAATAATGCAGGTTCTTCTATAAAATGTCACTATACAGTCAGTGCAGAAAGAATTGATGTTGAGAAGAATATTCCAGAATACGAGGGAACATATGATGATTATCCTGGAGATAATAGTCAATATTTGAATCCAGTAAGATTTATACCTATAGAGAGTTGATGTATGACTTTATCAAACAAAATAAAAAAAGACATTGCAGCAAAAAAACAACAAAAGTTTAATAACGTAGAGTATTTTAAAGAACAAATATTAATTACTGACGCTCTAAAAGAAGATTATGACAGCGCAATTCGCTCAGTAGACGCTGATTTGATATCAGACATTGATTTTGTTAATAATACGATTGTTGGCGTTCAGTCTGCATACAACGCTAGGATTGTTGGTGCATGTAGAACTGATATGTTCTGGAGAGTTGTTGGTGTTAACACTGCAGTAATGCCTGTCGATTACTCTTTGATAGTTACTAAATTATCAGTCGTTGGATATGGAACAACTGTTCTTTTTGTAGATTCTTCTGGAGGAATTACCACATACTCTGCTGACACAATAGAAATTCCTGGAGTTGGGGGTGATAATTTATATGCGATTAAATATTATAATCAACCTTATATTAAGGATATTGGGGATACAACTGTAGGTAGTTTTATTGGAAAGGTTGGATTTGCCTCTACAGTATTGTCTGTTGTTTCTCAATCCTCATCTGAAATTGTAGAGTCATTTAGCGTTGGTAATCTTGTTATAAGTTCAAAAAGCAATGTGTTTTCTGGCACAAACAATAAGATTGTTGGATTTGGTACAACGACTTTGAGTGGAATCTCTACCACTGTTATGCAAGAAGTAGTTGGGATTGCAACCACTTCTCTTACAGTATCTACTATACTTTTAGAGTCTGCCACTATTGGTATTGCGAGTTTACCAGAAGCTGATGGAACATATGTGGAGTTTACTGTCGTAACTGATCCCACAACATTCCAACAAGCAAATGATAGATTCAAATACCAAGTCAAGTTTACAAAAAATCCATTTTCTCCTGAAGAAATTGGAATTATGACAACTGGAACTATTGGAATTGGTGTTTCAATAGAATATGATAATAGTAGTAATCCACCAAACACTCAAACTTGGAAACCAGAACTTGAAGGAACAACTAAAAATGGAGAGAAAGTAAAAGAACCAAAAGTGGGTGCGGGTAGAATATATAATATCGTTGGATTTTCAAGTCAACCAACTGTGTTGGGTGTTCCTCAAAGTGAAGGGTACGTTTATACAACAAACTCATTAATAGGTCTTTACACTAATATAAGTCCTCCTGGTGGATGTACTGCTATAGAAGCAAATTTGACACAAGCAATATCTGTAAGAAACAGTGCCGAATCTGATTTATCATCTGCTACAGGTTGTGTTAATACAAAAATAGATGCTGCGAATGCACTTAGAAAAGAACGATCTGATTATTCGTTAAAAATATGGGGATTAAGACAATCAATTGGTGGTGAGAGTGATCGTATTGATGACTACGAGGCTTTAGAAAACTATATAAATCTAACAGAAAATTCAATAGACGGAACAACAACTTGCTTGTAAATTAAAATGAAGATTAAACTAGAAAATCAAGAGTTAGAATACTCATATCCAGGAACACCAGAAAATTGTGTATTCTTAAGAGGTAGAGTGAATAAACCTTTGATCAAACTTCCAGATGAATGGGAAGAATTTGTTGATCTTACAACCCTTTCTGTTCATCTTACTCCAATTGGAGCAAACCAAAATCTAATTGTAAAAAGAACCCAAGGTCTTGAGGTCCATCTGCAGACCAATGGGTTGCCAGTGGACTGCTACTATTTGATTTTTGGTCAGGTGCTTGACAAGGCGCTCTGAGTACCCTATACTACTAAGGTAATCAACGAACGACCCAATGCAAGACGAGTACCTGACACGCTGCGTGGTTGACCCTGTAAAGCGAACTGTGTATCTGTATTCTAATCAAGGAGACAGTAAGGAAGTAGTCTGCGAAACTGTGGATGAGTTTATGAACGTGCTGGAGTTCGTTCGTGCTACAGTGGATGAAGAGACTCTCTCATACGCAAATCCACTTTAAGTTCTATTTTTGGGGGAAAAAATTCCCGGCAAAATTTTACGCACGATACTTTTTTAAAAATGAATCCTTATCGCATTAACTACAAAGCACTGAAAGAAGACTCAGTGAAAACCACGCCAGAAAATGTAAAGGAAGCAAATGAAAATTTGTTTGGCGCAAAATGGAATCTCCCCCAAGCAGCAAAACATTGTGGAATGTCACAAAAAGAAATGAAGTTGACATTCTTTGAGTTTCTAAAGTATAATCCTATTACTTACCAAGCGTAAGTTTTTTGGGGCGGTGGTGGAATCGGTAGACACACCAGACTTATGAAAATTGAGCCTCATTCGGGAAACCTTATGAGTGTAATTCCTCAAATTCGGTGAAACCTTTAAAATGGCAATACCGAGCCAAGCATCGTAAGATGAAGGTGTAGAGACTAGACGGGGAACACCTAAACCGAAAGGTATGGTGAAGGTATAGTCCAGACCACAAACCGAAAGGGTAGTGAAAACTATAGTGGTACGAAAATCTGTTGAGCGTATGCTCGTGCGAGTTCAAGTCTCGCTCGCCCTATTAAATGGTAAACTGTATAAATAATCATAGAGTTTACCATTTAAATGAACACACGATATACCTATACTGAAGACGAACTTCGTGAGGCGGTAAAAACTTCTGGTAGTATTAGACAAGTTTTACAGAAACTTAACATAATACCAGCAGGAGGAAATTACCAAACAACTCACAGAAGAATATCCAAGTTAGGTATTGATACTTCTCATTTTCACGGACAAGCGTGGAATAAAGATAAGAAAATAGGACCAAAAAGACCTGTTGAAGAATATCTAAAGGAGAACACTGTTGTTCAATCTTTTAGACTTCGTAATAGACTTATTGCTGAAGGCATAAAAGAACATAAATGCGAAGAATGTGGTATAGTAGACTGGAGAGGTCAACCTACTCCTATTGAATTGGACCATATAAACGGAAATCATCACGATAATCGTTTAGAAAACCTTCGCCTTCTTTGCCCCAATTGTCACGCTCAAACCGAGACATATAGAGGCAAAAACAAGAGAAGTTAACGCTCTCTAAATAAACAAAAGTACGGAACCTTTATGAAATACCGTATTGATGCCAGATATGTTTGGTATAATCGCGGAACCGAAATAGTTTTGATGTATTTCATAAACCAAATACCCTTTACTTTTGATGACCTTCCAAAGACTGCAATGCAAGATTTGGAACTTATTCATCTAGCAGACAACGAAAGAAGATTTGAACCAGAAGACCTTTATCAAGCATCATTTTACTTAATGCTTGAAGAATGTCATCCTCTTATGTTTGAACTTGAACTGGAAAATCCAGAAATGTTGCCTGTTGATTAATTTGCCCTTGTAGCTCAGTTGGATAGAGCGCGATTTTTGTAAAGTCGATGTCGCTGGTTCAAGTCCAGTCGGGGGCTCTGAGTTCTATACTCCAATGTCACTTATTTCACAGCAAGACCGCCAAATGGTCATTGAAGCACTTGAATATTATGTTCAAAAACTTAAGGAAGATAACTGCACTCCTGCCTCTATCAGTGCATTCCAAACACTCCTTAACTGGGTTGAACTGGAGCACTTCAAACATGAAAATTAATCTTTGGTACTGTGAATCCATGAAACAATGGCGTTGGATTCTCACTGACGATTCAAGACCAATTCTAAAGCAAGAGTCTGGTCAGCAACCATTTCTTCGTGATGCCATGAACGATGTAGCAAATACTGTAGAGTATATGTTAGAATGTAAGCAAGGTTGACAATATCAAAAATATATCATATAATTTATCTGGCGATACTAACCAAACCCCTTCCGTGTGCTTCAAAACCTCCCCTTTGGGAGGTTTTGTTGTATGATAAATAATCCATAACAGAACTTATAGTGCTAATAAGATGCCCCTGTCAAGATTGGATAATTTCCTTAAGAATGCACGCGGAAATATCTTATATGTAAATCCCAATGATTTAGACGCTACAGATAGTATTGAAAACCAAGGTAATTCGCTTGCACGTCCATTTAAAACCATTCAGCGTGCATTAATTGAAGCATCAAGATTTTCATATCAAAGAGGATTGGATAACGATAGGTTTGGTAAAACAACAATTTTAATTTATCCTGGAGATCATATTGTTGATAACCGTCCAGGATGGATTCCTGATGGAGCAAATAATTTTAAACTTAGAGATGGGACGATATCTTCTGACTTTTCTTCTTGGGGACTCAGTACTAACTTTGATTTAACCACATCAGATAATGCTCTTTACAAACTGAACAGTATTCATGGTGGTGTAATTATACCAAGAGGAACATCTCTTGTTGGTTTAGATCTTCGTAAAACAAAAATACGTCCAAAGTACGTACCAAATCCAGAAAACGTTAACATTGAAAGATCTTCAATTTTTAGAGTTACTGGTGGATGTTATTTCTGGCAATTCAGCATGTTTGATGCTGACCCAAATAGCATAGTTTATAAAGATTACACTACAAATACTTTCGTTCCTAACTTTTCTCACCACAAACTGTCTTGTTTTGAATATGCTGATGGTGTAAATAGTGTTAAAATTAATGATGCTTTCATCTCAAATTATTCAACAGATCGCACAGATCTGGATATGTACTATGAGAAGGTTGGACTTGCTTATGGACCATCTTCTGGTAGAGAAATTGAACCCGATTATCCAAGTTCAGGCATAGACATTCAACCAAAAGTTGATGAGTATCGTATTGTTGGTCCTACTGGAGGATCTGTAGGTATCACAAGTATTAAAGCAGGTGATGGTGTTACTCCAACAACAGCCATTACGGTAACAATTGACTCGCCTCTTGCTGGACTTGATGTAGACACTGCATTCCAAGTCAATGGAATTACTGCATCTGGATACAGTGGTCAATTTGTTGTTAGTGATGTTATTGATTCCACTAACTTCAAATATCAAGTATCAAATCCTCCAATCAATCCTCTTCCAACAGTAACTGGATCATCAATTAATCTGCAAGTTGATACTGTAACATCTGCTTCTCCATATATTTTCAATATTTCATTGAGATCCGTCTATGGAATGTGTGGAGTTCTTGCAGATGGAGACAAAGCATCTGGATTTAAGTCCATGGTTTTGGCCCAATTTACTGGAATCGGACTGCAAAAAGACAAAAATGCCTTTGTAAAATATGATTCCTCAAGTGGTGAGTACAAAGACAGCACTTTTGCAGGAAATGAAAATATTAATTCAGATTCTCTAGCTATATTTAAACCATCATATAGAAACTTCCACGTTAAAACTGTTAATGATGCGTATATTCAAAACGTATCAATCTTCGCAATTGGATATGCTGAGCACTTCTCCTCTGATACTGGTGGAGACCAATCCATCAATAACTCAAACTCTAACTTTGGTTCCAAAGCATTAGTTGCCCAAGGATTTAAGAGAAATGCTTTCCCAAGAGATGATGTTGGATACATTACTCATGTTATTCCACCAAAAGAATTAGAAACCACAGAAACTGCAATTGAATTTGATGCTATTGATGTTTATAAAACAGTTGTTGGTGTGGCATCTACAAGTCGCCTCTATCTCTATAATCAAACAAACGCAGATATTATTCCTGATGCCGTAATTGAGGGATATCGCTTAGGCGCAAAACAAAATGATACATTGAATGTTCTTATTTCTCAAGGAGGAGTAACTAATCAGTATTCGGCAAGAATCGTAATGCCAAATACTGAACTGAACTCCATTCAAAGATCTTCAGAAAAAACATTTGTTGTAGGAAGGTCTGCAGGTATTAATAGCATTACATCAAATATATTAACTTTAACTGAACCACATAGTTTCTTGTCTGGAGAAAGTATTCGTGTTATCAGTGAAAATGGACATTTGCCTGACGGACTTGATAGTAATATTGTTTATTATGCAATTACTTCTGGTGTAAGTAGTGATCAAATTAAGATTGCTAAAACACTAAATGATTCTATTGCATTGAATCCACTATCAATTAATAACAAAGGTGGAATTCTTAAAGTTGAAAGTAGAGTTTCTGATAAAACGTCCGGAGACATTGGACATCCAATTCAATATGATTCAACTCAAGGGCAATGGTATATTACCGTTGGGACCGCAACAACAGATAATAGTCTCTATCCTACGTTAGTTGGACTTGGTACAACTGCTTTAGGTGCAGCAACTCCTAGAACATTCATCAAGCGTAAACCAGACACTAGAAGTATCATTGATACTGTATATCGTGCTCGTTATGTTCTTCCTGCTGGTAGTGGTATTACATCTGCACGTCCACCGATTGATGGATATGTTATTCAGGAGTCAAGCACAGTAACAGGAAATGATAATACCGAAGTTGCATCTTACTTCAGTCCAACTACAGTTTCTCTAAGTAATCTTAATGAACAGAGAAACTTTAACTTCATTGCACATGCTCATTGGGATAGCAACAGTGCTTATATCCTTTCAGAACTTCCTCACAACTTAAAAATAGGTGCAGAAGTTCTAATTCAAAATGTAAAAAGTGCAAATAATCCAGTAGGCACGGCGAACTCTGGATTCAACGGAACATATGCAGTTACTGGAATTAACAGTGCAAGAGAATTTATTATAAGTATTCCTGCCACTGTAGGTCCAGGAACATTCACAAATGACACTTCTTCCAGAACAATAAGTCTACCAACGTTTACTCAGAAGAAGTATTCAGGAACTTATCTTGTTTATAGAGCACAAGAGGTTCAAGAGTATATTCCCGGTGCTCAGGATGGCATTTATCATCTATTGATTATTAATGCTTCCAACTCTCCAACAGTAAGTCCATTCTCTACTGAAAGATATTCTCAGCCAATACAATATCTGTATCCACAGACAAATCGTGATAATCCAAAATCAGATCCCGATGCAACTTCGTCATTTGCTCTCCCAAGTCAGATTGGACAAGTTGTAATTGACGAACCTCAAAATAGTATTACTAAAGAGACGATTCAAGAGTCTCTATTTGATTTCAATGTTGGAGCAGGAATCACTGCAATCGTTTCAAACTCTGCTGGAACTGCTCATACCATTTATACAACAATTGATCATGGATTCAATAGAGTAATAAATGTTTCTATTGCAAGCAGTGGTGCTGGTTATGGTGGAGGAACTGCCGGATACCTGTATAATGCAAAATTAGTTTCTGCTGGTGCTGCATCAACTCAAGGTCAAAATGCTACCGCAAGAATTCAAGTTAATTCAACGGGTAATCTTGTTAGTGTCAAGATTATGGATGGCGGTAGTGCCTATAAAGTTGGAGATTCTTTACAAGTTGTAGGTGTAGGTACAACCACTGGTTATAGTGTTGGTGTTGTTACTGTAACTTCAATTTATGACAACATTGGTGACACTCTAAGTCTTGCTGGTGTTTTACCTCAATCCAATAAAGAGTTTAACACCCTATACAGAATTACTGGAATTGGAACTGGAGCAGCGAAAGAAATACAAGTTGCTTCTGCATCAACAGTTGGTGCGGCTACAACATTAGGTATTGGACTCACAAATACTGCATCTGCAACTGCATCGTTAACAGGTCAATCTTTAAATGTAACGGCATTTTCTTATAATGAAGTCACTGGGGTTGGAGTTGTTACTACAGCACAAAGACATGGTTTAAGAGTAGATAATAAGATTAAACTTGGTGGAGCTGATAGTTCTCTCTATAATGGTGACTTTGTTGTTAAAAAAATTAATAGTTCCACATCATTTAATATCAATGTAGGTGTTGGTACAATTGTTCCATCAACTTCCGGAACAATTTATGTTTATCGTTATGGAGTTGCTTCTGCTGGCGGAAATGTTACCGTTGAAAATGAGAATATTGGTGGAAGACAAGTCGCAGAATATGCTGGAATTACAACAACACTTTCTGCAGATATTCTAACAGCATCAACTCAAAGCATTGAAATTTCTGGTATTGCTAATCTTGATATTAATATTGGTGATTATCTGTTAATTGACGAAGAACTTGTTAGAGTTAAATCAACTGTAACAGGAAATCCAATTACGGTTTTCAGAGGAATTCTTGGAACAAGAGCAACAACTCACACTATTAACACTGTTGTAAGAAGAGTCAAGTGTCGTCCAATTGAATTTAGAAGAAACTCTATTATTCGTGCATCAGGGCATACTTTTGAATACGTTGGATTTGGTCCGGGTAATTATTCAACAGCACTTCCAGATCGTCAAAATCGCAATCTTTCTACTCAGGAAGAATTATTATCACAATCAACTAAAAAAGATGGTGGTATTAATGTCTACACTGGTATGAATGATCAGGGTGATTTCTATGTTGGCAACAAGAAAGTAAGTTCGGCAACTGGACAAGAGGAAGTATTTGATACTCCTGTTCCTTCTGTTACTGGAGAAGACATTCAAACGGGTGGCATCAATGTTGGATTTGACGTTTTAACTCCACTTGAAGCATCAATCAGTCGCTCTATTCGTGTTGAGGGTGGTCCAGATGGAAATCTTATTTCCGAATTTGATGGTCCAGTAATCTTTAATAATAAGATTACATCTACTTCTACCAAGGGTATTGAAGCAGGATCTTTATTCTTGCAGGGAGACGCAACAGTTTCAAGAAAGCAAACTGTTGGTATTTCTACTCCAACTCTAGCAGGAAACCCCGGAGATGTTACTTATAATGCAAATCCTGTTAAGGGTGGATCTGTTGGTTGGGTTTACACTTCAGACAATGATTGGTATCGTTTTGGTGGAATCAGTCTATCTAAGACTTTAAATATTGCACTCTTCGATCAAGTTGGAATTGCAACGACGACTCCCGGACTAAACATTCTTCAAGTTGGTTCTGGTTCATCTATCTTTGTTGTAGACGGAAATGGTGTTGGTATTGGAACAACTGCAAATCAGTATAAACTCAATGTTAATGGAAATACTAACATTGGAGGAACTGTTACTGCTAACAAATTTATTGGAGATGGTTCTGGACTTACGAATCTGCAAAATGATAGTCTTTGGAATTCAACTGCTGCAGGAGTAGGAACTGGAATTTATCCAAATAACTTACTTAGAGTTGGTATTGGAACTTCTGTTCCTGATTATAACTTAGAACTTGGAACTGCTGGAACAGGTTCAACAGATCTTTATGTTAATAATACAACAATTCTCGCTGGATTCACTACAACTAAAGATGTGATGGTTGGTGGTGCAATTACTGCAACATCATATAGACTTGACAGCACTTCAAGCAACATTCGCGCAGGTATTATAACTGCAACGACACTTGTTGTTGGAACCGCAGTTTCTACTTCTGGTTCACAGGTTGGATTCGGAACTGCATCACCAAGAGCAAAAGTTGATATTGAGGGTTCTGCCAAGTTCAAGACTTATTCTGAAAATGTACAACCTCTTACAATTTCGGGTGGTAATGTTGATATTGATCTATCGGTAGCACAATCCTTCACTTTGACAGTAACTTCTGCAGTCACTCAATTCACAGTTCTAAATCCACCATCAGGATCAACCGCATTTACCATCAAGGTACTGCAGGATTCTATAGGATATTCAGTAGGTATTGATACATTTAAGGCATCTGGTGGATCGCCAATTCCAGTTTATTGGCCTGGAGGTGGAGTTGTTCCTGTTGTGACCACAACAGCAAACAAAACTGATATCTATTCATTCATGACATTTGATGGATGTTCATCTCTATTTGGTGTTATTGGAGGACAAAACTTCGCATGATAGGACTTCAAATATTTCGTCACATTCCAACTTCCCTTGAAATTAATGGTCCAATTTTATCATTCTCTCAACAACCAGTTGGAGTCACTACTAATAATGGCGGTTCAATAACCCTAATTGGAATTGCAACCGCTCAGTTTCCATCACAAACACCATCAAATCCTGCAGAAAATTCTGGATCTATTTCATATAGGTGGTATGAGGTTGGTGTTGGAGCATTATCAAATAGTGCTTCAATTACTGGCACTGCAACAACTACCCTTACCTTGAGTAATTTGACTAATCCATCAGATACTGGAAGACAATTTTATCTTCGTGCTGATTATGTTGCATCAGCATATGCAATTGGAAAATCAACTCCAAATGCCATTAATGATCCTTTGGACTCTGATATTGTCTCAGTTACAGTTCTTCCAACAGTATCAATTACAAGTCAACCATCAGCAAGTACAGTTGCTCAAGGACGCTCAACGACATTTAGTGTTGCTGCAACAACTTCTGATGGATCCAATTCAAGTCTAACGTATCAGTGGTACTTGAATGGAAATCCTCTCTCGAATGGAGGAAGTGTAAGTGGTGCGACATCTAGTACTTTAGATATTTCCCTTCCTAATATTTCAACAAACACTGTATATGTTGAAGTGGGACATCCATCTGCTGGTAATTCTCCAGTTGCATCAAATCCTGTTACTTTTAGCGTTGTTTCTGCAAGATCCATACTAAACTATGAACTTCTTGATGGTAGTGCAAATCAATATGGATTTGGATCTACTAATTTGTTTGATCAATCAATCACATTTACTGCAAATCCTTCAACATTTACAAGAACATTAGTTGTTTATGCTCCAGAAAAAGACATTACTGTAAAAATGACAATGGCAGCTGCCTCTGGTGCTGGAAGAAATGGCAACAGAGGTGGAGAGGGTGGATTATCTGTATTCACAGTAACTCTTCGCCAGAATCAGGAATATGTATTTAAACTTGGTGCTCAAACAATACCATCTGGCGGTTCAAATGGTGGTGGAGGAGGAGCATTCTTCTACAAAAAAGGTCAACTTCTTGTATCACTAGGAGGTGGTGGAGGAGCGGGAAATGAAGGTAGAGGTGGAGATGGTGGAGGAGTAGGTGTTGGTGGAGAGAGTGGAACTGGCAGAAGTGCTGGATCTGGAGGAACTTTATTCTCAGCAGGATCATTACCAGTTCAGGGATTCTTTGCTGGAGGATCTACATCTGGTGGTATTAACTATTCTGCTACAACTGGTGGTCGTGTTGCTTCTTGTACTATAGGTGAATACTGGGCACAACAAGGTGTTGCTCCATGTAATGATATTGGAAATATTCAATTCAGAGGTAATACTGGTCAACTTGCATCATCATCAGCAACAATATTGAGAGGATATAAAGAAGGAACTGCGTATAGAAATAATGGAGGAAATGCAAGTGGTGATAATGGTGGAGGTGGATCTGGTGCTGTAGGAGGAAATGCTGGCACTGGAAGCGGTTCTGGTGGTGGAGGAGGAAGTGGATATTCTAGTGGTGAAGTTAATATTACAAGTACCAGACTTGGAGGAAATCCAAGTACAGAGGCATACGTAACAATTGAATATCTGTCTTGATAAATACTAAAAAATATTGAATATGTGTTCAAATTAAATCCACCCACAAATTCCTTTGGTTGAAATGGTGCTGCTGCATTCTTCTATGAAAAAGTAAAACTTCTTGTGGTATGTAGAGAAATAGAAGTTCAACCTTAGTGAAATATTTGACAAAAATATTTTTTTATCCTACAATATTCTCATTTAAATGATATTAATTCAAAAAAATTTTTTAGATAAAATCACATGTGATGAAATTATAGAAGTATATAATACCAATTTACCATCTGTATTTAAATATAGAGATACATTTCCACTTTGTTTGTATCACAATAAATTTCATTTAGAAAATATCTCCATAAAAAAAATATTGAACAAAATATCTTTGCTTTGTTCTAAATTAGATAATTCTGTAAAACTTGATATGGCACAAATAGTTAAGTGGCCTTGCGGATCAAAGCAAGATCGACATTATGATCCACCGTCAGATGTTTTTGCATCCATCCTTTATTTAAATGATGATTATGGTGGGGGAGAAACATGTTTTGAAAATTTAAAGATAGTTCCAGAAACTGGGAAATTGGTAATATTTTCTAATAATTCGTTGCTACATTGGGTAGAAGAAATCAAAAAAACAAATAGATATACTTTGGCGCTTTGGTTTATTAAAAATGACTTTAGTTAATTCTAATGATATTTTATCTTGTAAATTTTTTAGTGAAGAAGAATGTCAGCAAGTAATTCAATATATAGAAAATAAGAAAAAATTTTTACAAGATAAAAAATATTCTAATATAGGCAAGAGTGAAATATACAATTCAGATTCACAAATAACAACAACTCTTTTTGACAAATATAATTTTTTTTATGATAATCCACAATACATAGATCGATTTGTTGATTATATCTCTCAAATTATTCCTAACTTAGAATTTCCTATTGCAGTCCAATCATGGGTGAATATGTATGAAAAGGGAGATGGTATAAAACCTCATAATCATCATGGGTTAACATTTCATTCTTTTTCTGCCAATATTTTTATTGGAGGACCTACTGATCCGGGAATAACATATATGGAACCTGGTTGGAAAAAAACAGTAAAAAATGAAGTTGGGCACATGCATGTATTTGATTGTTCTCTTTGGCATATGGTTCCTCCGAATAAAACAAATAAAACCAGATATACTATTGGCATAACAATTCATTCTTATGAAGCTTTAACTAGAGAATTTATTTCCGGTGCATGTTCAAATTCTCACTATAGAGATATAATATTATTGACAAATAGTATAAATAATAAAAAGTAACTGGGGGAGAGTGAACCCGAATGGCTGTAAATAAGAATTTTGTAGTCAAGAACGGTTTAGAAGTCAGTACCGACCTTATTCTTGCTGATGCCGCTAGAAATAAGGTTGGTATTGGCAGTACAACCCCCAGAACTGAATTAGATGTTCGTGGTGGTATTGCCGCTACTGATATTAGTATTAGTGGTGTAGGTACTATTGTTACTCTACAAAGTAGTAGTGCATCAATAACAAATTTAGTTGTTGGTGTAGGGACTGTAGGTGCAGTACAAGCAACTGATATCACTGCAAGTGGAGTTACAACTGCAGCAACATTAAATGTAACAGGAACTGGAACAATTGCAGTTGGTGTTGTTACTCATTTAAGAGGTACTAATCTAAATTATTCTGGAATTGCAACTGCTAATTCTATTAGTATTGGTGCAACTCAAGTTATTAGTAATGAGAGACAACTTCAGAATATTGCCTCTCTTGATGCAACGACAACTGCAACGATTGAAGCAGCAATTTCAAATGCACCTAATACATTTACAGATTTAAGAGTTACTGGATTTTCAACTCTTAATGCTGTCAGTGCAGTTAATGCTAATGTCACTGGTATTACAACTCTTGGTATTACCACAGTTACTCAACTTGCATCTGCAGGAATTGTAACCGCGCTTTCATTCAGACCATCAAGTGGTTATTATCAAGCTCCAGATGGAACTAATTCTTTCTATGTTTATAATACAACTGGAAACGTATCTTTCCAAGGAACAATTGGTGCAGGACAAATTAATGGAGCAGCAGGTAATAAAGTTGTAGGACTTGCTGGAAGTGATGCAACATTTGTTAGAAATGTAAGCATTGCAGGTGTGGCAACTGCCGGAGGTGTTGTTTTTAGATCTGGTATTGTAACAGCATCTAGTGGTATTGTTACTTACTATGGTGATGGTAGATACCTACAAAATGTTATTTCTGGTGTTGGTATTGGAAGCACAGGTGGTGTAGTTGGATATGGCGTAACATTTATTAATTTCTATGGTCCTGGTGTTTCAACAGCATATTATAGCTCCACTACTGGTATTGCTACTGTTTATTTCCAAGGTGGTGGTGGAGGTGGCGGAGGCGCAATTGGTATTGGATCAACCTTTCCCGGAACTCCATTATCGCTTGATCCTGCACCATCAAATGGAGATTTATTCTTCCATATTAACTATGGTAGGACATTTATTTACTATGATGAAGTAGATCTTGGTATTGGGTCTACCGCAGTTTGGATTGATGCTGCTCCATTTAATATTGGTGTCCTTAACCCAGTAAGTATTGCATTAAGCACCGGCACATTCTCATCACCAAGTCTTTATTTCTCGGGCGATACTGATACTGGATTATTCCAATCAACTCCAAATCAACAAACGTTTGTTGCCGCCGGAGCATCAGTTCTTAATATAAATCCTGGTGGCATCAATGTTACTGGAGTTGTCACTGCAACTTCAATTAGAAGTGATGGTATTAATGTGACTGGAGTTGTCACTGCAACTTCAATTAGAAGTGATGGTATTAATGTGACTGGAGTTGTCACTGCAACTTCATTTAGTGGAAATGCAACTACTGCTACAACAGCAACTACAGCAAACTCATTAGCAACAAATGCCACTGGTACTAATTTAACTTTAAGTGGTAATTTGACTGTTAATGGTACTCAAACTAT
>JACCDG011959077.1_pt1 | contig 39432 bp, 68 predicted proteins | sample 7442471 | NCBI WGS metagenome assembly JACCDG01 (sample SAMN15323444, study PRJNA562643) | freshwater metagenome | isolation source: river surface water | place: USA:Blue River Watershed | collected 2017-08-17 | reverse complement strand
GGAGCAGGAGCGGGAGCAGGAGCAGGAGCGGGAGCAGGAGCGGGAGCAGGAGCGGGAGCTGGAGCGGGAGCAGGAGCTGGAGCTGGAGCGGGAGCAGGAGCAGGAGCGGGAGCTGGAGCGGGAGCGGGAGCTGGAGCGGGAGCAGGAGCTGGAGCAGGAGCGGGAGCTGGAGCGGGAGCTGGAGTTTTTAATAATTTTCTCCATCGTGCCAAGGCATAATGGGAATGATGGGGCTATGTTGTTCAACTCCCACAAAAAAATTTTGTAACAACGCCTACGGGCAGGAAAGGAAAGTAAAGTAAAATGGAAAAAAGAATAATTGAAATAAATGGTATCAAAATGGAACTTGATCTTAGGACGGCAACAGTCTCAGATGTAGAGACTTTTTGCGTTGGAGATTTGGTAAAGATTTTGATTAAGGAATATTCAGAAACCTACAAGTCTTACGCAGGAGTTATTGTGGGATTTGATAACTTCAAAGAAAATCCTACGATCAGCGTTCTGTATATAAAACAGGATTACTCTAAGTCAGAGTTGATGATGGAATATATCAATAGCTTTAATAAAAATGCTCAGATCATAAAAGCGTCTGAAGACGATATTGGGTTTTCAAAAGACACCGTATTGAGACACTTAAATAAACAAATAGAAAATTCAGAAATGGCCAAAGCTGTGGCCGAACAACAGAAAGATTTGTTTTTGAAGTATTTCAATAAACCTATTGAATTGCATGAAAAACAAGAAAATCAGGTTGCATAAAACAAGTTTCCCATCGTGCCATGGCATAAGATTGGGAATGATGGGGCTAGATTGTTCAACTCCCACAAACAAATAGTTTGTAGGATGCTTGGTATCGGAAGGTGTCAGGATGTAGCCCCGTTAGAAAGGTGAAGAATGAAATATACAGCATACATTAAAAATAACGAGACTGGCGAAATCCGAGAATCAATCGGGGATGTTGGAAATTCTATAGAAGGATTGGAATTTATTTGGTCAGAGGGAAATTTTTCATGTTCGTGCAATCGGGAAATCTTTTTTGAATATGTAAAAGGAATTGAAGTTGAATCACCGGTTTGTCATAGTAAAAAAATATAGTGTTTCTCATTTGAAATTAGAAAACGGAGATGAACTTCCCATTGATGATCCAGAGTGGAATAATAAAAAGTGGTATGTAAAATCTGAAAGGTGAAGATGAACGAATATAAAATATTATTTGATTATTATAGGTCTTATGAAGGAATGAAGTTTTATGATGAGAAGACTTTTAAAAGTGTTGATGAGGCTTTGAAATTTGCGGTGAGACTTGGCTATGGTACTCCTTTTTTAATTGTACAAATTATGTGGAATCCAAATGACTCCATTGCGGAAGGAGAAAAATGAACAAAGAAAAAATAATAGAGTTAATGCGTGAAGCAACAACATATCATTGGCACGAAGGTTTAAATCGTGAGTGCGGGTATGCTGTGTCTGATTATTGGTTGGAGCAGATTTTTAATGCGCTTTATCCAGTTACGTATGTACATCATGTAGATGTACGGGAAGATCGTACAACTGAGGATGTTATTTGGGTGTGTACAGACTGTGAAAACTTGATAACAAACGATGGAACTAAATATGAACCTCATGCGCCAAGTTGTAGATTTGGCTCTGATCCAAAACCATACGTACCCCAATCAACGCTCATAGCTTTGCAGGAGAAGTTGAAGATTGCGACGGAGGCTTTAAAAAAATCACATGCCTGTGCAACTGTAAGAGATGATGGGTCATGTGACGGATGCTATGTTAGTGAAGCCCTCTCAAACGCCACAGGTAAAAATGTGGGAGGAAACAAATGAAAGACAATCTCCCAGAACTTATTTTTTGGTCGTTAATTATACTTATAACCATTTGGTTGTTTGTGAATTTATGAAAGGGAAAATATGGGAGAACATGTAAAAGAAATGAAAGTTTATAAAACAACTTATATGTGTGATCGTGATGGATGTTTTGGCTCTATGATCCATAATGGTGATGCGTTGTTGTCTTATCCACCAAAATTTATACATATCTGTAATAAATGTGGATCAGCTAATACATTCGATCGTTGTTATCCTACAATAACATATGGTGATGCGGATGAGGTGAAGCTATGAAAAAGAAAGTTAGAAAGCCGAGACGGCTGTGGTATGGGTTTGGTAGATTTTCAATGGCTGAAAATTTTATATTTTTGGCATACAAACATTGTTTTAATATTAAACAAGCTAAAATTTTACACGCATGGCTAGGTAAGGCTATTGATTATTTAGAATCAAAGGAGAAAAATGGATAGACCGATGTATTCAACAGCGCAGCAAATAGCCGATACTATTGATAAGAAACACGCATTTCAACTTGAAATATTTGCAGCAGCTTTCCTTAAAGAAGTTGGATCAGAAAAAGCAACTGATTATGTTTTGGCTGAGTGCCATAGTGGAGATACTTGGACATGGAGATTCATTCACAAAGATCAAATTGTAGATCACGGTTTTGTATGTACCAAATGTGGAGAAAAGCCAGAATGATCCTCCTCCACATCGAACAAGAGCTAATAGACGCTGCTGTACTATATGAGCCTGATGTTGAGGTTTATGACAGGTTCATTGACTGGGAAAGGTTGGAGGAATATGCTCGCAAGCGAAAAATTACATCCGAGATTTAAAAGAAAACCATTCAAAAACAAATACGCACCCAAAGTTCAGTACGTGTATAATTTTCAATCTGCAAAATTAAAACACGTTGGACATATCACGATGTGGCAACGGGAGGAAGAGATACTATTGTCCTGCCTAGCCCCTAGTCCAGAGTTTGTGGAAGTGCGGAAATATAAACAATGGGAGAATGTGTAATGAAACAATGCTCAATCAAAAACTGTGATGGGGTGTCGTGGGCGAAGGATATGTGCAGAAAACACTATAGTCAACAACGCAGACAACGTGTGCCTGAGCTAAACAATATTAAACAAAGCAAAGCGTCTAAGGAAATGTGGAAAAAAATACGGGAGTTGCAGAGATGAAATTTATGAAAGTTACTGATACTAGAGGTGGTACCCATTTAATTAATTTGGAATTTATCACAAAAATTAATTGTGATTTTATTTTAGGTACTAAAGATAGGGCTATTTCTATAGATAGAACGTGGATTCAATTAGATGAAGAACAATATGATAATTTGTTAAGATTTTTAAAGGATGGTTTTTTTATTATACCGGAGGGAAAATGATAATCACAAGTGAAGCAGATTTGGAGTTAAAAGATAAAATGTCAGCAGTAAACATGGTTTTACAGCATATGAGAGGGGCATTCCCTGACTGTAAGTTAACATTCATTGCCAGACATAAAACTTCGTATGAGACGAGTATGTTGGCTACCAATGATGATCCTAGAGAGATTATCAATGCTGTAAAGTTCTTGTCTAAAAAAATGGGTAAGAAAGAAAAGTAAGAAGGTTTCTTTACTAAATTAAATTTAGTTGTATGATAAGCATATATGCTAACTTACGAGTCCTACAAAAACAAAGGTAATGTTCAACCTAAAGAGAAACCTGTGAAAAAAAAGAAAACAAAAGCTAAAAAGAAAAAGTGATTCTTTTACCATTCCCCCCTTCGCTGAATGATCTGTATGGTCGGCGTGGGAATTATGTTTATAAAAAAAAAGCACATCGTGACTATACCTCTGTAGTACATGCAACCATTGCCAAGCTAAAAATCAAACCTACTGACAAACCTATATGTATTTCGTTGATTCTATACCGTCCCAAGAAAGTGGGGGATATAGATAATTATTCAAAAACAATATTTGATTCTTTGGCTCAGCCTGTAGAAAAGATTGGGAAAAAGCGTGTGGCGATCAGTCCTTATGGATTGTATCTCAACGACAATCAAATTGATGAATTGCATATTTACAAGTCTCTTGACCGTGATAATCCAAGGGTGGAAATCACTTACTTTCAATTGTGATTTTGGCCGTGGCTATATTAATTCCAGCAATATTCGTAATATTTGCGTTGTTTACGTTTTTTAAGCCATTTTTTAAAAAAGTTCATTTGATAACTCCTTCAATTGTTTTTTCTAATGGTTGCCATTGGTGAGGCATCCCGAAAACAAAATGTATGCGTTCCATTTCTTCGAACCATTTTTTATATACTTCGACACGTTCCATGATTTCAGCAGCCACTACTTTCGGGTCGTTTGGGTTGGGTTTATCGTCAAATAGAGTTTTGAATAGATTCATATTGTGTCACCATTTTCATTATTCATTTTGTTCCTTTTTTAAAAGACTTTTTGCAGATCATTAAATGTTCCAAAAATGCCTGACCTGCTGCACTTGGTACAGCTTTACCAAACATCCAGTCTTGCAAGGTCCTATACGGTATCCCTGTGCGCTTGGATAAGCGCAACAGAGATACACCGTGTTTTTCACATATATCTTTAAGAAGCTTCATGTTTCCTAAAATCTTCAGCAGAGTAAAAGCGATCTCTTTCTACTGGAAGTCCTAGCTTTCCACGTATCGTTTCCAATTCACGCAAAGAGAAATACCCCCATTCTTTTTCAAACCCGTCAACCAGTCCGAAAAACATAAAATCATTTTCTTGTTTTTCACCTTCTACAGCGTACCACGTCCAGTTTGCATCGGGAGTAAAGAACTTCACAACGAAGTTTTTCTCTTTTCCATCCGTTTCATGGAGTTTGGGTAGTTTACTTAGGATTTCTTTTGTAAGTAATTTCATAACATTCCTTTCAATTCTTTTTTAATTTGTCTAGCTGCGTCACCCTTCCAGCTACTGGCATTGGCTAGAAAGTATCGAACAACACTCTTTCCAGAATCGTGAATGTAATAATCATTCACACTTTCCAGATCACTCATGGCATCCAGATACGGTTCTGCTGCGTAGTTTACGTTTTCCCAATTATCATAAATATCACTAGCAATTTCTCGTAAGGTTCTCATTTCTTCCCCTTTAAAAATTGCTTAAATAGAAGGATTGCCTCTTTTTTGGCGTATCCGTAATACGTTTGTGCAACTCGATATCCTTGATGAATATCTGAGATAGTCAAACTACCGTTTATGTTTTTTGTGATTGTCATATTGTCCTTTCTGATATTGAACCATTCAATATACGCCTACATCGTAATACGTCTAACGTACCAATGTCAAGCTTTTATTTTTTGTTTTAAAATTTTAACGTGGCTATACGCTTTTTCAAGGTACTTGTTGGACAGATTGGGATATTTTATAGCCCTGTCCATATACATTTGGATTCTACCTAGTGGGGTTTTGGGATAGCGTTTGTATAGTTGTTTATTGCATTTTAGGCATGTCAATTCTGGAAGATAGAACTTTCTGCATGGGTGGCCGCATGAACAAACAAAGAGCAGTTCATGATGGGTTTTGTATTTTTGCAATATCAAATTGAGTTTTTTACCACGAAAATGAATAAAGCCTATTTCAGCTAAGGTTTTAACCAGTGCTACCTTACGCCATTGTAATTTTTTGCGCTTTGGTCGTGTTTTTTTAAGATAGTCTTCAAGAATATATTTTAAAGTTAGTTCAGATTTCATTTCAAAAATTCAGCGTGGCTATACCCTTTTGTTAAAAGTTCACTATTTTACATGATGTGTCAAGTAAACATAATGCAATATGTTATAAAATGGCTATTTCATTATAGGCCCAAAATAGGGTTTAATGTAGTTTATAAATTGCCTTGTATTGCTTACTATCCTTTCTTGGTTTAACAAACTATTTCAAGCCATACCTTCCTCTGGCTTAACCAATAAAAAGGCCTCATAATTGATATTATGAGGCTATTTTTAATTAAAAAATGTCAAAATAGAGTTTTGAGTAGTTTCATAAATAATCTTTTCCATACACATTTTTAGATACCGCATTAATCCAAAGCTTTTTATTTTCACATGTTAAAATTATTGTTTCGTGTGTATGTCTTTTAATAATTTTTACGTCCTTATCTTGACCGTAACATGCTTTGACTTCATAAATAACTCTATCATTGTCAATGTCATTAAGATCAAAACATTGCCAAGCCAATTGTCTTGAATTGCCGTCCACTTCATATATTTCTAAGTCATAAATTTTCATATTGTGTCACCGTTTTCATAAAATAAATCCACTTCTTGGTTCATTTCGTAACATTCAACGCAATAACATTGCGCGTCGTGGTTTTCTCTTATGTAAAAATTGCATTGATTTTTTTCCGCATTTTCTTTTTCTATTTTTATAAAATTTGTTTTCATATTATTTCCCCTTTCTTTTTAGTATAGTAATTCTGAAGCGTAACCATGGAAAGACTTGCCCCTTGCATTGGCTAGCAATTCCTTAAAATCACATTCAAATTGGTCCCTGTATTTTCTCATGTATTCTAGCCTTTCCTTCACTGACATATCTTCCCATAGTTTGTTTGCAGCTTCATATTCACGTGTTGAATAATCGTCATCATTCAAAATAGGATAGTTTTCTAGTTTTTCACTGATTTTTTGTGCTACTTCAAAAGCTTTTGAATCACTCGCAATACAAAGATATTCGATATATCCGCATGACCAATGTCCAAAACGGAATATTTCGACACTATCTTCCATTTCACCGCCTAACATTAGTAAAGCCATATCTCTATTGCTTTCTTCGATAATTTGAGCGTCACGGGTCCAACTCATTAAAACATGCCATTTTTCATCCGGTATTTGTCCAAGATAGTTTTTTTCTGAATCTAATCCACTTGGGTTAAACATAATTTCAATTAGTTTTTTCATTTTCACCTTTCGTTGTGCGGACTTAATTGCCCGTCATTGCCCACGGGTTAGCATGGGCAAGAACTGGAAGTTAAGTTTAGTCTTGAACTACTTCGTCACGATTCGATGAAAACCAGTCAAGACAATCGGCGTACATTGCCCAAAATGCTGCAATGATTGTAATATCGGACAATGATTTTGCGCTTGATGCATCAATTAAGCCTTGATCAAAACAATAATCATCATTATCTGACAGCTTTAATACGTCGGTATGATAGCCCGTATAAATAACCCATTGATGGCCATCAATTTGCTCATGTAGTCTGTCTGTCCACGTATCTTCGTCTATGTCATTGTATGTTTCTGCGTCAAAACAGTTGCGAACGATAGATTCAATTTCATCGTGATATTCTTTATATGTAATGTCTTTGCTCATTTTTATTTCCTTTCTAGTTGTGAATTGTTCCATTTTCGGTAAATTCATATTCATTGCATTCAATGGCTTCGATGATTGCTTGATCTGAAGTTAAATCATCGTACTCCTCATTCAATCTTTTATAAATATAGTTCATAAAATCACGTAAAGCTTGCTGCAGTTCTTCCACTTCATTTGGATTGTTGTCGCCCTCAACATCAATAGACGTGCATCCGCTATGATAATAACGCCCATGATGTTTAATGCTTGCAGTTAAATTATAGGGTATGTGTGATTGACTTTGAATGGCTTCAAAACGTATTGCCATATTGATAACGCTATCAATCGGGGCAAAATCTTTGATTGCCTGTACGGCATTTGGTTCATAATGATAAGTCCCTTCAAAACAGGCTCCATCGCCTTGAGAACTAAACCCGCTAAAATAGATTTTTGAAATATCTATTCCCATTAGTTTCGCTAACGTGGTTATATCTTCATAGGTAGAATCCCACCAATCAAAATTGGTGTTTATGTCGCTATTTAATTCGATAACTTTTTTCTTTACTGATTCTGATAGTTCTCTGAATTTATATATATTGATTGTTTTTTGTCTCATTTTGTCCCCTTTCTTAAAAACTGAAAAAAATACATGTAAATATGTAGAAGCCAAAGGCTGTTAGCATTGCTCCTATTGCTTGAAGTATTGCTTGTTTTGTTGTCATGTTGTCCCTTTCGTTATGTATTGAACCATTCAACACATTATGATCATACGTCAAACGTACTAGTAAAGTAAAGTAAAAATAAATAAAAAAATAATTATATATTGGCAAGGTATTTTGTTATACTGTAACAAATGGAAAACATTGAACAATTGCCAGAGATAGTTGAGATTGAAAAACTTTCGCCCACCGAAAAAAAAATAAATTCTTTAAGAAATAAAATCCTTGAATTGGTGCAGGATTCCGCCGATGTAATCCATTGTGCGGTAAAAGGGGAATACTATAAAGGTAAGAAGATAACCAGAACGCAAGTTTTCGCAGCGTCGCCTATCGTCGCTAAGTTCGCTCCAACAATTGAACAGGCCGCAAGCGGTCAGGTGCACCTACATTTAAATATACCGCGCCCAAAAGCGATAGAAGTGGTTGAAGCAATTGAATCCGCACCAAAAGAAATAAGCAATAGTTAATACCATATTCTAATGGCATAAAATCAATCCTAAGCAATCATTACCCCATTGTTATATATACTTGTAAGGAAAACCCTTACAAATGTTCAATGTGTGTTGATGTAGTGGGAATGTTATGCGTTGTGTGTGAAGTAGTGTGGAATGTTATCGAGATTCATGTAAGGAAAAACCTTACATACTCAAACTACACTGAACAAACACCACACATTTGTCTAATGTACATACCTAACTACATGTAATCATTACAGTTACTGTACAGGACATACCACAATTTAACATAATGTAATATATCAGAAGCTGAACAACATTACTTAACAATAACAATAAGTTACTCACGACGTACAGCGTAAGAATGTTATGTAATGTGTACATACCCCCACCATCCGCTACGTAATTGACCGTGGCTATGGAGCGTTCTCCATAACACCCCCACCCATACACTCATTACAACGCATTTGAGTATAAGTGATGGTGTGTATTTTTTTTATATTATTTACAAGGTGCATAAAGACGTTGTTGTTTGATTGTTGTAGTGCGAGTGCGGCAGTCAAGCTTTCCTGCCTTATGTGGATGGGATTCTTTTTGTATTACTTTTTATACAATAAAGTTGTCAAGTTATTTTGTATGTTATTTTCAAGTAGTATATTTTGTTGAGTTAGCAGTGCACAATAAGTGTGTAAATAGAGGTGATGTAAATTGTCACTTTTGTAGTTAGGAGGGTATCAAGTATATAAAGATGTAATATGCAGTGTGTTATCTGTAGGTGTTAATCTTGGGAGGAATGTAGGTGGTGAATTTTTTGGCTAGTTCCTGACTCGCAGGATCTTGGGAGTTGAGGAGTTTGTTTTTTAATTTGTGCTTCTCTGCCGCAATTTTGTTGATAGGCTCATTCCTCTTCTTCCACCACTGCCTTTTAAGTTCCAACTCTAATTCTGTTTGCTCTGTTTTCATATAAACTTCTCCTCCAATTGTTCATACAACCAATCAATCGCCTGTGTAAATGTATCACATGGATAATTTATCTCCTCCATGGCTAGAAAGATACAGGCTTTAAGCTTATGCTTTGAACATGGTGTGGATTGAATCATAAACAATTTCTGCTTTTGTAAAAGCTTGTTAAACTTCTCTGAGGTCTTCATGCAAATAAATCCTGCGCTTTTCGTACAATCGGTTCCAACGGATCTACACTCACCATCTCTCCATCCAATTCCTTCCCATACGCCTTTATCCAATCCCTGTTGAGATAAAAGTAGATCCTTGACCAATCCCCCTCATCCCTCCCCGCCAACATCATCTGTTGACTCACCTGCTCCCCATGAATACACCTTGCACGAAAGGTATGTTTCCACCTGGACACTGTACCCATCCCATCACACTGATCACACCTTACAACCTTCCTCCCAATCATCGGGGAGATCTTTGCACAAGATTGTATCAATCGACTGATCGTAGGAAACCTGTCACATTCTTTTACACACTCTTTTACAGCCTTGCTAAACGTGTCCAATTCGATACTTCTCAAATGCTCAAAATAAATCTTACTTTTTTGTTCAGGCTTTTGTACCGAAAATGCAAAGGTTAATTTCTCAAACTCATCCCAGAAATCTTCACTTGTCATGGCTACCTCCAAAGTATTTAGAAAGCCATTCATCACGCTTAACAACAATTCCACCTTCTACGTCAGCACACTCATTCATGATAATTTTAGCTTCTTCAAGAACCTGAATGGTTTCTATATAGTCATAAAGAATATCTTTAATTAAAGAACAAACTTCGAATTTAATACTCACATACTTATTTTGATCACAAAAACTAAAGTTAATGTTAAATATTACTTCTTTCACAGATTCCGGCGTATGCTTCATTTCACACTCCTTAAAAAGTTAACCTTCGCCAAATTCACTTCCTCAAACTCATCATCCCACCTCTCACCATTCAACCATGATGCAGCATGAGGGATGTATTGAATCTCAGTTCCAATATCTTCCCAATGTTCTTTATGTTTTACAATCGCATCCAAGGCTTTTTGTTTATTCTCTTGGGTTAACCGATCCCACATTTTCTTGGCATCTTTTTTTTTAATCTTTCTAGGATAGAACCCCCAAAAAATATCAAAGTTCATTGTCTTCTTCCATAAATTTTTCTTCTATTTGTTTTCGATTAACCCATTCTTCCAAAATAGATTTACATTTTGTACATGAGGTTAGTATTCTATCGAATACAATTGTTTCGCAGTTTTCACATACCCATCCTGTTTTCATTTTTCTTCTCCCGCATATTTAGCTATTCTAAAGTTTCGACCTTTTTTCTTTTCTTCACTTAAAAGGTATTGGACAAAGATAACATCATTCCAATCGTTTGTTTTCTTCTTGAAATAAGGAATCCTCGCAATTGGATTAAATACCACTTGAAACACTTGCCCATTCAATGGCCCACCTTCTAACTTTGTCTTTGGTGTTTCTTTCACATTTTCTCCTATTTTAAATACACAGGTATCCTAGGTTCCCTAGAGCACCACACAACACTAAGCAGTGACGCTTGTTTCCCCAGTACCTAGGCTTGTACCCAGTTACATTTGCCACTGTTTCTTAAACCCTCATACTCAAATGTCTTCAACACCTGTATGTTCAGACAGTTCCGCTTTGTTTTACTCCTATCTCTAGGTAACACACAAAGTGAGATTGTAAGGGTTGGTCGTTTTACGACCTGTTTAACTTTGAGTACGAGAAATAAAACGATAATTCTAACTCGACGCTTGATTTTTGATGGAAAGAGTGATTAACTTAGACCATCATTATTTAAGAGTAATGAGACGTTATCAAAGCCGTTAAATAGGTCAAGTAAAATTGAAATATTTGGCGGCTTTTTCTTTTATTCCTTGCAAACCTTACTCAAATCAAGCTAATATAAAAATATGTTTTTCAAGAAACAGTTTCAAGATCAAGAGCGACTCTAAGTCGCCAACAACCCCGTATTCCCTAAAATTTATGGCTCATTGGTGTAATGGTAATATTACTGATTGTCTATCAGAAGACAGGGGTTCCCCTATGAGCCGCCATGCTCCCATCGTCTAGTGGTTAGGATATCGGGTTTTCACCTCGATGACATCAGTTCAATTCTGATTGGGAGTACCATTTGCCCACTGTTTGGTGTAATTGCATTGCACGTAGGGTAAGTTGTGATATATTTGCCCTGTGCAACTTTCGATCAATTACACCCCAAACGAAGGCCAATCTGCGTTTCACTCCTCCCCAGCCCCCTACAAAGCCATGGTCGGTGCCCTAGGTTCCGGTAAAACTTCAACCCTTTGTGTAGAAGCGCTCGCACTCTTGGTAGAAAACCCAGGCAACGTCGGCCTTATCTGCCGTCGTACACTCCCAGAACTTAAAATGACCACCATGAAACGTTTCTTTGAGTACTGCCCCAAACCCATGATCATCTCTTGGAACAAAACCGAACGTGAACTCTACATCCAAACCTCAGATCCAGCCCGTCCATCCCTTTTATACTTTGGCCCACTCGATGACATCAACCGTTACAAGTCCCTAGAACTCGGCTTCTTCGGGTTAGATGAGGCCGATGAGACCGACAAAGATCACTGGCTCACCCTCTGTGGTCGTTTACGACTTAAAAACATCCCTCTTCGAGGCATGGTTGCCACCAACCCGACAAGCCCACAACACTGGATTCATGACCTATGGATCAAAGAGAAAGGCCCTGATTATGAGTTATTTAGATCGAAAACATCCGATAATATGGCCAATCTCCCCCCAGGATACATCGAACGACTTCGTAGATCTTTTTCTGATGACTGGGCAAGACGTTTTCTGGATGGGGAATTTGGTGTATTACAATCCGGAGACCCTTGCTTTCCAGACTTTACCCAAAAACACCATATCAAAACCATCAGTCCACTAAACCAACGGGACATGATTCGTGGATGGGACTTTGGCAAACGCCGCCCATTCTGCTGTTTCACACAGTTTGATGACTACGGACGCTTCCGCATTTACCGCCACGTCCTTGGCGACAACGAAGACATCTACCAATTTAGAGACCGGATCATCAAAGTCTCCAATCAATTTTACAACACATTTAATTTTATTGATTACGCCGATCCTTCCGGTGCAAACGAAAAAGATTCTGGAAAATCATCCATCAAAGTTTTAAACGAACGTGGCATTTATCCCAAATACCGTCGCACCACTCCCTCTCAAAGAGCCGTCGAGATGAGACGGATGATGAGAGAATTCAAAGAAGGAGAAGCTTCCTTCATTGTAGATCCCATCAACCAATATTTAATCGAAGGATTCATGGGAGGTTACTCCATTGACGACAACGGCGAACCCAAGAAAGACGGATATTATGAACACGGCATGGATGGTGTCGGATATATTATCGCAAATACTTGCATGATGGAAAATAAAGTGCAACAATCGAAAGTGGAAATTTTTGAGCCAAAATGGTCTTTTGGAGGCAGATATGCTCGGTGATTTAGGGGTAGAAAACACAAAAAAAATTGATCTTGTACAATACTGTGTCTCTGCCGTTGAATATACCGAAGACCAAATCCGTGGCAAAAAAGAACAATGGATGTCCAATTGGATGGAATATCTTGGCAACATTGATTACGCCGATAAAGCCGCATGGCAATCCCGTGGCCATTTACCCAAATTCAAACAAGCTGTTCGTGTTGCGCAGAAAACTCTCAAATCTGCCATCATCAAAGCCGATGATTTTTTTATGTTTAAAGGGAAAGATGAAGCTTCCATTGAAATTGAACAAGACATCACCAAAGGTGTGAAAAATGTTTTGGAACAATCCAAATTCAAACAACGACATTTTGGAAATGGAGTATTTCGTGCTTTATTAGAATCTCTCGCCATTTTTAAAACATGGGTGCAACCGTTAACCATGGACCCCATTTCCAAAGATCAGGATATGGAATTTCCAATCTCCGTTGTCTCTGCGTTTGATTTATTTATTGATCCTACATGCAGAAGAAAATTTATCATCCATAGAATTAAAAAAGATTTGTCAGATTTTCGCAAAGACTGTGAAGCAGGCATTTATAATAAAGAATGTCTCAAGGCAATTACAGCAGACTTTGAACCTCAAGATGAAGATATGAAGGAAAAAATTCGCCAAGGGGTTATTGATGCCCCCAAACCCGTATGGAGAAAAGAAGTTGAGTTGTTGGAATTTTGGGGATCTGTGGACAATGATCAAGGTGAAACCGAATATGAAAATGTTACCTTCACTATTGTCAATCGTCAGATGGTTGCTAGAGAGCCAAAGAAAAATCCATTCGATCACAAACTCCCACCGTTTGTGTTTGGCCCTATATTTGAAATTGACGGATCAGAATATCCAGAAACTTTTGGTGATCAGGTACTGGGGATCTGCACCATGATTGATGAGGCTTATAATCTTGCCATTGATGCCGCAGCCGCAGAAAGTATCAAAGCGTTTGTACTCAACATGGATTATCTTCACAGCCCAACAGAATTAAAAACAGGTATTTATCCAGGCAAAGTCGTACGTGTACAAGGTGTTCCGGCAGGAGCACAACCTATTCAGGATATCAATTTAGGTCGATTGGCACCTGAGAATCTAATGCTCATGGGAGCACTTGATCGTGAATTTCAAAACTCAACGGGTATTAACGAATTTATTTCGGGGGCGGTCGGTGGTGCATCAGGTACCACCGCAACCGAAGTAAAACAAAAATCTGCACAGTCGATGGGATTTTTACAATCCACCGCAGAGGATATGGAAGACAATGTTTTAGAACCGTTGGTATATATGGTTTATAAAAATATCATGCAATACAATCCAGAAATTTTTGGTGAACGAGTAAATATGTTGCCGAAATCAGAAATAAATGTTGACTACGAAGTCAAAGGTATGAGTAAAATATTACAGCAAGCAGATGAATTTGGTAAACTCATGCAGTGGGTTGGAATGTTTTCCAAAACACCAGCAGGTGCCAAAATGAATTGGGATGAAATTGCAAAACTTGGTGCAAGATTGGTATCGATTAATCCTCAGAATGTGTTTTTGGATGAGGCTCAGAATCCTACCATTCCAGGCCAAAATGCAACGACCCCTCAACAGGTACAACAACAAGAGCAACAAGTTCAATTGCAAGCTTTACAAGGAGGTCAGTCATGAAAGAATTAACCAGAGAAGAAATGGGAACAGGATTTTTAATTAACCAAAACGACGAAATGTCCAAAGCTGAAAAACCCATGGAAGGTAAGTCCACACCTATTCCAATGGCAGAAGCTCCAAAGCCAACATTTATGAAAGCACATCCTTGGAAACCCAAAGGGAGAAAATGATTTTTAAAAAGAAAACTCCTTTAGAGTTGGTGAATTTTACCAACACCGCACAATCTGAAAGTATTCAACGTGCGATGGCCCCTGTTTTGGGAAAAGAATTGCAATCGATTATTTCACAATTCTCTACATGCAAACCAGATTTGGGCATGTATTCGTACCTTGCCGGTCAGGCGTTTATCCTGAACAAGATTTTGAATTCCGTCAAATTGACTTTGGAGGAGGCTCAAGAGGCCGCCCAAAAAGTCAGACGTGAAGGCTTTTAACGTAAGCAGAGTGTCCCTCGCTTACGTGTATTCCATAATTAAATTTTACATCTTAGAGACCCTAGGTTGTCCCAAGGAGAACCTATGTCCGAACTTGAGAACCAAGCTCAACCGCTCATTGACGGTAAATATAAATCCGTAGATGAAGTGGTGGCAGCCTTAAAAGAAAAAACACGTAGTGAAGAAATGTTGAGAGAGTCTTTAGATCGTGAGCAACGTCTAAATTCTTTGATGGAGAGTGTAAGTACGCCTGCACAACAGGATGATACTGATGAATTTGGAGATTCGTTTGATGAGAACCAAAAAGCGAAACTTAAAAACATCTTCGCCGCCAAAGAACAAGCCATTTATCAAAGAGTGGGATCTTTTGTAGATACCAAGCTTAGTCAAGTGGAACGTCGCAAACAAGCTGAGGAGAAATTTTATAAGAATTATTCTGATTTAAAAGGATTTGACATGGAAGTAAATCACTTTGCCGATCAAGTTCAAAAAGAATTTGGTCCCAGAGCGTCCAAAATGTCACAAGAAGATCTTTTTAAAGAAGTTGCCATTCGAACCAAAAGTTATCTTCAGGAACAAAAAAAGAAACTCACCAAATCTTCCCTGCATATTGAAAGTGGATCTATGTCGGAGCCTCGTCAAGTAGAGCGTGAAGATTCTGCCCCAGAAACAGAAGATGATCGTTTAAAAAGTTATTTTGAAAAAGAGGTTCCATTACATCGTAAAAAACAGTCTCTGGGGACTTAAAAGGAGTAGATTATGGGACAACAATGGGCACCGGCAGCGTCCGGTGGATATTTAGCAAATCCTTCATTGTCTGCGAAAGTCCGATCCATCGGTCAACCAATGACCAGATTCCGTCAGTTTGTACGGAAAGAACCTGGTTTTGGTAAAGGCAAAAGTGACACACTTTTGTTTGATCGTATTTCGAACGTCGTAGTCGGTGGCGGAGCAATCACAGAATTGCAGAATATGCCAGAGGACAACTTTACGATTTCACAAGGATCGTTGGTTGTAACTGAGTATGGGAATTCCGTTCCCTGGACAGGAAAAATAGATGCCTTGGCTAATTTGGATGTAAATTCCATCGCAACCAAAGCTCTAAAAAATGACATGGTAAAAGCGTTGGATCGGGCCGCAGGAGCACTCTTTAGAGCAGCACCTTTGTCCTACATCCCAACGGGTACATCTGGTACGCCTACCGCTACGTTTCAAGCCACAGTTGCTACAGCAGCAACCCGTGACGTACAGACGTTTGACGTAAGACGTATTGTAGATCGATTGAAGAAATCATTTGTTCAACCATATGATGGTGAAAATTACATTTGTATTTGTTCAATTGATTTTGCCGGAAAAATCAAAGAAGACACCGCAGGTGCAGGTTGGGTGGAAGCCGCTAAATTCGGCGATCCAGACAGACTGTTTGCTGGTGAAATTGGAAGATACTACGGATGTCGTTTTATTGAAGAGTCTAATTTATTGTCCAACACACTTGGAACTGGTGCATTTTCCGGTGAAGCGGTCTTCTTTGGTGAAGATCCCGTCGTCGAAGGTGTCGTAGTTCCAGAGGAATTAAGAGCAAAAATCCCAACCGACTACGGTCGTGATATGGGTCTTGCTTGGTATTTCTTGGGTGGATGGGCAGCAACATATACAACCAACGTGGTGGGCGAATTAAAAACCATCCGTGTATGGTCAACATAAAGGAGAATACATGTCATACTCAAATAAAGATAAATATTTTCCTGCTGGTATAGGTCCTGCTGGACAGACCGGTGCAATGGTGATTGTAACTGCTAGTACAACCTTTTCATGGGTTCCAAAAGATGACGTAATTATTTACGGCTTTGGTGGACTATGTACGGTTGCAACTGGAACACAATCAACAACCGTTGGTGTTTGTTCAATTAGTACCGGTGGTACTGAAAGAGGAACATTCACGGCTGCGATATCAGCAGCTATTGGGACAGAAGTAACAAGCACTAATTTTGGTGTAATTCGAGTCCCTGCTGGGACCACTGTAGCGTTTGCTGTGAAAACAGCTTGCGTTGGTGGTACAACAGTTGGACAGTATTGCCCTTATATTTACTGCGAGTTCTTTCCTGCGACTACGGGTGCATAATGGACTTACGTAATGTAGATTGGTCTATTTACGGAAAGTACCTTGTTATCACTGAGACGAAAGAAGTGTACTTAGAAGAAGGAATGAAGCTCTTGGGTAAATTACCAAAAGCAAACATGACTGAAGGCGAAATCGCCCAATTCTTACAAAAGAAAAAAGGCAAAGATGACGCTACCAGCTAATCCGGTCAACAGATTGGTTGAGAAGGTCAAATTCAACGTGGGTCGCTCCGGCGACCCCACGTTGGATGATTACGTCATTGAGTATATTAACAATGGCCAGAAAAAGGTTTTGAACAAAGCCAATTTTTGGTTCATGCACGCAACCACGACTCTTGCGCTTACACAAGGTGTTCAAACCGTGGCTGTGCCATTAGATTTTAAAGATGAAAATATTGTTTCCATTTACAAAGACAATGCGTGGACAGAACTTGATTATGTATCTTGGGAAGATGTGCGAAAAGATATGCAGACACTTACGCAAGGTCAACCTCGACAATGGCTTGTGGAACAAAACGAATTAAATGTCTGGCCTATTCCAGATGCAGCTTACACAGTTCAATTTGATTACTGGAAATTTTTACCTGATCTGGCAGTAGATGGACTTTCTAATTTACTTCTGGACAATTACCCAGAAATTTTAGAAAGTTGGGGAACTGCAAAAGCATTTATGAAACTTCGAGAGTTTGATGATGCCAAAGAATGGATTGGTCTTTTTGAAATGCAACTTCGGGAGTTGGTGGTGGCGAATGTGGACCGTGAACTTCCTGATGAAATGGTAATTCGCTCTAGATCTGATGTCTATGGATCGGGCATACGAAGAAATCGAGGTAGAAGATGAGTTGGGACGTAACAACACCGGCAGGGACAGAAGCTGTATCTCAAGGGGATGACCGAATCAGAGAATTTAAAGTGGACGTTCAGGCCAGTCTTCGCGCCAATGATGCTACGTTAGGCAATGCTGGTGCATTTCCTGGAGCCGACGTTGCCAATCCTAAATATCATTATCGAGGACTTAAAGGTACGACTGCTCAAAGACCTGCTGCTGGAAATTATGGATTATATGTTAATACTGACACTGCCACAATTCAAAGAGACAATGGATCTGCATGGGAAGATATAGGTACAACACCTGCTTATGCTGGGCCCATTCCAGCAGGTACCAAGATGCTTTTTTATCAAACCATTGCTCCAATAGGATGGACCATTGATTCCAGTATCAATGATCGGTTTGTTAGAGTTGTTTCTGCCACAGGCGGTGTGATAGGTGGATCATTTTCAAACCTTCCTCACACACACACAGGACCTTCCCATACACACGCACAAGGTACTTTGGTCGCTCAAATTGGTCCTGAAGCTGGGGGAACTTCAAGAATCACCTTAAAACAATCTGGCACGACATTTACAGGAACAGACCGATGGGCCACAGGTGGAATTGGAATGGATACATCTAATACACTTTCCTCTGGAAGTGTTGATATTGATGGGGACACGTCCTCTGGTGGAACAGGAGCTACGGGATCAACTTCTCCTACACACGGATCAGCGCAACATGCCTATGCAGACTTTATTATTTGCACAAAGAATTAATTATGAAATGCCCTTTACTCAACAAGGAATGTATCAAGGATAAATGTGCTTGGTGGACTTCTGTCATGATGAAAAATCTTCAGACACAAGAGCCGTATCAAGAATCCAAATGTGCAATCAATGCGATTGCTCCAATGTTGATTGAGGTTATTAAAAATACAAGTGGTGTGCAAGCTGCTGTAGAGTCTTCTCGAAATGAGACAGTTGTAAGGCAAGATGCTTTTTTAGCTCTCATGAATCGAGGGCAACTTGCTTCTCGATAAAGAAAAAAGAATCATCCCTCATCTTGTGGATAAAACTCCCACAACCAAAGATGAATTATTGGAGTGGGCCAAAGATGTATCAACCTCTTTAAATACCTTAAACAGACTCATTGTGGATCAATTCAATGGGCATATTGTTAATCCGTATGCTCATTCATCTTCTTGGAAAGCCTCAAGAACAAACAGAAATTATTTTTACAATGCAACCAACGCTGGAACTTCAATTACTTTTCCTGCTTCTACAAAAAAACCATTGATTTTAACCACTGGTGAAACCAGACAAGTGACTCAGCCCAAGGGATATAAAGCCTATGCAACAACTTCAAATGTAATTTGCAATCTTGCCAATACAGGAATCAATGGAATTGATACCGGTGCTATTGCTTCGGATAAAGTATATTATTTTTATGCCGTGGTGAATGGTGAAGAAGTTGGAATTATTGCTTCCTTAAATGATCCTACAACAGGTCCTACAGGGTACAATTATGGTGAATGGATGTATCAGGGGTCAGCATCTACATATTCAGGTGCAGCTAATTTTCCAATGTTTAGATTTTCCACTGGAATGACTGTTTATGGTCAATCTATTAAATTACAGGCCCATACTGGAACCACAACGCATACAGCCTATACCTTCAATGGTCTTCCTACGACAGCTCACTTTGGGTATTTTTTAATTTCAGTTACAGGTGTGGCCAACGGTGGTGGATCTATCTCAGGTTCATCCACGTCAGGTCAGTTTACCATGAATCAACAAATTGGTTCTGCGGCAGCAAACACAATATGGAGTGGCCCTTCTTTGGTGCCTCTAATTGAATCAAAGAAAATTTATGCAATTATAAGCAACGCAGGAATCACCATGAATATTTATTTGTTAGGATGGCTGGAAGATCCTTCGGAGGCATCATGAGCAGACTTAAACCTCTTAGACTTGGCCCTCCTTATGGTGGTGTGGATAAAATGCTCCTTGAGAACATGGTGGAGAATTCTACAGCTACAGTGACAGATAATTTTATTCTTCGGAATAAAGCACTGGAAACTGCCAAAGGTTGGCAGAAATTTACCACACAAATTCTAACCGATGGTGCCGCATCTCCAACAAATTTAACCAGTTTATGGATCAACGAATTTCGTCAAAATGATGGCCAGGTAGATGTTGTGTTAATCACCAACAAGCGAGCGTACCGATTTGATGAACCTACCCAATACTGGGTTCCCATTACACAAGGGGCTGCTGTTGTATCTACAACAATGTCTGCCAATTCCATTGTTAATGCTACATCACTAAGCGTTGCTTCTTCTGTTGGATTTTCCGCAGGGCAGGAAATTATTGTTGGTTATGGTACATCTAATTATGAACACATGATTGTTACATCTACTGCGGTAGGTGTTATCAATGTGTCTCGCCCGTCATGGGTTACAGCAGGAACAGGATGCGTAAATACTCACGCTATTGGAAACACAATTTACAATATTGCAACCATGATTTTTCCATCTGCCATTACCGCAGTGGACGTAACCATTGATGATGATATTTTGTATTTTACTGATGGTGTAAACCCAGTTCAAAAATGGGATCCTTCTACTAATTTTCATATCAACCTACCAGGATTACAAATTGGTGATTCGGTCAATGGGATTGGAGTATTAACTTCAGCACTTAAAGCCAAATACATTCGAGCATTCAGTGGATTTTTAATCATTGGAAATCTCACTGAGGAGGGCAATGCAGAACCTGCTAAATTAAGATGGTGTCAGATTAACAACTACGCCAAATGGACCAATGAGGTTGATGGAACAGGACAGTCGGGGGCGTTTAGATTTACCGGTACGGGGATTGTTCAAGGTCTAAAACAACTCAAACGTGAAATCATGATCAAGAGAGAATACTCCATTGAAGCGATGTCATACATTGGCCCACCGGATATTTGGGCTTTTCGATCTGCAATCACAGACACAGGTCTTTTGGCACCTTTGGCAGATGTGGACTTGGGAGATTTTCATACTTTTTTATCCAATGATAATATTTGGGAATTCAATGGCAATTCCAAAAATCCTATAGGAGATCCTATCAAGGATGATTTTTATTCTCAGTGCAATCCAACTCAATTGCCCAATGCACGAATGTTTTTTTTAAAAGAAAGAAATGAAATTTGGCTATCGTTTGCCACCAGCAATACGACAGTTCACGATAAAGCGTATGTGTTTCACACATTGTTTCGTAAATGGTCAGGTCCAAGAGACATGAATGATACCACTCTTGGTAAATACTTTAAAACCACCAATATCACATGGGATACCATTCCTGGAGCGTGGGACAATCAAGTTGTAGAGTGGGATTCTCGTACCTTTCAGTCGAATTCTCCACTTAATCTCATGGGGAATAATCAAGGGTTGGTATTTATTCTGGAAACAGCAGAACTTAAAGACGGTTCAACCATTTCCAAACGATATGAATCTAAACGAGTGGATATGGGGAGAGCCGATTTACTTAAAAGTGTTCAAAGAGTACGTGTTGGTGCGGATACATCCAACGATGCAGCGTTGTCAGTATTTGTTGGAACTGCATTTTCTGAGAGTGACACAATTACGTGGCATGGACCTTATATTTTAAATGTTACTCAAGGGTATGAGCCTTATGTTTACATGGATGTGTATGGTCGATTCTTTAAAGTACGAATAGACACGACAGATCCAACCATTATTCAAGACGTAGAGATGTCTTTTTATTTTAGGGAGACATCATGAGAGAGGCTACGCACAAAGATGTTCCAGAAATCAAAAATTTGGCACTTAAAACTATTTCTGAGCGTGGTTGGAATGAATATGCCCAAGTAGATGAACATACGATTGAAACTCTCACAAGGTATTATATGCGAAGCCACAATGGATTTGTGTGGGTGCATGAGACAGAAGGTAAAATAGATGGTTTTTTTGTTGGATATTGTGCTCCATTTTTATTGGATTTACGTTCTGATTCTTTGCATGAAATGTTATCGGGTGGAGAAGGGGTAGAAAAATTGTGGGATGAATTTTTTTTATGGGGAAAGCAAAAAAAAGCTGTCATTGCAATTAGAGGATGCTATGATGCTTTTAATGGTTCCCGTTTTAGGAGAGTATAATGGGAAATCCTTTTGAAAGAAAAGCAGATACAATCAACCCTTGGACGGATGAAGCTCAAGCTCAGGTCATAAATCCTTTAACCGGCGGTGTTGCTGGTAATTTTGCAAACTTTGATTGGAGTAAAGCTCAAGATTCATTCAATCCTTTATTCTCAGGTCAACAAGCGCAATCTTTAATGCAAGGCTCCAAAGGTTATTTAGGTCAAGCCGGTGGTATGTTTGGTTCTGGGCAAAATGCACTCCGAGGCAATGCCAATGGAGCCAATGATTGGCTTTCTTCTGTTCTTAATCCATCATTTACAGATATAAATAATAATCCTCAAGTTAAAGGTGTTTTGGATGCCATGGTCAATCAGGGCCAACGTGGATTTAATATTGGTGCTGATAAAATTGCAAGTAATGCAGCGCAAACATCCAGTGGTCTTGGAAAAGGCACAGCAACTACAGATGCACTTTCAGGATTAGGTGCAAATATTTCCTCAAATCTTTCAGATCAAACAGCAAATTTTCTACAAGGTGAACTTGCACGAAGACAAGGATTGCAGGCGAATGCTTCTCAACAATCTCTTGGAGATCGTTTAGGGATGGCCAATGCGTATGGAAATTTAGGCCAAGGACTTGGACAACTTGGTATAAGTCAAGGTGGTCTTGGATTAGATATGGGTAAATACATTGGACAACAAAATCAAATGGGAGCGAATTTTGGTCTTGAACAAATGTTTAGACTTGCTGGACTTCTTAAAAGTGGTCAGTCAATTGCTCAACCAAGTATGTGGGATAATGTTAATTCAGTAGTTCAAACTGCTGGTGATGCTAGTAAGGCAGGTGCCAGCATTGCTGCGTTGTCTGATGAGCGAGCAAAAGAATCAATTGTTGAAATCAAGTCAGAATTAATTCATGATTTTATGGATCAAATCAATCCATCTTATTTTGAATATATTTATGAAGCTGGCCCTAATTATGGTGTCATGGCTCAAGATCTTGAGAAGTCTGAGATAGGAAGTTCTATTGTTTTTGAAAAAGAAGGGTTAAAACATATTGATGTTGTCAAGTCAGTTGGGTTGTTGCTTGCAACAGTCTCAAGTTTGCATAAACGAATAAAGGAACTTGAAAATGCTTAATCAACTTGGACAAAACCCTGAAGATCAATATCTTGCTGATTATCAAAATCAAATTGCTAATGGTAGTAAGCCTATTCAGTACGTTCCTCCAACTCAACAAGAACAACCAATGTCTGAGACAGGTGTAGGTGGACTTCAATCTGGTTTTAATAAATTAATAGATAAAGATTCTAATTCTACAGGACTTGGATCTTTGGTGTCTGGGATTGGTGCATTATTCCTTGCCCCAAAAGTTCGTAAAGCTCAGGCAGGTGCGGAAGCCAATCGTCTTAGGATGCAGGGATTAGAGGCAGACAAGCAAGATCTTGCCAATCAAACTCAGCGTCAACAATTGGAACTTGAAAAGCCAAAGATTGAACAACAAAAAGGAATGAATGCTTTATCAAATATCCAACTTGGATTAAGTCAAAATATTGCAGAAGATATTAAGACCGCCAAAGGTGAGCTTAATGAAAATGGCACAGCTAAGAACTTCTTCCAAAAATTTATGGAGCAATCAGCACAAGGAAAATATGCAGGTATAGATCTTCGTAAACTTGCTATATTTGATCCATCGATTGTTTCGTTGGGATCTCAAGTATATTCTCAGTACACGCAAGATGCGTTTAATGCTGCTTTGAATAACGCAGCAAAATTACAACAAAAACATCAAGAAAATTTAATGGAAGTGCAAAGAGCCGCCATCAGTAAAGGTGAAAGTGAATTGGACGCATGGAAAGCATGGGGTGGACTCTTGAATGATTACGGCAAAGGTATGGCTGCTTTGGCCGACTACTCACTTGATCCGGCCATTCGTAATGACATGTTGGAAAATATGGGACCTGTAGCCAAAGCCATTAACAAAATGGGATTACGGTATGGTCTGATTAATAAAGAAACCATGCTTAATCCAAATGGTGCTGCTCAAAATATTATGAACGGGGATCAACAATCTTTTATAGATCATTTAACCAGTGTGAAGGGTATGATGGATATGGGTAATCAAATGGCCACCAAGCCACAAAATTCACCAGATCGGGTTAAAACCAAAGAAGCTCCACTCCAAGTAGGAACCACCACTCCTCCTGTAAATCAGAAAGCACTTCAAGTGTTGGGTGAATAATGCCAACACCAGAACAGATTGAGGCTTACAAGCAGATTAAATCCGACGGAACGCTCGATACGTTACCTGCCGACAAAGCAGCCAAATACAAATCTATTTACGAACCTATTATTAATCCTGTTTCAAAAACAGAGACCTCTGCACGAATGTCACACCAAGGTGTTACAGGCGGATTTCAAGACGAATTTGCAGGGATTGGAAGTGTTATAGGAAATACTGTAGGTGCCAACACGATGATCCAATCTTTAATGGGGCCTGCTGGAGTGTTGTCTGGGATTGGATTGGATCTTATTTCTGATCTTTCAAAAGGAAATCAAACTTTAGAGTCTATTGTAAATACGTATAGACAGGGGAGAGACCAAGCTAGGGAAGTGAATCAATATGCTGAAAGGTCTAATCCAAAAACAGCCATTGCAGCGAACGTAGTTGGATCACTGCCATTAATGGCGATTGCTCCAGGTAGTTCGACAACAACGTTGGGAAGACTTGGTACCTCTGCACTTGTTGGGGGGGCATATGGTGGAGGGGTATCCAATGCTGATTTAACCAAGGGAGATATCGGTGAGTTTGCAAAAGACGTTGGGATCGGTGCAGGGCTTGGTGTTGCTGCTGATGTTGCGATGATGGGAGTTACCAAAGGAGTTAAGGCTATAGCCAATACTGAAACGGGCAAAAAAGTTGTTAAAGCTATTGGAAATAAAATTCCTTTTTTAAAAACGACTGAAGATATAGCTATCCGAAAAGACATTTTACAAAACCAAACTCTGGAAGAATTTGTTAATGTAAATGGTGGAAAGATAGATGATAAACTTGTTAAAAAAGCTATTGATGAAGGCTTCCCAGTAAGCAACTCAAAAGAACTTCAATCAATGTTATTGGCCGACAAAGCCGCTAAAGATGCAGGTCAACGTGGAGTTGTTCGTACCATGGCTATGACTCCAGATGAACTAGATGGATACATGGCGCAGAAGTTTAACTTTGTTCCGTCTAAGGGTTCAGCTCCTGCTCCAAAAGTATTTGATGCACCTGAAGATAAACTTTTAATGCAAAAAGTTGGATCTGAGCTGAATGAAGGGGTTGGTACAGGTTCACCAGACATGACCAAGTTTACACCGATCACCCCTGAGAACGTGGGTGGTGCCCCAACAGCAGATAAAGTTGCCAATCTTAATATCAATCAGATCCCTACCAAATATGAAGACTTCCGTGGATGGGTTCAACAGATGACTGATCCAAACAAAGATCTTTTGTATCAGGCACGTTTAAAAGGTCAGGACAGATTATCAAGAGCAGATGCGGTAGATTTTTATGACAGTATTGGAATTAACCCACTTCAAAATATGAGTGCTAAAGAAAAAGCTCAGGTGTTGATAGGGCAAAGGGAACTTGGTCAAGCATTGGGACCGAGAGAAGCGGCGTTCTTACGACAAACAATGAACGAGAAAGTCTATCCTGATTTAATTGCGCTGAGAAATAAAATCGACATCAAAGATCCTAAACAAAAGGAATTGTGGCTACAAGAACTAGGTAAAGCTTTTCAGCTTCAATCTAATATAGCCGGTGGTACGTCTGAAGCTGCTCGTACTGTTGCTTTTGCCAAACAAGTTTCTCCGATGGATAAGCTTAGAGAACAAGCTGCAAAAGTTTTTCAGGAAAATATGAAGAATCCTAAAGCACAAGATCGTATTTTAGATATGGCAGGAAAATTGGATGTGAATAATCCTCAAGCGATTGGTGAATTTATTTCAACACTTCGTCGCACACGGATGGATAAAATTTCAGGTGGTGCATATGAGCTTTGGATAAATTCAATTTTATCCAATCCACAATCTCATATGAGAAACATGATTGGTAATACTGTTACTACAACAACGATTCCTGCTGAAAAAGCATTATCAGCATTTTACGATAAAGCATTAACCGATGGTGGAAAGCTTCTTGAAGCATTAACCGATGGTGGAAAGCTTCTTAAAGCATTATCCGATGGTGAAAAGCGTCTTGGAAAAACTGTGGAAAGAGAAAGATATTTAGGTGAAGCGTCTTCTAATATTACTGGAAGTTTGGTTGGATTAAAGCAAGCAACATTATCATTTTTTAAAACTCTTGCAGGCAAGGAATCAAAAATTCCAGGATCAAAATTGGATTTTACAGGTTCTGTAAGAACCCCATATATTCCAGGGAAAATTGGAAAGATTATTCGTTTTCCAGGAGATGCGCTTCGTGCAGAAGATGAATTCTTTAAAACCATTTTGTACAGTGGAGAAACTACATCTTTAGCTGCTCGACAAGCCGTAAAAGAAGGTTTGAAAGGGAAGGCTTTAGATAATCGAATTGTTGAAATACTTAAAGACCCCTCTCACGTTATACATGAGGCAGGTGTTAAGGCTGCACAAATGGGTACATTCCAAACACCTCTTGGAAGTTTTGGAAAAACCATTTCTTTTGCTATTAAAGAAATTCCAGGTCTTAGATATGTTCAACCGTTCTTAACTACAGGTGCTAATATTCTTAAGTACGGAGTAAAGCGTACTCCATTTGGGCTGGCAAGACTTGCAAAAGCTAGTTCTAAAGGAGAGATAGCGGATATTTTAGCGCAAGGCACACTGGGTACAGCAGGTTTAATTGGTGCTGGTGGTGGTCTTTCAGCATTAAAAGATATTTCTGAAAAGAAAGTAGATCGTCCTGCCTCACAACCTAATAACAAAGAACTATCAGCGTGGACCATGGCAACTGGTGGACTGGCACAGATTTATGCGGATGGAAATTTAACAGGTGGTGCCCCAGTAGATCCAGAACAGAGAAAGGTTTTTTTTGCTTCCGGTAAAGTTCCTTATGCTATGAAAATTGGGGATCAGTGGATATCTTTCAAAGATTTGGGGCCAGTAGGAATCTCAATGGGCATTATGGCAGATACAATGCAATCGTGGAATTCTTTGGAACGAGATGATGCTGCAAAAGCATTAGGGCTTATGTTTTGGAATGGGGCCAAAACGTATTTGAATCAGAGTTACACTTCCGGTCTTTCAGATTTGGCCAATGCCTATTCAAATCCAGAAGTTTATTTACCAAGATTAACCAACAGAATTGCAACAGGTTTTATTCCGTATTCTGGGGCTATGAGATTTGCCGGTAATGTTGTAGATCCTACTCTTCGCCGACCAGAAGATTTAAAACAAGCAGTACAAAATGTACTTCCTTGGACCCGTGACATGGTTCCTCCGATGTATGATGTATGGGGTGATCCTGTGAAGATCACGGGGACTGTAGCTGAACGTATTTTTTCACCTATTCGTAGAAATGAAGCAACAAAAGATAAAGCCACGCAAGAGATTGACAGGTTGGATATTCAACCAGGAAGCATTTCTAAATCCATCAACAAAGATTTATCTTACACAGATCCTGCTTATCACCTTGCCCAACAAATGCGTGGGCAGTATGCAAAAATGTTTATTGATCGTTATGTTAATTCTTCAGGTTATGACAAAATGGATGACGTTTCTAAATCAATGGTTTTGGATAAACTATTTGCCAAAGCAGGAGAAGTTACTCGTAAGCGTTTAGGTGTTACAGGTAACAGTAAAGCTATGAAGGGTTTGATGATTAATCTGAAACGTGCCCAAGAAAGTGGAGATGAAGGTTTGCAGGATACAATCAAAGAACGAATGAAAACGGTGTTATCCAGAGAACTACAAGGGACTCTTCCTACCACAGGCGAATCATATTCAATATCACCTATCGAAACCAAAAGGAGCATTGAGTGAAATTTTTAGTTATCAGTGAAAAAGGTTGTGCATCTGGTCTTGCGTGGAAATTAAAAACCGAAGGGCATGATGTTTATTATTACATCAAGAATCCTGAGTACAAAAACTCTCTGGATGGGATGGTTAAAAAACTTACCTCTTTAAATGAAGCCAGCAAACAATCCCCTGATGTGGTTTTGTTAGACGGTGATCTAGGTTCAAAAGATTTTGATGAAAAGCTTCGTAAAAGTGGGTGGAAAGTTATTGGTGGGTCAGATTGGGGAAATAAGCTTGTTAAAGATCAAAAGTTCGCAAATAAGGTAATGGAGACTTTTGAGATCAGATCCCCAAGAATGTTTTCATTCTCTACAATCACGACAGCATTAGAGTTTGTGAATGCACAAGAAGGATTTTTTGCCATTGAAGCAGGGGAGTATTGTTTTACCCCTCATTCTAAAAACGAACTTGTGCAATATATGAAGTTGCTGCAAAAAAAATATGACTCCAAATGTCTTTTGCAAGAAGTGATCACGGGTCAGGATGTGTCGATTGAGCTTTGGTATTCCAAAGGTACCCCATTGGCCTATCCTATCACCAAACTTGAAACCAATTACACAATGCCTGGGGATTTGGGAGAGTATTCTTGTGGGCAGACCTCACTCGCATTCTCTTACCCAACTCGCCAACCTAAACTTGTACAGGAATCTTTAAAGAGGATGCAGATCTTTCTTGAGAGGGTGCAATACACAGGATTTTTATGTCTTTATGGAACAGTCAAAAAGAACAGATTTTATGGAAAAAGATTTTCAACCAACACCTCTGCCTCCGCAATATCCTTACTACAAGAGCCTTTGGGTGATGTGCTCAATCGGATGGCGAATGTGGACTTATCGAATATTAATTTTGGTAAAGGTTATGGGTATGCCATGAAGCTGAATGTTCCCTGTGGAACATCTTACATTGATATTTCTCATGAAGATTGTTTAAAGGTTTTTGCCAATGAAATGCAGGAAACTAAACAAGGGTATTTTACCACAGGCAAACAAGTTCTGGAATGTGCAGCTTATAAGAATAATATGTTTGATGCAGAGAAAGTTGTGAATGATCAGTTTAAGGCTATCTCTGTGCCTAATAAACAAGGAAGATTGTTTGATGGTATTCGTTTCGCATCAAGATATATTGATGCTCTTGTACCTCAAGGGTATGAGATGCCTCCATTTCCAGTGATTTCCACTTATTCACCTCCAAAAGAGGCTTTTAAACCTGTAGAACAAGAGCCTGTAATTTTGCCTCAAGTTTCTACGCTTGAAGCACCAAGGGAATCTGATGGATTACCAACGAACTAATATTGCTTCCTATCCGGTGATGAAAAATATCTCTACAGTATCTACTGTGGTGTCTGAGAATGTAGTGATAGATCGAACATCCCTGGTTTCATTTGAGGTCGCATGGACAACTACATCAGCTTCTGGGACATTTTCAGTAGAGGTTTCAGTTACTGGAACTAATTGGGCACCTATTACTTTATCTGCTGTTCCTGTTTTGTCTGGAACAAGTGGATCTCATGTTATTAATGTCGGAATGATGGGTCCTCTTATAATTCGCTTAAAATACACACCAACCGTATCCGCATCTGGGACAATGAATGCGTGGGTTGGAGGGAAGTCCTATTGAGCTTTTTCGAATATCCGTTTACTAATCTTTCTGGCTACGTTCCATACACAGGGGCCACGACTGACGTTAACTTAAATGTGCAAATTCTACACGTTGATACTGTCCGAGCTTTCTCAGAGGAGGGGATTTTATTTCAAAGTAGAGGAATCCGAGATATTGCAAAATTCGAATATGGAACGGTTGCACAAAAGCTTTGGAGCCCAACAGATTATTTGATGGAATTTAACGCAACATCGTATGATTTACAAACAAACTATGTGATTAATGCCAATGAATTAGCTTCAGCAGCTATAGCTGCATCGATAGGCTCATGGGGGCGTGGGGAGAATTATTTTCAGATAAAATATAATAGCGGGGAAGGAGACTGGGGCAAAGCCTTGTACATGGACGCTGCTGGATACATCAGAAACCCTAATTATATTTGGGGTGGGTCGTCAGATTTGTATTTTGACTCTCCGGCAGGTTATACTTATTTTGGCGATATCAATGTGCTCACAACCGGTGTTAGCATGTACATCGACACGCTCAGCGGTCAGATTGTTTTTGGAAATATTAGCTCAGGCGATACGTTTTATTGGGATGCTTTTGGGGGATCTATATTTGCGTACTCTGGCATCAATACCTATTCGATGTCCTCAACCTCCCTTTCTATTGTAAATAATGCAAGGATTAATCTGGAATATGCGAACTCCTCTACAAACAATGGGGATCTATGGCAACATGATTTACAGCAACAGCTTGCTGGGTTTAATGGTGGGATAGAACAGTGTTTTGTAGGGTGTTTATTTACACAGACCGCTGATAAATCCGTTACCAATACCACAACAGAAACTTCTATTTTTGGTACGGGAATAGGCGGAAGAACTCTTCCAGCCAATTTCTTGGTGATTGGAAAAGATATCGACATTGAAATGTCAGGCGTCTATTCCACAGTTGCAGTGACGGGGGATACCATAACATTACGTGTAAAATATGGATCAACTACTTTGGCCACAAAAGCAACAACTGCGCTTGTCACAGGCGGAACCAATTTATTTTGGGAAGCAAAATTAAAAATCACATGCAGGACTGAAGGGTCAACTGGAACAGTTCAGGTTTCAGGGCGAGTCATTTATCAAATTGCTGGTGCTGTGTCAGTTATTGATGAAATCAATAACGCTGTAGCAACATCAACTTTAAATACCACGACTTCAAATCTTTTAGATGTAACTGTGCAGCATAGTGCTGCATCTGCCTCAAACACAGTTAAATCCTTGGTAGGATCTGTAAATATAAATAATTAGGAGAAAAAAATGCCAAATGTATATGTTCCATATGTTAACCCAAACCCTAAACCATACGTATTAAAGTTGGAGTCTATTCCGACCATATTAGTTGATGCAGCAAATCTTAAATATGCGAAAATTTATATGACTGTTTTGTCAGTTGATTATTTTAAAACCGGATATGACGCATACATTGAATACAGTTATTTAGGAGAAGTTGATTCAGGACGTAAAAATGAACTTGGTGACAGTATTATTTGGACGGGGATTCCAAAAATTTTAGGCACCCAACAAACTACATTTTCAAGAGCGCAAGCTGAAGCGATTGAAACTGGCTCAGGCGGTCTGACTGGGACTTTTCATTCAGACAAGTTTGACCAATTAATTCTTGCAGGTTTCTTGTACAAACTTTCAACAGAAACGGCACCTAGATATGGCCTTGGTGTTTCAGATTGGGTACAAGTTCCATAATGAGAAAGCTTTTAAAAAACTTTGTCATATTGTTTACAGCGATCTTTCTATCGGTGATCTTTTATCCTTTTGGGTTTTTGGTCTCCGTTTTCTACTCCATCGTTGAAAAAAATATGGATTACTTTGCGAAGGTAATAATGCGGATTGCTGTAAGTATCGATCAATTGGGGAACGTTATTTGTGGAGATTTATTTGATCTATGTATGGTTAAAACAGGCGAACCGTTTGGGTTTGAGGATGATACAGTATCGGATATATTGGCGAGAAACCAAGGAAACTTAACATGGTTGGGAAAATCGATTATGATGATTATCAAGTTAGTCGATCCAGATCATTTTGAGGGCATGGTATGAAAACACAAGAAGAGCTTGAGCAAGATCTTAAAAAGTACAAGCAGGATTTTGAGGTTGCTAAACAACAGGTAAATATCATTCAAGGATGTATTATAGCGACTGAAAACATTTTAAATCCTCCTGCAAAGAAACAAGATGGAACAAAATAATGGCACAATGTTCAAATGGCCCGAATGGGCAAGCGTGGCGGCAGTCACTACAGACCTTTCTATTGGGTCAATTGATGGTCGAATTCCTCTCGAATGTCCAAAAAAATTACTCTACGGATCAAAACCATGTTCATCCAAGTTGTATGATACTGGTAAAAAACGACGACTTAAAGGAAGACCACAGCGAGAAGTGCGTTGCTCGCTCTGCGATTATCACGACTGGCGATTGGTAGGGAAACTTGAATGAAAAAGATAAACATAAACGAGATAGTTCCGGTTCTGGTGAGAATTTCGAGACAACAGGTAGTTTTTTACTACGAAGCCTCGAGCACAATCCCACAAGCTTTAAAACATTTCTTGCGGTGGTTCTTGCCCTCCCTCTTGGTGGGATTTTTATTGGGGGGTTCGTATCTTCTAGGGCTACTATGTCCCTCATTGATGATCGCTTGGAAGAAAGATCCCCAAAGATATTACAATCTGTTTTCGATCAGCTCTCAAGCATCCGAATTGAAATCGGGAAAATTCAAACAAGAGATGAGTCTCAAGAAAAACGAATCGATAAATTGGAAGATAAAAAATGAGTAAAAACAACCTTTTTTTTGATGTTGCTTTTGTCAAGATCATCAAAACAGAAGGTGGGTATGTAAATCACCATGCGGATCATGGTGGGCCTACAAATTACGGTATTACGCAAGAAACTTTATCAGAATATCTAGGACACCCTGCAACGATTGATGAAGTAAAGGACCTAACGCTAGGTACTGCAAAAGCCATTTACAAAGCCAATTATTGGGATAGACTCAGCTTATCAGAAGTTGATAATCTTAACTTATGTTTGGCATTTTTCGATCAGGCTGTAAATCGTGGGGCTAGACGTGTTGCGGAACAGATTCAAAAATTAGTGAATGTAAAAATGGATTCTGTGATCGGTCCTGTTACAATTAAAGCAATCAACGCAGAAAATCCTAAAAAACTTCTTTTGAACTTTGTTAAAGATATTCAAAAATCATACATTAGAATTGTTAAAAACGATCCTTCTCAAATTGTATTTTTAGAGGGATGGATGAATCGAACTCACGCACTATTGGACCTAGCATGATCCTTTGCGAAGCAGAATATCAAGACGTGATTGTAAATTATCCCTTACTATTTCAAAAAATGGTTCAGGATTATTTGCACACTAGCCAAGAGTTTTTAAATGATGTCGTCGTGGTTCACTCTGCCGATAAAGATTCTGTCCGATTCTTTTACCCTAAAAAATCAGGTTTTAATGGGGTTGATTTCTTATTAGACCAAATCAATTCACGCTGGCACTACGATCCCGACAATCATGAGTTTGATGTGTTGTCTAGGGTACCAAGATCCGAAGAAGAATTAAATAGTTTTGATTACAAAGCTTTGTTAGAATTACGTTTTAAACCCAACAAAACGAGAATGAGTAATGGAAGATAGACGCCAAAGCTGGACACGGGGGCTTCGAAGTGTTGTAAACAGTAAAAAAATCAACGCTATTTTCCTTGGTGCCGGCCTCTCAATAATTTTACACAAAGTTGGATTAAACTCCGAACTTCAATTTATGTATGCTTTGGCTGTCCTAGGCTCTGTAGGTGTTCAAGGCTATCGTGATGTTAAAACTCCCAAGGCTCCCGATGCTGAATAGATATACATTATTCGCTTTTTTGTTTGGCCTTCTTATTGCCAGTGCTGCGGTATATTTTCTCTTACCCACAAAGATTGAAATCAAAGAAGTTGTAAAGACGGTTGAAGTTGAAAAGATCGTGAATCGTGACGTGATTAAACATCAAGTGAAAACCATTTACAAAGACGGTACGATTAAAATAGTTACCGACTCACACGACAAGTCGAAAGACGTTGAGACCGTTAAAGAAGTGGTCAAAGAATCCACGCAGAAGGTCACAGGAATCAATACAAAGAGACTTCTTATTATGGGTGGTGTGAATCCATTACACAGAGATCAATGGCTCGCAGGAATGAGTTATAACGTGCTTGGACCTGTAGATGTAGGATGTTTGTATCAGAACGGGATATTTATTACCGCAGGTGTAAGATTTTAAGTGAATTTTAAACTATACAAAAAATAATATTCTGTTTTATAATAAGACTTCTCAATTGCTGCTTTATCGCAGTGTAAGGGCACGAAGGGTCCGAACCATTCCTTTCGTGCCTTTTTTATGAAAAAATACTTCCAATACATTCGTCAACTTCCATGCTGGTTTGGAGGAAAAGAACTTTATTTCCTAGGGTACCCTAGATTCTGTTCCCAGGATTGGGATGAGCAGCGAGGGGAATTTAAGTCGGAAGTGTCACACATCCTTCGTAAAGGCTCTACAAGACGTAATGATCATCTAGGGAATGTATTTCCCAATTGCCGAATTCACCATCATTGGTTTGAAGGCTTGACCCCAGAGGTTCGAGAGAGTTTTTTGGTTTATGGAAAAGAAATATATGAAGAATATTTAAAAATACTTGACTAATTGAATTATTCATTTTAGTCTTATTTTATGGATCAAGTTTTAAAGAAGTTCTTAAATAAAGTTAAGAAAACAAAAACATGTTGGTTGTGGGTTTCGAAAAGAGGTACGGATTCTTATGGAACCTTTTCGTTTGACGGTCAATCAAGACCAGCACACAGGGTTTCTTATGAGATATTTAAAGGTAAAATTCCTGATGGTTTACATATAGATCATTTATGTAGTGTTAGATCTTGCGTAAATCCAGAGCATTTAGAAGCTGTTACTTGTACAGAAAATGTGAGACGAGGCTTTTCTTTGATGAGAGAAAAAAAAATTAAAAATCTTAAAAAGAATAAAAAGGAAAATGCTTCTAAAGCAAGTGATCTTATCTTATTGAGACATAGGTTGTGTTTAACTCAAGAAAAATTTTCAAAAGAATGTTTATTGAAAGCAAACACAATAGCGAAATTAGAATGCAATCTAAAAACAGTTACTGATCGTTTAATATCTTATTTGAAAATGAAATTTCCAAAACAAACAAAGGATTTATTTTTGTAGGTGCAATATGCAAGAAATCCCAAGATTTACAGATGAGTTTGGTTTCCGTTGGTATTCGTACAAAGACCACAACCACATCTCAATCACTACAATCCTAGATTCATATCTTAATCAGGAAGATCAGGACTTTTTACTTGGTATTGATTCTGCCACTTATGGTTATGTTATGGATGCTACTGCAAAGGCAGGTACTGAGATAGGGGAACTCTGCAAAACCTCCCTAGAGCCTAACTTTATATGCCCACCCAAATACAAAAAGCCTATAGATAATTGGCTTAAGCTTGTAGAAAAAAACAAGATTGAACCGCTTGAATGGGAAAAAAGGGTTGTATCGACCAAGTATGGATATGCTGGTGCAATCGACTTAATTGCCAACGTAAGAGGCGTAAAAGGTATTGTTGAGATCAAGTCTGGCAAGTACCGTAAAAAGGCTGGATATCAGGCTGAGGCCCAAAGAATGGCAGAGTTTGAGATGACTGGTGAATTACTTCCAACACATGTAGCCCACATCCATCGAGATGGCTCGACACGAAAACTTTATTCTTTTGAACATCATGAGTTTTTATTCACCAAGTTCCTTTCGGCACTTGAGTTATTCAAAGGTGATTACGCAACGATTTTAAATGATTTGGAATATTCATGGAGGTATCATAATGCCTTTAGGGAGTATTTCAATTTACAGCAAACAACAAAAGGAGACGAAAATGGAATGGAAGAACAAGTTCAAGGATGAGATGAAAAGTGGCGGAGATTTTATCCGTCTAAAGAAAGATGGAGATGAGGTTATTGGCGTATTCCGAGGGGAACCAGTCATATTCTTTATGATGTTCGGTCCTGGTGGAAAGAACAATATCGTTAAGAAAGAATACTTTGAAGTAGATGGTAAGGGTGCATCTAAGAGATTTAGATTTAACTTTATCACCAAAGTTGGCGATAAACACGTCTGCAAGATTTTTGAAGGCTCTAAAACAGCCGGAGAGACGTTATCTATGACCTTGGATGAGTATGACATCACCAATACGGTGTTTAAAATTAAACGTCAGGGATCTGGGATGCAGGATACGGTGTATCATTTTCTGTTCAAAGATAAATTAAGTCCTGATCAAGTCGCAAAAATCAATGCTATTGAATTGTTGGATATTGACCCACTTGAAAATGGTGAGGATGAAGTCTTATCTGATTTCCCTAAGACAGTTAAAGAGGCTCTCGCTAAGGGTAAAACGGAAGACATTCCTTTCTAGGAGGCTATATGGTTCAAGACATGGTTCAAAAATATCAGACAGACAACTGGGCTATATCTTCTCAGGAGTTGGGCAACATTTGTGTCCAACTCCAGAGGGCTAGAGCTGAGAAACTTAAAGCTCGTAAGATGTATGACAATCTTAAGGACCGTAGAGGTCCGATGATTGAGAAATTCAAACTCGCCATTCGGGATGAGTTAAAGAATGAAGGTTTTAAAAAGCCAACCCTTTTGGAAATTGAAGGCTCACTACCCGATCATGAAGACTATGAGACATTTCAGGTTGGGTACGAGGCAGCCAGAGATGCTTATGAGGAAGCCAAGGTTAAAGTGGATGATTTGGAGACCTTATGGGAATCAGCGAGAAGTATTATTTCTGATAGACGATATGAGAGAGGCAGTACATTAAAAGAAGCAGCATTTATTTAGGAGGGTGTATGAATGATTTTGATTTTGAATTTTTTATTTATAGTTTGGTAGCAGTTTTTTTATTAATTTTAGCAGCAATTGGTCTTTATGTTTTTTCACTTAAAGTCAATCAACCTATTGTGGATAGGTATAATGAACAGTGTAAAACGCATGTAACTGCGAAAGATATGTTCTGGGGATATCCTATGGATAATCCTGCTTTATGTAACAATCAATGGTCAGTTAAGCTCAATAAATAGGCAAAGTAATTGACGATGATTTAAGGAGAGAAAAATGGTTCGACAAACAAGCATCCAGACGTATCACAAGATCATGGATGATGGCCTATTAAGCCTTCGTCGTGGTGAGGTTTATGAGGTTCTATTTCGCATAGGCCCTGCTACAGCCAGTGAAGTGTTTAATGAGTATCTTAAAACTTACGGTAAGAGAATCTCAACCAACGGTAGTGGATCACGTTTAAGTGAGCTTAGGGACTGTGGTGTGGTTCAAGAGTTAGGCACCAAGGCATGTTCGATTACGGGACACAATGTGATTTTGTGGGACGTGACAGATCAGTTGCCTGTGAAACCAAAAAAATCAAAAACAGAATTTAGATATTGGTGTGATGAATGTGATCGCTCATTTGATAACCCTCTTGATCATGATGGTTTTGAAGATGAATATTGCAGTGGGATTTTAACACAATGGAGAAAAGTAAAATGAACATAGAAAAATCAGAAGAATTGTTATTGGCTTTAGTATCACAAATGAAAGATTTGGATCACGGGCTGGAATCTACACGGATGATGAGCCATCCTAATCGAGCGATGTTTGAAGCGATCTTAGTCAATATCAAGACACTAAATGTACTGATGGTGCGATTGATATGCGCTGCCAGTCATATTAATCCAGCTATTGTTCCTTCAGGAGATTTAAAATGAAAAACAACAAACAAGAATCAATTATAGAATTGATGCAAACAGCCTATGATTGGGGCGATCATTGGGACGATGCTTGGGCGTATGTTTATCAAGCTTTGGTAGATCAAAAGATATTAAGGCCAGAATTCTCTACTGATATTCTGACTGGAAAATTCAAAATTGTGGACGAAAAGTTCTGTAGTGAAGGCTATAAAAAAAGATTTAAAGCGATTCTTGCAGACATAGATTCTTTTAGAGAGGAAACAAAATGAACTTCCCAACATGCAGAACGTGTGTTCACGTAGAAATATTTTCAGCAACCAAATATGATCCTGAATATGTTTTTTGTCATTGGGTTCCGACTACATATGGGTGTGTTAAACCAAAACCAGACAAATTCTTTTGCTCCGAACACGAAACAGAAGACGGAACCAAGTTTGTGAATTTTGGAGATAACAATGTCCAAGAGGTTGTAGAATGACGCACACGAAATTACTTCCATGTCCATTTTGTGGTTCCACTCCTAAAATTAGACATGGGAAATTAGGCCATTGCCAATTACATGGAGACCCATTTCAAGATATTATTGTGAAATGTTGTAATCACAATTGTGTAGCGAGTCCAAGTGTTAAGGCAGGGGACATATATAACGGTGGTTTAGACTTAGCTAGAAAGAAAGCAGTTGAGAAGTGGAATATCAGATTTAATAACACCCACGTCGATCTTTTAGAGGCAGCGAAGGATGCGTGTTTAATGATTAATGAGATCAATCAAACAATGAAAAACCATGGTTTGTTAAGTGATAATTGGCTTATATCTTCACCGAGATTTCTAAAAATTATGGATGCGATCAAGAAAGCAGATATTTCAACCGTGAAGCAGGAGGGGTGAAAGAAAGATTTCAGAAAGTGACCCTAACACATGGCACCCGCAAACGAACGCAGCTTTTAATGTAGTTCATGTTAGAGAGGTTTTAGAATGACCAACTTGAGACAGATTAGGGGGATGGGGTGAAGGACGTTAAATTATCTGAAAGAGAAATAGAAGAAGATATTCGTTTTGCAGAAACCGTGGAAGATGCTGCGCATGATACTGGTTGCTCAAAAATTGAAGATCTTGTTGGTATAATTCATTCACATTTTAAGTTTGGATATGGCGGTTTCAATGGATGGTTTAAAAATTGGACTGAATTAGAATCAGAAGTGAAGGATTTTATTAAATCCTATAAGGAGATAAAATGACCTTCCTGAAACAACTCTGGTGCGGGTGGAAGACGGGGCATTTTTATGAAACAAAGTTGGATGGATATTATGTTGAGTATGTATGTAAGTGTGGAAAAAAGAGTCACAAAAAACTTTTGTAACAACGCCTACGGGCAGGAAAGGAAAGAATGAATATTGAAGAAATGAAATTGAAAGAAGTGTTAGCATTGGCAACGGCATTTGGAGCAAAACTAGATGACACAGCATTTGAAGTGGGGAAGGCTTATTTGATTCGAACTGTGACGATGTACTACACAGGCCGAATCATAAAAATCACTTCCAAGGAATTGGTTTTAGAAGATGCAGCATGGATTTGCGATACTGGTCGATTCCATGACTGTCTAAAAGAAGGAAAATTTAATGAAGTAGAACCTTATATCGAGAACGTGATTATTCTAAGAGACACCATCGTTGATGGCTCTATTTGGACACATAAACTTCCAGTGACACAAAAATGATTCAACCAATTAAATATACAGCCACATATTTATATTGGAGCGGGAGCTGGAGCAGGAGCGGGAGCAGGAGCAGGAGCGGGAGCAGGAGCGGGAGCAGGAGCGGGAGCTGGAGCGGGAGCAGGAGCTGGAGCTGGAGCGGGAGCAGGAGCAGGAGCGGGAGCTGGAGCGGGAGCGG
>JACCDG011989502.1_pt1 | contig 39440 bp, 60 predicted proteins | sample 7442471 | NCBI WGS metagenome assembly JACCDG01 (sample SAMN15323444, study PRJNA562643) | freshwater metagenome | isolation source: river surface water | place: USA:Blue River Watershed | collected 2017-08-17 | reverse complement strand
CTAGTAGAATAACTTATCATATCTCTTATTAAGATAGATAAAGTTACGCATCTTTCACTGGCTAACTCTTTCAATCGTATTATCATAATTGGCGGTAAGCACAAACTCACTACTTTTAATCTTTCTGTCTCTGATAATGTTTTACGTCCTCTTTTTTTAGTTGTTTCCATTGTTTTTACTCCTGCTGATTTAAATTATAGTTATATTGCTCGATTGCTTTATTTAGTACCGTTTTAGATACTTTAAACCCTAGCGATTTAATCGCATCGGTAGGATCGCCAGTGTACCCATATTCATGATTACCCAACTCATAGACTAATAGTTTTATTTGTGCTTCTTTATCCTCTTTTGCTTTTTTAGTTAGTTCGCTTTTATGTCTCTTTGATAAGCTGATATAATCTGCTACTTTGTTTTTTAAGATAATACCACCAGCGACAAAACCAATTACATCATTCTTGCTACAGTTTAGCTTTTTTAATCCCTCTTCAAGTTGTTCATTATTGAAAGCAAAAAATACGTAGTTGTCGATAAAAGTATTTAGCTCTTGTTCGTGTCTTTTTTTTAATTCTTGTAATGTTTCCATAATGTTTTTACTCCAAAAGGTGCATAATTGCACAATCGGCTACTCAATTGAGTAGCCTGTTCTACAATTTTGTTTTACTCCTTAAATTAAAATAAAATTGTTAATACTCAAATGCGATTCTCTCAATCCTCTCAGCAATCGGTTTTAATAACTCTGAATTAGTTTTTTTAACATGAGCATTTAGAACACGTTGTGCTCCTCTTACTGTTTTTAAGTATCCTTTGTGCATCATGCTATCTATCATTCTAGTATTAGCATCGATCTGAAACGTGTATATTATTTTAGTTATCCTAGTTGTTTTCTTTTTCATAGTGTTTTCTTAAAAGTTAAATTAAATTAAAATAAAATTTGTATCATTGCCTAATATACGTGTTTAATAAATTCAGGGTTTAAAGATTTAATAGCATTAAGCTCAACTCTAAGACTAAGTTTGCGTTGTAAATTGCCCTCTAATTTATAAGCTTTTGCTAGCTCGCAATACTTAGTAGCCAATTCCTTTTCAGTGTCTAGAATCGCATATTCATAATAGCTTTTAAGTTTAGTTGATTTTGTAAGTTTGCCGTTTATTATTCTCATTGTTAGTTACTCCTTAAAGTTGTTAATTAATATATTGATATATTACTACTAACTATCGTTACTTGTCAATGAATTAATTAATAATTTATTAATAATTTTATAAGTAGCTGATAAGATTGAGATGTTTTATTAGCACAATGTTTTAAAGTGACAGAAAGTAGAGAATAGCTAACTATTATTCAGTCACTGGGTTAATTGCCCACTACTAGCTATTTAGTACTATAACAGCTTAATGCAACTAAGTTGCAGTAACTAACTATCAAAATGCTACTAGCAAGATATTGATAGTTTTGTAGCGTATGCTACATTTGTTAGTAGGAGTTACATCTATACGTATCAGTGCAGACCGACCAGTTGGTTTGTTATATAGGATTAATCTATAGATTGATGCTAATACATAGAATAAACCTATGTATCTATGTAGATACTTGCATTTGAACTATCTACTATTCTATTCAATCACCACCACAAACGCCATGATAAGAGGGGCTACTATATATAGCCAACTACCCATCTATTCAGTGACAACATAATAATTAATAATATCACGCACTTACTAGGCTAGGTTTTGACTGATAAGACTACTTATCGGTCATTTACTTTAGGCATACCCCCTGGGGTGGAATATGTACCAGGACGCATTGGGGTGGGGTGGCAGTGGAGGGGACTGTCCCAGATTTAAAAAATTTTTCTAAAATCTAGTTCATACATTAATTTTTTGGTTACTGGAAATTTTTTTTCACTGGGGGTATTGACAAGATTGTGGGATGTAGTAAATTTGGAAGTGAAATACTCCCCTCATAGGTGGAAATCTTTTACTGGGTGAAACCAGGGCTGATAAGGCGTCCCTATCCTTGACGTTGTAAAGTTGAAGCACTCTATGGAAAAAATGGGTAAGTCTGTAGTCTGGTAGAGAGTGAGGTGATGAGGATTGTTTATTGTCACTGCAAAATATCACTCGATGCGAAACTTTGCAATTTCGCCTATTGGTAAGTTGATAGATGCTACGGATCCGGTTCCTAGGATGACAACTAGTCGAGCCATTGCAAAAGTGTTCAAGAAGCCCAGGGGGGTAGGGGGGGTGCATCTGTCAGAACAGTTAATTCAATTTAAAGAATCTAATTCTAGGGAAAGATAATACGGAGGCACGAAAAACTCCCGAATGATTGAGGGAGGTGTATCTAGGTGATTGGTGAGTTCTACAACTTATAGGGCTGTACTATCAAGCGGTTTAAGTTAGGTGAGAGGTGAAAGGTTCTTGAAAACTTTCCTTTTATTTTTCACTGAGCGTTTGTAGGTTGTAGAATTGACTAATTGCAAGTGAGTTAGTGCATGGAGTGTTTTTTTTCATAATGAATCCTTAAAATTAAGTTCTAAGGGAGGTAGTTGGTGCTATCTCCCTTTTTTTATTCACTGGAATATTTTTTACTTTTACCTATTGACAAATAATGTACGTGTATTAATATACTAGATAACTCAAGCTAGAGGGTATTTGTGTAGTCTCCAAAAGTGTGTTGTTGAAAGTTAGTGGCTCTGGCTTGAGTTTTTTTATTATGCACTGGGGAGTTGGGAAATTGGGAGTTTATGGGAAACATACATATTTTTATAGCAGATGAGTTACATGAGAGGTTGAGGAAGGTTTGTAGGCATAAGGTTACACAGCAGAAATTCTTGGAGGAAGGGATAGAGAAGTTGGTTAGTGAGATGGAGAAAGGAAAAATACAACCAGAAAGGTTTCGTGATTATAAATCATTAGAAGCTCGTGATGGTATTAGGCCCCCTACTGAAGAGGAAGTGATTGTGTTTTTAGATGAATTTATTCCATACGAGAAGGTTCAAGAGGATAAGAAGGAAGAAGAGGTTGCTTGTGAAGGTGTGGTAATTAATCCACAGTATTATGTTCCTGATGATAAGGAGGATGAGTAATGAATTGGAGACAAGATTTTAAGACTGCATTTGACTCTGCAACTCTTGGTGCTGAATCTAAGAAAGAGATACATGATTCTTTAGTCACAGAGGTTGAGGAGTTGTTAAAGAAGTTCTCTGTTGAGTCTTATAGTAGGGGGTATAAGGATGCTATGAGCTTGGTGTTAGAGATTATAGAGCTTAGACGTATGACTCCAGAGGATATGGATAATATCTCTAAGGCTAATGGAGAAAAGATTTTTCAGGCGTTAAAAAAGATTCTTTAGTAAAATAAATTTCAAACAGGGTAAATCCTATGGTAAGCATTGGCAATAACAGAATGAGACTAAGGAGAAAAGACCTTAGAGCTAAGTTTAAAGATGATGGTCGTAAAGGTGTTACCGTATTTGAACTCTCTGATACTATGCCAGTGCAATCTCACATGTGTTGTGAAATGCCTAAGTGTGGGCATTTTCTTTTTCACGCTGAATATTCAATGGACGGTAACTTATTGCTCTCTTGTGATAAGTGTCACCACGAATCTTTAATCAAAGGTATTATATTTTCTGAATCTAGAATTGCTCAAGGTATTGTTGATCCTCAAGGCATGATGCCAGGTCATGTTCGTTGTCCTAGAGATAATAATAAGAAGTGGGTGCTATGGAAAGCATCAGAAGATTTATTAATGATGGGCTGTAAGACTTGTGCGTTTCAATGGCAGGCTAATCTGTGGGAAATGGGTAATGTCTTACGTGATGAGTTTAAATATGCACAGAAAATAATTGTATGAACAGGAGAGAATTTCTTAAATTACTGGGATTAGGAGCTGTCACTGTTGCTACTCCTAAATTTATATTTGACTATGGAGCTAATCTTTATAAGAGAGAGTCTTTAATAGAAATACCTGATGATGATGAGATGCTTCATTATGGAGACTGTTCTAAGTATAACTTAACAACCTATGGCAATCTTTTTAAGGAAAAGTATTTAAGGTTGTCTCGTGATATTTATAATCAGAGTCATCCAGGTTTGATGAAGATGAAAAATTTTGGTGCACCAGGAGCGGTAATAGCTCCAATTAAATTTTAAAATATGATAATTAGAACTGAATTAAAAACAAACGATCCAGAAATGCTAAGTGGTGCGGTATATGTTTTTACCGATACAGGTAATTTTATCGCACTAGAAAAAACAGCACTATTAGATAATGACTATAAGGTATCCTCTTATCATTGTATGGTATCAGGAATTACTGTTATCGAGAAAGATTGGAAAGCCTTAAAACTTCACCTTGACACTTTAATATTAAATCACAATGTTACCAGCAATAATTAAAAAATTCTTTTCACCACAGATAGTTCTTAAAGATGAGGACTCTAAGGCTATAGCTATTGCTCAAGTTAAAGCCCTAGCAGAAGTATCTAATAGCTTTAAACAGATAGCAGAGTTTGTCACTGGAGAAGGATTGAAAGAAACATTAAAAGGAAATGCAAGATACAACGCTGTCAATGCTGCTTTGTCTGGTCTTACTAGCAATGCTGGTAGAATGGGATTAAATGCTGCCACTATGAAGCAAGATGCTATTGATACTGTTCACAGGGTTGAGGAGTTCCACAAGACTTATGAACGTGTTATAGCAGAAAGAAATAATGGCGAAGAGTTTGACGAAGAGATTTATAGTGCTGAAGAATTAGCAAAATTTAATAAGTAAAAGGATATTATGAATCAAATTGAATTTATTAAGATGGGAATAAGAGTTTGTTTTTAGGGAGATACTAAATGACAGGATATAAAAGCTATTATTATGTGATTAGAAAGGGCAAGAGTTGGGAGATCTATTCAACATGTTGTAAAGATTGGATGTTTATAAAGTGCTATGAATCTTACGATGAAGCATTAAAAGCGATAAATGAGAAACAGACCAGAGCATGACTTACAATGCTCGATAATCCACTGGGCAAAATTGCACGAAAGGCAATATCCAGAACTAGAGTTTTTATTTGCGATACCGAACGGAAGTTATAAGAGTGCTAAAAGTGCTAAGGAGTTTCAGGAAGAAGGATTAAAAAGCGGTGTTCCTGATTTATGTTTACCAGTGCCAAGAGGTGGATATGGGGCTTTATATATAGAACTAAAAAGCAAGCAGGGGAAAGTATCAGAGACTCAAAGACATTGGTTAAATGGATTGATGAAGTTAGGGAATCTTTGTTTAGTTGCGAATACTTATGAGCGAGTTACGCAAGTTATAATTGATTATTTAAAAGGAAAATATGAGCAGAATAAAAATTAAGAAATCACCAACAGCAGATACTAGGACATGTGACGTAACTACTGTTGACAAATAAACACTATTAAATTCAAGTCGTCAGCATATTACAGATTCAGAAGGAAAATATGGATGCATTGATGACTATTTAAAAGAGTGTTTCTCAGAACTTTATAAACTTAAGGAGATGAACGAATATGGAGGAATGGGGAATGTTAATCATGATGTCCTGTATAGGCATCGCATTAATAGTTAAAGTTTACAAGGAGAAATAATTATGTATTTTGGAAAAGAAACTTTTCCTGATAAATTTTTTTGGCTTTTAGTTTTGATTGTATTTCCAATTTTAGGTGCGTGGAAAATATGCGAAATTATTGAGTGGCTTTATCAGCACGTAGATATTAATTTTATTTAAAGGAGATTTATGACAAACACAGGACAAGACGCTATCGGACTACTACACAAAAACTACCCAGTTAAAAAACTAATCAAGTATTCCGATGTAGGATCGACAATCGGAACACTAATAGATACAACTTTTGCTGATAGATTAGATACCCTAAGAACAGTTTTAGACTCTGGAAAGTTCGATAAGTTGTTGGTTGACCTACTTAACAATACGGCGATTAGAAATAATAAACTTTATCCAACAGAAATGTTGAGAGTTTATTCAGGTGGTCAAAAAGGACTAGCAGAAATCAACAGAGATGCAAAAGACTACAACAGCAAATTATATCGCTTAGTCGATAAGCAAATTAAAAGAGTAGAATCTCTAAAAATATCACAAGATAGAATTAAAGTATCAGGATTACTAGAGCATAACTTAGATGTAGAAGGGGCTACCTTTCTTACTTATTATATACGTAGAGCAGGTTTTGAGGCGGTGGATTCTCCGATGACCCCTAGCTACTCTCCATTGCCTGATGTAATTAATGAAGTTCATGGTAATGGTAATCGTGGAGAATCAAGAAGCAATGATGGTATGAATTTCTTTGATGCTAACCTTTTTGAAGATGGCTATTACTCAAACGATCCAGAATACGCATTAGACTGGACGCATGAGGATAACGGCAACTATACAGGGTTAAAAGTCTTTGTTCCACCTAGAAATAGAACTACTTTTCCCACTGATGACCAATTTAGAACAAGATTGTATTTAAGAAGAAATGGAATAGGAACTAAGCCCCCAAAAATTACAGGGGCGAATCCATGTAAGGGTAAGGAGCTATGGAAAACTTTCGCAGAGGATTATAAGACAAAAGATCCTAGAGGATCTAAGCCGATGTTTATCAGTAAATCTAAGGCGGACAAAATTAAAGCGATTTCTATAGAAACAGGAAAGCAAATAGGTTTTCTAAAATTCTACGGATCTTTTGACGGCTATAACGAAAAAGGATGGTTTAGGCATTATTTGGGTTCAGGTAGTGGGGAAACGGCCCTACAGCTACTACAAAAAAATAATGGCAAAGAATGGATTATCATCACCGATGGCAGAACTAAGTGGATTGTTAATATTATTAGAAGAAACGGTTATTACAGGGTTAAGTAAATTATGAAATACTACATATACATTTTAACTTATTTATTTTTCTTGGCAGTCTCTTTTGTTGTACTAGCCTCGTTAATAATATACGTAGCTTCCAACTTAGAGACAGGAGCGATAATTTAATTTTATAAAACAAAGGATAAACTTATGAAAATTCTAACTTTAATAATGGTCTTTGCGTTATCGGCTATAGCACAAGCCGAAACAGTAACGCTACATATCATTAACCCAGTGAACAAATACTCGGAGAATAGAAAGACCGCTTTAAGGGTTTTTCGGAAAGTTAAGGCTAGAACAAAAACCGAGACGGGATTTATCGATTTAAAGCTTGGCAAGTATCAAGAAGTTAAGATGCGAAAAGACTGGAATTATAGTTTGAATTGGAAACTAGAGAATCCAATCTACACAGAATCAGACAGGCTCTTAACGATTCTTGAAAGGTATACTGATAAGAACCCTTCAAAACAGGATATTGTTACGTTCCTAATTCCCACTAAGTTGGCAAGTGCATCAGGAGCTACAAATAAGACTTGTATAAAAAACAAAACCTATCAACCAATCACTTTTCTTACTTTTCAAACGTGGAAAGATTTGACCGATCCCGATTCGCCAAACATCGCTATTTGGTTGCATGAGTTGGGGCATAATTGGGGGGCTACTCACGATTATCAGAACAATAAAAGCCTAATGACTCCGTATGCTGGAATGGGTGATGCTTTTTTTAATGGCAAGCATACGCCAACTTATTCAACATATTCTATTAACCAGATTAATAATTGTTTTAAATGAAAATAACAATAGAAAGATTTACTAAGAACGCTTTTCCTCAACTTGGAATAGTTTCAATAGAGGAAGTCCCTTTTTGTTTTTCACTGGAACTACCAGATAAAGGCAATGAGAAGTTAGTGTCCTGTATCCCTAGTGGTAAATATATTTGCAGAAGAACTTACAATAGAAAGACCACTGGAAAGTTGTTAATTGACACTACGTTTGAAGTGTTAAAAGTTCCTAATCGTTCAGGAATTTTGTTTCATGTTGGCAATACGATGAAAGATACTAATGGATGTATCCTTTTAGGGCAAAGAGTAGACTTTGAAAAATTTTCTGTTTTAGACTCGACAAAAGGGTTCTCTCAATTTATAACAAGAACTAGGGATGTTAATGAGTTTTTGTTAGAGATATATGAGTCACGATTTTGAAACAGAGAAAAATTTGATTGAAATAGTCAGAGAGAGTAACGCCTCTGTGCGTGAAGCATTGAATTTGCAGTCATCTAATTTATCACAGTTAGTTGAGTTGCAGAAGAAATCTTTACCAATCTCTTTGGTATTCTTAATGTTTGCTACACTGTTGGCTGTAATTTTCGGCAAAGAGTGTATAGAATGGTTCTTTGGTCATTCTATTAATCCAGTGAAAATTGGAATAAATTAAAAGGAATAATTTATGTTTAACTTTATTAAAAAACTATTCGTTGAATTAGCTGGAAATGGGAAGATGTTGTTAGGATACCTCTTGCAAGAGATTCCTGGATTAACAGACTATCCTGGACTTGTATCAGCAATACAGGAAGTGTTGGCGAATCCAACCAGAGAGAATTTTATTAAGTTTTTAATTCAAGCTTTAATGGCTGGTGCTGCTGGTCATAGAGCAATTAAAATTGTTACAAAAATATTAAAGATAGGTTAAATATGACAAAAGAAGAAGAAGAGTTAAAGAAGGAACTAACGGAAAGATTGCAGGGAGTAGAAAAGCAATGGGTAGAGGATTTTAAAACTCCGTTTGAGCCAGAGTATTTTTTCAAATGGGCTAAGGCTGAATTAGAAAAAAGAAAGATTGAGTTTGTTAATAACAGATTAGAGTCAATTGGTAATCCAAGAAACTCTACTAAATCTCAATCTAAACTTATAAAATTAATTGAATTTGCAAATGAACGATACACAAGACCTACCGAACAAGTATCTGCTCAAGGGAAACAAACCGCAGATAGTGGAAACATATCTGGAAAAGTCAGTAAACCAGTCGGATAAGATTGCTAGACATCTAACGGCACAAGAGCTAAAGCTTAATCCTGATAAGGTTGAGATGGTCTTAAAGGAAGCTGGAGCAAATATTGTTGCTGAGAGATTAAAGAATGAGGTTAAGCAAAAGGTTATAGAAGATAAAGTTCCCTTGCTTTGTGACATTGTTGGGAATACTCTTGAAGCCATTAAAAGCTGGTCAAGAGAGTTTATTTCCAGCAATCGTCATTTAGACATGTCAGTATCAGAAGCTAAACAATTGACTGGCATGGTTAAGGACATGAACGAGTTAATAAGACTAGAAAAAGGTCAATCAACACAAAATATTGGAGTATTGCACGCCCACGCCAATATTACATCAGACCAAGCTACACAAATACTCACTGAATATAAGGCACTAGATCCTTTATTATCTACAGTAGAGCAAGTTACGGATGAGTCAAAATCAGAATAATGTAGTTGAAGCAGTAAGACTAAATGCACTTCATACTAGAATGAGAGATGTTTTAAACATTACTCTCCATGCTGGGCAAATACAAATGGCTCGTGCTTACTTCGTTGAAGGCAAGAAGATTATAATGTCTCAATGGGGTAGAAACTGTGGAAAGTCAGCTTGTGATTTGTATATAGCTTGCAGAGCTGCAATGACAAGATCTAATTTCGAGATCTACATAATCCTTCCTCAGAAAGAACAAGCAGAAGATATTTATTGGCAACCTAAAAGACTTCAAACTTTTGCCCCACCAGAATACATCACCAACATATCAGAAACTAACATGACCCTTACTTTTGACACTGGCTCAACTATTACTTTGCATGGGGCTAAGAATATTGACTCACTAAGGGGAACAAAACCTAATCTAGTGTTTTATGATGAGTCACAAGGGCATGTTTCAGAATTTCATAAAGAAGTCATGGCCCCCAATTTGCTAGGTAAAAATTCGGCACTAATTCTAACTGGAACTCCACCTAAGATTAAAGATTGTTTTTATTATGAGTTTAAATCACAGGTATTAGGAGACTTGGAAGCTGGAGATATTTCTGTTGCTTACTTTGAATTTCCTACTGAACTAAATCCAATTATCGATAAGAATGAATTAGAAAAAATGAGACTTAGATTAATTAAGTCAGGGGATATTTCAATTTGGAACAGGGAATATTTAGGAAAAGATTGTTTTGTTGGTAGAGATTCGGTATTCCCAACTTTTAGTACAGAAACCCATGTTAAGCCAAAAATATTTCTTAAGGGATTAATTGAGGGAGACATTGATAAATTAAAATGGATAACGGTTGCAGATCCAGCTACCACAGGAGTATTTGCCGTTTTGTTTGCAGCCTATAATCCAAACACCAATCAGTTGTTTATTTTAGATGAGATATGGGAGAACGATAGACGATTAACTGATTCTCATACCATGTGGAAACGAATCAGAGAGAAAGAAAAAGCTTTATATAACGGCAAGTGGATTAGGGTTTATGATGAATCAGCCGTATGGTTTGCTAATGAAGTTTCTAATAACTTTAAGCATGAAAGCCCCAATTGGCGACCCACTAAAAAAAGAAAAGATAAAGTAGAGGACGGAATATCAAAAATAAAGCAATTACAAAATACTGAAAATTCCTATTTTGTAGCAAGCGAGTGTGTAAAGTTTATCTGGGAAACAGAGAACTATGTCACCGACGAAGAAGGATACCTACCTAAAAATAACGACGATTTAATGGACGTTCAAAGGTATTTAGTAGACGCACTAGATGTAAGGTCATCAGAAAAGGGAAATGACTACAAAAATAAAAGTTTAACAATAGAGTATCAAGATACAAATAAGCCAGCTCAAACATTAGTTTCCGTTGAGGCTAATTGGGCAAGCAAGGCTATGGAAGCAGTCGAGCTTTCCGATATTGATACTCACGTTTCATGGGAGGATTGGTAATGGATATTACAACTGCATGTTTCTCACTGGGAGGCATTTTATTAACATGTCTTGTGATTTATTTAAAAATCGAGATTAGACAACTTTGGCAATTAGTCGAGCTACACAGTAAGATATTAAATATTCACCATGAGGTACTAGCCTCTAATCACCGTAAGCGGGATAAAATGTCTGGACTCTTGACGAAACTTACAATCGAGGCAAAAGTATCTAAAGAGATAGCTAGCAGAGCTTTTAATATGGCTTCATCTTCACAGGTTTGTGTTGCTACCTTGCAAACGGCAATAGCGAAAAAACCAAGAGGGTATCAAGCGGAAGTGAAGGAATCTGTTGCTAGTAAAAAGATTAGTGAAGAATTAGGCGGTGAAGGTATAAATGATTTTCTCTATGCTGTTATGACGGACGAGGAAAGAGAGAAGATTGAAAAAACAAGAAAATATTTTAACGCAGGAATATGACATATATCGGAGCATTACAAGCATCACCATTTGACAGCTATGAGCATAGCCAAAAACAACTTACTCCATTTTGGGCATTGTCAGATATTGAAGATGAGAAAAAGGTTTTAGACTGGTGTGTTAAAACTTTAGAATTTTGTGAAGATTATTATCGTTGGCATTTTAGTACTCAATTAGATAATCTTTGGATTTACAAGGGTGTTCAATGGGCTTCTCAATCAACAAATAACAATAGGTTTACAGATAACGGTGGCCCAATGTCAATGGCTTCAAGAAGAAGTCCAAGAATAGTTCTTAACTACACCTATGATTTTATTGAATCAAAAGTATCAAGATATACAAGAAACAAAGATGCGGTAGCTTTTTATCCAGCTAATCAAGAACAATCAGATAGAGATGATGCTAAGATTGCACAACAAGTATCAGATTATATTTGGTATGTTAATAACTTTGAGAAACTTAAAGCTAGATGGATTAGACAAGCTTTAGTTTGTGGAGAATCTTTTCTTTTTAGAACATGGAATCCTAACAAGGGAGCTGTGCATCCAGATTATTTAGCAGCAAAAGAACAAGGCAGAACTGTTCCAATTTTAGATATTGATGGAAATGCAATCAATAATACTGATGGAGAACCAATGAATCTTCAAAGATGTATTCGTATTGGAGATGTTGATTTAGAAGTTATCCCACCTTATCAAGTTTTTGAAATGCCAACAACTAATCGAGATAATATTGATTGGTGTATTCGTTGGGATTTAGCAGATATTGATTATTTAAAAGCTAAGTATCCAGATAAAGCTAGTGATATAAAATCTGATGATACTGTTCAGATATTTTCTAACTACAGAGTTGATATTGGCAAGCTTCAAAGTCAAGTTGTAGTTTATACTCTATATCACCGTCATCATGAATTTTTAGAAGATGGAAGATTTGTTAAGTTTACAAGAGATTGTGTTTTAGAGAATACAATTTTACCGTATTCTGATGGTAAGCTTCCTTATGAGTATTTAGGAGATATGGAGCATCCAGATCATCCAAGATGTTCAAGTATTATTCAACAACTATTCCCAATTCAACACCAGATTAATGCTTACGCATCTTTAATTTATAAGTCGCTGGTATTATGTGCTCATCCTAAGATTGTTTACGAGGGTGGAACTGTTCAAATGACACAACTATCTGCTGAATCAACTTTAGTAGCAGTAGATCCAAGTGCTAGTTTTCAGCCTCACATGTTAAGTTCTTCCATTGTGCATCAAGAACTATTTCAAGCATTAGATGTCTTAGTTAAAGCATTTGATAGAATGTCAGGAGTATTCTCATTGTCTCATGGACAAGCACCAAGTGGAGTTAGAGCTGCTAAGGCATTAAGAGTTTTAGAAGATCAAGAAGATAAGAAAAATGCTTATTTTGGCGTTAAGATGTCAGAGGCTATAACTGGATTGGCAAAAGGACAAGTTGGTGTTGCTGGAGATTACTATGACGACAGTGACGGAAGATTAATTCATATTCTTGGGAAAGATAATAAATATAAATTGCTTTCCTTTAAATCAAAATCATTACAATCACCATTTGTGGTAAGGGCAGAAGCTACTCCAGCATTATCTCAATCACCGAGTGCTAGAATTGATGAAGTAGCTGAAATTGCAAATGTAAGAGTTAATGCAGATTCGCCATTTACAAAAGGTCAATTCTTAGAGCTTTCAGGATTAGCAGATAATAAAGAATTTGAAGATGTAGAAACTAGAGCTTATAGATGTGCTCAATCAGAAAATGAGGACTTCTTATCAGGCAATCCAGTAGCAGACCCAACACCTGATGAGGATTTAATTACTCACTTAAAGACTCATTATCAAGAAGCACAGAGCAGAGACTTTAAGGAATTAACACCTCCTGATAGAAAACAAATATTTCAAAAACATGTGGAGATTACAGAATACCTTGCATACGTTAAAGCTTACGGTATTACTGATCCTGCAACTGGTATTCAATTAGTAATGCCAAATGTAGTGTTCCAACAAAAACTAATGATGCTAGAAACTTTCCCTGCATACTTTAGACAACCAGTTAACCCTTTCGCCGCTCCGCCTATGCAAGCTGGTGGTGGTGTTAATGGAATGTCTCCAAGTATGGGTGGTGGTTTTAATGCAGCTCCAGTAATACAAAGCGAACAGCCGCAGCAACCAACATTAGAACCATAATTTAATGTAAGGAAATATGTCAGATATAGATGCAAACTTAGAGATAACTACGCCTGTTATTCAACCACAACAATCTAATAACAATCCAACGCAAGGACAAAAAGTAACTGCTGATGATTTGTTAGATATGTACGACGATATTCCAGAAGAATCTCCAGTAGTAGAATCCAAAGAGGAAGCTACTACTGGAGAGACTAAGGAAGGAGAAGTAAAAGAAGAGGTAAAATCAACTCTTAGAAAAGCCAAGCTAAATGATTCTGAAATTGACATCGATGAATCTGCTCTCATCAAAGATACTATTGCTGGAAAAGAAGTTGAGTTTAAAGTTGGTGATGCTATTAAAGCTTTTAAAGAGCAAGAAGAGTTTAATAGAGGGATTGACCAAAGACTTAGATTTGTTGATTCCAAAGAAAAAACTATTACAAAAAAAGAAAGAGCATTAACAGAAGAATACGATACTCTGGCATCTAAGGCTGCTTCCATTGTTAGGCTATCAGGACAAGGGGATGTTGATAAGCTTTTAGATGGTATTGTTAAAATGGCTGTTGGTCAGTCAACCTTAGACCCTGTTGAATTAAAAAGTGTTTGGTTAGACAAAATAAGAGCTATCGTTAATGACTGGGGAAAGGCAACTCCAGAGCAACGAGAGATTTGGAAGGCTCAACAAAGAGCTAAGTACGCAGAAGAAGAGGTAAAACAACTCCAAACTAAAACCCAAGTCAAAGAAAGTGAGACGGTATTATTGACGCAGATTGATGATGCTTGTTCTACGCTTGGAATGAAGAGAGCAGAGTTCTCAGATTTTTATAAAGATTTTGTAAAAAAATATGTTGGCAACCATGAAAATTCTGTTGTAGAAACCGTTGACGAAGTGCAAGTTTCAGATATAGTAGGTTATATTCAGAACAAAAGGCACGAAGCCAATGTTATTGAAGCGGTAAAATCGGTTGCCCCAAATAAAGCTTCCGACGATAATTTAATAGATCTTATTTATACTACGACTCATGGTCATGGTTTAGATGCAGATGGAATTAAAGAAATCGTTATGGATGTTTTAAAGCAACCAACAAAAGGGGATGAGAACCTAAATCGGAAAGTTCAAAAAGCTGCTAAGGCAGGCTTTGGAACCCAGTCTAGTGCGGTCAGCTCTACCAAAAAACAAAACGAAGAGGTTGACGAAGAAATGTGGGAACATTTTTTTGGCAACAGGAAAGTTCGATAAAAAGAACTTTTAATGTTTAATTTTTTTGATTAGAGAGGACTATGTCAAATTATAACTTAACCACAGCTAGTGGTGTGTTTAAGACTAAATATGTGCGAATGACTCGTGACATGTTTAATTCTGAAAACGTAATATTAGCAAAAATAAAAAGAAACGATGGGTTTGTAGGTGAGTTCGCTAGAATTTCTGTTCCAACATCTTTTGGTGGTGGTAGAGGTTCTGGATCACTTCCTAGACCAAACGTGGCTTCATATCAAAGAATGGATATATATGCTAAGAAGCAATATGTAGTCATTGAAATTGATAACGAAGCAATCGAAGCATCAGGAACAGATGAAGGTGCATTTGTTAGATTGTCTAAAGAGCCAGTTAAAAGAGGCGTTCAGGCATTTCAAGGCAACATGTCACGTCAGCTATTCAATGATTCAATAACTTCAAACGGTAACGGTAGATTAGGAACTTTTTCAGGTAACCAATCTCTAGCGTCTGCTGGTGTCTATAACGTAACTGTTGAAACTACAACTTGGAAGCAAGCTAACTTTGAGACTAAAGATTTTGTGAATGTTAATACTAACTCCGCAGAATTTGAAATCACTGCTGTAACTCCTTCAACTAGAGTTGTTCAACTTACTCAAAGACAAGGTGCTGCGTTTGACTTAGCAAGTATTGGTGCAGGTACTCATAGTGTCTACATGCAAAACTCTAAGGATAATGATTGTACTGGTCTAAGGGGCGTTCTATTGGCTACTTCTGGTTCGCTATATGGAATAAATGTTGGCTATAGATGGCAATCTCCATATCAAGATACTTCTGTTGGCGTTGGTTTAACTTCTGATTATCTTAACAAAGGTAATTTGCAGATTAAATACAACTTCGGCGAAGCTCCTGATATGTTAGTTACTTCTTTTGTTCAGTACAGAAAACTATTGAACCAATTAGAAGATCAGAAACGTTACATGATTGTTGAGTCTCGTAATTCAGGGCCTAAAGGTAAGTTCTCTTTCCAAGCTCTTGAGTTCATGAGTGATACTGGCCCAATCCCAGTAGTGGCAGAAAGATTTGTAGAAGATGATACTTTCTACTTCTTAAATTCTGACTTTATTGAGATGCACGCTAGACCCAATGCTGGTTGGCAGGAAACTCCAGATGCTACAGGTGGCTCTATCTTCCAAAGATCACAAACAAGTGATGCTTGGCAAGCTAGATACTGTACGTATCCAGAGTTTGGTATTGTTCCAACTGCTCATGGAATTATCACTGGGTTGACAACAACTTAGTAACAATGGGGATTCTTTGGAGTCCCCTGTTTAATTTTTATAGGAGAATGAAATGTCATTAGATAGATTACAAAGTAAACCTGGTACTTTTGCCATTACACCAGAGCCGACACCTACCAATAGTTATCCTGGTGGTGTTGCAATCGGTGGGCAAGCAGGTTTTGTTGAGGGAGCTGCTGCAAATATGGGCGGTGCATTATTTCAAACGCCAACTGTTACAAGCGGAGCTTCAACTTCAATTGCAGATAGTGGAACTATTTCTCACAATGGTTGCGGAGTTGCAATTGTTGCTGCTTCTTCTGCTGCAAACAAAACTGGTGTTATTGTTCAAGCTGGTACTAAGCATGGTCAGAAATTGACTATTATTAATACTACTGCTGCAAATACTTTAACAATGGCTGCTGCTGGGACATCAAACGTGGCTAACGGTACAGGATGCATAATCTCTGCACTGGCTGCTGTTTCGCTAACTTGGAACGCTCTTGATTCAAGATGGTATCAAGTTAGAGCTGCTTAATAACTAGGGGAGGTAAAATCTCCCTTTTATTTTATTTATCTTCTAGGGAGAAGAAATGTTAAGATCATTAGAATCTGTTCATAGAGAAACCATTCTCTTACCATATTCATTAAGTTGTACTGCGTCTGGAGTAGCTTTCAATTATGGAAAATCTTTATTTTCAACAGCCGTCAGAAACTCTGCTGCTAATTATACTTTAACTTTGAAATCGCCTTTAAATAGAAGGTTTATAAATGTTTCAAGTTTAGTATTAAATCCTGGCAATGGTGGCTACGCACTAGGAGGCAATGCAAGTGGTGCTTCTCTTAATACTTTAAATATTGTTACCAAAGGAAATGGTGGAGCAAATTTAGAGCCAGCTGGTATTGATGGCATATTGCTAGGTTACAGAACGGCAGAAGCGGATAAGTATTCTGGAAAGTTATTTGAAGTTCATGCCCCGATGCTTGCACCAAGATTCTTGTTTGGGCAAATTTCTTCTGCTGGGGCAAGTACAATTGGTAGTGGAGATTTTATCTCTTCTAAAACTGCAACTGGAACGTATTCTATTAGTTTTAGAAAGGAATTTGGTCAAACTCCAGTAATCGTTGTAATGGGCTATGACGATGCTACTGCAACAACTGTCAGCGTTAAAACTAAAACCGCTTCCACTTGTGAGATTGAAGTCTATGACCAAAATGCAAACGCACTAGTTGATGGAGCTTTCTCTATTTTCGTATTAGGAAGTCAGGCTGTTGGAGAGTGTGGGCATGAGTCATTTAGAACTGTCTTAACAACCCAAAGAAATTGTAGAATCGCTGGACTTTGTGGGCTTTCTTTAAACTCTGCAACCTTTACTGTTGGTGGCCCAACTACTGGAAAGGATTTTACATCACAATCAACTGCTTCTGCTAACGCTACATTTAATATCACTGATACTTTTGCTAGGTCTAGTGTTGTTGTAGCCAATGGAGATAGCACTATTTTGCGGTTTCTAAGAAGAGGCAATGGTATTTCTAGTGCTTCTCAAATTAGTCTTAAATCTGCTGATTTTGGAGGTCTAGCTTTTGATAGTGGCTTTGATGCTATCGTGGTGGGATCTGATGATTCAACTGAATATTTTTCTGCTAGTTAATTTATGAAAAAGTTATTAATCCTTTTATCTGTTCTGATTCCGTCTTTAGCCATTGCCGATTTAGGTGGCGGTCAAAGAGCGGATACTTTTAAATATACTTCTACTTCCGATATTGTAAATACAACTCCAGTTGAAGTAGCCGTTGCTAAAACAGGGAAAAAGTATTGTGTTACTGGGTTTACAGTATCTAATACTGATACTTCCGTTACTACAATAGTTAACCTTCTTGATGGGACAACTCCAATTTGGCATTGTCCTGCAACTGCAAATGGCGGTGGATGTGTTGTTTCGTTTGACCCACCTATATGCGGAACTTCTAATACAGCCTTAAATGTAGAAGCGGTTACTACTTCTGCTCAAGTTAGAGTTTCTGTTAAAGGAAGATTGGCTATAGATGGGGAATAGTTTTTATAATAAAAGTATGAAAAATATAACAAAAATATTTATACTCGCTTTTGCTTTGATATTTGCAAATATAAGTTTTGCTGATGTTAAATATGGAACTGGATTTGAGAACGGAACAACAGAAAGGTTTCAAGACGGAACAGGGTCGGGAACTCGAAGCGTGCAATCTAGTATTAAAAAAACTGGTACTTATTCTTTAAGAGTAAATCCAACAACATCAGGCACGGGAGCTTTAGCTATTGGGTGTCCTTCGGCGACTGGCGACATTGCGACTTTCTGTAGCGTCGCAGATGCTTATATAGAATTTTACTATAGAGTGGATACGTTGCCAGCATCGGGTTATGTTTGGTTCGCAAAGCCTCTTAATACTGGGGCTGGAGCTATGCTACACTTGAGACAAAATTCAGATGGAACTATTGCGGTTGCCGATTCTGGGAATACTCTAAAAGGTACAAGTTCAACTGTATTATCAACTGGAACATGGTATAGGATAGGAATAAATACTAAACCAGGTGGAGCTGCTGCTTATTCTCTAAAAATTGACGGAACAACTGAAATTTCTGGCACTGCGAATCAAGGTGGAAGTAACTTTGGGTTGATGCAATTTGGTAAACTTGGTGACACAGGAGCTAATACAGTAGATTTTTATTATGACGACTATGTATTAAATGACACTGCATTTCTTGGTAACTTGATTGTCAAAACTGCGTTAGTAGATGCAACGGGAGTTAGACAAACTTATGGATTTACAACAGGAACTAATGCTTCTAATCAATTAGAAGTTGACGAGATACCTTCTGATGCTGATACAACTTATGTTGCTAGTGCAGGAGCAGGAGTTGCAAACTTTACGGTGCAAGACGCTTCAACAGCAGGAATTAGCGGTAACATCAAAGCCGTTATTGTTTATGCAGAAAGAAAAGAACCTAGTGCGGTTACAAGTTCGGCGGTGATTGGTTTAGATTCTAACAGTGTAAGAACTGCGACAACAGCAGAGGATATGACCACATCTTACCTAACTAGACAATTAATTTTAAACACAGATCCTAATACGAGTTCGGCTTGGACAGAGGCAGGATTTAATGCTATTGAAATTTATCATAAGCAAGACAATGCGGTAGCATCTAGATTGACACAGATAAATGCTCAAGTTGTCTATGAAGAAGTCATACCAACACCAACGCCAACAGCGACTGCAACAGCAACAGCAACAGCAACTCCAGCTGGCTTTCCTTGTCGTATTTCGCTAGTAGGAGTTTGCAACTAATAGGAGTTTATCGCTATGGGAGATTTTGATTGGTTAGGCCCTGCAATACAAGCTGGCTCATCTCTTTTGGGTGGTGTCTTTAATAGACGCTCACAAGAGGACGCTCAAGATAAGCAGATTCAGGCAGAGAGAGAAAAAAGCTTACAGGAGATAGAACTAGAAAGACTTAAATATGAGTTTGGTCTAAAAGGTGCTTCTAAAGGCGGTGGAGGTAGAGGCGGTGGTTCTGGTGGTGGTGGCGGAGTTGACCCTCGCAAACTACAGATAGAAGGAATACAAAATTTAATGGGAACTAATGATAATAACCAAGAAAGATTATCTAGGGCTTTAACTAATCTTGCCACGTTAATGCAACGTGGATATTTGGGAGGTGCTTAATGGCTGATGGTAGAGATAGAAAAAATAGCCAAAGCTCAAGCTCTCCAAATGTAGGGACGCTTGCTTCTTTGCTAGGAAGTGGTGGTACAAGCTATGTTTTACCAACTCTTGGACTAGCCGCAGGTGCGGCAGGGATACACAATCTAAACAAGAGTAACAGAGGTGGTACGGGAAAGGGGGTATTGCAAGGAGCTGCAAGCGGAGCGGCTGCTGGGGCTAGTATAGGCTCGCTCGTTCCAGTAGTAGGAACGGTAATAGGCGGAGCGGCAGGCGGTGTCTTGGGGGGGGCGTATGGAGCAATATCGCAGCATAGTAGGACGGAAAAAGAAGATAAAAGAAGAGACAATCTAGCTAAACAAGGAATTAATTTATATAACGGTGATAAGGGTTGGGAAGAGAAGTATAATGCTGTAATTAATCCTAACTTTGCAAAAGATTTTGTAGGAGCTGATGATAAAGGTAATTGGGTAAATAATAAGTTTGCTTCTACTAGGGATGAGTCAGCACTAACAGGAAAAGATATTGATAAATATGCTGCATGGTCAGAGATGTTTGGTGATAAGTGGTTTGCTGCATCTGATGATACAAGATATAAGATTGGAGACGAAGCGGTTAAAAGAGGATTGCTAAGAGAGCATCATGGAACTTTAGATGTTAATTCAAACGATGAGTTTAATAGTTTTGCATCATCACTGCTTGATACGCCAAAGGCAAAGTCAACGCAAACTGGGCAAAGAAGAGAAACTAGAGGTATATCACCGAGAAAAGAAGATCCAAAAGAAAGGAGGGTCGTTTCAAGGAAGCCTGCACCGCCAGTTAATCTTGATGCCATATTACCAAGAATATCACAGCCAGAGCCATTTGTTAACTATGACAACGAACCAACACAAGAGGAGACTACAAATAGAAACAGATATAAAGATGCAATTTTAGCACAATTAATGTCAAGGGTATAAACTATGAAATGTAAAAAATGCGGATATGAACATGAGGAAGAAGAGAAGAAAGGTGATGAGATTGCACCTGATAAACTTCTTAAAAGTGAATCCAACAATACGTCAGGACAAGGTGGCGAAGTAGAAGAAGAGCTTTTTAAGGACGACGAACCTAGTGAGGGTGACAGTCTTGGAAAAGCTAAGAAAGCTACTTTAGCTGCGATAATTAAAAAGAAAATGAATGTTAAATAATGAGATACATACAAGATGTTATCACAGCAGCAAGAAGGCTCTCAAAGAATGAGGACTTCTCCGAAGATTCTTCTGGTAACATAACTGGAGGAATTGGCAATGCTGAAATATTACAATATATAAACGATGGACAAGATTTACTACAGTCTAAAATTTCTAATGCTCATAGCAGCGTGTCTCCTTTTGCTTCCAGTCAGGAAATCACCACCGTTGCCGATCAAAGAGCATATTCAGTTAGTGATAGAGTATTTTTCAACAAGGAACTTATTACTATCAGGTATAGCCATAGTGGGAACCTGTCTGATTATGGCAAGCCACTAGATAAGCTTCACCCAATGAACGATAATAGTGACACTGCTGAATATCCTTATGGGTATTATAGACAGAGTGGAAACTTTTATCCTATTCCAATTGTCAATCGTAGTGGTGCTAAATTTGAAGTTAAATACGAAAGAAGCTTAGATGATTTAGCTTTAAGAGTTGGAACTGTTACAGCAAGAACTCTATCATCGACTCAACTTACAGCCTTAACTATTAATACTGCATCCGATGATGCAAACGCAATAAGCAATGCTTCCGATAAGTATCTTTGTATCTGCGATAAGGATGGCGTAGTGAAGATGAGGAACATAGCTTTTACTTCTTATGATTCTGGCACTGGGGTGTTTACTCTAGATCCTTTTACGTTTGCTACTGGAGAAACGGTTGCTGTTGGTGATTATCTTACGATAGGTAAATATACGACAACTCATTCTGATTTGCCTGATGAATGTGAAAACTATCTTATCTATTATGCTGCTGCAATGATATTAGGGCCTAAAGATGTTACTGGAGCTTATTCAAAGTTATTAATGATGTTGGATTCTCAAGAAGATGCAATTGTTAGGATTTACAAACAACAATCACAGGAGATGGACAGAATCCCACAACAAGATTTTTGGAGCTACTAATGAGTAGAAGTTTCGTTAAGAATTTTGAAGAGTTTGAAGGGTTAGATCTAACCTCATCAGATTTATCATCTAATGATAATTTTGCAAACAGATTTGAAAACTGGGATTTTCGAGGGTTAAAATCTATCGTTGGTAGACGTGGAGAAAAGAGAAACTTGTATCATTCTTATGGAGGTAGTGTTACCTTCGATCCTGTTCCTCATGGTCTTGTTGTGTATAGGTATCTAGCTCAAAACGAAACAACAGTTAGAGTTGGAGAGCAACTAATTATTCCTTATTCAACAAAAACAATTCTTTTTCAAACTTCTGGAAGTATTACTTTAACCTATGTGGGAGCTTCTGCTCCAGCTGATATTTCGCTTCTACTAGATACTGGGACAGCTACCTATAAAGTCTACTTAAGGGAAAACGGCACGATCACAACGACAATTGATATTGGCAACGGTGTTAGCACTTCTTCCACTACTTTAGCTAGCCTTGTTTCAACTATTAATGCACTTGCAAATTGGAATTGTACATTCACTTCTCCAACTGCGGGAGCGTTCCCAACGGTGGGAGCAGGAACTACTAGTCCTTATGCTGTTGAAGCACTGGACTTAATGGATAACTTGCCTGTCTCTGGTGGTGGTGGAACTGCTATTGCGTTTGAGTACATGGGAGTTAAGAACGCACTTCAAGATAAACTTACTTCTGGATCTACATATAAAAATTACACTTACATTAATGGATATGGACAAGTTGTTAGCACTTTAAATAAGAATAATGTTCTATATATAGCAAGTGGTAGGAGGTTAATGAAGTGGGATGGAATGAACTTTTATGATGCAGGATTGCCAGCTATTGCATTTAACACAATTGCAGCGTCAGCAGGGGCAGGACTAACGGCAGGAACTTATAAGTATAGAATTAGATGGCATTATAAGGACTTTCAACAAAACGATATTTACAGCGATTACAAAGAGGCTAGCGTTGCGGTTTCTGCTGGAAACTTGCAAGCCACTCTTGGAATTGGAAACGGCAATCTTGCAAATGGCTGGAATACCAAGTTTGCAAGAGTTAACGGTCTCCAGGCAGGAGTGACTACTATAACTGTAGACGCAGGGTTTACTTTGGAAGTTGGAGATCCTGTTTATCTTTACAACATAGCTACTCTTGCTTATGTAGAAAGATATATAATAGCTGTTACGGCTACAACTATTACTATAAGTGGAGCGGTTATATCAGTTGCAGACAATGCTCCAATCTCATGCAATATGAGAATAGAGATTGGGAGGACAGCTTCAAATGGCGTTGATTTTTATGTGCTAAGTGTTGAACCAGCTTACGATTCGGCAGGGGTGACGTATGTAGACGCACTACCTGATGCAACATTAATATCTAACGCTCTAATGAACTTTCCTTCATCTGGAATACCAATTCAAGAACCTTCTTTCTGTTCAACTCTTTGCGAGCATCAAGGTAAAATCTTTACAGTTGCAGGAGTGAGTCCGTATGAAGGGGTGTATCCATCTACTGATGTTTATTACGAGTTCGATCCTGATTTTCCAGAAGCCTTTTCTAGCTTGGCAACAGTAAGAATCCCTTCGACTACAAGATCTGCCATTACGTGCTTACATTCTAGTAGTGAAAATATGTTAGCGGTTTTTAAAGAGACTTCTTATTTTAATGTCATAGGAGAAATAGATACCGATGGGAACTATCAAGTTGTAACAGTATCAGATGGTGATATTGGTTGTCCTTCTCCTCATAGTATTCAAAAGATTAATGCCTTAAACGGTAGTTTGTTTTGTTCTAATCGTGGATTTGCTTTGTTGGTTAACGGAATTATTGACGAGACAATAGGAGAGAGGACTAGAGCAGCGTTTGATAATATTAATTATCCAAGAGGTACTGGATCTCTTTCTGATAGCATAGCAATCTCTCCAATAAACCAAACTAAGATTGTGCCATTTAAAGCCGTATCCGTTAATCATAATATTGACGGTAAATATATTTGTTGCATACCAGCTTTTCAGGGGACTTGGGGTGGTCAGCTTGTTTCTTGTGCCGAGACCGCTGCTAATAAAATATTTGTTTATGATTATCGATATAGAAAGTGGGGAGAATATACCTACACGGAGGGAGTCCCTTCTTCTGGAATGGTTATGTATAAAGATTTATTAATGACGCTAAACTGTATTGCTGTCTACACTTATGGTTCTGGGATTAATGATCAAACTTATCTATATAAGGAAAATAGAGCTGCTTGTAGCAATCTTCAAATAGGTGGTCTTTCTGTCGATGCACGTCAATATGATTATGCCAATGGAGTATACCCAATCACTAATGTTTATGAGACTTCTGCAATCTCACTAGGAGAGCCGTCTGTATTAAAGCAATTTATATCTTGTAAGGTTTATCAGTTAGCTACTGCCATTAGAGACTTTACTCTTTCTTTAACTACATACAGAAACTTTAATAAGACCACAGCTCATTCTACTGCTAGCTTCTCGTTTCCTACAACTGTAGTTGAGGCTACTAAGGAAATTAAAAAAGCAATGTCCAGAACTATGAATTTTAGATTTACAGCAAATACCATTCACCAAGTCCCTATGATGTCTGGATTTGAAATAGAAGTTGAGTCTGATGCTAAAAAGGAGAGCTTAGAACATAAATGAGTAATTTGAATTGGGCATTTGATGTTGTACCTAATATTAAAACCACATTAATGAAGTGGGCGGTAGTTTTGCGTAGAATGGATAAAATTATAAAAGCTGTGATTGTATTTTGTTTTTCTGATTGGAGAGACTGGACTCCTACTACTTTTTCAGCATCAGGAACAATGACGTTTACTAAGACAGCAGATAATGGAGGTAAGTATTTAAAAATTGGGAACACTGTTATCTATTCATTTTCTATTACTGGAACAACTGGTGGAATTGCAAGTACGGAGATATATGCAAAATTACCTTTCTTGCCAAATGAGAAATATAGGACAACTGGTGGAATTGGAGTTTCGGTAATAAATGATGGAGTCACTGTTATGGGGATCACCTCTATGCGAAGTTCTAGCACAAGTTTGATAATTAGAAAATATAATGTTGCCAACTACACACTTGCTGCCAATGTAACAATAACATGCTTTGGTATTTACGAATGTGCAGATTTACCTGAAAATAATATTGTGTAAGGAATTAATAAATTATGTCAGATAGAACTAAACCAAAAAGAGGAACAAGTAATGCAGCAGCACAAGCTCGTCGAAGGCTTGAAGCCGAAAATCGTGCTAAGAACAAAGCTGCTGCAAATACACCAGAAGCCATTCAAGCTGATAAAGATAGAGCTGTTGGTGACTTAGTTGGGAAATATGGAGCTGGAGCTAGTGGGCTAGTTGACAGGTTTTTTGCTCCAGGATCTATGGGTAGAGTTGATGAATCTCGCTCTGGTGAAATTACTGGAATCCTAGATCAACTATCGGCGGTCAGAGATGTTTATGGCATCCCAGGCAAAAACAGATCCGCAGAATTATCTGCTAATTTAAACTCTTTAAAATCCCAGTCAGAAGGCTATACTTCGGAAGAGTATCAGGGATTAAGAGAGCAACAAAGACGTGGCACTGAATCAGCTTACAACACGCAAAATGCAGCTGCTAATAGATCTATAGTGAGAAATAGACTTACAGGCTCACAGGCTGCTTTAATGAAGGATAAGGCACAAAGAGATAGAGCCGAAGCACAGGGAAGAAACGAGCAGGATTTAATGATTCGTGGTGCTGATGAAAAGTATAGAAGAACTGGGGAATTTGGAAATACTCTTAGAGGTGTTGAGGATACTGAATATAACAGAATGAGAGAGACTGGTTCAGATTATGCTGATAGATTAGGAAGTGTTCGAGACGATGAGTTGAAGAGAAGGTTAATTAACCTAGACCAAGTTAATGCAGAAAAAGCAGGACAAGCTGGAACTTATTTTGGAGCTATTAATCTTGGAGAAACTAGAGATACAAATAAAAGAAACGAAAAGCTATCAAGGGATATTTACGGACTAACTAAACCTAGAAAATCTAAAGGGAGGGGAGATGGTAGAGATAGATCGACAAATACTCAAACCAGTCAAACGACTCCTAGTGGTGGTTTTGATTACAATACTTATTTTGATAGGGTCACTGATATTGTTGGAAGATAATATGGATGAGTTAAATAAATTAAAAGATGCTTGGGCAATTGATGATACTTATAATACCTATGATACAAATAGTATAGATTCTCTTGTCCCAAGTTTTAACACTCCAAAACCTTTATACGGAGGAAGTGAGGAATTAGGAGAGATAGCACCTAAGAATGAAGGGTTGCATAGTTTTGATATTGAGAACTCATTAAACAAAATTAGAAGTTTACAAAGTGGAGAGCTAACGCCTTCTCAAGCTTGGGCAACTGGATTAATGGGATTAGTTCCTGGACTTTTAGGCTATGCAATTGACGGCAATCAAGGAGCTGCGGAAGGATTTAATATTGGTTCTAAAGTTGTTGGTGGGTATACTGATAATATTCAAAAGAATAATTTGCAACAGGCTCAAACTGAAAGAGAGTTAGTAAGAGACCAGATTAATGAAAATCAATGGAAGAGTAGAACTGATTATCAAGATAAACAACAAAGAGAGAGGGCTAAAGAATATATTGAGGCACAAAAAGGATTAAAGAGCTGGGAGCAGAGTCAAGGAGTTAGAAAGGACTATAATAAACCACAAGGAGAAAATCCTTATACCGAAGTGCAGAAGGGATTTTTAGATCTCAAGAAGCAAGAAGTCGAAAGAAGGGACAGGGAAGAGTTCTCTAAACAAAGGATACCTGGGACAGCAACAAACCGATCAATTCAACTATCTGCCCCAACTATTGCAAATCTTGAAAAGATGAAATCTGGATATGATGTATCAACTACCTTACTTGACGAGTTAAAGTTGAATTTACAGCAAAATCCTGATGCTTTTGATGTTTTTGGGAAAACTGCACAAGGGAAAGAAACCTTAGCTAATTTGTTAATTGAATCAGGGAGAATGGAAAATGGAGCTGGAGCTAATTTGACAGAAATAGAAGTAGAAGCAATAAAAGGACCACTTCCAAAACTAGCATCTGGTATGGGATTTATGAGTGCTATTAAAGGCACGATCTTTGAGCGTGATCCTTTAATGGTTGTTGAAGTTCTTAAAGATATTAAACAAAAAAGTCTAGCATCAAAATTTATGGCTTATGGCAGACCGATTTTAGGATTCAAGTATGACAAGAGTAAAGTTCTAGATCCTTCAAACAGGGCATTGCTTGATGATAATGGATACGCAATCCCAGAGCTAGTTCCAGAGAACGTCTCTCTTTCTCCTTATGAATCTAATTTTCAAGGAGAAATAAATCAGGAGCCTAATTCAATAATTAATGAGAAACTAACGGCAGAAACCGCTGCTAGAGAATTAGATGGAGTAAATGTCATAGACGAAACAGTAGACTCTTATGTTACTATTAGGGATAGCGTTACTGGAGAAAAGAAAAAAGTTAGAAAATCTGAATTGTCACAATATGGGATAAAGTAAAATTATGGGAAATTGGGAAATAGTATCTGACGACGAGGAGAATGTTAAAAACTGGGAAATCGATCCAGAAGAAACTCCTTCGCCAACACCAACTGTAATCTATATAAATGGAGCTGGGAATAGGACAGATCCTACTCCGACTCCAACAGCAACGCCTACTTTAGCAACTCCGCCAGAGTGGTTTGATAAAGCTAGAGAAGTGGAAAATCAAAATAGAATAGATCAAGACTGGGGAGGCGTTGTAAAAAATCTTGCAAGCAAAGCTAAAAAAGTAGGTTCTTTTGCGTATGATGTTGGGCTTGATACCTTAGAAGGAATTCTGCCTTCTGCTGCTGGACTTACTGCTGCTGCTCCTGTCGCTGCTTTTGTTCCTCCGCCTTTTGGATTGGCTGCTGGAGCTGCTGTGGGATATGGAGTTGATTACCTAACAAGAGAAGCTCAAGATGCTTTTACTGAATCAATAGGAATAGAAAGAGAACCAAAATCTTTTTCACAGAAATTAATGGATCCGCTATTGGATGTTCCTTTTGCAAGAGGAGCTGCAAAACCTATAGTATCCAGCGTGGATGATGTTGCTAGTGCTTTAAGAACTACTGCAACTAATCCTGAAGCGAAATACTTAACTAGTAAATTAATTAAAAGTAATGACAACTTAATTGATTCAGGGATTGCACAAGGGGCTAGATGGGAGTTCGATCAAGCTGGTAATTTTGTAAAAAATAAAGGCATACCACCGCAAAATCTTAATGAGTATTATGACATTGCTCAAAACAATGTTGATAATTTAACCAAGCAAAGAGATCTAATTATCGATAAGTTAGATGATGCAAGCAGAAAAGCAGAGTATCAAGGAACTGTTAGTGTCGATGCTACCAAGTATCCTTCAATGTCGCCTAATAGCAATTCTACTGCAAGAACTTTGGATGATATTGAGATCAATCCAGAAAGAGCATCTGGAGGATTACCACCTCCTCAAGAAAAATTATACGGACAACAAATAGGATACAAGGGAAATAGCTTTGCTTTATCTTCAGAGGTAAAAGAGGAGTCCACTAGGGCTTTGGCAACCTTAGACGAAATGGCATTATCTTTGCCAGACACTCCAGAATTAGGGCAAGTTACGAAACTAATAAGAGAATCTTGGCTTGAGTTTGATGACATTGCTGCCAGACCAGAGCTTGGAAGGGAGCTTAGAAGAAGTATTACAGCTCTAAAAAAAACCGACGATGCTATAAGTTATTTAGGTGGCTACTTAGGAAGAAGGCTTCCTCCAAATGTTACACACTTAGTTGGATCTCTCAAAAAAAGAAGGGCTGCAATGCAAGATGCCATAGAGGGAAGGATTGAAGCTGTTATTCAACACTCCTCCGATCCAGAGATTTTAGGACTTAGTAAATCTGTATATAGAAATATGAACTCGGATATTTCTTCCCAGATAGCCTTAAGAGAAGGGCTTACGAACGTAATGGAACAGGGAAGGACTCTAGGCTCTAAGTATAAGATGTCTCCTGATTCTCAAATCAAGGGCATGGGAGGATTGCAGAATCTACCATTACTTGGAGGCAAATTAGGAGCGTTGAATTTTCTTACTGGTGGGCAGGCTCAAAGAGCAGCAGCAAGAAGGAAGTTAGTTGATAGTTGGGAATCTGATACAGTTGCAGATCTATCAAGAGTTCTCACAAGACCAACTACTTTCTCTAGATCTGTTGATGCTATAAAAAGCAATATAGGAGTTTTTACTTCAAATTTCAAAAATGAGATTAAGAATCAATTAGTCCTTAAGGGAGTTCAAAACGCCATAGCAGAATCAGTAGCAGAAACTCAAGCACTAGACTTTGCAGAGCTAGTTCAAGACCCTATGGCTGGAGAACAAGCTTTGCAAGTTGCTATTCAAGCAACACCACAATTATTTGAACCTTCCCCAGAGGGATATAGATCTTTTATTAACGGTAAACTCTTAGACCCAATGGAACAAAGTGTTCATATTAATAAAGCACTAGATAAAGATTTGTCACCGAGAGAGCAAGCTGAGGTTATTGGTGGAATGTTATCCAAGAAGAAATATTCTCCTATTAATACAGCTCAATCTAATCCAGTTTCGATGAATCAACCAATGCAACAACAGAATCCGTTGTCTTTATTTAACTCATCATTTGGAAGTGAAGATGCTGTAGAAGTCCCTTATTCTGGCACTGAACAAACTGGTGACATGCTAAGAAGATTAAGTGAGGCGTTAAGCTTTAAGGAAGAGTACGACCCTATGACTGCTCAGTAGTGGAGTGTTCTTCTTCGTTTGTATATATTAATTCTCGAATTATAAGATTGTGAAGTTTTGCAATGCTTCTCATTAAGTCAGAACCCTTACTCTTGCCGTCCCATATTAATATTAGAGCATCGGCATATTTTGCCATCTCTATATTTCTAATAGCTCCAGCTTTTTTACCATGAGTTTTCCAATCTGCTGGGAACTCTTTTACTGGAATCTTATTATAGAATCCCCAAGCTCTAGCGAATAAATCAACTCCTGGACACATTCCACAAACTACTTCTGATATTTCAAAACCTTGACCTCCAAGAGACATAGAGCATCTTTGTATATAGCTTTCAAATTCAGTTGTAGTTTTAGGAACGTAATTCCTACTTCCAGCTATTATAACTTTCATATCTTTATAAAAATAAAAGCTTTATTACTGAACTAATTTTAAAATAGGTTTTGAATCGGAACACTCCGAATCTTCTACTATTCGTCCCTTCTCGAAAAAATCATTCAGTAAGTTTTTTAATTCCTCCGCTTCTGCTATTGTAAAGCGAACAGTAACACCGTCTTTAACTTGTATAGTCAAGCTTGTAATTGTTTTTCTTTTTTCATCTGTCATAAATTTCCTGTAACTACATATTCAACCCTGTAGTCTTTAGATCCCTCACTCTTTGTCATCTGTTGCCTCCTGTAATTTTATTGTTTCCAAATACTGCTCCAAATGTGCTGACATGCTTAAACCGTCAAACTCTGCATTAGATTCGCAAGCTGACCAGCCAGCAATAAAATGTTTTTCTGCAATGGATTCTGATTCTGCCATCTTCTCAAAAGTCTCTTTATCAACTATCACGACTTCTTTTACTTGCCAGCCTTGTGATTTAAGCTGTTCTATCGTGTTAGTGGAATAATACCAACGCAGATTTGCCCATATCCGATCTTCGGTTGTTACCAAGATATGATCATGTTCTCTTATTTCAGGATGCCACGCACAGTAATATTTTTGTTGTTTGTTAGTCATGATCTCTCCCACTTATCTATACATTTATCTAAGCTTCTGTAGCACCTGTCGCACAAGTCAAATTCATAATCTCTTCCGCTCGCTACAGCAACACCTGAATAATCTATTCCATTCTTATAGCCATATCTCAAATAACCGCCCAGTAGGTTGTTCTTGTTTTTGTCACAGAGTTCCTCATTGCATCGATCACACGTCACTATTGTCTTAGCGGGTATTGTTGTTTTCATAATTGCTCAATCATTTTTAAAAGCTCTTGTTTAATTCGATATTTATTAAATTACATTTATTACAAGCTTCGGAATAATCAAAAAAGGCGAGCCTAATATTAAAAGCTTTCTCGTTTTTTATGTGAAGCACGCTACCATCAACTCTTGTGATCTCCTTTCTTTCCGTTACGCTAAACTGATGTTGATATTGGTAATATTTTATTAGCCAAACCATGTCACCAGCTCTAAACTTACTCTCCATTTTCTTGCTCCTTTATTAATTTATTATAATTCTCTTCAATCTCGCTACCGTCTCGCTCCTTCCACTCTTTCAGCAGGGTGATAGCTTCTTGGTTTTGTTGCTCCTTTTCTTTTGATTCGTCCCTTGTCTCTCTATAAATTTTATAAAATATTTGCAACAACCCAAACAGGTGTGCTCCTGCCACCATCCCATATAAAAAACTAACTATCATTTTGCATTGCCTTTAATTTATTAAATAATTCGTCATTTCCTTGCTTTAAGTCTTGTAGTTGTTTTTCTAGGGGATACATGTACTTTATATACAATAGTCCAAACAAACACATGCCGACTATGATTCCGAATAAAAAACTAACTATCATTTATCTATCTTATTTGTTGCTCTAGTGGTTTTTTCATAATTAATCTAATTCTCCGTTATAATCCATTTTCTGCACTATCTCGGCAATCTTTTCAGTTATAGCTCTTAGTTCCTTAATAACTATAGCTTCATCTTTAGGTGTTAGTACCGAGAATTGTGCCTGTAGCTTATTTAGTAACTCCATAAATTCATCATGGTTGTCTTTCATCTTTTTTCTCCTGTTGCAATGTCTTTAACGCTTTATTGAAAGCATTTTTAAAATACTCATCGGAAATTGGAAACGCAGAACTGTTAAGCTCGCTTGCAACATTATACGCCACGCTTCTCAACCTTTCTTCCTCGTTCTCCTCCTCTAAATTTATTCCCATATCCTGTGGATTAATACTGGCAAGTATATCGCATACATGATGCGTGACCCTCTCTGTAATATCTTTTACCATTAAGGAATCTTTGTAGCTCAAATCAATCAGGTTGAGGTGCGAATAAAGCCTAACCGTAACTCTTGTCTCTAAAAATTCAGCTAAAGTTAAAGGAGTAAAAGTTTCCGTTATAACACCTTTGGCAAATATTCCTTTCATTTTAACTCCTCTCTTATTTTGTTTAGCTTTTCATTATCTGCTAGAAACTTTTCTGCTCTATTCACAAAGTCTGATGCTATAGCAAAACAAAACTCAATGTCAGGCGTACCGCACTCTGGATCGCTAACAATTGAAACAAGTATTTTTCCTGCTAACGTAATAATGTCATATTGTTTGTTTAAGTCCATAATTATTTAATCTCCTTTTTTTGTTCAATAAAAGAATGTCTCTCAAAATAAGAGGCGTTCTGAAAATTTTTAACTTTAAAGCTAAACTGTTGAGTATCCCTGCTAAAATGCCTAACCTTTCTAAACCAAATATTAGACCAAATACCAGTATCCTCATCGTCATGCTTAACTCTGCTAACCATAATAATTACTTCTGCAACCCTTTCATTCTTACTTGATCCTGATGGAGCGTCTGGGTTGCTCTTAGGGCTATGATGTACAAGTATTGGTGTTATTCCTCTCTCGTAACATTCACTAACTAACTTTTCTACATCAACCCAAAAATCAGGAGTATTCTCATCTTTTCCTACAAAAAACACGTTCAAATTATCTACTACTAGAACTTTTGTATCAGGCTCTAACATGGAAAACATTTCCATTCTTTCTATAGCGTTTCTTAAATTTGGCAATGCTCTTTTCTTCTGCAAGAAATTATCTTTGCAAATAATATTTAACCTTGGTGCAATTCCCTGTTGGTGAGGCAACGTGCTATTTATCTCTAACAACCTTGTTTGTATCTCTTCAATTGCCATTTCACCATCTAATATTGTCACTGGAGTTCTTTTAGTGTCCCAATAGTCCAAACACCTAACTCCACTAGCTATGCAAGAGGTTAAGTAATGCAAGAAGAAACTCTTTCCACTTCCTGCACCACCAGCTAATAAAACACTACTACCTTCTAATAACCAACCACCTACCAACCTTTCTCTTCTGGCAATGTTCATGGTTAACAGCTCATCCAAACTGTAACTTCTAACTTTTGCCAGTGCTATTTGAGTTACCGCTTTTCTTATATCATCTTTGTTAGCTCCTGCATTTATCCAATCAGTAACATCTTTAAAGTTCTCTGGTACAACAACCCTTGCAAGCTTTTTAACTATTGGAACTAGAGATTCCTCTAGTCTCTTCATAAAAGCCTTTCCAGGTTCGTCATTATCGCCACAGAGAATCACAGAACCGCCACTTAGCGGTGCTAGAATATCAGCCCCTATGTTTCCGCCTGCTCCATCAAATATCGTCGTAGAACTAATTTGTAAGCGTTCTGATAGGGTATCTGCGTCCTTTTCTCCTTCAACAAAAAAAATACCTGTTCCTTTATCGACTGCTTCAATGACTGTTGGCAAGTTATATAACACCTTTCTACTTTCTCCGATTCCTTTTACCCACTTACCGTCTTTGTAGTGTTCTATAGAGAAAGTCTTAGGTTTAAATCTGTTTTTTCTATATAACGCATTTTTTTCTTCATCTCTATAAACATATCTTTTTTCTAGCTCCCATTTTGTGTTGTCGTCTTGCATTTCTTTAGTGTAATTAAGTGTAGCTTTAATATCTTGCCAACTGCACCCTGCATGACAATGGAAAAACAACTCTCCATTGTCATGCCATGATACAAATAGGCTCTCTCTTTTGTCCTCATGTGAAGGACATTTTGCTTGGTACTTCATACTACCGCATTGCTTAGCTTCTAGTAGTCTTAATACCTCTTCATTTATCATTATGCACGCAAAATAATAAGTCCGTCTCCGTATCCGTTTCCGTCTCCGTCTCCGTATCCGTATCCGTTTCCGTCTCCGTCTCCGTATCCGTATCCGTCTCCGTATCCGTTTCCGTCTCCGCTTCCGTCTCCGCTTCCGTTTCCGTCTCCGCTTCCGTCTCCGCTTCCGTTTCCGTCTCCGCTTCCGTTTCCGTTTCCGTTTCCGTATCCGTCTCCGTATCCGTATCCGTCTCCGTATCCGTCTCCGTATCCGTATCCGTCTCCGCTTCCGTTTCCGTTAGTTATGCTGTCCATATTTTTACTCCTTCAATAGATTTTCTACCGCTTTCACTTACTTTGATTACCTCAACACAATCTAAGATTTTTACCTCTGATATTATTTTTGGGAATTTGCAATTTTCAGGTTTTGAGACGCCCCTGTCTGCTAGTTCATAAAGAGAAGCTGCCCCAGACCAATACCAAAGTTTTCTAGCTTGTAGTAAGATTACTTCGCTTCCCTCTTGGCTTTTTAGAAAGCCTGCCGTTGCTCCTGAATACTTACCTCGAATAATTACATACTCAAGTCCATTTTCAACTGCTGGCTTAGATTGAACTCCTGCAACCAAGCTTTCAATCGCTTCTGTTATTTTTGTTATTTCTGTTCTCATTTTTTTCCTTATAAAGTTAATTAAAAATTAAAATGGTGGATCGTCACTTATTACTAATCCTTTTCCTGGATCTAGTATTGCGTTCTGCTCCACAAGTGGATGAGTTTCTTTATTAGTTAGAAAGTCAATTTTATCTATTACAATTTCTGTTGTATACCTATCTTTACCCTCTTTATCCTGCCACTTTCTAGTTCTAATATCTCCTTCAACAAAAACCTTATCACCTTTGGATAGTTTTTTGCCTATAGCTTCGGCAATAGAACCAAACGCAACACAATTGTGCCATTCAGTTTTGTTTTGCCATTGTCCTTCTTTGTCTTTGTAGCCTTTAGAAGTAGCCATAGAAAAGCTTGCAATAGATAGATTATCTTTTGAAAGTCTTATCTCTGGATCTTTCCCAACTACACCTTTTAGTATTACCAAGTTTGTCATATTATTTAATTTGAATATTATTGTTAATTTTTAAAACTGCACCTTCAACTACATTATCAAAACTTTCTTTTAAGAAGTTCTTAATATGAGTTTTAGATACCTTCTTGCTTATTACTACTTCCTTAAAAGTATCTGGTATTTTTTCCTCATCGATTATTTCAACCGATTCAGATTTACGCCAACTCACAGAATGAACTCCGTTAGTCCATTTGTCATCACCAACAAAGTATCCTATATACTTTTCCAGTGACTCAATCTTATTCTCTAATGATGCAGATTTTGCCTTTTGTATTTTAACCTCTTCATCTACCGCATTTTGCAATGCACGTAAATTTTTTAGGTATCCAATACAGTTAGCTATCTTATCATCTTTGGCAAGAACTAGGGCTTCAATGTCAGGAAATAAATCCTCAACAGCTCCACCCTCTTCTTTGAGAGTGAGAGCCTGCTCTAGTAATTGGTTTAATTTTGCATCTATCTCATATAATTTCATATTATATCCTCCAATGAATCGCCTTCTGTTTTTGTTTTCTTAGTGACAGTCTGATTTAACAATGGTGTTATTAACTCGATTAAATCATCAAAGTCTAACACAAGCCTATCTATTTTTAATTCATCACAAGAATAGTAAGAACATGGCTTTCCATCCTCTTCAATTAAGGGTCTGCCTGTAGTTACCCGAAACCCATTATCTGCTCTAATAATGTTCATTTGTTTCACTTTGTCATATTTTTTTGTTTTCATATTTGTTTTCATAATTGCTCCTAAAATGTTTATTAAAATTTATTTACTATTGAAATTCTCTGGTAGTTCATCATCGGCAAAAGTCTTTTCAACTTTAAATGGATTTACAAATTCAGCATCTACTACATCAGCTTTTTTGCTAGCTATTGGCTTACTTGTCTGTAATATTGACTTCCATTTATTCGATAATCCAACACTGGTCCAGAGTAACCCATCTTTATATTCACCGCATAATGTTTTAGCTTCCGCCCATATAGCTTTCTTATCAACATCATCTAATTCATCGACATAGTAACTATAAATTAATTTTGGTTTTACTGGTTCAACTTTTGGTGTTATAACTTCTGGATTAGTTGGTTGCATGTCGTCTAAGTCTTGTGTAAATAAATGACTACAAGTCCCTGTGCTAATAACACCATCTATCATTGCCCTTTTCTTAGCAATCTTATAACAAACATTATAAGAATCTGCTATATCAGGATTTTCACCGTCTATCAACTCACAGACAAACCAACCTTTATCTAGTTTAACAGTGCCAAGTTTTTCAGCAGTACCAGTATAAGCTTTTCTTAATATATCTTTTTTTTGGTCAGAACTCTTTGACTTATCCCAGTAGTCTTTTGGTACTGGAATATTTGTAGCTATCTTGGCATTACGATAACGATACTTCTTTTCCATTGTAGAGCAACTACCAACACCAACAGCTAAAATCTTTCCAGTGTCTCTACTAATGATTTTAGCTTTAATTCTGTATTCTCTGTGTCCGTTCTCTAAGTCTGTTATTTGTTCTTCATAGTCTGCATATGAGTTAAATAATAACATTATCTTTTCACCGCCTGGTTTTAATAAGCAAACTTTATCAACTCCTGGAATTTTACCGTAATCCTCACCTTCTTTCATCTGTTCTGTTAGAAGTGTTCTGATAACCGCTATCTGATCAGATACGGATTGAATCCTTGACATGTCTGCTAGTTGATTATTTGTAATTACTTCTGGCAAGTTTTGATTATCATTAGTTGAGTTGCTCATCGTCGATACCTCCATCTATTTTAATGTTAGATGCGAACTTCTCAACCACACTTTTTAATCTTTCTGTGTCTGCTTCGTACTTTTCTCTTTCTGCTGTTTCTGCATCACTAATTTCAGCGATAGCACCACTAACCGCCCTGTATGCATCACTGCAAGTACCTTCTTTTTTTATTAGCTTATCTAAGATGCTATAAAGAATTAATTTAGCTTTTGCATAATTTCCAAAATCCATATTGTGTAATCTCCTGTAAAATGTTATTTAGTGTTTTATTTGTTTTGATAATGTATTAAGTTATCGCTTATCATCGTCTCTTGATATAACAATTATCATGTATTAATGTATTAGTCAATAGGGTAAATTGATTATTTTGCAAAAAAAATAAAAAATATGAAAAAACATTCTCTAAGATGTAATTATGATGAGAAGGAAACAGTAAAATATGAGGATTTAGAGGCTTTAGGCTTCAAAAAGACGTGTTTAGCAACACTTAATCGAGCTTACAGGGATTTGTATGCAAGAAGTAGCAAGGAGCGAGAATCGGCTATTACGTGGATTATGGACGATATAGAATCTGATGATACTTATCTCACGTTTCACCATGTATGCAATATGTTAGAGTTAGACATAGATTATATTAGAGATTTTATTACTAAGAAAAATGTATATATTTCAAAGTCCATTCAGGGCTGGTCACATCTTAATAGAACAAGCCTTTTTGCACGCAATTATAGATCGATTGAAGGTAACAACACTAAAAAAAAGGCAAGCGTTTTGTAGACGAATAGTTGCTGATATTTTATTCAAAAATACCGATGTTAGATTTGAATTAGCTCTGAAAAACAGAGTTTATCGAGACAGAAGAAACAAGCATAAAAGCCATGAGATAGTTAGTGAAGAGATTTATGCTTATTATGAATCTTTAAAGACTAGAACAAAGTTAAAAGTTATTCATGTACCTAAGCAAGCCTGTAGAATTTTATACAGGGACGGATCAGAATCAGCAATAATAGTATTCTTGTGGTTATTGTATAATCAAAGAAAAGAACTCTGGTTTACAGTGCAGTCAAAGTTACATCAATTAGAAAGAATCTTTGGTATTAATTTTAGAAAGAGTTTAAACGGCATCAAAGAATTAAAAGATTTAAGGATCATTGAAAGAGTAGATGAACATCAAACAGTGACATCAATACAAAAGCATGGAGTAACTTATAGATGGGGTAAGGCTATAGGTGTTAATCTAGGGATTGCCAAAAGATATGTACCTGATAGCCTTCTTACTTATTAGCTTATTACTTCTTCTATAAATTCGGCTTCTTTTATCTCAATAAACTTTTTAGGATTCTTGAGGAATTTTAAGATTTCACTTCTTGTTACATAATCCCAACCTTCAACTTTATAGAATATTAAATCTGCTACAATGTCGCAAACTTCTGATACCCCTTCAAATTTAAAGAGTTCATTAAATCTGCGTTTGATTGCTAATTCTTGTTTTTCTGTTAGTTCGTTTATTACTTTAAAATATAGTTTTTCGTTTCTCATAATGTCCTTTTGTTAGTTAGTTAAATTCTTCATTGTTTTTTTTACTTTGCAGTTCTTTTAATTCGTCCTCACTAAGCTTGATTTTATCAATCTGAAAAGTAGCATGAAAAGGGTTATTATCTTTAAAGAGTCTAACGCCTATTTGTCCCTCGATACTTGGAGTAAAGGCATCAACAAAGTATTCACCAATATTGATGCCTAAACTTTCAGCAAATTCACAAAGTAGAAACAGAGCTTTTTCAAAAGTTTCTTCACAAATTTGACAAGTGAATTGCTCTAATTCTTGCGTAGTGTTTTTATATTTTACTGTTAGTATCCAAGCTTTCATATTATTTTTTACTATCTAAAAATGATTGTATTAGATATTTAGTATATTCATCATATTTAATCAATCTTAAAATAGTACTATCAGGCACATTTTCTGATAGTTTTAGTTTTAGGTGAGTAATTAAGTGATCTAGTAGATTCTCATCAAGTTCTAGATCTTTAATTATCTCTTCTCTAAGTTCTAATTCTCTTTGCATAATTGCTCCTTAAATAAAGTTATTCTAGGTTATAGGCTACATAAATAATTATCTTTATAAAAAACTCAATAAAGATAGCTAATAGTAGCCCATAAAAAATTCCTTCAAAAATAGTATAAATACTTACTTGTTTCATAGTTACTTTAAAAATAAAATCGCCGATCCTTCTCTTACTCCTTTTTCTATTACTAATCCCTCTTTCTTTAACTCTGATAATCTACCGCTAAAGGTGTTAAAGGGCTTATTTAAGGATTGTGAGAGTTCTAATCCTGTCAATCCTTCTATCTCATGATCTTTCAATAAAGCTAGGATTTTACGCCTTATAGTGAGTTTAAAAGGGATTAATCTAAAATGGGCTTGATTAGATTGCTTATTGTCTTTGTGCTTTTTAAAGCATATATCAAAGTTGTATTTAGTGTTTGTGTTCATAGTTCATAATTCCTGTAAAATAAAATTAAATTCTAGTGTCGCAAACTATCGCTATTTTATCATCATAACTTAGATATAATGGTGTCATACTCTCATTAAGTCTTATGTTAATACTGTTAGACTTATTAGCTTTAATAGCATCATGCAATGCCGACAAACTAAAACTCTTACAGTAATCTAGGGTTAGATCTTCACAAGCACCAATATAAACTTTAAGTTCCAGTGAGGCATCATAACCATAATAATCTTTTTTAGATCCCCTACACTCTCTTTCTATCCATATTTCACCGTTTTTAATGTTTAGAAAGATAGCCGTACAAGTGTCAAAATGTT
>JACCDG011079752.1_pt1 | contig 39479 bp, 46 predicted proteins | sample 7442471 | NCBI WGS metagenome assembly JACCDG01 (sample SAMN15323444, study PRJNA562643) | freshwater metagenome | isolation source: river surface water | place: USA:Blue River Watershed | collected 2017-08-17 | reverse complement strand
GAGCGACATCATGTTCGACCGCAGCAACTTCGGTGTCTGCGTTCGAGATGGGGAACTTGCCTTCGCGTAAAGCGCGAGAGAGGCAAAACGAAACGGGAGGACGCGCAATGCGTCCTCCCGGTTTTTTGCCTCAAGAGACCTGAGGTCTAGCCATTTTTTCTCTTGGGCTTGGCATCAACCTTTAGGCTAACGATCAGCAAATGGCCAGGTCCCGGATTCTTGAGCACAAAACACAGAGGGATCCATCGCCCATCACTGGTACACGCGTGGTCAGAGAAATGCATTGCGGTTGAGTCTGTCTCCCAGATGACTCTAACCGTTTCAGTAATGACTGAGACTGGGCCACCTTTCTTTGGATCACGAACCTTCACCTCAGTGGTCTGGAGGCGCCGTGCATCGTAGCCCAACGGAACCAAAGCCAAGTAATCAACCTGATGCATACCCCCAATCCCCTTGCGACGACCTTTATTTGCAGCAATCATACTTCCTTCTCCTTACAAAACAACAAAGATCAAATAATACTGGATATTTTTAAAAATGTCAAGTCAGTTTTAGAGCACACTCTTCACGTCAGCGACGTGCTCCTTCGGTTTCACTTTCTCATACACCTTTGCAATCTTCCCCTCTTTGTCAATCAAGAAACTCATGCGGTCTATCCCCATATATTCACGCCCCATAAACTTCTTTAACTTCCAGACACCGTACGCCTTACACACCTCCGTGTCTTCATCAGCTAGAAGTGGGAATGGTAGCTCATACTTTTCTGCGAACTTTTTATGACTCTTCACACTGTCTTTACTCACCCCTAAGACAACGAGCCCTGCTTGCACTAATTCTTTATAATTGTCTCTAAAGTTACATGCCTCTGTTGTACACTCTGGCGTATCATCTTTTGGATAAAAATAAAGGAGAACTTTCTTTCCTTTGTATTGCGCGATTGTGTGCGTCTCTCCGTTTTGATCTTGTAAAGAAAAGTCTGGTGCTTTGGTTCTTGTTGTTATCATATAAAAGAAGTGTAGCACTTAGTGGTGATGATGAGTATGCGCGCCTAAAGATGAAGCATCGTCTTTTTTCATTAAGAAAACCGCAATAAGCGTAGTGAGCGGAACAGCGGCCAAAAGCCCGATCGACCCGACAATAGTTCTTACTATCTCGGTTGTAATAACCTCACTATTAATAAGCTGGATTGTTGGAGTGTCGCTAACATACAGCAAGAGCACAAGCGGAAGTGATGCTCCAGTATATGCAAGAATAAGTGTGTTGACGACCGCGCCCATATGGTCCTTGCCAACTTTCATAGCACGAAAATACAGTTCCCTTCTTGAGAGATGATCTCCTGCGCTTTTTAGCTCTTGAACGACAGATGCTTGTGTAATAGTAATATCGTCTATAACACCAATCACACCGATGATGATCCCACCAATTAAAAGCGCAACGAAATCTAGTCCACCTTTTGTAGCGAGATTAAGGAACACAGATTCTTCTGTAGCGAACCCAGTGAGCGCGGTCGCTTTAACGGCAAATGTCGCAGCAAGGAGCGTAATGAGCACCGTGCCGACGCATCCCAAGTAGGCAGAAATAGTTAGTCTAGAAATACCATGTGTTAAAAACATTACCACAAATAAAGAGAGTAGCGCACCAAGAGTTGCCACCACCACAATATTCGTCCCAGTTAAAATACTAGGGAATAAAATATTAAAGATAAAACCAAAAGAAACAAAGAGTGAAAGAAGGGAGAGGAACCCTTGTTTCCCTCCTATGACAAGCACCGCGATAATAAAAATGCCAAACAATATAAGAAGTGAAGGGAATCTGTAGATATCAAAAACACTAAAGTATTCTGTTCCATCAGAGGAAAGAACATACCTAAGATACACCGTATCCCCTTTCTTTACGTCAAACGTAGAGTCTCTTATCTCAATCTCTTTTCCTTTAAGACTGTCTTCTAAAAAGCGAACTTTTATTGTTGAATATACTGCACTTGTTTCTGTGTTTGGAACTACTTTTTCTTCAGAAGTAACAACACTAAGGATAAGAGCCTTCTGTATTGTCTCTTTCCCATCTACGAACTGAGTAGGCTCGTTAACAGCGAGCGCAGTAGTTACCCCAAGAGTAAATACAAGTGAGAAAAGGGCTACGCGCAGCTTTTGCATAGGCCGTATATTTCTATTGAGTGGGTAGTGGTGTTTTTAAACTTCTTACTTTTCTTAAGCATTTTCTTAATGGCATCTTCTACAGAAATTCCTTCTATTTTTTCAATAGTCTCACATTTACTACAAACAATCTGATGTGAGGCGCGTCCAGTCTCAAGCTCGTAGTGAGCATGCCCATGGTTAAAGTCGAGACGTCTCAAGAGCCCCGCCTCATGAAGTGAGTTTAGGTTACGATAGACTGTTGCTTGGTCGATGTTTTCCTTCTTGCGGAGAAGGTCTACAAGCTCGTACACGGTAATCGGTTGCTTTTGGCGCGCCACAATATCCAATACCAGCAACCTGTGGTCAGTTACCCGAAGTCCCGCTTCTTGAACCATAGCTTTAAGCTCCTCTTTTTTGTACGTTGCCATATTAATTAAATACTACCACACTAGCGACATTTTTGCTAATGCGAATCTTTTGCAAAAAATAGACAAAAGGAGTAAACTTCAAACACACTTTATGTCTACAATACTTCTCACTTTTATAAGCGCGCTTGTGCTTCCCCTTTTAGCCGTAACCGCAATACTGCTTCGTAAAGAACTTGTCTCAGGAAAAGCTAAGCTTCTTATGCTTGGTGTCGGCATCCTCCTTCTTTCGTATGCAGTGATAAGCGACATAGCGCATCACGGCGAAGATATTGGAACAAGAGAGCTAGTCACTTCATTGCTAGTTGGTGGGATCACTCTTTTCATTTTGGCGTCATTTAATCGTTATCACAAGCACTCACCAACAGAAGGTGGAGTAAAGGGAATAGTTGTGAGCGAGGCGTTTCATTCCCTTATCGACGGAGCGATGATTGGTGCTACGTATCTAGTCAATCCAGTGCTAGGTGGTGCTGCTACTATTGGAATAGTGGTGCACGAATTCCCAAAGATACTTGGCACTCTCGCCTTATTCAGAGGACTCAATCTCTCCATCAAAAAAACAATTCTCTATGGGGCTCTAGCACAAGGAGGAGCACCTATTGCAGCTTTATTTGTATACCTCTTAGGAAAAGAAATTAACCCGGAACAATTTCACACTCTTGAAGTGGCCAGCCTCGCATCTTTAGCTACTATTATTCTTTGGATTATTTATCTAGAAATACAGCATCATCTAAAGCATCCGCACGGAAAGCATTCTCACTAAGCGCACCTGCGAACAACTTGCATTTATATGGCCTGTATAGTACGATTGTCGTATGATACTTGGCTTTTTAGGAAAAGGAGGTAGTGGGAAAAGTACACTCTCTTACAGATATATACAACTACTCAACAAAAAAGAGGAGGTCGTTTTAGCGGTAGATGCCGACCACAATATGGATCTTACCTATAACCTTGGAGTAGACGAGGAGTTTAATTACATGGGTGGAGCTCAAAAAGATATTAGAACGATGCATGGTGCACAAGAAGACGACGCGCCTTCAGCTTTGGCGCTACTAGAAAAAACACCCACCTTCACTATTTCGCCTAAAGACCCCTTTACCCAGAAGTATTCCTACACTATTTCCCCTAACCTATCCTTGATGACCGCTGGGCCCCATACTGACGATCAACTCTACGGGCAAGCCTGTAGTCACTGGCTCACTACAGCCATAAAAGTATACCTGCCTCACGTCTCTCTTAAAGAAAGGGAGCATGTCGTTGTAGATGAAAGAGCGGGGGTAGATGGGGTTGGAACTGGGATGACACTAGGGTGGCATGCAGCAATAATAGTAGCTGAAGCTACGGAACACGGTATAAAAGCTGCCAACCAGATTGCAAAAATGGTTTCCTTTTTTGGAACACCATATGAGTTCGCTCTCAATAAGGTGCGCGAGACTGATGATGTTAGCGAGCTACACGAGAAACTAATTAAGCCCGCCATGTTCGTTTTTATGCTAGAGCTAGCAATGACAAGAAAAGAAGACGCTGTGACCGAATCATTTGAACAAGAGTTAGAAAAAGTGTACATATGGGAGCACAAGCTAAAAGAGCTACAAGATGACCGTCTTGAAAGAACTAAAGAAAAAGTCCGTGCCAACAAAGACTATGAAGAAAGAAGGGGCTTGATTGTGTAGAGTTTTTTGTGTAGAATAGAAAAAGATTATGCGAATGGTTCGCATAAATTAACATAGGAGCCATGCTTTGAAAACCATAGCCATCATCCCCGCCGCGCAGAGCCCACAAAATGTCTCGGCCTGCCCTCCGTGCATCGGACCCGGTATCAGTCCAGGCTGTTCTTGGGAGAGGCCTGGGCCAGGCAATATCGACCACGATCTTGCGGGCGCTCAGTACCACTGTGCACGCTTCCCAGAGGCTCGCACGGTAGTCCTCTCTGATGGAGTTCCCGCCCTCACCCACGGCAACAAGGTGCGCCGCTTCAGGCCTGGTGCCGTGCGCAGCATCATTGTTCGAGCTGGTGACGACGCTCACGCACTTGCGGGCCTCCAGCCGCTCTTTGCAGCTGTGAGGAGTAAGGGTGCAAGCAACGCTTCATAAGGGCGTACTGCTCACCTTTGCAGTGGAGCAGCATGCGAAAAAGTGGGAGTTTGATAAGGTGGTAACCATCACCTTATCACCTGAAGTAGTATTGATCGGAAGATCGTGCACTTCAGGTGCCCACCCGTTCCACTTGCACCCGCCAGGGTTTGCTCAGCTGGTGCGGTCAGCAAGCAGTGAACCTACAACAATTCCTCAAGAAGGCATAGTCCTGATCGAGGAATGGAACAACACTGGGAGAGGTATTATTGGTCTAAAAGAGCGCAAGCTCAAAGCGGCCGAGGAAGCACTCAAGCGGTGGTTTGAAGGACTCACCTAACAGTGAGCCTTTTTTAATTTTGAAGTATCTCTCTATCTCTTGATACTGAGACCAAGCGGTCGCCTCACGGCGGCCGCTTTTTACTTTCTCTCCTTCCTACTTCCTAATTTCTACTTTCTACTTCCTAATTTCTACTTTCTAAACAAGTATTCCTCCTCCAACACATCTAGCTCCATCATAAAGTACTAGTGACTGCCCTTTTGTGCTCACGATCTCACCTGAGACTACCTTAAACGTTTTTTCATCTATAGCTTCTAACTGAGATAAGGGAGCTCTGTACCTAGCCCTTCCTTCATATATCTTCCCTACGACAATATCTTCAGTCCAATTTATTTTCTCTAACTGAAGAACGTTGCCTGCCACTTCTTCCTTCTTACTGTGTGACACTGTGAGTGTGTTTGCCTTAAGATCTTTTGCGACAATAAAGTAAGGTCTCTCTTCGGTACCCTTTTTAGTGATAGTAAAGCCATGTCGTTCTCCGAGTGTATAAAAAGTGACCCCTTCGTGATAACCAATCACCTCCCTCGCCTCATTAACAACGTCACCTTTCTTTTCTTCTATATATTCCTTGAGTAAAGTTTTAATATCGATCGTTCCCACAAAACATAACCCCTGACTGTCCTTCTTCTCGGCTACTGGCAGGCCATATTCTCTTGCCATCTCTCGCACATAAGACTTATCAATATTCCCAACTGGAAAAAGCACATGCGAAATAATTTCTTTTGAAAGAGTCCAAAGGAAATATGTTTGGTCTTTATTTTCATCTTCACTTTTTACCAAGGACACTCCGTTGTGCTTAGCATAATGACCAGTTGCTATATAATCTGCTCCTTGTGTCATCGCCCATGTATAAAAAGCACCGAACTTTACGAACTTGTTACACATCACGTCTGGATTAGGAGTACACCCACGTCTATACTCTTCTATCATATAGTCAATGACCTCTTTCTTGTATTCCTTTTCTAGATCTAGAGTAATGAATGGAATATCTAAATGCGCAGCAACTCGCATAGCATCTAATCTATCCTCTTTCCAGGTACATTCAATAAAGTCTGGTTGCCAGACTTTAATAAAAACGCCTGTGACGTCGTAGCCTTCTTCTTTAAGAAGTAACGCAGACACTGAAGAGTCCACTCCTCCTGACATCCCTACATACACTTTTTTCATTATCCTTCTACTCTATCATATTCCACAAAAGAAAAAGAAGTGCAGTGGTATACTATGAGTGTCGTTCTTCTTATCAACCAAACTAGTATTGGAGGCTGTTATGTCACAGCAATCTAGAACATGTATCCCGCGCGGAAAAAAATGGTACGTTACCTATTTGTTACGTGAGGGTTTGTGTATGTTGTGCCATTTAACAAATCAAAGGGGATTCCATCAAGGGAACCCTCCACCCAAGCGAAGTGATCAATCGGACGCACCGATTGCAACATTTCAATGACCACTATTTCAGCAAAACGCGTAGTTCTTACGCGTTTTCTTATGTATAAAAAACAAAACACACCCGAATGGGTGTATTTTGTTTTTTACTTTCTATTACTTAGCTGTAAGAGATTCTATAATTTCTACCCCAGGGTTTTCTTCCCCTTTCTTTGATTCTGCAACTACTAGCCATTCACCCCCTTTAACTGCAGCTACGTGCCAAACACTAGTTACACCTTCTACAACAGTCCATTCATATGAACCAATTGTTGTTGTTCCTACAACGATTGCTGAACTGACGTTAGGGGCAATCACATTATTAATATATTCATCTGGAGTATACCCACGGCCACCTTCGTAACTAAAATAAATAGCAGACAAGAGACTGTCTTCTTTTGTTACCTTAATAAGAGAACCATCACGTTCTACTGAAGTAGTAGCCATCTCTGGTATATCAAGCGCATACCCGATCACTTGCTCGCCTTCAAAAAAACGAGTTACTGTTCCTTCAACAAGCGTTGTTGAAGTAGTTACAGTTACTTCTTCCTCCTTTACTGCCTCACGGTTTTTCATAACACCCTGCCCTAGATAGACGAGGACGAAAAGAACTACAATTCCTACGATATACGGTACATATTTTTTCATACCCTTTTAGTATACGCTTCCTAAAAAATCATGCAAAATCATGAAATATAAAGAGGCGCAATATTGACTAATGAATATTTTATTTTATAAAAATATTCATGTGTCAGTGTACTTACTATTGCAACCCACTAACCAAGAACTACTTTTTAGTATGCATCTTCTCGCGTATGTCTTTCCTTTAGCACCTTTATCTCATCACGCAATATCGCAGCTGTTTCAAAATCAAGCGCCTTCACGGCTTCTTTCATTTGCTTTTCTTTTAGCTTGATAAGCTTGTCAGGATTTTTCTTAAACAACTTCTCATCGACAGAAAGCTCAGCATTCACTGCTTTCGCATGATCACTCTGCATCTCTTCTGTTATATCTTTTATATTCTTTTCGATTGTGGTTGGAGTGATGCCATGTTCTTTATTAAAAGCCTCTTGAATCGCACGTCTGCGATTAGTCTCATTGATAGCTCGCTCTAGCGACCCCGTCATGATATCAGCGTAGAGAATCACGCGGCCACGAGAGTTACGTGCAGCACGACCTATAGTCTGAATGAGGGACGTTTCTGAACGAAGGAATCCTTCTTTGTCCGCATCTAGGATCCCAATAAGGGTTACCTCAGGTAAGTCTAGTCCTTCACGAAGAAGGTTCACACCGACAAGACAGTCGAACTCCCCTTTTCTAAATCGTGTAAGAATCTGAATACGTTCCATGGTTTTGATGTCAGAGTGAAGATACTCGGCTTTAACACCTTCGCCGCGAAGATATTCGGCGAGACTTTCTGCCATCTTTTTAGTGAGCGTCGTCACCAATATACGCCCACCACTCTTCACGTCTTTGACCGCCTCGTCAATAAAATCTTTAATCTGACCTTTATAAGCACCTGACTCATTAACTTTTTTGACCTCAAGCTGTGGATCGAGCAATCCAGTTGGGCGTATGATTTGTTCTACAATCTGAGCCGACTCTGTGCGCTCATACGCACCTGGGGTTGCAGATACATAAATAACCTCCTTGACCCTCTTCTCGAATTCTTCATACCGCAATGGTCTATTATCTTTCGCAGAAGGAAGACGGAATCCGTACTCAACAAGCGTACCTTTGCGAGACTGATCACCTGCGTACATTCCATGAAGCTGAGGAAGAGTCACGTGAGACTCATCTATAACAGTGAGGAACTCTGGGTTGCCATCTTTATCGTGAGGAAAGTACTCAAGGAGAGTATCCGGTGCCTCACCTGGTAGCTTACCAGAGAGATGGCGGGAATAGTTCTCTATACCCTGACAGAATCCCACCTCACGAATCATCGCAATGTCGTAACGTGTACGACGTTTTAATCTCTCTGCTTCGAGAATTTTTTTATCCTTATCCAGCTCTTCTAGTCTTAGTTTAAGTTCTTCTTCTATTGTTTTAATAGCTCTCTCTCGTGTCGGAACATCTGAGATAAAGTGCTTAGCTGGGAAAATAAAGTAGTCATCTACCACTTTGATCACTTTCATTGAAACTGGGTCAACAATCTGTAGGTGAGAGATCTTAGCTCCTGCTATCTCTATCTGAAGCATCACAGTTTCAGATATCGGCATGATATCGATACGGTTTCCAATAGCACGGAAGGTCCCTGGTGAGAGATCTGCGTTTGTACGTTCATAATAAATCGCCACGAACTTCTGCATCAGATCAAATTTAGAAATAGTATCCCCAACTGATATCTTGAGATTCTCTCTTTCATAGTCCTTTGGAGAACCGAGACCATAGATGCAGGATACTGACGCCACAATAATAGTATCCTTGCGTGTGAGAAGTGCTTGGGTTGAAGCATGTCGTAGTCTGTCTATCTCTTCGTTTATCTGCGCATCCTTTTCGATGTACGTATCAGTAACCGGCATATAGGCCTCTGGTTGATAGTAATCATAGTACGAAACAAAGTAGTGCACCGCAGCATCTGGGAAGAAAGTGCGGAACTCCTGTGCGAGCTGGGCAGCGAGCGTCTTATTATGAGCTATAACGAGCGTTGGCTTTTGGACTTGGGCGATAACGTTCGCAATAGTAAATGTCTTACCAGTACCCGTTGCGCCAAGAAGTGTCTGGCGAAGCATACTCTTTTTAAGACCCTCAACTAAAGAAGCGATGGCTTTAGGCTGATCACCTGCGGGGGTGAACCCCTTTAACACAAACTGTCCACTAAGCTTTCTTGACATGATTAAGATATAATTATAGCATAAAAAATGAATACGTTCTTAAACAAAAGGAGTAAAAAGTGAGAAAAAAATCTAACCTTCTACTGGCGATTGCGGCACTTGCCATACTCGTTTTAATTTTTTGGAGTGGTGGTGCCACTTCCATCATGTGGAGATAAAAGATGCGAAAGCTTTTCATCTATATCTGGGGTACCGCTGCCTTGTTTGGATCAGTACTTTATGCAACACTGTTTAAGAAGATGACAAGTGAAGTGGCTCCGGCCACCCTCGGCATTCTTGCTTTCATTAGTGTTGTGACGCTCTGGTTTTTCCCTAAAGCAATCGCGTGCATCGTGGTTGTGATCGGGGTCAAACTGTTCGTTGACATTGTCTTTGATGAGACGATGTACGAAGATGCTCAGGTAGAACTCTGAGAGAACTTCCGCTGTCACAAAAAAGAACTCCGCGTGCGGAGTTCTTTTTACTTATAGTATCTTTGTATAAAAGAATTTTTAAACTCCTTATAATTACCTTTAATAAGAGCCTTGCGTGCATCTTCACATAACGTTACTAAGAACTTTAAATTGTGAATGGAGGCGAGAGTGCCTGCGAGCATCTCATTTGCTTTGAATAAATGATGAAGATAACTCTTTGTAAACTGATGTGTATACCAGTCTTCATTATCTGAAATCGCACTCATGTCTTCTCTATACTTCGCATTCGTTATATTGATACGCCCATCGTATGTGTAGAGAGCTCCGTTCCGCCCTTGTCGTGTTGGCGACACACAGTCAAATGTATCTATTCCATTTTCTATACCGAGCAATATATCTATCGGCTCTCCAATTCCAAGCAAATGTCTTGGTTTATTCTCAGGCAATTCTTCGCACACCCACCTCACAGCTGTTCCCATATCTTCTTTTGTAAAACTCCCCCCAATGCCGTATCCATCGAAATCCATTGACCCAAGCGTGCGCGCTGACTCACGACGAAGTTCTTCATATGAACCACCTTGTACGACTCCAAAGAGTGCTTGCATCTCACCAGTGGCAAGAGAAGCTCCTAACTTCTTATGATGCTCAAGGCTTCGTTTTGCCCATGCATGAGTCCTTTCGAGCGCTTTCTTTTGATATTCAATTGGGGCAAGCGGGGAAGTACATTCATCAAAAGCGAAGAAGATATCAGCCCCTAAGTTGTGCTGTATCTCCATACTTCTCTCTGGGGTGAACCTGTGCTCACTCCCATCTACCACTGACTTAAAAGTCACACCATTATCATCTATCTTGGCAAGTTTTTCGTGTGCTTCTTCGTTTTTAACTTCTTCTGATTCTCGTTTACTTATCTCCTCACTGGTCGCAATTTTTCCAATTCCATGCCCAAGTGCCTGTCCTAGCGAAAATACCTGGAATCCTCCTGAGTCAGTGAAGGTAGGCATGGGTCTAGTCTGTAATCCGTAGTCTGTAGTTTGTAGCGGAGAGGACCAACCCATCATACAAGCAAAACCGCCATGACGTGCGACGAGTTCGTCACCCGGTTGAAGATAGAGATGATACGTATTAGCAAGCACTGCGTCAGCTCCTACATAGTCACGCACCTGCTCTCCGGTGAGCGCTTTTACAGTTGCTTTTGTCCCTACTGGAATAAAGGCAGGGGTATTAATATCACCATGTGGGGTATGGATGATGCCAGCGCGCGCCAAAGGCGCGCGCATTATACCTCCTTCCTCCCCATCCCCTCTTTTTATAATTTCAAATGAAAATGACATAATTATACTCTAACATGTTTTATAAAAATTGACGTAGTTAAAATAATAACGTAGTGTGAAATAAATGCTCTTTAAGAAAGGATACTCAAAATGGCTTCACCATTATTTGACATCCTCGCTCTTTCAGAGCAAGTAGATGTCTTTACACCGTGTGTATTCACAAAATCACCTTCAGCAGAAGAAATAAATAACAAGCAGCGCTTATGTTCGCTTGTTAAAGTGATCATGAGGACTTCGTGTAAAAAATTTAATGTTGAACAGCAGCTAAAAAATGTTGAGGCATTGTTGTTTGCCGCTGAAAAACATAAAGGTGTCAGACGTGCTGATGGAGTAACACCTTATTTACTACATGCACTTGAAGTGCTCTATATTCTAATGGAGCAGAAGGTATATGATTTTAAAATATTCATAGCGACACTTATTCATGATGTTGTTGAAGATACTGAAACGAAGCTTAAGGAAATACGAAGACGTTTCGGTTATGCTATTTCACGCATGGTTGAACTACTCACGAAACATCCGAACTTCATTCTTCGGTACAGCTATTGGTGGATGTTAAGAAATGAAAGAGATCCAACGATCAGGTGGAGAGTAATTGCCATCAAGTTTGCGGATCGCATTCATAACATAATGACACTTGATGCAATAAGAGATGTCACAAAACGTGAAGCAAAGCTGAAAGAAACCATGGAGGAGTTTCCTAAGCTGTACAAGGTGTTTATTCGAACACTAAGAAAGCTCATCTCTAAAGGTGAGGTAAAGAATATGTTTGAACATTTACCTTTTCATCTCAACAACCGACTATATTACGAGCTATCGCGATATAGTTAAGGGCTCGATCTACGGTCGAGCCCTTTATACTTTACACCACTGACTTCGCTATTACATTTACAAGTTCTTTATCAAACATTGTAGGAAGTATCATTTCTCTCGTTGGTTCCTTTACATGAGACGCTAATGCGTGCGCAGCACGGACGAACATCTCTGTTTCGAATTGTTTGATATTATTATCGAGCATTCCTTTAAATAAGCCTGGAAAAATAAGTGAATTATTGAGCTGATTTGGAAAATCACTTCTTCCTGTTGCAATAACAGCCACCCCAGCTTCCTTGGCCACCTCTGGCATAATCTCTGGTATTGGATTAGCAAGAGCAAATACAATAGCCTCCTTATTCATACTCACTGCCATCTCTTTTGTGAGAGCTCCTGCTTTGGATACTCCAATAAATATGTCAGCTCCTCTTACTGCATCAGTGAGTGTTGTACCCTCAATTACTGCGGCACTCTTTGCTATAAGTTCCTTCTTTTCTTTATTCATCTCATCTCCACGTTCTTCAAAAATAACTCCTTTACTATCACAGAAAATAATATTGGCATATCCTGATGCAAGCAAAAGACGAGAAACTGCTACACCAGCTGACCCAACACCATTAACAACAATCTTGACGTCTTTTCTATCATCACGTCCTGTAACCTTTAATGCGTTAATTAGTCCTCCGAGCACCACAGTCGCAGTCCCCCATTGATCATCATGCATCACCGGTATCGGAAGCTCCCTGCGCAGTCTCTCTTCAATCTCGAAACATCGTGGGGCCGCGATATCTTCCAAATTAACCGCACCAAATACTGGAGCTATTTGCTTCACCACTTTTATTATCTCTTCCGTATCCTGAGTATCTAAACAAATCGGGAATGCATCCACGTTAGCAAATGACTTGAGTATTGCGGCCTTTCCTTCCATAACAGGAATAGCAGCGTGAGGCCCAAGATTACCAAGACCAAGGATGGCTGAACCGTCAGAAATAATAGCAACGGTGTTTCGTTTAAGTGTATATTCACGAGCAAGCCCCATATCTCTTGCTATCTCCTTACACACCTCAGCTACTCCAGGAGTATAAGCACGAGAAAGATCGTCGCGATTCTCCATAGGAACTTTGGTGTGTAATTCAATTTTACCGTGATGTGTCTTGTGTAGCTCTAATGCTTCTTGGTTGTAATCGTGTGGCATAGATGGTTATTAGTTTATGGTAATTAGTAAAATACAAATACTTAGATAATCTAGTATATACTACAGCTTATGAAAGAATCTATACGAAAATATTTGCCTAGTTTTGTGTACGGTGGCTCAGACGGAACAGTTACCACGTTTGCGGTTATGGCAGGAGCAGTGGGAGCTGGAATTGATACACGTATCGTACTTATTTTAGGTATTGCTAATCTTGTATCTGATGGGTTTTCTATGGCATCAGCTGACTACTTAGCAGAAGATTCAAGAAAAGGAGAGAGTAAAGCAACGGTACTCAAAAATTCCCTAGTTACTTTCTTCTCTTTCGTTATTATCGGCTTTATCCCCATTCTTCCAGTCATCTTTGCAGCAAAAGAAAAACAATTTTTGTTATCGGCACTATTCACATTAATAACCTTTGCCGCGATTGGATACCTCCGAGCTCGAATCCTTAACCGTAATAGCTTTACTTTGGCACTTGAATCAGTGATTATCGGTTCTACCTGTGCATCTTTAGCGTATATTGTCGGGATGTATATCTCTAAGATAGTCTAAAATTAATCTTTTTACCTTGCCAAGCTCGATTTAATTTTTTCACTACTAATGATTTATCATCTTTTATTAGATGTTGTGGAGTGTTGAAAACATAAAATTACTTCCATCTAATCCTTCCCATTCAAGTTTTTTTATATATGCTCTGTCCTTGGAGAGTCTTTTAAAAAGTACATCAATGGCTTTCTTTTGCTTTAAGAATTGATTAACTGTAGCGGCTAGTTCTTGTCCTATTTTTTGTTTTCAAGTCCGTTAGTAACCTCAAGATACGAGACGTAATATACTGGCGCTACATCATTCCTATATTCTAAATATGCATGAGTAACTATATTACCAAGATTTTTACGAAGTTGTATCTCGTGAAATCTTGGTCTTTATCAATTGTTACTAGTAGTGCTGTATGTTCTTTACTAAAACATTCCATACTTTTAGTGACTAGGAATAAATCTCTTCTGCTGTTACCTTTTTCCCGTCAGGCGTATAAATACCATTGCTACGACGGAGATATATCGGAAGGTCAGGATGGTTTTCTTTAGAATACTCAAGGGCTTTCTCCGTGGCACTTCTTTTTCTTTCGATGCGGAATATTTCTTTTCCTGAATACGGTCCAGAAGTAGGCACACCTTTTGCTGTTGAAATGATACTATCTCCGTACTTAGCTAATGCCTCACTTTCTTCCTCAGGAGAAAAGTATTGTTTAATAATATCTCCTTTTTCTGGGCGAGACGATAACTGATTCTCGTCTATCAAAATTGCTCTGATGGATGGTTGGTGGACAATTGCCTCGTTATATTGACCTCCTTGATTATACTCGGCCGGTGAATTAGCAACAGTTTGAAAACTTTCGGTAACGCTTTTTTGAAGAGTTCCTGAGTATGTTTCTTTTCTTCTACGAACGTCCCCTTCAGTATATGTTCCCTCATCTCCTTCATAGGCAGCTACCATTTTCCCATCCAAAATAAAACCAAAAGGATAAAACATCTCTTGTCCGGGTATCGCACTGTCTACACTTAAGATAGAGGCAGAAACATCTGGCTTCTTTGAGGATAACATATCTAATTTTTCTTTTGCCGACATAGTTTCCGTATTCACTTCCTGGTTGTTCATTGAAGTATTCTTCATTGACCACCCATCTAGAGGAATAGCGTGGACCACTAATGCATTGTTTTCTTTAGCAAGCTTAGCAATGTTTAGCTCGCCGGCTTCCATAGAAAGAAAAGTATTCCTGATTGCATCTCTAGATGACTGATTAACTCCACGAAGCCGCTCTCGTAAATTAGCTCTTTTTTCCTGAAAATCTTTTCTACTTTCAGAAGTGACAACTTTTGAGCGCTCTGACTGCATTTTTTTACTAAGCTCAAAACGACCTTTAATTTTTTCAATTATCTTCTATTTCTGCTATATGTCTTGCCTCCACTTGTGACAAGGATTGGAGAGCTTCGTTAAGAGGGTCCTCGACAAAAGAGTACTTTAATTTTTGGAAAATACCCCTTTCTTCTTTTTTCTTCACCAGAGCCGCCCTCTGCACTTGTCCGGCGTGTAATTGGCCAGATAAAAAATTGTTAAACTGAACGAAATTGGAAAGCTCACCTTCTTCCAACATGTTAGATGTTGCATGAGAACTGGATAACTCAGCCTGCAGTGCTTCTACTTTTTTTCTTTCCTGTTCACGAAGCCGATTACGCTCATTGCTAAATCTTTTTGCTTGCTCATTTCGATACGGATCCTCATAACGTCTTTTAAGCTCAGCTTCACGCTCGCGCAGTTCTGTCTCTGTTAGATCTTCCTTTTTCTCAACAGGCGCATCTACTTCTTGAGTATTTTTTGGTTCGTTGAATCTATTTTCTGAAAACATTGTTTTAGGTTGTCATCTGACTCAATGTTAGCAAACTACACCCGCTTCCAAAATTGCTTTAGATGTGAGGCATGAAGAAACAAGCGGGAGGTGCTCCATAACAAAGCAGCTAAAATGATTTTGGGAATGGTATATTTATTGTGCATACAGCAACATCTTTGCCCTCACCACCTTCTTCATCTCTTCTTGTCCTTCACGTCCAAACTTATATGGAGCAACTTCATTTGGGTGTTCTGCTAGATAATGCATCTCACCATCACGGAATGCCTTTCGTATTTCTGTATTAATGTGAACAATCGCTACCCCATTATCAATTGAACCTTTAAGATCTTCATCTGTATTCCCTGATGCGCCATGGAGAACGAGTGGTACATCAACCACTTGAGTAATTTCCTTTAATCTCTCAATATGAAGCTTTGGCTCTTCTGCATCAATAAGCATACCGTGGACATTCCCAATTGCTGGAGCGAACATATCAACTCCGGTTCTTAGAACAAAATCTTTCGCCTGATTGGGTGTGGTTAAGTTGGCCTCAGTTACCCCTTCTGGTAACGCAGTATTAAGAGATGATGACTGTCCGATATACCCGAGCTCAGCTTCAACTAAAACACGCTTCCCTGTTTTTTCTTCATATGCGCGCACTATATCAACACAGGACTTAACAAGTGAGACATTTTCTTCATATGGAAGCTTGGCACCATCTACAATTACACTATCATATCCTGCCTCTATTACCTCTATTACCTTTTCTTGTGAGTAGGTGTGATCTGCATTTAAGAAAACTGGGATATCATACTCCTGGTTAAGTTCGTCTACTATTTTTCTCACCATCTCTACTCCCATATATTCACGCTCGCCCTCACTCACTCCGATAATAACAGGTTGGTTAAGCTCCTGCGCAACTTCTACAATTGCTCGTGCCTGATCTAAGTTAGAAATATTAAAATGAGCGATTGCTTTGCCATCTTTTTTATAGGCATTAATAAGTTCGATATACTGCTCACTTTGATTCTGTAATGTCTTCATATCAACACAGTATAGCGGTAGCGACTGCTATACTTCAAGGTATATGGAAAAAAACCAAAATGTAGACTTTATCGCCTTTGGAGATACGGTAGTTGATGCTTTTATTAAACTTTCTGTTGGTCATATAGAAGAAGGCGCCCACGGGAGAGAGCTTTGTATTCCTTACGGAGCAAAAGTCCCTTTCGATGATGTTTCTATTTTACCCGCAGTAGGTAATAGCGCAAACGCAGCCGTGTCTGCTGCACGTCTTGGTCTATCTTCCGCTTTAGTTGCTTCTGTCGGGGGGGATGATAATGGGAAACTAATTCTAGAACAGCTTCAAAAAGAAAATGTAGTAACTGACTTTATGCAAGTTGTCGCTGATAAAAAAACTAACTACCACTATGTTCTCTGGTATGAAGATGACAGAACGATTCTGATTAAACACGAAGAGTATACGCCTGTGCTTCCAAATATTGGAACCCCTAAGTGGATGTACTTAAGCTCGCTCGGCAAGCATACCCTTAACTTTCATCATGAAATAGCTGATTATGTTAAATCGCATCCGGAGATTAAGCTCGCTTTCCAACCCGGAACATTCCAACTTGGTTTTGGTGAGGAAATAAGTGAGCTGTATAAAATGACAGAAGTCGTGTGTATGAATAAAGAAGAGGCCGAAGGATTGCTTAAGAAAGAGGGTGTAGACATGAAGGAACTTCTTGATGGTGTTGAGGCACTCGGTCCTAAGGTAACCATCGTCACTGACGGCCACCAAGGTGCGTATATGAAATATGAGAACTCATATTTCAATATGCCCATCTACCCAGATATTGCAGCTCCATACGAGAGAACAGGTGCAGGGGACGCGTTCTTCTCTACATTCATTGCGTATCTTGCTAAAGGATATGACCCGAGCTTTGCAATAATGCGCGCACCGATTAACAGCATGAATGTAGTGCAGCATGTTGGGGCGCAAGAAGGCCTTTTAAGTGAAGCAGCGATCGAAGAACTTCTCAAGAAAGCACCATCTGACTATAAACTTAAAATACTAGAATAATAAAGTTAATAGTTAAAACACCTAGTCGTCACTGACTAGGTGTTTTAACTACAAACTACTATCTACAAACTAAAAACTAATGCAATGTCTCTCTCACCTTCTGAGCGATATGCTTTGCGGTAAGCCCATACTCTTCATATAACTCTCCTACTTTTCCACTCTGTCCAAATCTATCTTCAATACCAATTCTCCCTACACGCATCGGGTGATGTTCGCTCAAATACTCCGCTACAGCACTTCCAAAGCCACCAGCTACCTGATGTTCTTCGACAGTCACCACAGCTCTTACGTCCTTTGCTACCCTGAGTAAATAACCAACATCAAGCGGCTTTACTTGTGGAAAATTAACCACCATAACCCCTATTCCCTCTTTTTCTAAAATAAATGCAGCTTTCAGTGCTTCGTACAATATAGGTCCACACCCAACAATCGCGACTGTATGCATAAAGTCTCCCCCATCCTTATGCTGCGCCATATGCATCATATACCCCTTACCATGATTCCATACATAGTTATCGGGAAGCATCACAGGACTCTTCTCTCGTGTAAGACGCAAATAAGCTGGTGACTTAGTGGTAGCGATGTGCTCAGTTATGACACGAGCTTCTACCGAGTCACATGGGACAAATACCTGCATATTAGGAATCATGCGCATTATTGCTATATCTTCTATCGCTTGATGAGTCGCACCATCTGGGCCAACCGAGATACCGGCATGAGCCCCTACTATTTTTACTGGGACATTGTTATAAGCAATAGTATTGCGAATCTGTTCCCAGTTGCGTCCAGGGCTAAACATCGCATAACTTGCCATAAATGGTATATATCCCATGGCAGCCATACCAGATGCTACCCCAGACATCGCCTGTTCTGTGATACCAACCTCAAAAAACCTCTCGTGGAACTTATTTCTAAATGCGTCCATCTTCACACTCTCAGTTAGGTCAGCTGCTAGAGCTACGATACGCTTGTCTTTCTCTCCAGCATTAACAAGCCCTTCACCAAAGCCTTCGCGAGTAGCCCTCTCTTCTTCTTGCACTGTGAACAAGGTTCTTCGTAACATACAAATTAATCTAACTCAGAATACCTAACCTTCCCCCGCATGGTACGGAGCTCTTTAAGGGCCATTTTTGCCTCCTCTGCGTTAGGTGACTTACCGTGCCATCTATAATCACCCTCAAAAGCAGGCACACCCTTCCCTGGAATAGTGTGGGCAATAATAATTGTTGGTTTATCTAATGTGCTTTTAGCTTTTCCTGTCGCTTGCACAATATCACGGAAGTTGTGCCCATCTATTTCAATCACATGAAAGTTAAATGCCTCTATCTTATCTTTAAGAGACTCAAGAGGGAGCACGTCCTCCGTGTAACCATCAATCTGAATCGTGTTACGATCAATAATCGGAATAACTTTATTGAGTTTATATTTATTCAAAAGAAGAAAAGACTCCCATACCTGACCTTCATTTATCTCTCCATCCCCCATACAACAATAAAAATATCTATCTGGCTTGTGTCCTTCCATTCGGTCCATTAACGCCATACCAATTGCCTGAGAGAGACCGCATCCGAGTGGCCCAGAAGATGTCTCTATACCAGGGAGTGTCCCGCGGTGTGGATGCCCTTGCAAACGTGAACCGAAACGTCGAAGCGTCTTTAGTTCTGAAATCGAAAAGTACCCAGCATGCGCCATAGTAGCGTACAAGACAGGTGCAATATGGCCATTAGAGAGAATCACGCGGTCACGCTGCAACCATTCCGGGTGTCGTGGATTATGATTAATAATTCTAAAATAAAGAGCTGTAAATATGTCTGTCATACCAAGAGAACCAGCAGTGTGACCACTTCCTGCCTCTGTCAACATTTTAATAATACTCTCGCGAATATCTTCGGCACGGAGTGTAAGTGCCTGTACTTCAATGTCGGTAAGAGAGTGCATAAAGACAGTATATAGTTACTGGCTACTAGTTACTAGTGGATGGGTGACCATGTTCTAGATTTTGATATTTAAACCTTAGAGAGTTCACAAGAACACAGCACTAATTTCCAAAACTTAAATGAAGTGAGTCAATCACTTTTCTTATATTCCTGCTATTAAAAATATACGACCCAATAACAACCCCTGTTGCACCAGAACGCTTAACCAAAAAAATTGTCTCCGGATTCATCGAACCATCTATCTGAATCGGAACGCCTCGGCAATTTCTTCTTACATACTCAATTCGAGCTAGCACTCTCTCATCAAACGGCTGCCCTTGCGCCCCTATCTTATTAATACCCATAAGCTGAATGAATACTTTACTATGGCGCTGCTCAGCTTCAAAAACTCTTTTTACAAGCATCTCTATTGAGCTACCGTTAGCAACAGACAGTCCAAGGGACACCTTCGGATGATAAGAAAGGATGTCATAAAGCATATCAAAGTCATGATCTTCCCATGTATCTATATGCATAACAACCCTCTTTGCTCCAAGTAATAACACCCTTGGTAAAAATTTTATCCAATCCTCAACCATTAAATCAAATTCGTACTCAAACCCGTCTGGTAGATATTTTTCTTTATACGGAAGCCATGTTTTCTCAAGTCCTATCTTACCATCGCAAAGATCTATCTGAATTCTATGAGATAGTCCTTCTACACGAAACAAAGAGTCATGAAGTTGCTCAAAATTTTCTGGCAAAATAGCAGGAGTAATTTGCATATAAGAATAGTATATAGTTACTAACTGACAGTTACTAGAGGAAAGGAGGCATAGCACAGATCTTAGAACATAGATTTTAGATGACATATGGAACCTTTGATTCCATATGTCATCTACTCTACCTTCTACGTTCTAATTCTACTTAAGATATTTCTCATAAAGGGAAATAGTTACCTTACTTTCGTTACAGTTATTCCCGTAGATTTCACATTCTTCATTTATGTTTGGAATAATCGGAGAAAAGAGAATCGCTAGCAATAATAGTACAATAACAATGAGTGTTCCTTTGTTCATAAAGCTATATAATATGCTTACTTATTTCATCAATCTGTATCACACGCTCTGAGTGTCTCTCTTCATGAGAAAAAGGAGTGGAGAGAAAAAGTTCAATTGCCTGAAACGCCTCTTCTTTAGTAATAAAACGAGCTCCGACAGACAACACATTTGCGTCATTATGTTCTCGGCCAAGTTTTACAAGCTCGAGATTGCCTCCGGCATACACTACAGCACGCACGTGTCGATATCTGTTAGCTACTATTGCTTCCCCTTGCCCGGAACCTCCGAAGATGATTGCCATAGACGGCTCATGCATAGAATCATGCTGTACTTTTTCTGCCGCAAGAGCAATGAACTGAGGGTAATCATCACCTGGCTCAAATGTTAGGGCACCGCAATCATACAGCTCAACCCCTTTCTCTTCCAGATACCCCTTAACCTCTTCCTTGAGATTGAACCCGGCGTGGTCTGTGGCTAAATAAATTTTCATACAAGAAACTACACGTTAGAAATAGGAGCACCCCCCGCAACTCTCCCTGCCTTTAGCACATGCTCGATAAGAGTATTCGTGTAGCCCATCTCGTTGTCGTACCAAGCAAGAATCTTCACTAGGTTTCCCCCTACAACTCGCGTCATCCTAAGATCTGCAATCGATGCGTACGGAAGACCAACAATGTCACTCGATACGAGTTCCTCGTCTGTTGCCTGGAAAATACCATCCCATCTAGGATCCATAGCAGCCTTTCTCAAGATATCGTTTACTTCCTCTGCATTTGTCTCACGCTTTGCTATAAAAGTAATATCTGCGATAGACCCAGCCGGTGTAGGAACTCTGATAGAAACACCGTCAAAGAGTCCTTCTAGTTTAGGAAAAGCCTTAGTCACAGCAATAGCAGCACCAGTTGAAGACGGTACAATATTCTGCGCAGCCGCCCTCCCTTCTCGAAAATCTTTTTTATTAGGACTATCAACAATTGACTGCGATGCGGTATATGAATGAACTGTATTAAGAATCGCCTTGTCAATACCGATTGCCTCGTCTAGAATCGCTATGACTGGCGAAGATGCATTGGTGGTACAAGATGCGTTAGATGTAATATTGCATGTGCCAAATTTATCTTCATTGATTGCCATAAGGATAGTCTCGCCTTTCACCGACTCATCTTCACCTTTCTTTGCTGGAGCTGATATAACCACGTGCTTTGCGCCGCCCGCGAGATGAGCTGACGCTTTGTCGTATGCCACAAAGAGTCCAGTAGACTCGACAACAACATCTACCTGCAACGACCCCCAAGGAATAGCGCTTGGGTCTTTTTGCTGAAATACAGTCACCTTCCTTTCTCCACTATCTCCTGACGTAACAAGATATTGCTCCCCAGATTGTCCTTCGACTTCACTTGCATGAACCTCTGGGCGCACATCGAAGTGTGAAACCTTATATACTGTATCGTACTGAAGTAAGTATGCGAGATTATGAATATCCCCTAGATCGTTGACCGCAACAACCTCAATATCAGGACGATCATAAGCAAGCTTAAAAAAAGCTCGTCCAATGCGCCCAAATCCATTAATACCTACGCGAATTTTTTTATCCATATATAGTCCAGTATATAGTTACTAATTGGTAGTTACTAGTGGAAAAGAGGTTTTTATAGCGTTAACTAAACACTGTCTAGTCTTGAAGTTGAACTAAGATCTGCTACCATATACCGTATGAATGCAATAGAAGTACACAACCTTACCAAAGAGTATGGTGCCAAGAAAAAATATGCAGTAGTGAATGATATAAGCTTTTCTGTAAAAGAAGGCTCAGTGTTTGGCTTTATTGGACCAAACGGTGCAGGTAAGACATCAACTATTAAGATGCTTGTTGGCCTTTCGCATCCAACCTCAGGCACCATATCTATTTATAATAAGGACCCTTTTGATATCGCAGTAAAAAATGATATTGGCTTCATGCCAGAATCACCTCAATTCTATCAATATCTTACAGGGGAAGAATTTTTGATTATGATAGCTGACTTATTCTCACTCAAAGATAAGAAAGCTAAGGTTTACACTATTCTTAAAGAAGTAGACTTAGTACACGGAGCGAATAAAAAAATAAGAGAATACTCAAAAGGAATGCTACAGCGCTTAGGCTTAGCTCAAGCAATGCTCCATAACCCAAAACTGCTTTTTCTCGATGAGCCTCTTGATGGATTGGATCCTCTAGGGAGAGCAGACGTGAAAAAAATTCTCAAGAAACTAAAGGAAGAAGGAAAAACTGTTTTCATTAATACACACATCTTGGCTGATGTTGAGGAAGTGTGTGACCAGGTGGCCATTATAGACAAAGGGTCGCTAATTGCTTTAGGGTCCCCTCTAGAGCTGTGTGCCGGGTATAAAGACCTGGAAGATGCCTTTGTGTCCATGATTACAAAAAAACGAGAAGGCGCAACCCTAGAGAATATATAAAAGTATGAAAACAATTATCACCATCGCAAAAAATACATTCCTCGAAACTATCCGTGATCGAGTACTTATGTCTGTGTGGTTTGTCATCATTGGTATTATTCTTTTTAGTCTTTTTGTCGGATCTATCTCTCACGATCACAATGTTCGCATCATCACGAACTTCAGCATAACTGCAATATACCTCCTCCAAGTATTTATCGCTTTGTTCATAGGATCTTTTTTGATGTACAAAGAAATTGAACGCAAAACTTTTTACCTTATTCTACCAAAGCCTGTTTCTCGTTCTGCTATTATAGTTGGCAAAATGCTTGGTCTTTCTCTCACCACGCTCACAGTCACCAGTGTCTCAACTCTTTTTCTTTTTATTCTTCTTGGTATTATCGGTGACACATCTCTCCTTCTTCCTATTGCTTTATCAACCTTCTTATCATATATAGAATCAATATTACTGATACTTATCGCCCTTTTGTTCTCTTCACTTATGGCGCCAGTTCTGGCGTTCGTATCTTCTATCGCAGTGTATTTCATAGCTCATGGTGGAGATATTTATCGTTTTATTTATACCTATACAGAGAATCCAATAATCGAACATACGTTTAGAACACTCTATCTTCTTGTCCCTAATTTTGAGAAGTTTAATATTAGAAACGATGTTGTTTATGGAACCCTCCCTACTCTTTCCATGCTTTCGTACACACTTCTTTATGCTGTGGCATGCGGGGCTCTCTTCCTTTTCTTGGCAGTAAGCATCTTCAAGAAAAGAGATTTTTAGCCCCATGAAATCATTTATTTTCCGACAGAAAGAAAAAGCTTTTCTCATCGTACCCATCGTTATATTCCTTTGCTTTATTATTCTTATCCAAAAAGCTTATGATAAAGCAGCGCCCCCGTACTCCCTTAGACTAGAGGCCGTAAAACGAGATCTTCTCCCGGCTCAAGTGCTAACATACGGACACTTCGGCTTTAAAACATTCCTGGCTGACGTCTACTGGTTACGAGCCATCCAAGACTTCGTCGCGTGGGATGGGAAAGAACTTTTCTTCTTAGATTATTTTACTAATATCTCATCTCTTGATCCACGATTTGAGCACCCGTATCTTTTTGCTATATGGACCATCCCTATGAACAAGGATGATATTAGCCGACTCGACTTAGTGGCGGAAGTAGCAGACAAAGGTATAGCCACTATTCCAACAAGCTGGAAAATCCCGTACCATCTTGGCACACAATACTATCTCTTTACTAAGTCATATGAAAAAGCGAAGAAGTATCTCGCAATAGCTGCAGAAAAAAAAGACGCTCCGGCCGGAGTCTATCTTAACTATTCTTCTTTTGTTATTAATGAAGTAAAAGGGTACAGAGCTTCTTATGATCTTGTAAAAGTTATCTATGACGCAACTACAGATGAGACACTAAAGAAAATTTTGGCAATAGGGCTAGAAAAAGAACTCACTAATACAATGTTAGAGCGAGGGATCCTTGCCTATAAAACTACTGTCGGAGTATACCCGTCATCACTTGAGGATATGTCTGAAAGAAATCTAATTTCATTGCCACAAAAATTTTCGGAAAAGTTCGTAGTCACTATTAATAAGAAAACCGGGGCATTTAAGATAGAAGAAAGGAAGTAGCATACAGAGAATATGGAATGTAGAATATAGTAAACAGCAGGGAAGATGCTGACATTATTTATGAAGGAATCTTCAACAAATCTTTTGAGGAATCGGTCACAAAATCTATTTTGATTACAAAAATATAAGACTTCGCGACCCCTATTCGATTCCTCACGTAAGTGAAGCATTTCACTTACTGTCTTCCCACACACATAAAAAACTCCTTAAAAGGAGTTTTTTATGTGTGTGGGAACTCGAGGAAATTCGGTCACGAATATTTTTTCGCCGTCGCTCGCAAAATTTCTCGACCCCGACTCGACATCTTGCGTGGTCGCTCGATAAGGCTCCGCCTTTCGATTCCTCACGCACGACACGCAGGTGTCGTGCTGTTGACACGAAGAATGAACAACCTTCATTCGCTGTCACTCATTCTCGGTTTGGAAACCCCCTCGGTTTCCATTCTTCCGCCACGGGAAAACTAAACACGTTTTCCCGACCCCTTTCCTCGTTCGATTCCTCCTGCAGCAATCAAGTAAACAAAAATATCCAGTCTTAGTTAAAGCTGGATATTTTTGTTTATGCGGGCCCACGAGGAATCGAACCTCGACCAACGGATTTGGAGGCCGTTGTTCTGCCACTAAACTATAGGCCCATAGTATAAGATTCTAGCACGATCAGTTGTTGGTTACTAGTTACTAGCTTGTGTAATTCTCTGAAGAAAAATAACCCACCTGAGGCGGATCATTTTTCTAGTAACGAGAACTATAAGCAAGTAACTACTTCTTAGATTCCTTAAAAGTAACGTGCTTACGAAGTTTCTTAGAATATTTCTTAAGCTCAATCTTGCGCTCTACCTGCTTACGGTTCTTGGTAGTATGATATACCTCGCCCGTTTCCTTGTTCTTGATGATGATGAGGTGGTCTTGTACTTTTGACATAGTTTACGGATTATAACACGAGATTTATCAAAACTCAACCATTTATCTCATCGAAAAAGTCTTTGTGTTCGGATCAAGAACAAGCATTCTTTCCTCACTTCCTCGTTGCCCTTGGGCGCCAATATAGTTACTCTTGACGATAAGTCCCCCAGGCACCGGAAGGAGAGAAAGGTCGGTGATTTTAATCACGTTATTAGAAGATATATAGAACTGTTTTTTAAGAAAATCTGGAGTGTTTACAGTATCTTTGTGATACAGATAAAGCCTACTTCCTGTGTCGACAGCTATAACACCCATCCTTTCTAACTCTGGAAGAGCTGGTTGAATATTAAAATTAGTGGGCTTATTAAAGGCTGCCTGGATCTCCATATTCCTCCTCTGCATGGCTTCGGCTTGCTCTCTCTGGACTCTCTGCTGTTCCATTATCTGACGATTATGCATAGTCGCCCCCACATCAAGCGTTGGGTTCCCGTTAAAGCCAGGCCGAATGACTACACCTGTCTGTTGGTTGAGAACAGCTGCCCCAAGTCCATAGAGCGTGTTCTTCGTATTCTGATCCATCGCCTCTGCTTTTCCTGGACCAAGAGCTGCGGCTGCAAAGGCTGCCGTACCTAACGCCTTACTAAGCGGACGAAGGATTTTTGAAGTTCTACTTTGAACTGGAGCTTGCTCCTGCACAGGCACACTAATTGCCTGATCGATGGGTTGATTAACAGCTGGTCCTTCCATATGTAGTAAGTATACAACAACAGCAAAAAAATACTGTGCACTTTACCTTCAGCCGCTTAGGCAGAAAACTTTTCTGTCAAAAACTTTTCTAAGTCTTCTATCTTCACCCTCTCCTGCTTCATGGTATCTCTGTCACGTACCGTTACTGCGTTGTCGGTGAGGGTATCAAAATCAACAGTCACGCAATATGGCGTACCTATCTCATCTTGTCTACGATACCGCTTGCCGATAGACTGAGTTTCGTCATATGAGACACGTGCAATCTTCTTAAGATCTTTTGCAATCTTCTGTGCAGGAACAGAAAGTTCATCTTTTTTAGAAAGTGGAAGGACGGCAATCTGAATCGGAGCGACAGAAGGATTAAACCGCAATACCGTACGAACCTCCCCTTCTAGATCTTCTTCATCATAGACAGAAGACAGTACGGCGAGCATAAGGCGGTCAAGACCAAACGTCGGCTCTACACAATGTGGGACATAACGTTCTTTTGTCTCTTCATCAAAGTATGAAAGGTCTGTGTTTGATCCTGTAGCGTGGGCTGAGAGATCAAAATCTGTTCTGTAAGCAATCCCAAGCAACTCTTTCTGTCCGATTGGAAAATCAAACTCCGTATCTACACTCCACTTAGAATAGTGAGCTCTGTCGGCTTCGGGGATTTCTACCTGATGAATCTTTTCTTCGGACAACCCAAGAGCGAGAAGAAATTCTTTTTGGAGTGCAAGGAATTCGTCAAACGATTTTCTCCAGTCGTCTGGTTTTACAAAGTACTCAATCTCCATCTGCTCCAATTCACGGAGACGAAAAATAAAGTTACCTGGCGCAATCTCGTTACGAAAAGCTTTTCCAATTTGTGCCATACCAAATGGAAGCTTTGGGTGAAAAGTGTCCAGAATGTTCTTAAAGTTCACGAACATCCCTTGCGCTGTCTCTGGTCGTAGATACACCGTTGCAGAATCATCGTCTGCTGCACCTGCCTTTGTAGCAAACATCATATTAAACTGACGAACTTCACCAACAGGATTACCATCTGAAGTTCTATATTTAACAGGGTCCATTTTCTGCAAAGATTGAATTTTGACATTCATATCTTCCACAGTAAGCCCAGTTGCTGGATGACCCCATTCTTCAAGAAGATGGTCTGCTCGATAACGCTTCTTGGTCTTCGTGTCCTCAACAAGAGGGTCATTGAAACCTCCAACATGTCCGGACGATTTCCAGACATTCTGGTTCATTAGTATTGCCGCGTCCACGCCATACATATCAGTCCTGCCGTCAACGAAGAACTTCCACCACATAGTTTTGATGTTGTTGCGAAGCGCTACACCATATGGTCCGTAATCCCACGTTCCAGCCAAACCTCCATAAATTTCTGATCCAGGGAAAATAAAACCTCTCCGCTTACACAGACTCACAATCTTTTCCATTAATTCTTGAGAATTGCTAGACATAATGACTTATTCTAACACAAATATAAGCTAGTAGTTAATGCACTAATAAATTCCATAACCTAAAAACAGCCAGTGATGAAGAAGACACTTGACGCAAACACCGCCGTCCTTTTAAAGCTGAAACACCCCTCCAACTGTATCGTTGAAAAACTTAATTATTCCTCCCACTGAGAGAATGATAAATAGCCCGATTGTCCCCCAAAGCATGTGACGCTTGCCATCATTTCTTCCTTCTGAGTCCCCTGCATCTGGGTCTCTCATCTTCCAGATAAACATGAAGACTCCATAAAGAAAATAAATAACACTTAAAGCAACAGCCAGTTGATAGAATGGGCTAAAAACATATTCGATGACATTAGCTAGTACTTGTTCTCCTTGCATGTGGATTATAAATTATTGCTGCCCAGGTAACTTAAAACCGTGCATGGTGCCTCCGGTTTCAATCCCTGTGACACTGCTAATAAACCCTATTATCCCCCACACTGACACCATTACAAATATTGCCACAATGGACCAGAGCATTCCCCCTTTCATTTTAGCTCTTTCTGCGGGGTCACCAGCTCCTTTCCATATGAACATAACCAAGAACCAGAAGAACGCAAGAACAGCGAACCCGACTAACAAAGGTATAAGTCTAGCGACAACATTCTTAAGTAAATCAAGAAACTGAAGAAGCGCATTAAAACTACTACCACTTGTCCCACCTATGGTGTTGCTCACGCCAATGTTAGAGAATGTACACACTCCAGTTGACTGGTCGAACACCCCTTTTAGTCGAGCACACTCTAGTCGATCAAAAGAAGCGCTCCCACTTGGCCCATCGTAAATACACTTCTGTGTTACATCATTCCATATTCCTCGTAATCGATTACACTCACTTCGGTCGTGAGAAATATCAGAAGTTTGGGCAAAACTAAAAGAAAAAAAGCTACTAGTAATAAGCATTAATAGTAACGTTTTTTTCATATTTCCTTTATCGCAAATCTATACTCTTATTGAATTGTAGGGATTGGAACCTTTCCACCCTGTCCAACACCTGTAATAGAACCAATGAACCCAACTAGACCCCAAATAGAAACCATTACAAAGAGTGCGACAATAGACCACCCCATACCAGCGAGACCCTCTTTCTTCGTTTCTGCATTTTCCTTACCGACCCAGATAAACTTGATAAGGTACCAGAAGAATGCGAGAACTGCGAGAGTAACGGCAATTGGAATGAGCGAATTTGTTACATTCTGTATAAGGAGAATAAACTGGTTGATAGCAGAACCATTGACAGTGGTTGTATTAGCGACCACACCTGGAGTATATTGAGCTACTGCTGATGTGATTGTAGCCACAGAAAGCATGATGGGAGTTACTATTTTTTTCATATATTTAAATTGTATATATCAAGTATATCCTGTACCCATTTGATTGCAAGGAGTAGTGGGGATAAAGATAGCCATTGGTCATTAGTCATTAGTAAGGAAGTCTAATGATTCAAAAAAACTGAGCAAGAGAAAAGGGGCTTACACTACCTCGCGACTAACGCGAGTAGCATTAGTAACGAGGTGGCATAAGCCCCCTCTGATTTTTTAGCCAGGTTAATCACCTGGGATCATTTGAGCGGGCGATCAACCCTGTTACTTACTTGTGCTCGGCATGGTCTCCATGTCCGCCATCCTTCTTCTTGCCAGAAACGATGTCGATGAAGATGCTGATGGCAAAGTAAGCAATTGCACTCAGAACCAGCGCTTTGATGATGAGCGTCATCAGTGCCGCAAGCGTCAGTCCTAGGTTGATACCAAAGAAGGTAATCAGACCAGGAGTGTTCTGGAACTCGGAGTTGATTCCCCGGATTCCACTATTCCCCATTCCAAGCATCGGCCCCAGAAGGAACAATGCCAGAATGACGATGCCAAATATGCCAAGGAAGGTAAGGGTGCCGACCCAAGCCTTTCCGAGGGCGCTCTTTTCATCTTTTGCGGGTGCAGACATGATGGACTCCTTTACATGTCGAATTTGACTTGACCCCGGACTTGAACCAGGATCCATTGAGGTGACTCCTCCGAATATCGGCGCAGGAACGCACCAACGTCAGGAGACGGATCGCTGGACCAAGCCACAGACCAAACGCTGATGCTCGGATCGCTGGCAAGACTGAGCTTGTAGCTACCGTACACCCAGCGTGGCATGCTCGAGAGCAAAACCTTCGCCGCCGGCTTGTCCGGCGTAGCACCATTCACAAAGAACGGCAGGCCAGGTGTCGACAGGTGAGTGGTCATCGCACTTCCACCAACAAACGGCATGTTAAGCGGAGCTTCTTCTGCACGCTTCAGCACCTGGCGGCGTTCGGCGTTTGTCAGCTCCTTGGCTTCGACATCCGCTGAGGCATTGCGCAGTGCGGCGTGCTTCATACCAGAGTCGATACTCAGGTTCGAGCTCACTGTGCTGAATGCAAAATAGAACAGCACGAACCCAAAAAGCATCAACACTTTCCAATGAAGCGGTAGCGACTTCATAGACATTCCCTTCTCCTCGTAATACGAGGCTGACGACTGAACGATGTGACCTGTTGCTGGGGCGGTAACTGAAGCGTCCGCCCTAGGCAAAAGATGCACAGGATATTTTTCTATCACAATGGCACCCCTTTTGGGGGGAGGCCTCTCCACTTCAGAAACGTTATCAACGTTCTTTGCGGAGGTAAGACCTCGCAAGAATCTATTGACAGCAGGATCTGGAGGGAGTTTGAGGTCAGTGTTTGCTGACACACGCAACTCCTCTAGAATATTGACAACCCAGTGGCTACAAGCCCTGGAACCAATTTTTGGAATCTTCGTTTTTAGAGACAAAGACCAAACCTACTTAGATTATACATATATATATAGATAATGTCAATGTTGTCCTTGTGTGATCAACATTTATCTACAACACTGTCCGAACAAGTTACATGTTCCTGTAACACCACTACCCATTGAACACGGGTTTGAACATGACCCTGAAACGGGCACACAGACACTATTGCCGCTCCCTGTTGAGGCGCCGGTACTATCAAATTTAATCTTTGGAATAGTAATTGTCGTTATATCTTGATCCTTAAAGAAAATAGATTGGCCGAGTTTTACAATCCCGTATACAGAGAACATCACAAAAAGCCCAATCAACCCCCAAAGCATAAAGTTACTCCCTACTTTTGCTTTGCCTGGATCTCCTGATCGCAATCCCCATATATACTGTACGACTCCCATGAAGAATACAACAACAGCCCCAGCCATAAGGAGAGAGCCGAACGCGACGACAACCGTCTGTGAGAAAGAATTAATGAGGCTCTCTAATGTACTAAACCCCGCCTGGACACTTGCTGCTCCCTGAGCGCTTACATTAAAGACCGAACTAATAATGAGTAAAAGGGAAGCGAGAAGAGTTCGGTTAAGGAGTTTTTTCATACGATATGTTTATTATGATAAAAGTGTAGCAGAGCTTGACCGGATATGACAAGGACTAGCGCCTACTGACAGACTCCTGTAGGGAGACATGTTCCTGATGTACACTGTTCTGCTATCTGACAAGAACCCCCTGGACCTATCTTAGGTCGAGGAGAGACACACACTGAATTAGAGCAAATTCCTGAAGTGCACTCTGATGACAAACGACAAGAGCCACCATCTTGTATAAGAGTCCTGCTAAAAAAACAAACTCCTTGATTATTAATAACACCTGTTTGTCCTCCAGCGCTAATGCAAGTGTCACCAGTATCAGCTTTAAAACACCCGACCACGGTGTCGCGTTTACAAATACCCGGAAGAGCTTGTCCGTCGATTGAACACAATGTGCCAGTGGTTTTTCCTACACAAAAATCTGCCGCCTGTTGATTAGCTTGCTGCTGAGACTGAGAAGCTGTAGACCCTGGGAGGACTTGCTCTACTGTCCCTCTGGCTGCGATAAGGAATGCCTGAATCATAACAACAATGAAGGTACTTATGGTCGCCCACATGAGAAGCTTTTTTGCTTTACTGAGAGCTTCTGGCTTTCCTTGTGCAAGAACAAAACTAAACCCAGTTGCTACCCATATCACGATGAGCGCTGGGTAGACAAAGAATCTCATCACCAGACTTAGTAATTTCAAAATGAAGCCATATAGATCAGTCTCCCCTATCGGAGAAGGGAGAAGGGGCGCCTCTTGAGCAGAAGCAGTCTCTATAAGTCCGCTACTGCTAATAAGCTTAAGCAGCTTAAGAACTGGATCAGTGGCACCGAGGTACTCTAAGACTACAAGAAGGGCCCCTCCGAAAAGCATCACCAGTATAATAAAGCCGAGAACAGCCTGCCCAGCTTTTTTGGTTGCTTCTTTATATGCTCCAGTCTGACCCTGAGCAGCAGCGAACCATGCCATAATGAAACGATAGGCTATAATTACGATCAAAAGAGGTAGTCCAAGCCCAATAATGAAACCCATGACGCCGCTAACGATAGACTTAAGATGTGAGAGGTTGCAAGCTGTTTCTGCGGTTGCGCCACACAACGAATCACCTGAGATTGATCCTTGTGCGTATATAAATGAATAACCAAAAAGACATGCGGTAAGGAGTGCTACAATGACAGGAATTTTTTTCATATGTTTTCTTTTATTTTCTAGTATAAAGGTCTCGTAATCGGGAGACAAAAATATTCACTGCATCTACCACGCCGTATCGATAATTAATAATATCTGAAATCATAACTGAGGTGTAAAGCGTAGAATCAGTCTGATAGCTATCGTACCAACCACGAGCAACGAGCATACTACGTGCTACCACCTGATCGAGACCTGGTGTTGCTGCAAATGACCTAAGCGCCGTAACCCCTCCGACAAGCGCGGCAATTTTTGGCGAAATATCACCACCTGAAAATTGTGACTGCACAGTAAATGCTGTAACTGGGTTAGTAGAAGTTTTTAGCACCGCTATGCCGTACATTCGCATTCCTGTTGCAAAGGTATTATATCCTTTTGTCTGAGGGAGTGTAGTCATCTCAAATTCCCCTCTTGGGTTACGAGACTTAAAAGAAGACAGGTCACCTGCATACCCGATATACATAGCCACCCTCTCAGCAACGAATCTGTCATCGGCCTTTCCAAGAGAATCGCTCCACGTGTACGTTGTCTGACCAGGATCACCAAACTGCGTAAAATAACGGCTAACCGTAGTTAAAGGACGAACAGAAGGATCTACCACAGAAGGCTCATTGGCGGTTACGGAAAGGTAAGGTGCACCTAGTTGATCATAAGCAGTAACCACGGGTGTTTGCCCTAACTGCGAAACAATCGCCATAATAATATCCTTTGCATACGGCACTTCAGGCGTCCCAAGAGCGATAGCAGATTCTATGAACTGATTATTCTCTCTGATTGTTAATGCTGGTGTCATCGCACTCACCTCATCCCAGTAAGAAGGAGGTGAAGGAAAACCTCTCTTTGAAAGCATAGCTCTGTTGTAGATAAGAACCATAGGCTCAACTGAAACAGGAAGAGCTAGAGCTCCTTCTCTTGGGGAATATAATATAAAAGCACCATCTATATACGTATCTTTGAAGTCTTTTTCACCGAGATTAGTTACAGGAAAGGGATTAATTCTATGAGCTTGGGATAAGATAACTTGGTATGGGGCGAGAATTGTATCAGGTCCCGCACCACTTGCAAGCGCTTCAAGAAGTCTCTGATTAAAATCTTTCTCTGGAACATACTTATATCTTACGGCGTAGGTTCTGGCGTCTGGATTAAACTCCTGAATAATCTTTTCCATTTGAGTCTCTGGAATGGTGCCCCACATAACAACGTCACCTTGTGCAGTGGACAACTTGTTTCCTACAGGAATTTTCCCAGAAAAAATAAGCACCGAGAGAATTACCGAAAAGATTCCCACCCCAAGTAAAATATTCTTCAACATTAGGGATAGTATATAGTTACTAGTTACTAGTTACTAGTGGACAGAAACTGCCTTCAGCTCTTGGTTTTTAGCCTTTTACTATATTTGATACCAACAATATTCAATTCTTTTGTATATCTAAGCCAAAAACTAATAGCTAACTACTAGAAACTTGGGTGTAACTACACCGAAAGTGCCAGAAAAGCATAATGATAATCACCTGCCGGAAGACGTTTGAGTAACCTGAACCCGTGCGACTGTACGAGCTGAATCGCCTGCTCTTCTTGGATAACGTGTGAGGGATGTGGTCCGACGCCACCAAATGAGTCTCTCCAATCAACCACAAGGAGCTGCCCTTCTGGCTTAATAAGCTTAGCTGCAAGTATTATAGCTTTTTCTGCATTTTCAAATTGAAAAAGAATATTAGAAAAGACCAGCGCATCTAAACTATAAGCATCTATTGGAATCTGTTTTTCTGCATCAGCCCACAACATCTCAACATTAATGATTCCTTTTCTATCTAGTGTAGCAGCGAGGGTGTGGAGGGCGTCACGGTGAACATCAACAGCGTACACCTGACCTGTTGCCCCAACTTCGTTCGCTAATGCAATTGTATACGCGCCTGTTCCACAGCCAATATCTGCCACTCTGTCCCCTGGTTTGAGATAAAGTTCACGAACAAGATGATCCGGTGTTAAAAACATAATGAATCCAGTTTATAGTTAATGATTGATAGTTGCTAGTGGATACAGCAATGGGCCGCTTAACAGAACACTAAAGCGCGACCCTACTGGTCGCGCTTTAGTGTTCTTAATCCCTTTAAAGAAGGTTAAATGATGCCACCGAATCCCCATCTCGTAACTTCATGATTCTCACACCTTGCGTATCGCGACCAAGGGTTGGAATAGAAGACACCTCGGTACGAATCACCTGAGAGTCTTTTGACACTGCTAGTAACTCTTCATTTTCTGCTGTTACCACGCGAGCGACCATAAGCTTACCTGTCTTATCTGTTACCTTCACTGTTTTGATACCTGAGCCTCCACGCTTTTGTATCTTGTACTCAGATAACTTCGTCTTCTTACCATAACCATTAGCAGTCATTATGAGAAGCTCTGCGCCTTTAACGCCTTCTACTATCTTATCTGCCGCAACAATCACATCACCTTTATCAAGCTTCATTCCTATTACCCCAGCAGCTTGACGTCCCATCTCGCGTACATCATCGTGGCTGAATCTAATAGACTGACCATCTTGAGTGGTCAGTATCACACTGTCCTTGCCAGTTATAAAGAGTGCAACAAGAAGCTCGTCTTTATCTTCAAGCTTAATAGCGATCAGCCCGTTACGTCTAACATCCTTAAAGCTTTCTGCTGCGCACTTCTTTACTGTTCCACCTTTTGTTATCATCATAAGCGAAACACCGTCCATAGACTTAATATCTTTTGGCATCGGAAGAATCGAAGTCACTTTCTCACCGTCTGTGAGTTGAAGGAAGTTCATGATTGACTTACCTCGTGTCGCACGCTTGCCTTCTGGAAGATCGTACATCTTAACCTGATATGCCTTACCCTTGTCAGTAAAGAACAACACATCAGAATGCGTAGAAGTAGTGAGAGAAATAGTTACGAAATCTTCTTCTTTTGTATTCATATCCACAACACCCACCCCACCTCTTTTCTGAGTTCGGAATTCATCTGGATCAGTACGTTTTACATACCCACCAGCTGTATAGACGAGCACTTCTTCTCGTTCAACTATAAGGTCCTCTGGATTGAATTCTTTTGCCTTATGCTTAACAATCTTGGTGCGACGGTCGTCTCCATACTTTTCTTTGATATCACCAAGCTCTCCCTTTATAATAGAAAGCATTTTCTTCTCAGACTTGAGAATCGCCTGAAGCTCTGCAATAAGTAACTGAACAGCTTTTAGGTCATCTTCTATTTTCTTTCGCTCAAGCCCAGCAAGACGTTGCAGCTTCATCTCTAGAATTGCCGTTGCCTGAATCTCTGAAAACTTCCACTTCTTCATGAGTTGTGCATGAGCATCGGGAGTATCTTTTGCTGCACGAATTGTCTTAATGATTTCATCAATATGATCAAGTGCTTTCTTGAGACCAAGAAGGATGTGTTCTTTCTCGAGAGCTCGCTTAAGATCGAACTCAGTACGTCTGCGAACCACCTCTTTTCTGTGCCCTATGAACGACTCAAGAGCGAGCTTTATGGAAAGCGTCTGTGGAATGCCATCAACAAGAGCTACAAGGTTGTAATGGAATGTGCTCTCTAGCTCTGTGTGCTTATACAAATAATTAAGAACTTTTTGAGGCTGAGCACCACTCTTTAGATCAATCACGACGCGAATGTCTTTTGTAGACTCATCACGAAGACCCTTAATGCCATCTATCTTCTTTTCTCGCACAAGGTCAGCAATATTTTCAATAAGATTACTCTTAACTACACGATATGGAAGTGAGGTGATAACAATCTGAAACTGTCCGTTCTTCTGTTCTACTATCTCAGCTTCGCCGCGAACTACTACACCACCGCGACCAGTAGCACACGCAGTACGAATATCAGCTTGCCCAAATGCTATGCCACCTACCGGGAAGTCAGGTCCTTTAATATGCTCACATAAATCATCATTGGTGGCGTGTGGGTTATCTATGAGATGCACAGTTGCGTCTACTACCTCTCTTAAGTTGTGCGGAGGGATATTAGTAGCCATACCTACCGCAATTCCAAGAGTTCCGTTAAGCAGGAGATTAGGAACTGCAGTCGGAAGAACACGAGGTTCCTTTTTGGTGCCATCATAGTTAGGATCCATCTGAACGGTATCTTTTTCGATATCACGAAGCATCTCCATAGACACCCTGGACATCTTAGCTTCGGTATAACGCATCGCGGCAGCACCATCACCATCGAGAGACCCAAAGTTACCCTGACCTAAGATGAGCGGGTAGCGGTAGGAGAAATCCTGCGCTGTTTTTACCATCGCATCATAAACAGAGGCATCTCCGTGTGGATGGTAGTTACCGAGCACCTCTCCTACTACTGTTGCTGATTTTCTAAATTTAGCTCCTGCTGTAAGCCCCATATTGTTCATCGCAAAAAGAATTCTACGGTGTACAGGCTTCAGACCATCGCGAGCGTCAGGTAAAGCACGCGAAGTAATTACACTCATCGCATAATCAAGATACGCAGTGCGCATCTCATCTACGATATTTATTGGCAAAAAACTCACATGTGCTTTTGATTCGCCTTTATCTCCCTCATTTACCCCTTCTGTTACCGTCTTTTTTGCCATATGTTTTTAAGAAAAATGTATACTAAAGTATAGCACAAAAAGGGGTCAGAAACAAAGACCTAAAACTCTATTACTGACCTTCTCCAGTGGTCGTCCCAAAAAGAAATTCTTCCCTCTTTGAATAAGAGTCTCTCCCCTCAAGTAAGGCATTACCTCCGGACTTTGCTGTGTCTATCTTACTTCCAACTTCTGAAATAAACTGTGAAAACATCTCAGTTGGTGACTTGGATCCATCTTCGATCTTCTCTTTTATAATTACTTCGTTACTGTTATAGCGTTCACGCCAAAAACCATAATCAAAATAAAGGATAAAAAAAGCTAAAAGAACGGTGATGCCGCCAGCAAACAAAAGAGCGTGGATTTGTTGTATATACTTAGATGATCTCCTTACATGATTCACGTAGTGTGAAAAAATAGAGTTCTTTTTCGACATACGACATAGTATATAGTTACTGGTTACTTGTTACTAGTTAGGGTGTCACAGGATATAGAACTTAGAATGTAGTCCTTTTGTATTTACTGTATGTACTGTGTTCTATATTCTACACTCTCCTTCTTCTAATACCCCACTAAAAACTAATAACTGAGAACTAAAAACTGGACCCTTTTACATTTCGTGGAAAAGTACCACCTCCCCCAACTTTCCTTCTATGTCTTTTCTTTTAATTGTAAGCTTCTCAACTGGTTCTACTTTTTCACTTCCTGCTTCCTTAAGGAAAATAGGTAGGGACTGCTCATTGTAATCCATAGGAACGATAAGCTTTGGTTCAAGAGATACGGCAAGCTTATGCGCATCATACGCATTAAGTAAAAACCCGTCTTCTCCAACTGGAACAAAAAGCACATCAGTCTCATCTATAATCGCCTTATGTTCAGGCTCAAGCTTCTGTGATAGCGCCCCTAAAAAGGTGATACGAATACCATCTAGTGTAAACACGTATGACGTGTTCTGATACTTCTTGACAGTCTTCCCTTCTTTTAGCTCTGTCTCAGTAGAGAAGCCTTTGATGAAAATATCTTTTACTTCATACTCTCCCGCTCCTTTGATGATAAAAGGGGTCTTCTCTCCGTGCTCAGTCTGCTCAACACCGTTATAGTCAGGATGATTGGTAGTGACAAGTGTCACATCAGCACCATATTTGGCTACCTTCCCCTTCCCATCTTTTGATACAGGGTTAATAGCAACGGTTAAATCTCCTACTTGTAATTTAAAATGTTCTCGTCCGAAGTGAGTGATAATCATGTCTCACATCTTATCAAAAATACAGCAAAACAAAAAGGCGCTGCAAGTGTACCTTTTTGTTTAACTATTTATAGACATCGTGTGTACCTATATCCATATAGTAGGTACTATCTTTTTCTACTTTTATAATTACCCTATAGGAAAAGTTGACTGAAAAGGCTTGGTAGCGTTTCATTTTGCCTTTCAGTTTATGAAGCTTGAGAGCTTTATCGCTCTCCCCTTTTTCAAATAAAGAGATAGCGCCAATGACATCATCAACAATGCCACTCTCGCATTTTTTAAGTGAGCGCATGAATCGTGCTGTATAAAAATACTGCATAGACTAAGCAGTCTTTTTAGGAAGGTCTTTCAGATCTCCTTTATAGACCCTTCCTTCTTTGATATCATTCTCAGCTTCTTGAAGTCGCGCGAGCGCTCGCTCTTCCTGAAGTCTTCCGAGCGCATAGCGAACAAGGTGTGCCTTAGATTCACTCGTTCCAGCTTTTAACTCTTCTTCTATGAAGTGTTCTAGTTCCTTTGAAATTGGTACGGTTATTGTAGTCATGCACTATATTATAGTACTATATTATAGTGCATGTCAAGCCAATAAACTTGACAAGTTATTATAAATATGTATAATAATAAAAGATACTGTGTGAGTGAGGTGGAATTCATTTCACAGTAAATCATCAACCGCACATTACATACGAGGAGTTCACCATGTGCATTATCTACCGTAAGAAGCGAGTCGTCCTGGAAAACGGGAAGGTTGCGACACTTGTCGCCAAGATCGGCCGGGCCAGTGTGGCAAGCGGCTTCGCCCCCGAAGGCGAGAAGCCGGCCGCCAGCGGCAAAGAGCCGCAACCCGTGGCGAAAAAGCCCCAGGTCTCGCATCCGACCCCTGTCGTCTGCCGCGACAGTTCGGCTCGGTCGGGCCTGGTGCCGACCGGCCGTGGTCACCGTGGCCTGATACGCGGTAACACCGCCGCCTGGCGCTGACCTTGCAGCCACTGCTGCGCGAAAGCTTCGCTTTCGCGCAGCTTTTGTTTTTTAGCTACAAACACTCGCTTTTTGCTCCCTTTTTTTATGCTCTCTTCCCCCCCTCCCTCTTTACTCACCCTTATTGCTATTTGCTCGACAATATTGTAGTATTATCCCCATCTATTAATAGATAGCGCTCTAGCGTAACCCTGAACAGTCTGTGTGATCCGCTTAGTGATTACAAGAGTTCAGAAACTAGACCGACGTGGAATCCCACTTCGTGTGGGACATTTTTATTTTATGACAACAACAAAACAAGAAGTTGCACCGTTTGCAGAAGGAGCTATCGTCATCAAGACTGAAGATATCATTGAAGGTATCGTCGTTGCGATTGAAAAGGCGGCTCTCTACGTGGACCTCGGTGTTTCAGGAACTGGTATCATTTATGGTTTCGAGTTCATGAATGCGCGTGATGT
>JACCDG011962610.1_pt1 | contig 39525 bp, 29 predicted proteins | sample 7442471 | NCBI WGS metagenome assembly JACCDG01 (sample SAMN15323444, study PRJNA562643) | freshwater metagenome | isolation source: river surface water | place: USA:Blue River Watershed | collected 2017-08-17 | reverse complement strand
GAAGGATGCATGGTTTCTTGAGCCATCAATGATAGGCCCAAAAAGCAAAATATAGGTATTAATAGCTTTTTCATGTTCTTATTCATTAATATGGTCTTCATCAATAAAACGACTTGCGATACGCTCCCAAAGGCTCTTATCATGGTTGTGATCTTCTTCACACATGTTTTGCTTTTTCACAGATGGAGCAGATGGACGCGTAGGCGCTCCACCTTTTTTCGATGCAATCATCTTTTGGATCAAACGTTGCTTCTCAACTTTCAAGGCCTCTTGCAATTTGACATCTTCTGCACGATCGAATACAACAGTACCATCCACAATTGTCTTTTCAGACTTAGCATAGATGCTTAACGGATGATCTGACCAAATAACTAAATCGGCATCTTTTCCTGGTGCAATGCTACCCACGCGATCCGCGACGTGCAACATTTTGGCAGGATTCAAGGTCACCATTTTTAAAGCATCTTCTTCCGACATGCCTGCATATTTGATTGATTTAGCTGCTTCTTGGTTCAAACGACGTGCCATTTCCGCATCATCCGAATTGATCGCAACATTCACACCCACCGCCTGCATGATCGCCGCGTTTTGTGGAATGGCATCCAATACTTCCATTTTGTAATTCCACCAATCCGCAAATGTAGATGCGTTCGCGCCGTGCGCTTTCATTTTATCAGCTACCTTATAGCCTTCCAAAATGTGCGTCAATGTATTTACCGTAAAGCCGAATTTATCAGCCACCTTCAAAATGGAATTGATCTCACTTTGCACATACGAGTGGCAAGTGATGAAACGTTTCTTGTTCAAGATTTCCAAAAGCGTTTCTAACTCCAAATCAATTCGCTTACCTGGACCTTGTTTTTCGTAATCTCGTGCACGTGTAAATGCATCTGTCAACACTTGTTCAACCCCCATTCGTGTATCCGGGAATCGAGGATTGGATGTATTCCAAGAACGCTTCACGTTTTCACCTAATGCGAACTTGATGAATGGATCCCAGTTGGCAAATTTCAATGCCTCCGCATTTTGACCCCAACGGAACTTCAACAATTGAGTTTGTCCACCGATCACGTTACAACTACCGTGAAGAATATGACTTGCTGTCACACCACCGCTTAACTGGCGGTAGATATCCACATCATCGGGATCGATAACATCAGCTATTCGAACTTCCGCCGTAACCGATTGAGTACATTCATTGATTCCACCTGTAGCACCTACGTGCGAGTGCTCGTCGATGATACCTGCCGTCACGTGTTTACCTGTTCCGTCAACGATGCGAGCGGAAGGATCTTTCAAGCCTTTGCCTACTTGGACAATTTTACCTGCTTTTACGAGTACGTCGGCGTCTTTCAACACTCCTTGTTTTTCGTTCGTCCAAACTGTAGCGTGTTGAATTAACAAGTTCTCTTGCTTAGCAATCGTCTTTTGGCCAAAACCATTGAAAGGGTAAACTACGTCACCTACAGCTTCAGGTTTATTCGTTTTAACTTGAATAGAATCTGATTTCGCAGCTTCAGAACGAACCGCTTTCCAAGAAATCCAATTGCCTGATGCTAATTGGCCTGTACCTGAAATGCTGGATCCATCAAATGATCCCGTTAAACGAACACGTTGTGATTTATCCGCTTTGCTTGCATAGCCAAGATTCACTAATTGCTCTTTTTGAGTCAAATCAACTTGTGTTGTATCGCTAGCGATCAAGGAAGCCTTGTAAGAACCTGGCTCTCCCTGAATGACTAATTTTGCTGGTGAGCCTAAGTTGATCTGGTAGGTTCCGGCTAAATTCGTCCATAAATCGGACTGTACGGCATATCCATTTCCTTGTACCCAGTTTTCGATGATCGCTGATTTCTCAGCAAAAACCGGCCCGCTTGCAATGAAGAAATTGGCTACTTTGCCTGGATCTAAACTACCCACTAAATCCGAAACACCTAATAATTGTGCGGGTGTGGCAGTTAATGCCTCCAATGCTTTTTGCTCCGACAACCCATATTGAATGGCTTTTCGGAGGTTAGGCATAAAGGAGTTAACGTCTTTCAATCCATTCGCCGTTAATGCAAAAGAAATGTTTGCCTTCTCAAAAGCAGCTGGATTCGTAGGCGCTAATTCCCAATGTTTCAATTCCGCCACGTTCACAAAACGCATGTCTGTTGGATCCTCCACATCGATTGTCTGAGGGAATGCCAAAGGCAAAATGAAGGCGGCTTTTGTCGCTTTCATTTCATCGATGCGCTGGTATTCTTCCCCTGAACCTTTGATGATGTATTGCACACCAAACTCGTCACCGATTTTGTCGGCACGCAAAACATTCCATTTGTCGGTCACCGCAAAAATCTGCGGAAGGCCGGCATTTTGATTAAAACGGTCTAAGCTTAAGTTCAAACCTTCTTGAGCAGGCTTTGATTTATACCATTGTGCATCCAAGAAATTTTGGCGAAGCAATGCAACGCTACCCATCAATGAACCTGGATAATCTTGTGTAGAAGAACCTTTTTCGAAAGAGAAATGTGCGGCCGTTTTTTCCTTGAGAATGACCATGTTCTCACGGTCTTTCGCTAAAGAAACCAAGGCACTCGTTCCGCGGGAGATTCCATCGGGTTGCAAGGTAGAAACTGCACCGAAGCCCAATTTGCGAAGTTCTTTCGCTTTGGCTTCGTTCACGGCGAAATGTTTCGCATGTTCAACTTCTGATTTTAATGCTTGATTCCAAGAGAATGGCCCTTTGGTATTGCTCAGCATTTGTGAAGGAGCGCGGTAGCTATAATTGCTAGCTGTCACAGCTTCCATGCCATAATCGCTAAAAGCATCGACGAAACTTGGGTAGATAAATTTACCCTTACATTCGATGACAACGGCATCTTTCGGGATGGCAACCGAGGTTCCAACCGCCTCAATACGTCCTTGTTTAACAATCAGGGTAGCATTTTGCAAAGTTGTTTTGGCATCTTTTACGACAGTCGCATGAACAAAGGCATAATAACCTGCACGTGGATTCGCGACATCGTTGATAGGAAAAGTTACTTGAGCTTGAAGTCCATGCACGAGGAAAGCGAGTAGGACCCCGAGACTCCGGAAGGAGAATTTTTTCATAGGTATGCTTTATTGATGAACAAACAAGTTACCAAAAAAAATCTTTCTGCCTATCCCTACCTCCGATTTACTGCTTTTTTGCCATAATAATTTGCGACGCATTTACACCAAAGGTGTTTAGGATCCTGTGAGAGGTCCTCCGTAAAGAATAATGCGGAATGATTTTTTAACGGAGCTACCTCTACACTATCCGATTTTGATAAGCGTATTTGCTCAAATCTTGCTCGGTATTCCTGTGTATAGGCCTCCGCAGAACCTGAGCTAATTTCATGACTGAGTAAGCTAAAGTTTTTGCTTTTATAAATCCCCAAACCAATGAATACCAAAACTAAAACGGAAATTCGGTTCAGATGTAATCCGCCCCAAACGGTCTTAAGTTGTAAGACAATGAAACAGGTAAACATCAACATAAAGAGTAAAAACAAACTAATGATACGTTCGGGAATATGCACCTCTCCGAGAGCAAAAGACAAGGGGATGAAACTGACGATAATAGAGATAAAGAATAAAGCGGTCACAAGAAACATATCCACGATGGACATCCGAGCATAGCTTTTTGGAAGTTCGAGAACAAACAACACCCACAGAAAACATGCCCACATGAAGGGGGATGAAAAGAATTGTTTAATTAATTCTTTGACATTGGATAGTAAAATATGTATGCCATCGCCCAGGTTTACATTGGTGACGGCACGTACTTGATTTCCGGGAGCTAGCATGACAAGTAAAAACCCGACAAGCCAAATCGCAAAAAACAAATATAGTTCGGATTCAATCGGGCCCTTGAAGCGCCATTTCCAAAGTTGATATCCCCAAAATACCCCTGTAAAAAGTAGCATGCTAATCTCACTGCTTCCCATGAGGCAAAACAACAAAATAGACAAAATCCATGTGCGTAGCCGACTCGTCTTTTCGAAAAAATAGACAACGAAAAACAACAAAACCAGTTGGAGCGATGCATAATAATAGATCCCTGAGAACCAGTAAAACCACTGATACATACCTGAAATAGAATATAATGTGGCTGCTTGAAATAGAAAGACACTCGACCACAATCGGGTAGACCGAAGGGGTAAATCAGTTACGCGTCGCACCAGATATAAGTTTGTCACAAAACCAAATGTGAGCAATAGGTAGGTATTGAGCCCGGAAAAAGTAAAACTTGAGCTAAAAAACAGGGGCGTTAGGTGCATCAGGATATTTCCAAAATAGCGGCCACTCCAGCCCATGTAATAATAATACGCACCTGGTAATACGCCATATACTTTGGATACCCAAGCAAAACAGAAATCGTCCACGAGGTTAGGTGTGTTGAATTGCGCGATGTATAACATCATCCCTACCATGACAAACCAGCAGCTAAAACAAGCTACTAGCATGACTAGACCAATTATTCGACTCACTTTGCTGTTGCCCATTTCGTTAAAATATCACGCGTTTTTTGCGCAAGTAAACGCTGAATAATAAATAAACGATGTAAAAGAAACGGTTTCGAGCTCGCAAATATTCCGCTTTTAACGGTCTCTTCCGAGCAGGTGCTGGTGTACAAGTCACTTCAAACTCTTGAAATCCTTGACCGGTTTCCAAGAGTTTCCCCGAATGATCAAGCGAATAATTCATGTAACGCGCATCGAAATGCAATGACTTCAAAATAGCGGTGTTGACTAATTTAAACGCACATGAAAAATCCTTTAAGCTCGACCCATAAATGGAATTACATAATCGGTTAGAAGCTTTTTGGCCAAAACGATTCATCCAATTATCAAATTTTCGGGTACGAAAGGTAAAGGCAATGGGTGTTTCCGTCCGCCACAAGGCCGGCAACATGGCATCCAAATTTTCAATGGGAAATTGCCCGTCAGAATCCGTAATAAGCGTCCATGGATGTTTTGCTTGTGCGATTGCCCTAGCGAATGAAAAGCCGGGACCTTCATTCTTTTCGTTACGCAAAATAACTACTCGTGTATTGCCTTTAAAAGCATCCCGCAATTGCTCGTATTGATCCAAGGCACTAAAGTCATCGCAAACAATCACCTCAATGGCATCGATCTCAGGATGATTTTCCCCATAGGCAAGCCATTGATTGACCAAGGAAATAATCCCCGGACACTCATTAAATGCCGCCGTAACAATACTAATTGAGTTCTTCATCAATTGCTTGAATCATCGATTTAATTCCTTCCTCCAATGAAATTTGGGGAGTCCAATCTAACATTTCTGTAATCTTTTTCACATCCGCTAGGGTTGTGTTCGCGTCGCCAGCACGAGAGGCGGTATGATTTTTTTCCAAGGGGAAAAAGGCCGCCAATTCATTGACAGAGTAGTTAATGCCAGATCCCACATTAAAAATCTCCCCTACATGCGCTGTTTCCATCGCTTTGATATTCGCCTGAACTACGTCCGAAACGTGAATAAAATCACGGCGTTGTTCTCCGCTTCCGTGAATTTCTAGGCTTTGTTTGTTTCGGTATTTATCTAGGAAAATACCCACGACAAGCGCATAAGCCCCGGTCGTCGGTTGGCCTGGACCATACACATTAAAATAGCGCAGAATATTCGCCTCCAAACCAAAGTTCCGAACGTATTGTTGGACATACAATTCCCCAATATGCTTCGTTAAGCCATAAAAATTCAAAAAATCCCCTTGATCGTTTTCATTTTGAACTCCCGGGTGATTCCCATAAAACGTCGAAGAGCCTGAATAAACCATGCGTTTCACTCCTTGTTTCCGTGCAGCCGCTAAAATGTTCAATGTCCCTAACACATTGCTATCGTGGCATTCAAAGGGCATATCGAATGAAGGGCCACTTCGTGAGAAGGCTGCCATATGAAAAATTCCATCGACCCCTTCAGCTGCTTTTTCACACGTGGAAAGATCTTGAATAGACCCTTGGATAAGTTGTACCTCTGGATGCAATTTAGTCGCATCACCAAATGACATATCGTCTAAGACACGGACTTGATGTCCGGTTCCTACCAGGGTATTCGATAAATGTGTTCCAATAAATCCGGCACCACCGGTCACTAAATATAGCATACTATTGAATTAGATGTTCGCGTTGTTCTACGTACAATTTTGCCTGCGCTAGTTCTTCTGGTGTATTGATTCCCAGTGATTTATAGAAAGGCTGATCGAGGCGCCAAAACACCTTAAATTGCGGGTGCAAGGTACCAATATATTTAACAAAATTCTTTTCTCCTGTCACTTTTCCTGTTGGGGCATGTTCCGCATAATGTGCCCAAGTAGCTTGTAAAAGGCTTTTATTTAAACCAAAAATCCCCATATCCTTAAAACCATGCGCATCAACGGCTTCCCCTTCGCGGCTTTCTAATACCTGTACATCTTGCCCTGCAAAACGATATTGAACATAGGGCTTATCTACCCAAACCAGCGGTACCGTAGCGTCATGAAGGGATAAATCTTTCCACATGGCAGCATGCAGCGTTTGGTCACAAAATGGTTGGTCACCCCACTGCAAAATTAGTCGGACGTCCTCAGCCATAGCTAAGACATGCGAGACTAATTGGTTCACGGCATCGAACATACCTGTGGCTTCGGACTGAATTAATAGCTGGATATTCGAAGGTACATGCGTGGCTACATGCTTGTCAAAATAGGCTTTTCCTTCGGGACTTAATAGCAACAGCACAAGATCAACCTCCGCATTCAAGGATTCCAAGATGAAATCAAAAACAGTCTTTGAACCCGAAACGGGTGTAAATATTTTGGGAACGTGGCTATTTAAACGACTTCCTTTCCCCGCAGCAGGTATGGCTAATATCTGTTTCATCGAGTTTGTATTAGTTCCGTTAAATAGGTGTTGATCGAGGGGTAATATACATCTGAAAGGCTTTCAATCACAGGATTGTGCACGCCGACAGCGCGAACCTGGGCAGCTTTTAAACTTTGAATGCCTTGGATAGAATCTTCAATGCCTTGCACCTCTCCTTGAATATCATGCGTGCGGATGCAATGTAAAAAGGGTTCTGGATCTGGTTTGGAAGCGCCATAATCTTCGGCCGTTACGATTCCTTGAAACAGGTCTCGCATTTGGTGTAAATCCAACAGCGCATCGATGGATCTCCGGCTACCGCCAGTTACGATATAAAGTTTGAAATCCTTTTGAACTAATTGCGCCAGAAGTTTAAATTCAACGAGCGTTTTAACTTGATCTAAATTCGCCTGGTAGCTTGCTGATTTATACTGGGCAAGCGCTCGTGTATCCTGAAATACCGATTGATAGCGCGCAAAAACTTCCATCGTTTTTATGCCTTTGAGGGATTCATAGGGCGGACATTCACCTAAATTAAATTCCTGAAATGTCTTCAAATAAGCTGCCTCGTGACCTGCCTCTGTATCAAACAAGGTACCATCGAAATCGAACAATAGGCTACACATAAAGACGAACTAAATTCTTTAAAACGGTGCCTACTTTTGCGAATAGATTAAACTCTTTAAAGGTTCGATAGCCGATCGGCAAGGAGGCGAGTTTAACCATCGGAATGCGATTAACTTCCTTTAAAAAATGGGAGATATTCCGATAGGTAATGGCGTATTTTCCTTTGACTAAATAAATTCCACTCAATGGATCCGGCTTAATTCTTCCAAAACGCAAAAAGTACACAAAACTCACAAAATAAGAGGTAACCAAAGCCACCACGAAATTGCGATTGGATTCAACAAAATTGTGCTTGAGTGATCGAATCAATTGTCTTCTCGATTCAAAACGAGAACCTATAACACCATCAAGTTGGGTCATTTGAACGATATCAATCCAAAAATCAATTTCATACAACGCAATTTTCCCTGAGGCATCAATATGCAATTGATAAGCTGCATCAACTGATTCCTCCCCGAGAACAAAGCGAATTTTCCGCGATGAATCGGCATTTAGGCGATCGATTTCAGGTAAATAATGCTTGTCAACTAAACTCAAGGAATTTCCATAGAAATGCACACCGATGTTGACAACACCATCTTGCATGTCGATGGCCCGACAAATCCAATTCCAAAGTTTTTGGCCATCATGTTTCAAGTTTGCATCCGCAATTCGCTGAACAATGATGGTGGGCGTACTATTTTTAGGCTTGATTAAGCTATCCCGGTCAACTAGAATTGCATCAAAGAAATCCGTCTTGGCTGGATCTATTTCCTGAAGGATTTGGCCCATGAATTGCTCAAAACTAATATTGCGGATATCACTATCGTACTGATTATTAACGATGGCAACCTTTTTGCCCGGAGCGGCCAAAATGGCGTCTTGGCAGATACGATACGAAGGTAGCAACGATGAGAACTGCGTCCCTGAACCAAATATGATTACATCGGCTTCTTTCAATGCAATTTCCGCATCTTTCGAGATTGAAGGGACTTTGGCAAGCGCTTCAATGTCAGCAATTGTATAGGTTTTCGTATCATCAAGACTCAATAAGGCCGACAAAGGGAGCAAATAAAATGCTTTTAATGGCTTGTCTCCTTGGTAGTTGACGATATCCGCCTCATTTTTCAACAAGTTCCCATCTGCGTCAAAAGCGACCAATTTGGAATCGTCTTCCGTGGAAACATTGATTAATCGAGCGGTCAATTGGAACTGATTTGTCAGGTTGCGCAAGGCCAGATTAAAGTCTTTTGTCTCCACAAAAAGTCCACCCATGACGATATTTCCAACGCTAAACCCGAGCAACTCCGCAAATTGCTGCGTAAAATCGAGTAGTTGTTTGGCGCCAAGAATGAAATATTGTTTAATGAAGGCATCAGCCCGTTCGTTTAGCTTGAACTGATTGCCAACTAATTTTTCGATGAGATTAGCAGGCGAATTAAGTAATTCGTGCGTTTGTTCCTCGGAAAGGCGATGTTCAAACAAGCGTTTGACATTGCGATTGGATTCCGTGAAGTCATCAATGATGTAGGTAAAATTCTTTCTAAAATCGGATGGCCCTAACATGCCCTGATTGGCACTTCGAATAATTCCGGTGGACAGACCGTCGTCATAGCCGTTGATTAGAAGACTTAAATTTACGTAGGGGATATCTTTTAAATGCTTGATGATATTAGCATTCCCATTCCCACCCGTAAAGATTACTACATTCATGCCTTGACTTAAAGATATTAAAGTCAAAGTTAATGCTTTAAACGGATTTGATGATTTGTCAAGCTAAAAAAATCAATAAATGGGTTGCATGCCTTTAATTAAGTCCTGAATTATTGTAAATTGGTCCTTCATTTGATACCGCATTGAAAAAACCAAAGTACCGTTTATTTTACCTCCTCTTACTACTGAGTTTCTTCAGTACACAGGTAGTCGTGGGTCAAAAGTTTAATGTATTTACTTTTAGTCAACTTCCACAAGATTATCAGCTATTTCCCCGAGAGCATGATAACCTGGGTACCATTGCCATTGAAGGTAGCTTGTCCAGTAATGATTTTCAATCCTATGCGGTTCGTTTGCTTCGGAATGGGGTCGTCAAAACGTATAAAAAATCAAGCCTTCAGTTTAGCAATGGGACAGCAAAGCTTGCTGAGTCCTTGAAAATTCCTGCGGAATTAGCAGAATACGGATTAGAAATTTATGGATTCAAAAATGCTGATTCTACCCTTATTGTTCGTCGGTCTAATTTAGTCGCAGGTGATGTTTTTTATGTTTCCGGTCAATCCAATGCATGGATTGGGCCCATTGATGATTTAGTTTACCAAGGGGAATGGTGTCGTTCTTTTGGACTGGTTCAGGGGAGCGAAAACTATGGCCCCTATAATCCAGCGGATACCTTGTGGTCGTTAGCAGTAGGCCGAGCTCGTATCGGGCCCTTTGCAGCGGAATTGGCAAAATTATTAATTCAATCTGAACAAATTCCCATTGCTATCATAAACTCAGCAGCAGGCGGAAGTGGCATTGATTGGCATTTGCAACTAGATGGAAATTTGGCGGCACTGGATGGTGGCAATATTATGTATTACAAGGCAGTCAAGTCGAAGACCATTCAAAAAGTTCGTGCGATCATTTACCGACAAGGCGAGGCAGAAGCAGCAGATTCAAATGTCCCTTATACGTGGGGAAACAAGTTTAATTCCTTGCTTCAAAAATATAAACAATTCTTCCCGAGTGCTCAATTTGTCTATAATCCTCAGTTAACAATTTACGAATACCCGAATAAAAATGCATCACAATTACGCGAAGATCAGCGCACAATCAGCCAAAACGGCTATGTGAAATCATTCGCTACGGTTGGTAATACCGGCGTACTTCCCGATCGCTTACACTACACAAACGTGGGATACCGACAAACGGCCAATGAACTCTTCCGCTTAATTTCAAATCAAATTTACAAACGACCTTACTCTGTTGAGATTCAAAGTCCAAACATCCAGAAGGCTTATTTCATGTCAGAGGCGGAACGGAATAAAATTCACCTAATTTTTGAAGAAGGACAAAATATGCGGGTGAGTTTAGACACGACCGTGGTGGACAATAAAGGTAATTTTATCAATGCCAAATTGGCCAAATACTTTTATTGGGATAAAACAAATGTTGGATCATTTGAGCCTTACATCACTTCCATTGAGGCAGTCAACAATGAAGTCATCATAACTTTTTCGCAGCCGTACGCAGGCAATAGCATTGGCTACTTACCTGATTACCATCGAGACTTTCTTACAGGTTCGAGGGAGTATCCTTTCCCAGGCCCTTTTATGAAAAATAGCATGGGAATGCGTGCATTTGCCTTTTCAAATTTTCCTGTTATTGTTCTAGACAAGGCAAATTTCGATTTTACCTGCTCACCCAATCCTGGGGAAGACATCATCCGAATTAGTTGGGATAACCAAGCCACAGGAAACTTAGAGGTTTTCGACATGCTAGGTAAAGTTATTTACCGCGAACGAGTAGAAAAACTTTACCGTACGACCATCGATGCTTCCCAATGGACAAGTGCAAATTACTTTGTGCAATTTAAATCTGACACGGGCAGAACCTACAGCAAACGTCTAGCCATTTTACATTAAGCTTTCTGTGGAAGCCAAGGTATAACAATGGCCGTGGTGTTGCATACCTATTTTGGGATAATAGCCTTCAGCCGCTGGTGCTGCCAAAAGAATAATCTTCGGCCCCGGAATTGCTTGCTGCACCTCATGAATCAACTGCCTGCCTATTCCTTGCCGTTGATATTGCTCATCTACGGCCAAGTCGGACAAATAACTAGTAAAAACAAAGTCGGTCATCACCCGCGCAATTCCGACTAATTTCGCACCATCATAAGCACCTACATAGGTATTTCCATGTAGAAACATTTGCTCCATGGCATGTAAATCCTGTAACGGTCTTCGCTCGCCCAAGGTAGACCGACGTAAGATATCGATAAAGTCTGCGGTGGTCAGAGGTGGATTTACTTGATAGACTATAGGCATCCTTTCAGGAATTAATTAGGCCAAATTTAATTTATTTTCTCAAATCCATGCATAGAACCTATCTTTGCATGGAATAAAATCCGCCCGTATGACACAATTATTAAAACCCTTGATAGAAAAGATCACAAAAGACCCGATAGTTCATGCTAAATGGTTAAACACCTTATCATACATGGAGAATACAGGGGCTAAAAAAATATCAAAATTTGAATCAAAAACGGATGTTAGCCTACTCATTTTAAAACACGCAGCTGAGGAACATCGTCATGCCTATTATTTAAAAAAACAGATTTCTAAATTAGCGTCTACGGGATTTGAAAATTACGATGATGCTTGGCTGATTAGCCCACAAACGTCGAAATACTACCTAGATATGCTGGATGTTTGGGTAAGCAAATACATCAAAAAAACCTTAGGATTAAGTGGATATGAGTTGAAATGGGCATCTTATTTATTAGTTACCTATGCCATCGAAGTGCGTGCCGATGAATTATATCCCATTTACCAAGAAATATTAACTGCCAGCCAATCTAAAATTCAAGTAAAATCCATCATCGTGGAAGAGGTTGGACATTTAAATGAGATGAAGGCACAGTTGGCAGAATTTTCGCCCGACTGGGAAACACATGCCGCTGTAGCCTGTGACTTAGAAAATAAATTATTTCAAGCCTGGATTCAGAGCCTCACGCAATTATACCCTTTAAATTAATAACTTATGTTGATGCTCATTCATTCCTTGGTTTCACTTCTCATGCCCCCTGCAGATACCTTACTTGTAGGGTCATATACCCAACAGGGAAATCCGGGTATCGAACTCATTGATACCAAATCGAAACAGGTAATTGAGCGCATCGCTGTACCACAAGCGTCATATCAGGTGATCTCGCCTGATAAAAAATACATGTTTTCAGTTTCAGAACTCGTTGGAAATGCTGGAGCGGTCCATAGTTACAAGAAGAATGCGCAGGGTAAATGGGCGTTTGTGAATCAGCAATTGACCGAAGGCGATGCGCCATGCCACATTAATTTCCGAAAGAAAAGCCAAACGATTTATACGGCCAATTACATGGGTGGCAGTGTGTCGGTGTTTCAGACTAAAAATGGTATTGTTAGTTCTTTAGCACAAAAAATAGCGTTTAGTGGTCGTGGGCTATTTCCCCAACAATCCACCCCACATGCGCACATGATCGTTCTTTCTAGCGATGAACAAAAAATACATATTTCCGATTTAGCTTCCGATCGTATTTACCATTATCAATTACGGCCTGATGGCCTTATGGAAGGTAAGCTTAATTTTACCCAATTCCCAGACGGAACAGGTCCCCGGCATTTTGTTTTCTCAACCGATGAGAAGTTTGTCTATGTAATAGGGGAACTCAGCGGAACGGTGGATGTATTAGCCGTTCAAGATGGAAAATGGACAGCGGTTCAGCGAGAGAAAATTGATTTTTCCAAAGGGGATGGCCCCAAAGCAAGCGCGGACATTCACATGTCACCCAACGGAAAATGGCTGATTGCATCCAATCGTATTACTCAAAACTCTTTAACCGTTTTTCGCATAGAGTCATCTGGTAAATTAAGCTTTACGCGAGATATTCCAGTGGGGAAAGTTCCTCGTAACTTTCAGTTTGACACATCAGGCAGCAAGATCTACGTCGCATGTAAAGACGAAGATCGGATACAACAATTTTCATTCAATACAGAAACAGGGGACATGCAAGACTTGCATGATGATATACAGGTTAAGAGTCCGGTAGCTATATTAGACGTTGGACTTTAGTTAAGAGTTAAGAACGAAGAGTTAAGAGGTAAAAATGGAATAGTATCCTATAAAAATATTGCCTCTTAACTCTTCGTTCTTAATTCTTAATTTACTTTGTTAATGAATATCGCAAAGCTATCTCATGCGATTGCAAGCTCATCTTGCTCATCGCTGATGTAGGCATCTCATATACATATCCTACGTAAATCTTCTTGGTGGCTTGAACACCTAAGCGGGCACCCCAACTGTCTTGATGACGGTAGTTGAAGCCTACATCGAAACGATTGTGGAATTGGGCATACACGTTCGCATCCCAGCTCAACGGAACATCTTTCGCGCTGCGGAATAAAGCTGATGGGTATAAATTAATTTGGTCATTCAACTTCAATTTCGTTCCGACCATTGTATAGAAATAGGCAACGTCTTTGTATGCCCCGCTTCCTAAATCATACTTGAATAAACGCGGTTGTGATACGCTTAAAAAGAAACCATCGCCCTTGTTGATCTTTAAGCCCCAACCTGTGTTGAATGAAATACCCGTAGAACGACTTCCGCTAAATAACGCATCCCCATCGTGTACCAATGATAAACCTGAAAAGTCCAAGCTCAAATTCGAGAATCCTGCACGAAAACCTCCGGAAAAACGCCATTGCTCATTTAGCTTAATATGATAGGCATAATCTCCACTGATGGCAGTAACCTTTACAGGACCCGCTTGGTCATACATCGCATTAAAACCGATACCATTTTGTTGCTTGAATTTAAAGTCGCCCGAAATTGCATAGGTCAGCGGGGCGCCTTCAACTCCCACCCATTGCTGGCGATTGATCACCGTAATATCACTCACTGAATCACTGCCTACATGGGTTGGTGATAAAATCTGTGGATTCAGGCGGTAAGATGAATACATCGACTCAACCTGACCAAAACTTGTTTGAGCTACTAACATCAACACAAGGGAAACAAGGGTCACAAGACCCTTGGTCCACTTAAATTGATCTACTCTCTGATTAAAATCTATAATTGCTTTCATGCTATTGCTTGTTCTATTTTATGAGCCGATTACTTATCCAATCGGTTTACGTAGATGAATGACTTCACGTTTGATTTATTCCCTTTGTAGTCCACGACATAGTAATAGGTTCCATCAGGTAGCAAGCCATCGCTCGCTAGTAAATCAAAGGCACGATCTGTTTGGCCATGCCAATCGTTTTGGTAATTGTCTTTTTCATAAACGATATTACCCCAACGGTTAAAGATCGTTACCGTATTCGGTTGGGCATTCAAGATACCCGGGATGATGAATGTATCGTTCTTTCCATCCCCGTTTGGTGAGATACCTTGTGGCATGAAGCTTGGACATTTATCAGCATCTAAACGATTTGGAATCCCATCCTTATCGCAATCCGCTAAGCCACTCATATTCACATTGTCCTCATCCTTATCCATAATACCATCGTTATCCGAATCCGTATCTCTAAAGTCATAAGTCAAATCCTTATCCGTATCTGCCGGATTCTTCGGATCTGAACCCGCCTCTACCTTATCGGTAATACCATCATTATCTGAATCCAAATCTCTATAGTCGGCATTGCCATCTTTATCCGTATCTACCGGTGTTGAGGTTGGGCCTTTCTCAATATTATCCGAAAGCGTATCGCTATCTGAATCCAAATCACGGTAATCAGGTAGGCCATCGCCATCCGTGTCTACTGGATTGGATGTTGGACCTTTCTCAATGTTATCTGAAATACCATCGTTATCTGAATCCAAATCTCGGTAATCAGGTAAGCCGTCGCCATCCGTATCTACCGGTGTCGACGATGGACCTTTCTCCGTGTTATCCAAGATACCATCGTTATCACTGTCGAGGTCACGGAAGTCGGCTATGCCATCTCCATCCGTATCTACCGGTGTTGACGATGGACCTTTCTCTATGTTATCCGAGATACCATCATTATCCGAATCTAAATCACGGTAATCAGGTAAACCATTGCCATCCGTATCTACCGGTGTCGCTGTTGGGCCTTTCTCTATGTTATCCGAGATGCCATCGTTATCTGAATCCAAATCACGGTAATCAGGTAGGCCATCCTTGTCGGTATCGACTGGCTTGCTTGGGTCTGCGCCCGCTTCGATTGCATCTGAGATACCATCATTATCCGAATCTAAATCACGGAAATCATAAACACCATCTTCATCGGTATCCAATGGTTTGGTTGGATCAACGCCTGCTTCGATTGCATCTGGGATGCCGTCATTGTCTGAGTCTAAATCTCTAAAGTCTGGCGTACCATCTTTGTCCGTGTCTACAGGAACCGAAGGATCATTCCCCGCTTCAATCGCATCTGGGATGCCGTCATTATCACTGTCGATATCTCTGAAATCAGGGGTGCCGTCTTGATCTGTATCTACGGGATTCTTGGGATCGTTACCTGCTTCATAGGCGTCTGGAATACCATCGTTGTCTGAATCTACATCCAAGAAGTCTGGAGCGCCGTCCTTATCTGTATCAACTGCAGGGTACTTTGAATCTTGTTGCGCACGGTCATCGTAGCCATCATCGTTATTGTCTACACGACCACAATTCTCGCACAAGTTTAAGCCTTCGTATTGGTCGGTAATGCCATCTCCATCGGAGTCTAAATCCAAGAAGTTTGGTTTACCATCTCCATCCATATCACCGAATTTCTCAACAGAATCTGAAAGACCATCTCCATCACTATCCCCATCACGGTAGTTCGGGTGTTGGTCGCCATCCATATCACCTGTCAATTCAATGCTATCCAAAATACCATCGCCATCCGATTCTAAGTCCAAGAAATCAGGTGTACCATCACCGTCGGTATCTGGAACCTCTAACATACGGCCACCATAAGCAGGCTCTAGTTGGTCTGGAATACCATTGTCATTCGCATCGCTCGTTACTCCGGAACGATCGCAAACGCCATCGCCATTGCTGTCCTCAAGTGCACGGTAATCTGCTGTTGCTTCTACTGTGTCCAAAATACCATCACCATCGGAGTCCAAATCCAAGTAGTTAGGAATTCCATCACCGTCGCGATCTTGTGTCGTTTCTCGACTATCCAAAATACCATCGTTATCTGAATCTAAATCCAAGTAATTAGGTTGGCCATCGCCATCTGAATCAATATTACCTTCGGTAATGTCACCGATTTGGTCATTGTCAGAGTCTGTATCCAAGTAATTAGGAATACCATCGTTATCAAAATCCGGGCACGTAACACCCGTTGAACACTCTAAACCGTTCAAAATTCCATCATTATCACAATCCTGATAACGGAATACATCATAAGCAGCGGTTCCATTGGCAGGTACTTGCCCGGATCCGCCTACGCAGAAATTCAATGGCTCAGGGTCGGTCCCATTCGCTGTACCATCACCGTCACAATCTGCATTGCGCCACGTAGAAGATGTGTTTGCAAACACTTGGCTCGCAGCTAAATAGCTACAGCCGTCGTTCGGGTTCGTGCCGTCTACTAATTCCTGAGCGTCACTTACTCCGTCACCGTCGGTGTCTGAAGTTGTAACGCTAGCAACTACAGCTGTTCTTGAAGAGGAAATACAGCCTGTTGTTGTATTACGAGCCTCGACATAATAAGTGGTTGTTGAACTAATGCTCGGGGTTGTGAATGATGTTCCAGAACCTAAAACAGATCCACCAGATGCGGAAGTATACCAATCTAATGTAGCCCCTGATGATGCTGTAGCTGATAAATTCACTGTACCTGTGCCTGTGCGAGACCCACCTGTGGTTCCTGTAACGGTAGGTAATGCATTTACAACCGCCGATCCTGTTGCAACGTTTTGTGTCGTTGCTCCTGATGAAGTAATGGTAATGTTACCCGAAGCTCCATTACTTGCTAAACTCGACAAACGAATATATATCGTTGTAGAAGCAACTGATCCTGAAACTTGAGTCAATGTCAATGATGTTTGATAACCAGAACCGGAAGACAATGAAATCTCATAGCCTGACGGCGCAGTAACGACAATATCATTTGTCAACAAACTACCGGAAACGGTAAAAGTTTGTGCTGATGATGGAGAACCTGCACATGTTGTGAATGTCGAAAATCCGCTGGCGGCAGTAATGGTTGGAGAAACAGGTACATCATTATCGGTAATGGTACCAATACCCGTATTATCTGAAATTGCGGCATTAACCGAGTTAGACAATAAGACCTTGAATGTCTCCGAACTCTCATAGGTTCCATCATCCAAAATGGAAACGGTAATGGTTTGAGAGGCCGTTGAGTTTGCAGGAAAAGTCAATGTTCCGGATGTCGACGTGTAGTCCGTGCTTGTGGCAGAAACATCAGTTGTTGTATACTCTACAGTAATCGGAGAGGCATAACTACTTGATAAACTTACTGTAAATGTTGCTGTACCAGCAGACTCATTGACCGTAACATCGTTGATACTCAGTTTAGGCGAAACTGCCAAATAGGAGTTCAAGAGGTCAAGCAAACCCGTTGTCGCAGCATTACCGTTCACAACTCCACCAGATAAGGGGACACTGTTCCCATTAAATGTTAATCCAATGTATTTGGTTGAGTTTATTGTATAGGTCCCACCACCTGTAACTGCTAATGTTGAGGAAACAGTTACATCCGGCGAAAAAACAACCGTGTTCGGACTTCCACCACTTGGAGAACGCCACTTGATAAATCCAGGGATTGTAAAAATTGTTCCGTTGGCATCCTTCAACACAACATTACCAATGATATCATTACCTTGAGCGGTGAATATTGATGAGCTCGAATTTTGTGTAAACTGTGCTAGGGACCAACCTTTCGTTGTTAATAGTGTGGCATTGGTTGAGGAGTTATTCGCAGTATTATCACCAACAAAACCATCGTTGAACGATACCGATAAATTGTATTGTCCAAAGGATTCAACCGAGGCAAATAGTAGTAAAGCCGTAAAAAGCATGACCAACCTACTACTAAAAAAGGTTCGGAGGGATTTTTTGAAATGAATTGAAGCACGACGAGTCACAAGATTAAAGCGACCGGGCTTCAACTCAGAAATGGTCTGAGTAGACTGTTCAATCATTTGTTTATAATTTAGAATACGGAGCGCTGTGGCTTTCGTATAATAGTTTGAATTTTACAAAAATAAGAGAATCAAGTAAAGCTTTACAAGTGAAATTTATTTAAAGGACGTAGAATGAATGTACTAAAATCCAAAAAATGCATTTGCATGGAAATTGATATGTAATTAGCACAAATGAATATGTCCTAGTTTCAAAAATCAGGACAAATAATAAAACTGAATAATCATTCTATGTACTCGTACATGAATTGCTTATGACTATGCATCTCAACGAAGGAAGATTAGAAGCTATTCATCCGTTTTGATTTGAGAATTAAACGGAATGCCTAATTGAAACCGCATGTCTGCCGTTTTTTCATCGGGAAGCACATCCAATCCGTAGCGGATTTGCTCAATGGGGGTAGCATTAAATGTTCCAAAGAGACGATCCCAAATGGAGAAGATATTGCCGTAATTCGAGTCAGTCTGTGGACGCGCTACATGATGATGGATTTTATGCATGTCGGGCGAGACAATTACATAAGAAATCGCTTGATCAAGGACCTTTGGCAATCGTATATTTGCATGATTAAATTGAGACAACAAGGCACTCATACTTTGGTATAACATCACCAACCACATCGGCGCGCCACAAATCAAAACGCCCAAAAGTGTGAAAATGGCACGAAAAACACTCTCCCCTGGGTGATGGCGATTTGCTGTCGTCGTATCTACCATCGTATCCGCGTGGTGAACCATATGAAACTTCCAAAGCACTTTGATTTTATGTTCGATCCAATGAATGAAATAAGCACCCACTAAATCCAAAAGCATTATCCCTGCGATAAGTTCCGCCCAACCTGTTAGCCCACTGAATGGTAGCAAACCGAACTTTTGGTCCACAGCCCAATCGCTTGCTTTGACGATGATCGTGGCGAAGACAAAATTGATAATAATGGTGGTGAGTGTAAAAAATAAGTTGAGTCCGGCGTGCTTCCATTTGTTATAGCCAAATCGAATCAAGGGAATTCCCCCTTCGATTAACCCAAAAAAGGCAATTCCTCCTGCTAATATGATAGCGCGATGCGCACTGGGAATTGTGTCAAAATAGTGATTCAAATTTTCAAGCATGGGTCTGGGGGGGGGTTGACGCTGCCGGGGTCTGCGACCCCGGCAGCGTCTAAGTTAACAGCTTTTTATAAAAGTTTCTTGATATTGTGTCATTATATGCAAAATCATGGCTTAAAGCCTTTTATTTATAAGTTTCCTGAAAAACTGCCTGAACAAAATCAAAATTGGGCAGAAAGAAAGAATTGGCTAATTTTGTTTACCCTAAAGATAACAAGATGATGAAGTTTTTGTTTTGCCTACTCACGGCATTCGTCGTATTCCCTAGTGTAGCCCAACAGGTTGCGGTGTTAAATTCCCCAAACAAAGGGATTCAATTAAGTACGACGAAAAATGCGGAAGGACAACTTCTATATCAAGTTCAATTGAAAGGGAAAGAAATCATTTCGCCGTCCTCGCTAGGTTTTGTATTGAAAAAACCGGCCATGGAATTGAAAAAATTTACCGTATTAGGTATTGACAGCTCGGCAGTTTCCACGAATTGGAAACCTATTTGGGGAGAAGTCAAGGAAATTGCGAACCAGTACAATGAACTCGTATTACATACTTCCAGTAACGGAATTTTAATTGATTTAATCTTTCGCGTTTTCGACGATGGTGTCGGATTGCGCTATTACTTTCCGGTGCAGGCCAACTTTCAGCATTTTATCGTTGACCAAGAGTTGACCCAATTCAATATGTCGGGCGATCACACCGCTTTTTGGATCCCGGGAGATTATGACACAAACGAATATACCTATAACAAAACAAAGATAAGCGAGATTGATGCGACGACGGCCGCAGCGAAGGAAAAGGATATTGCCGTGACGGCTTTGATGGGCAAGAATGTGGTTCAAACGCCCTTGATGATGAAGTCGGCGAATGGCTTTTACCTAAACATACATGAAGCGGCTTTGATGAATTATCCGGCGATGCATTTGCGTTTGGACCAAACGACACAGACCTTTCAGTCCATGTTAGTCCCGGATGCGGTAGGAAATAAAGCATATCTTCAAACACCGTTTTCGACACCTTGGCGGACGATGGTCATGAGTGAGAAGGCGGAGAAGATTTTGGAATCCAAATTGATTTTGAATTTAAATGAGCCTGCCAAATTTGGAGATTCCACGTGGATTAAGCCGCAGAAATTCATGGGGATGTGGTGGGAAATGCACATTGGGAAGGCGAATTGGCCTTTGGCAGGCGGAAAACATGGCGCGAATACAGCGAATGTGAAAAAGTATATAGATTTTGCAGCCCAACATGGATTTGATGGGGTTTTGGTGGAGGGATGGAATCAAGGTTGGGAAGATTGGTTTGGAAATTGGAAAGAAGAAGTATTTGATTTTGTGAGCCCATATCCGGATTATGCGATTGATTCCTTGACGCAATATGCGCAGTCCAAAGGTTTGCGTTTGATTATGCATCATGAGACCTCGGGGTCTGCGACGAATTATGAGCGCCGAATGGATGAGGCCTATCAATACATGGTTTCCAAAGGAATTAATACGGTGAAAACGGGCTATGTAGGGAAAATCATTCCGCGCGGAGAGCACCATGATAGTCAATGGATGGTGAACCATTACAATCGGGTAGCAGAAAAAGCAGCTAAATATCACTTGATGGTCGATTCTCACGAGTCGGTGCATCCTACCGGACTACACCGTACTTATCCAAACTGGATGGCAGCTGAGGCGGCACGCGGATCTGAATTTAATAATGCCCCTACATTAGGAATTATTCCTGATCATACGACAATTCTCCCCTTCACGCGTTTAATGGGCGGGCCGATGGACTATACCCCTGGCTTATTCCATATGTCATTAAATCAATTTGATTCGACAAGAACACAAAAGGTTCGGTCGACTTTGGCCAAACAATTAGCCTTGTATGTGACCATTCACAGCCCTTTGCAGATGGCAGCGGATTTACCAGAAAATTATGAGGCACATTTGGATGCATTTCAATTCATTAAAGATGTAGCCGTGGATTGGGATGACACAAAGGTGCTTTCCGCTGAACCGGGAGATTATGTAAGCATTGCGCGCAAGGCCAAAAATAAAGATACCTGGTTTATCGGTTCCATCACAGACGAGAATGCTCGGAATGTATCGCTGCCACTTGACTTCCTGGATGCAGGAACGGCCTACGAAGCGCTGTTATATCGCGATGCAGATGATGCGGATTTTGAGAAAAACCCGGAAGCCTATGTGATTGAAAAGAAATTAGTTTCTAAAAGCTCAAATTTAACCTTTCGCTTACAGCGTGGGGGTGGATGCGCAGTGGTGTTGAAAAAATTGTAGGTGGAGGTTGACGCTGCCGGGGTCTGCGACCCCGGCAGCGTCTAAGATAGCACCCTTCTTTAAAAGTTTATTGATAAATGCAATCCATCGAAACAAATCGCCTTCTATTGCGCCCAATCGGGCTTGATGATGTGGAGTTTATGCTGAAACTGATAAACTGCCCAGGCTTTATTCGCTTTATTGGCGACCGAAATGTTCGAACACTAGAGCAAGCCAATGCATACCTCTATAACATGCTCTCTAATCCCGATATTACTTATTGGGTTGTCGAAACAAAAGAAAATCTAGTTCCTGTAGGAGTTGTAACCTGGGTCAAACGAGCGTTTCTCCCTTATCCTGATTTAGGCTTCGCATTGCTACCCGAATATGAAGGGAATGGTTATGCACTAGAAGCGAGTCGAACTTGGTTAGTCTACCAACAAAAAACACATAAAACCGTCTTAGCCATATGTCAAGCCGATAATCTCGCATCGATCAAATTACTTCAAAAACTTCATTTCACGCTTGAAGAAGTTTTCGAAAAAGATGGGCACATTATGAACAGATATTGCAGGAATCAATAAACTCGAGTGAGGTGGGGGTTGACGCTGCCGGGGTCTGCGACCCCGGCAGCGTCTAAGTTAGCGGCTTCCTATACAAGTTTCCTGATTTTCCACCATTTTCCCATAAATCTCATCAGAAAAGCACTCTTTTATAAACAAGTTGATAAACCGACTGTAACATAAAACAGTATCAATGCCCATGAAACCGCTCTCCAGCTCGAATTTCAACAGCTAATTTATTGGCAGGCGTTGGAAGCGGACAAGTTGCAAAAGGAGTAAAAGCACATGGCGGATTGTAAGCCTTGTTGAAATCAATCACCACCTTCCCTTGTGCATTAGGCAATGCCGTATCAATAAAACGTCCTGCTCCATAGGTCTGTTTTTTGTTCGTCAAATCGCCAAAAACAATAAATAAATTATTGCCTTCTTGGCTTGTTTCCAACTCATAAATGGCCTTCCCTATTTTAAAACGCAACAAACCCGGCGACTCCAAAGTATAAGCCCTACCCGTTACATCAATAATCGTCATCATTTTACCTTGAGTCGGAATGAAATCTGCCTCAATGCGATAACTTGAATCCGTCGGAAAACAATCAATCCCTTTAAATGCCTTCAAATATTCCCCCTCCAAATCTCGCAAGCGAACTGCATATTTATCGCCTCGTTTAATGATAAACCAACGCAATGAACGATGCGAAATAACCGGGACCTTAATACCCTCCTGAAAAACAAGCATCGTATCGTGCACGGTTTGGTAGAAAACCTTGCCATCTTTCAACAATAATTCGCCCAAAAATGGGTCGGAATGATCAGCAGGAAAAACAAAATCATTCTTATCGTCTCCCCCCAACGTATTTTTCCCTTCCTTCAACCAAAATAGCCCCGCCAAATTAAGCCAGCCAGTCTCCGATTTCAGGCTGGTGATTCGCGCTGCACGAAATACTTTAATCTCATCGACATGATTTTGTGCCTGCAGCCCGAAACTAAATAATAGCAAGAAAATAATTCCCTTATTCCACATGATAAACTCCTTTTGATTCAAACTCTTTTAACACCTCCGCCACGCGGAATTTAGCTTGTTGGCCGACCGTAAATCCTAAGCCTGCTCCACCCGCACGAATCGAGAGATAGTCTTTCTCCAGCATTCTTTTCCGTTCCTGAACATCACCCAAGCTATTCCCAATACTAAATAACCAAAACATCACACTGAGCACACCCACAAAACGCAAAGCAATCTGCCTCCATGTAAGCATCACAAGTAGATAAACGAAAACCAAAGCCAAAGTTGGATAAATCTTATAGTTCCCAATTAAATACACAAAATCCCCAAAGGACGAGCGCAATATGCTAATCGCAACCGCATTCATAAGGGAAAATACAAGCATCGCAACGACAAAAAGCAGATCTGGTCGCGTTAAGGTTTTGGCACGCCAATAAACAACAAGCGCCTGCAACCCTGTTTGGTACACAAATCGAACAAAAATCCACAGCAAAATCCCGACCAAAATCATCCCACACAATGCCGTCTCAAGGATACGAAACATCGATTGCTCTTGATACCAAAAATCAAAAGCCCCACCCATGAAAACGAAAAACCCTTGCACACTTGTCCAAGGATGCAATTTGAAATAAGCCATCCCCGTTTCGTGATAGGACATGCTTGGGTACTTCCAAAAAAACAAGAAAATCACGGATACCAACAAGCCTAACCAAATAAATAATTCCTTAAAACGGTACTGCAAAAACAAAATGAAAGCCCCGATTCCTATAAAAAACAAGCCATCGGAATTCGATAAACTAGCCAATAACGTAAATAAAACTGCCCAAATATATTGCTTGGATTTTACCAAAAAATACATGGAAATCGCCCCAAAACCAATCACCAAATTGTGCTGCACGGCTGCAATCATCCAAAAACTTGATAAATAATATTGGAAATTCAGATACAAAAAAGGGATGGGCATGAAATAAAACAACCTGTTCTCTTTGGGCAAAATCCGCCATATCAAACAGAATAGTGGAATTAGATACAAGTGGGATTGCCAAATCATCCACTGAATGTTCAATTGGCCAAATACATAATAATTAAACAAGGTCAACAATTTCAATGTTACAACCCGATGTTCATTATTAGGAGCCCATAACAGCGCCATTTTTTGCTGAAAATTACCTTCGTGAAGCCAGTTGAAAAGCATCAATGGCCCGACTTCAAAATCATCCAACCACGGGATATTCACAGAAAAAGCAAACAATGCCCACGCAAAAATCACGATAGGCAAGCCGATCAGCACATAGCCATAAACTGATTTTTCTAAATAACGCATCACATCCTTTAAAATCCACTCAAAAGTAGGCATTTAATTCAAAGATTTTTTATAGCTTACCAATCGTTAACCCAATAAATCTATGAAAAAACTGATCCTCGGACTTGTTGCAATCCTCATCGCCATTCAATTCATTCACCCGGAAAAAAACGAAAGCAACGACAACACTTACGACATTTCCACGAAATACAGCATCCCCGCACCGGTACAAGAAACCTTAAAAAATGCGTGTAACGACTGCCACTCGAACCAAAGCACCTACCCTTGGTATGCAAACATTCAACCGGTAGGCTTTTGGCTCAATCACCACATTGAAGAAGGAAAAGAGCATTTAAACTTTTCGACTTTCACCAAAATGCCTATTGCTGTCCAAAACCACAAGTTGGAAGAGGTCATCGAAACCGTCGAAGAAGGCGAAATGCCCATGCCATCCTACACCTATTTTGGCTTACACCCAAAAGCGAACTTAAGTGTAACGGATAAAGATGCATTAATCGCCTGGGCAAAAGCACAAATGGATACCTTGAAAGCAAATTATCCAGCAGATAGCCTGAAATTAAAGCCCCGTAAAAAAGTATAAACCGATTACGAGCAATAATCCAAACACAAGCCAAATAATTCCGTTAACACGCTTTTTCTTTAAGAAAAGCAATAAAATGATGCCTGTCAAGGAAATCAAACTCATGAAAATAGCGGAAAAATCAATGACCCATTTCCAGCCCTGACCCGTGTCACGACCCTTATGCAAATCATTAATCCACGCCACAAAACCCAGGGATCTTTCGGTTAAATGAAAGGTCCCTGTGGAACGATCAATAAACGCATCTGCGGTATATCCCGGACCTTGCAACGAAACGGAAACTTCTGTTTCGTCAATTCGGAAATCATTCAAAATACCATGAACCTGGTATTGCGAACGGAATAATTCCACAATTTCCAATTTCTTCACCTGAGCGGTATCGATTACATTCACCCAAGCAGGATTCAAATGACCGTCCACCTCATGCAAGGTTTCTTTCTCCGGAAACCATTCCAAATGATTCAAGGTCAAGCCCGTCACCGCGAAAAAAAACACAATCACGAAACTAAACATCGACAAATAAATATGCAGCCATCGCGACCACTCCGCTAATTTACGCTTCATCCTATTTCGTCTTGTACACTAAATTCGCTCCTGAAATCTCCTCATTTCCTGCCAAAGCCTGCGACTTCGCCTTTCCATCAAACTTCATTGTCTGCTTCATCAATTGGTACGAACCATGCTCCCTTGCCGCCTCAATATATACCGTATAATTCCCCAAAGCCACATATTCCCCTTGATCATTTTTACCATCCCAAATCAACGAATAATTCCCAGCAGAACGTGTCGCAGAGGCAATCGACATCAAGTCGATGGGTACTTCACGCTGTGCATCATAGAAGGAACGCAAATCCGGTAGCCAACGAGGTTTGCGGTACCAAAGGGCCAAACGACGTACTGCTTTGTGTTGCTCATCCTCAATCCAAACTGCCACATAAGGCCGACGAGCACCTCCACCCAAATTCGCCAATTCCACATTAATCAATAATTCCTGACCCGCTGTCCAAGCCTTATCTTTCACATGCACAAGCTCGATCGCTGATTCTGTAGACACAGAACGACCCGACCAATTATTACTAACATGTTGCGTTCCCGCAGCATCCACAAGCAAATATTCCGTTTCTGGATATTCGGCTGCCAACGCTTTTGATTCTTCCACCGAAAGCACATTAAATGCGGTTGCCAAAGCCCCCGCTGTCACAGCATCAGGGTGAATGACCGTTGCAGATATACTGCCAGAGGCCGTTTCTCCTGTACGAGGGTCGATAATGTGCGCACCTCGCCGACTCACCCCACTCGTAGCAATCGCTTGATTTTGAATCGAAACCGTGCTCAATGAAGAACCATTTTCCGCGTCTGAATAAGGATCAGAAACACGAACCGCTTCGCGTAAATCGCCTTTGGCAAGCATATCACCCCCTACATTCAACATCACTCCACGAACACCAGCCTCCGCCATCACAGCATCAGCAACCTGCTCCATAATAAAGCCTTTGGTAAATGTATGTAGACGCAACTCCGCATCACTTAAACGCGTCGCCGTACCCTCACCTAATTCCCAATGTGCCTGATTCACTCGATCCGAAAAACCGTTCAAACGCACATCATCTGCAGCTGCATTCAACGCTCCCCTTGTCGCTTCACGCCACGTATCAAACAATCCTAAAACGGCATGTAATTCATCTGAAACCGCAATCATTTCCCCCTGCGAACGAGTCCATTGCCCAAACTCATGATTTTCTCCACTCCCCAAAATTGCCTGCAATCGACGGAATTCCGCCAAGACCTTCGCCTCCGCTTTCTCTGCCAATTCAAACGAATTTGCCAGAATTTTCACGTCTAATGACGTCCCTAAAATATGTTCGAAATGTGCGGCTAAAACGCCCGATTGATTGGGCACAAAGGCCGATAGGGCGGCTAATGGTAGCGAAAAAGAATGCATAATTTTATCAGTTTTTTGAATTTTGAATTTACGCCTTCTCAACACAAATACAAAAAACATATAGACCAAAGCGGTGTTTTTTGCTACCTAAATAAACGCCGAAAATGGTGACGCTGCCAGGGTCTGCGACCCTGGCAGCGTCTACCGCAAAGCTAATGCCTTTCCCTAAAAGTTTCCTGATAATCTACAAAGTCTTCATATCAATCACGAAACGATACTTCACGTCCGACTTGATCACCCGCTCATATGCCGCATTCACATCCTGCATCGAAATCATTTCAATATCGGATAAAATGTTATGCTCCGCACAGTAATCCAACATCTCTTGCGTCTCCGCAATACCCCCGATCATCGATCCCACGATGCTCCGACGCTTTGAAATCAAAGTCGCAGCGCCAAATTCATTGGCATCTGGCGGAATGCCAACTAACAACATTTTACCCTCTACTTTCAACAAGCCTAAGAATGCATCCAAATCATGTTTGGCAGCGACGGTATTCAGGATAAAATCAAATGAACCTTTCAATGCCTTCATTTGCTCAGGATCCGTCGACAAAGCAAAATGATGAGCGCCCAGAGAACGTGCATCCGCCTCTTTCGATGGCGAGGTTGATAACATGGTCACCTCCGCTCCAAATGACGCCGCAAATTTCACGGCCATGTGACCCAATCCTCCTAATCCCAACACGGCAACTTTGTGACCCTTGCCCACGCCCGCAAAACGCAATGGCGAATAAGTTGTAATTCCCGCACACAACAAAGGTGCCACGCGAGCCAAATCTTTTTGCTCAAAATTCACATGCAAGGCATATTTTTCATCGATCACATAATTCGCTGAATAGCCCCCAAATGTCTGCGTCTTTCCATCGCGGTAGTAATCATTATAAGTCGCCGTCATATCCTCATCGCAATACTGCTCCTGACCAGCTTGGCATGAAGGACATTCCCGACAAGAATCTACAAATACGCCTACGCCGGCCGTTTGGCCTACTTTGAACTTCGTTACGTGCGACCCAATCGCAACGACTTTTCCCACAATTTCATGTCCCGGAACAATCGGGTAAATCGACGGCCCCCATTCACTACGCACCATGTGAATGTCGGAATGACAAACGCCACAATACTCAATATCAATTTGAACATCGTGAGGACCTACCTCGCGGCGTTCAAAAACGATTGGCGCCACTGGCACCTCCGCGCTTGTAGCGCCATAGCCTTTAACTTGCATGTTGTGTTTGGTTTAATGTATCTATAAAAACTTGAATGGGCTCCGCTCCTGAAATGCCATATTTCCGATCAAAAACAAAAAAAGGCACCCCGCGAACCCCTAAATTTACTCCTTCTTGAATGTCTTGACTTACCCGATAAGCATATTCCTCACTGGCAATCGCCACACGAATGTCTTCCTCAGCTAATCCAACCTCCTCACCTAATACAACCAATTCCTCAACGGAAGCCAAATCCCTTCCCTCCGTAAAGTAAGCCCGGAAGAAAATCTCCTCAATCGCATCATCTAAACCTTTTTCTTTGGCCAATTGAATCACGCGGTGCGCATACAACGAATTCGCCACCACGGCCTTGTCAAAATTGTATTCCAATCCGACGGACGCAGCCATCTCCACGACACGTTCGTGCATTTGCTCCGACTGCTCCAAAGACCAACCTTTCCGATCTGCCAAGTATTCATATACGCCAACAGGTTCCTCAAATGACATGGGAATCGTAGGATCTAATTGATAACTTTTCCAAGTTATCTCCACCGAATCACGCCCCGGAAAGCTTTCCAAGGCCTTCGCTAGATGCCGTTTACCAATGTAGCAAAACGGACACATGATATCACTCCAAATTTCTATTTTCATCTCAGCAATTTAATGTAATTTCGGCAGATAATTATCTGTCATTATGTTCTCCATTCGCACCCTTTTTTTAACTATTCTAGCTTCCTCCAGCTTGTGTGCGCAAAGCATCACGCAGCTCGCAAATGCCTTACCGCATATTGACGGAAAACAGTCCTACCTCCCCTCCCCCTTTGCCACCACCGGCGACCGATTATACCTCGTAGGTCATCAAAACGGGCAATTCCCTGATTTGGGCTGGCACATCACGGGTGAAATGGGAGGCATTTGGGCACATCCCATTAAACTCCTGGACGGATTTATTGTTTCTGTGGATGGACAAGATTTAACACTGGCAGAAAAATTTACCAACTTCCCGATTGCCAACCAACATCATTATCAAACAAAAAATTTACACATCATCCGCACACAATTCGTTCCAGATGGACTCACAGGATGTGTCATTGAGTTTGAAATTGAAAACAAAAGCCAGCAAACCCAAAACATTCCCTTTGTTTTTCAAGCAAAATCCGACTTGCGGCCAACTTGGTTGGGAGAACGTACCAACCTAATCGACCAAGAAGATCATGCAGAATTTATAAACGACCAATGGGTTTTCAAAGACGCGAAAAATCCCTGGTTTGCTATCCTAGGTGCCAGCGAAAAAGGAATTCCCGGTGCTGCTCCGATTCCTTTTAATTCCATCGGGAAAGGAATCGCCAAATCCGTCAATTACTCGCTAGGCATCCCAGCCGGCGAGAAAAAAATTCTTCAGTTCTATATCGCAGGATCTGCCAAATCCAAGGCTCAGGCATTAAATACCTACGAAATACTTCAGAAAAATACGCCAAAACTATTCCAACAAAAATGGTCACGAGTTAATGCATTGGCTCAAAAAAGTAAGCTGAACATCCCCGACAAAAACATCCAAGAAGCCTACACCTGGCTACAATATAATACCGATGGGCTGACACGCGACGTTCCGGGTATCGGTCGGGGCATCAGCGCTGGACTACCCGACTACCCTTGGTGGTTTGGCGTGGATAGCGAATATGCCTTACAAGGAGCGATCGCAATTGGCCAAAAAGACCTGACCCTAAATTCAATCAATCTCATTCACAAACTTTCTCAAAAGTCCAACAAAAACGGTCGGGTCGTGCATGAAGTATCCACCAACGGCTCAGTATTCAATCCCGGCAACCTGAATGAAACAGCCCAATTTGCCTCGCTCGTTTGGAAAGTCTTTCGATGGACAGGCGACAAAAAGATGCTAAAAACCTATTTCCCTAGCATCCAAAAAGGATTGCATTGGTTGGGCACTGACAACGACCAAGACCACAACGGTTTCCCGGATGGATCAGGAATGATGGAAATTCAAGGCCTCCACAGCGAAATGATCGACGTGGCTGCCTACACGCAGAAGGCCTTATTAGATGCTGCGGAGATGGCACAGGTTTTAGGCGAAAACCAAGCAGCAAAAGCATACTACGCCAAAGCCGTAAAATTAAAACAACAGATTAATACGCAATTTTGGAATGAGGATTTTCGTTCCTATGCCGACTTCCGTAGCCAAGACTCGGCTGCACTTGAATTAATCAAACAGGCCATCGTTCGGGCAGACACCTTACAAAAACCCTGGGCTGTAACGGAATTAAAACAAACCGAAAATTACATCCAAGCACATCCAAGTAACCAGGCGAGGCCCTTTGTGGTGCATCATAACTGGGTGGTCAATACGCCTATGGAAATGGGCTTAGCGGATTCCGAAAAAGCCATAAAAGCACTCGAAACGGCTAACAAATACACAAATCCCTTTGGATTATTCGTGACGGGAATCGACCGAGATGCCTCGGCTGGGAGCGATGCAGGTTCTTATAAAGCCCCTAAAATTTTCACATATACAGGCGCAGTTATGACCTTACCCACCGGCGTGATGGCCGTGGCCGAAAACAATTACGGTCGACCCGACCAAGCCCTGGATTACATCCGAAAACTCACTCGCTCATTCAGTTACGCATTACCTGGCAGCATGTATGAAGTATCCCCAGATTTTGGGATGATAACCCAAGCGTGGAATGTCTTCGGATTCGCGGTTCCCATCGTAGAACAGTTTTTTGGGATACAACCCCGGGCTGATTTGCATGAAATTACCATTGCGCCACGCATGCCTTCGAGCTGGAAAGAGGCGCACATTGAGAACGTCGAAATAGGTGATAATCGAATCAGCGTACATTATCTACAAGGCCAAACGCCCCGTGTGACACAAAGCAAAAACTGGAAAATTATCCTTAAATAGCCCATTTTATTATTGTATCATTTTGCTACATTTGTAAGCTATTACCCCACCAACATGAAAAAAATACTTAGCCTTTTAGTACTTTCCACGGCAGCATTTGCCCAACATGTGGAAATCAAACAAGCCAAAGGCCCAACTTTGGCCTATTCAACTCAATCCTCTGTTAAGATCCTCAAAAAAGACGGCCTATCTTTTAAGGATTTAAACAAGAACGGCAAATTAGATATTTACGAAGATTGGCGGAAACCCGTTGACGTTCGTGCCGCCGATTTAGCGAAGCAATTAAGTGTACAGGAAATCGCTGGTTTGATGTTGTATTCAGGCCATCAAGCGATTCCCGCTAGGCCAGATGGCTATTTTGCTGGAACCTACAACGGAAAACCTTTCGATCCCAAGACGATGGACGCGAGTGAATTAACGGACCAACAAAAGAAATTCCTCAAAGAAGACAATCTACGTCACGTACTCGTCACTACGGTTTCATCCCCAGAAGATGCCGCAAAATGGAACAATAAAATTCAGGCATTTTGCGAGTCGGTGGGCAAAGGAATTCCTGCCAACAACAGTACAGACCCACGTCACGGAACGCAAGCGCGCGCAGAGTTCAATGCAGCAGCGGGCGGTTTGATTTCGATGTGGCCAAGTTCTTTAGGTATGGCCGCGACATTTAAGCCGGAATTGATCCAACAATTCGGTCGGGTAGCGGCACAAGAATACCGTGCTTTAGGTATCGCTACTGCATTATCTCCCCAAGTAGATATAGCAACAGAGCCGCGCTGGTTACGTTTTGACGGAACCTTTGGAGAAAGCTCTAAACTTTCCGCTGCCATGGCGGAAGCCTATTGCAATGGTTTTCAGAATGAAAACTGGGGCGCTCAAAGTGTAAATGCGATGGTGAAACACTGGCCTGGAGGTGGTTCCGGTGAGGCGGGCCGTGATGCGCACTATGCCAATGGAAAATTTGCGGTTTATCCGGGAAATAACTTCAGCGAACATTTGATTCCTTTCACGGAGGGAGCGTTTAAATTATCCGGCCAAACCAAAAAGGCGGCGGCTGTGATGCCATATTATACGATTTCCTGGAATCAAACGAAGGAAAATGTGGCAAACAACTACAATAAATATTTGGTAACAGACCTGCTTCGCAAGCAATACGGTTATGATGGGGTCGTGTGTACGGATTGGAGTGTAACGGGTGACCATAAAGCGATGGATGTGTTCATCGATGGAAAAGTTTGGGGCGTAGAAAACCTAAACATGGCCGAGCGCCATTACAAGATTTTAATGGCCGGCGCGGATCAATTTGGCGGAAATAATGACATGAAACCGATCATTGAGGCCTATGCAATGGGCGTGAAAGAACATGGTGAAGCCTTCATGCGTGCCCGCATGGAGCAATCGGCGGTCCGTTTGTTGCGCAATATCTTCCAAGTAGGCTTGTTTGAGAATCCTTACCAAAACCCTGTTGCAACCAAAGCAACCGTAGGAAAACCCGAGTTCATGCAAGCAGGTTATCAAGCACAATTACAATCCATCGTGCTGTTGAAAAACAAGGGAAATGTCCTACCGATTCAAACGAAAAAGACGATTTACATTCCCAAACGTTTTGTCGCAGCGACGCGTCACTTCTTGGGATTCCCAATTCCAGCATCGAATGATTTCCCGATCAATATGGAATTAGTGAAGAAATATTTCAATGTGACAGACAATCCGGCGGAAGCAGATTTGGCTTTAGTTTGCATCGAAAATCCGAAAAGCAGCATCGGCTATGACAAAGAAGATGTGGCGAAAGGCGGCAATGGTTATGTGCCTATTTCCTTGCAATACAACGATTATGTGGCGAATGACGCACGCGAGGTGAGTATTGCGGGTGGAGATCCTTTGGAGAATTTCACCAATCGTTCCTACAAAGGCAAAACGGCAAAAACACGTAATATTACCGACATGGAATTGATCGAAGACACGCGTCAAAAGATGCAAGGAAAACCGATGATTGTATCCGTGAACGTGTCTAATCCGATGGTTTTTGCGGAAATCGAAGGCAAGGCGGATGCGATTCTAGCAAGTTTTGGTGTACAAGATCAAGCGATTTTAGATATCATTTCCGGCAAGGCGGAGCCACAAGCTTTATTGCCGATGCAGATGCCAGCCAGCATGCAGGTGGTAGAAAAACAAAAAGAAGATGTGCCATTTGACATGGAATGCCATGTAGATTCGGAAGGACATCGCTACGATTTTGGATTCGGAATGAACTGGAAAGGCGTAATTCAAGATGCCCGCGTTCAGCAATACAAATAGCACTTATCCCTTTAAAAAACACTTCAATGAAAATTGGGGTGTTTTTTTTGTGGCTGACCAAAATCATATTTAGTGTGAATTTCTGCCCCGACCTTTGTCCTTCCAAAAATTGTACAATTCTACGAATATGCAGAAATCAGCCGCACATACATTTCACATTCCCGTGATGGGATTGGGATTCACGATTGACACCCCTGTGAAAGTTGGGCCCTTTGGTATTTCTTCCGTCGTTTCCATCGTGGACGACCATTTAGTTGAAGAAATGCGCGAAGCCTACAGCAAAGAAAATAACCTAAATTTTACGCCAATTCCGAAAACGGAAGAGGATTTCCGGGCCAAACGCATCAGCGCTTACTTGAATTTAGTAAAGACGCTCGTTCAAGATAAGACGACTAGCATTCGCAATCAACCTTTTGAACCCGAGTCGGACATCACGCGCTATTTTGAATTATTGCCCGAGAACGCCCCACAAAAAATGGAATACCAGGAGATGCTCGCAGAGACGGATATCTGCCAAAAATTCGTCAAACAAGGCAATTTACGCAAACATGTCCTGGCAGGTTCCATCGATGTCAACATCATGTCGAAGGTCAATAAAATCAATTACGACAAAAAAGGGAACGCGCTGGAAAAGGAATTCGCAGATGCATTAGCGGCCTTGCGCGGTTATGCGCAAAGCGATTTGAGCTCCTCCATCATCCTGTCGGCGGGTTATAACCCCATGCTCTATGGCTACATCGAGGCTTTCCCCGATTTTTTCCCAGACGCTGCAGGTAAGCTAAAAAAGAAGATCATTCTCAAAGTCAGCGATTACCGAAGTGCCGTAACGCAAGGAAAAATCTTGGCGAAAAAAGGAATTTGGGTTTCCGAATTCCGCATTGAATCGGGATTAAATTGTGGAGGACATGCTTTTGCCACGGATGGCTTGTTGATCGGGCCCATTTTAGAGGAATTTAAGACGAACCGACAAGCCTTAATGGGTGAATTATTCGAAATGTGCCAAAAAAGTTTAGCAGAAAAAGGTCAAAACGTGTACCTTGAATATCCAACGATGCGCGTAACCGTGCAAGGGGGAATCGGGACGCATGCGGAGGATGCCCTGCTTCAAGATCATTTTCAAACCCAAGGAACCGGCTGGGGAAGTCCCTTTTTATTGGTTCCTGAAGCGACTCAAGTAGATCCTTCCACTCGAAAAGCCTTAGCCGAAGCGGAGGAAAGTGATTATTACATGAGCCATGCCTCTCCGCTGGGTGTACCTTTCAACAATTTTCGAAAAAGTTCATCGGAGAAACAACGTTTGGAGCGCATCGAAAAAGGTAGACCCGGCAGTCCGTGTACCTTGGAATATTTGGCAACAAATACTGAGTTTACAGAAAAGCCGATTTGCACGGCCTCGCGGAAATACCAACATGCGAAATTGAAGCAGCTCGAAGAACAAGGTTTAGCCGCAGCAGAATATCAAAATGCATTCGATGCAATCACGGAAAAGGTTTGCTTGTGCACAGGACTTGGGACGTCGGCTTTGCAAAATTTTGATATTAAACCATCACATCACCAACATGCCGTTGCGATTTGCCCAGGGCCTAATCTAGCCTATTTTTCCGGAACCTTTTCGTTGAAAGAAATGGTGGATCACATTTACGGTCGGGCGAATATATTAAATCAGCGAAACCGTCCCAACCTATTTATAAAGGAACTTAGCTTGTACGTTGATTACCTGAAAAAAGAAGTGGAAAAAAGCGTTGAATCCATGACAACAAAACAGGAACGTTACCTCAAAACATTCCGCGATAATTTGTTGGCCGGTGTCGCCTACTACCAAAACCTAAGCCTTCCGAGTCTACAAGACATGAAAGATGAATTAGCCCTTTGGGAAGCTAAAATTCAAAGTTTATCTATCCCACAAGTTGGTTAAAATAAACCCCGGAAATCCGGGGTTTATTATTTTAATGGCTAATTTTAAGCCTAATTTAAACACGATGCACAAGCTAAGCCTATTCCTCTTTCTTTCTTGTTTTTCCTATTTCGCATTTAGTCAAGACACCACTCAAATCGTTCATGCGGATCGACGTAATTCCGCTTCCCAACAAGCCAAACCCTATGTCATTTTAATCTCTGCGGATGGTTTCCGATCTGATTTTTCGGTAAAATATGGCGCTAAATTTTTGCAGAGTCGGGAGGCGCAAGGTATCAAGGCTCAGGCAATGATTCCCTCCTATCCGACTTTAACTTTTCCAAATCACTACAGCATCATAACCGGTTTATACCCTGCACATCACGGCTTGGTCGACAATCGTTATTTCGATGTGAATTCCGGAAAGGAATACAGCATGGGAAACAAAAAGATGGTGGCCGAAGGAAAATGGTACGGCGGAACTCCACTTTGGGTACTGGCAGAGCAACAAGGCATGTTAAGTGCTAGTTTTTACTGGGTAGCATCTGAGGCCGACATTCAAGGAGTTCGTCCAACTTATTTATACACCTATAACGAAAACATTCCGATCGAGCAGCGCATTCAGGCTGTGAAAAATTGGTTATCCTTGCCAGCAGAAAAACGCCCGCACTTGATTACTTTTTACTTTCCACAAGTTGACCATGATGCACATGAGTTTGGCCCCGAGGACCCTCGCGTAGGTGATGCCGTTCATTTTGTGGATGAGAGCATTGCAAAATTACAAGCGGCCTTAGATCCATTGAAATTACCCATCAATTATGTGTTTGTTTCGGATCACGGAATGACCACCGTAGACACCGAACACACCATAGGGAAACCTGCCGCCTTAGATACCGCGGCATTCAAAGTTCCATCCGGCGATGCTTTGTTGCATGTGTATACCAAAATTCAAGCTGCTGTACCGAGCACGCTTGCAATACTCAAGCAAAACTCAGGCTTTAAGACCTATTTGATGGATGAGACCCCGGCACATTGGCATTACCGCAAATCGGATGACCGATTTAATCGCTTGGGAGATATTTTACTCGTACCAAACCACCCAGCTATTTTCAACCTAGGAACTCGAAAAACGAGTCCCGGAAAACATGGATATGATAATCACCATCCCGACATGCAAGCAAGTTTTCAGGCATGGGGACCTGCATTTAAATCGGGAAAAACCATTCCAGCATTCGAAAATGTAAATGTCTACCCGATGGTCGGCAAGATCTTAGGACTAACAATTGACGAGTCAACGATTGATGGTCGATTAAGCCAACTGAAATCCATTCTGAAATAATTACATCGATGGCTTAAGGTTTTCCAACGTAAAAGGAAGGCCTTTTGCGGCGGTAATTTTCAAGTTGTTTAAGGTTTCTGAAGGAAAATAAATCGTCGTTAATACCGACAAGCCCCCATCCGCGAAAAACTCTGCTGAGGCAACATCTGTAATCAAGGTAAAGACGATTGAGTTAGTTGTTGCCAGACGAGGCGCATAGGCTTTCCCAGCAAATTTCGTACTGAAACTTTGATCTCCTGCCGCATCGCGATCTACAAAATAGCGATTCGAAGCTGCTTCATAACCAATGATTACCTGTTCGCCTTTGTTGTTGGAAAGCGTAATAGAAAAGTCCTGTATCGGTAATTTCCCCGACAAGCGTTGCAAGGCAGAAGCCGACTTCACAACTTTATTCGATTTAATCGTTTGTGTCCCCGTAACGTAGTCAGAAACCGCGGCAATCGGTGTGGAAGCTAACACATATTTCCCGTTCAGGCTATGTAATTTCAAATCTCGGGGTAGGGTATTAGCACTCCGCCATGAAGCGGTAGGTACAACGGTCGCATAATCCCAGTTGGACATCCAACCCATAAAAATCCGCTTATCTCCCGTTTCGTGGAAAGTCACACCAGCATAATTATCTCTTCCATAATCCACCCAGCGCGTTTCTTCGTCTTGTGGAATGAATTGATGTCCATCGAAATCCCCCACAAAATATTGTGCTCCAGAACCGCCATTAGCCGCCCCTGGATTTAAGTTGACGATTAAGACCCATTTGGTCTTCCCATCCACTTGCATCGGAAACAAATCTGGACATTCCCAAACACCGCCATGGGCACCCAATTTTGCACCAAACTCACTCTCCTTGGTCCAGTTTTTCAAGTCGGGCGAAGAATAAAACGTCTCTCGATCCTGTGTCGCCAAAACCATAATCCATTTCTTCCCTGGTGCATACCAAGTCACATTCGGATCACGAAAATCTGCGATACCTGGGTTTTTGATCACGGGATTTCCGGCAAATTTTGCGAAGGATTGGCCGCCGTCTAAGCTGTAGGCAATGCTTTGGTTTTCACGATCGATCCGACCTGCTTTTTCCCAAGCCATGTTATGGCTCGTGTAAATAGCAACCACTGGCGCAATGCCCTTGCTACCTAAACCCGAAGTATTTTGATGGTCAATAACAGCTGAACCCGAGAAGATTAAACCTAAGCTATCCGGATACAAGGCAATCGGTTGGTGTTCCCAATGCATCAAATCCTTACTCGTCGCGTGGCCCCAGTGCATGGGCCCCCAAACCGTACTCTCCGGATGGTATTGGTAATATAAATGATAGGTTCCGTTCGCGTAAAACATCCCGTTCGGGTCATTCATCCACATACTTGGTGGCGTGAAATGCAATTGCGGACGATGTTTTTCCTGCGCGAAAACGGCAATGGAAATCAATAAAAAAAAGAGAATATGTTTCATAAAGGCAAAAAAAATGGGTGACCCAACTGAGCCACCCAACAAAAATACGGGAATTCATTACAAATTCTTTAAAAACTCGATGCTTCGTGGAACAAAATCAAGTTCTTGATTACTTTCATCCTCGATGAAGCAATGTTCAATGCCATTTTTCTTCGCGAGTGTGATGATTTCCTTCCAGTTTCCTTGGCCCGTTCCCACAGGAACATCATTTTCTGCAGGCGTACCCCCAGTTAAATTGCCTTCCACCCCTTTGCGCAAGTCTTTGACGTGCATCAATTTCCAACGATTCGGATATTTCTTCAATAATTTAACCGGCATATCCGCGCCTCCGCCGTGCATCGTCCACAGAACATCCATCTCAAAAGAAACATAAGCCGGATTCGTATTTTTGATGATGTAATCCATCAAGGTTCCATCCTCATAGGCATGAAATTCGTAGCCGTGATCGTGATAGGTAAATGTGATCCCGTTTTCTTTAAATACCTTGCCTGCACTGTTAAAAAGCGCAACGGCTTTTTGGGCATCTTCGAGTGTAAAATCGGTACCTTTGTGTGGAATCCAAGCACACATGACAAATTTGGCACCTAAGGTTTTCGCCCGACGAACTGCATCCATCGGATTAGCTAATTCGTCATATCCAACACCCGTCGACGGAATGCTGATGCCGCGTTCAGCACATAATTTCTTGAATTGTTCTTCGGTATAACCTTTTGTCGCACCCCCTTCTAATTCCGTAATACCCATTTTCTGAATGATATCCAGTGTGTTTTCGGTGCTTCTGGGAAAATGATTCCGGAAGGTGTAGGCCTGCACACCCATCGGGTAGGTGTATAATTTTTGAGCAAATGCGGGGAGCGTTAACAAGAACGCAAAAGCAAATAAGGTCTGTTTCATTTTTAAATAGGTTGGTCCGTAAAAGTGAAAGTTTTTTCTGAATTATACTAATTTTGTTGTCATGGAAAAACCCTACCACACGGATCAAGTTTTTGATAAAATAGACACGCTTGCCTTAGGCGAATACGAAGGTTGCACATTTCGTAATTGCCAATTTGAATCGGCGGATTTTAAGAACTTCCAATTCGTGGATTGTCGGTTCGAGGACTGTAACCTAAGTCTTGTCAAATTAAGCGCAGCCTCATTCCAAAAGGTCTATTTCCAAAATTGCAAGATGCAAGGCCTTCGCTTCGAGGCCTGCAATCCCTTTTTATTCGAAGTCAATTTCAAGAACTGTGTGTTGAATTTATCATCCTTTTACCAAATAAAGGGCAAGGGAACGAGCTTTGAGTCCTGCAGTTTGCATGAGGT